>RCMY010005571.1_pt1 | contig 10669 bp, 11 predicted proteins | sample 2041341 | NCBI WGS metagenome assembly RCMY01 (sample SAMN09708234, study PRJNA481090) | Marine sediment metagenome, whole genome shotgun sequencing project.
TCTGCAAGTTCCACCAATGGTTTATCGCCAGCCGCCGGATCAATAACGGTAACGCCTTGCAAGCGCAACTCCAGCGGCGCGTATTCCAGCGCGAGATCTGCAACGCTCAATTCATAACCGCTGGCATCTTTAACTGCCGACTGCACCAACGGAATAAAGCGCGTGGGAAACAGGCGCAAACTCAGCAACAGCGCAACGCACAGCAGTAACAGAATGAGAAACAGATATGCTGCCCAGCGCAAAACACGAGTCGCCATGGTCGATCCCCCTGTTAGAATAGTAAAGGTTTGTGTCGTAAAACCGTCGCTCACTAAGGTGGCATAGCTCAGTGAGCACCGCAACTCCGGACACTGGCAGTGTTGCGCTATACTTGCGATTGTTTACATTTTGATGTCGCCGCTGTGTACGGAATGATGATCACAAAAGATAAACCATGTCGACTCAGTTAGTGAATCTCAGAGGTGTTCCGGATGACGAGGCGCAGGATATTCGTGAGCTGCTGGCAGCCAATGACATTGCGTTTTACGAAACTTCTGCCGGTAACTGGGGCGTGTCTATGCCGGCTATATGGCTCACTGAAGACGCGCAGATTGCTACTGCAGAGCGCCTGCTAAAAGCATATCAGGCTGAGCGCGCCGAAACAGCACAACAGGAATATGCGCAATTGAAAGCGCGAGGCGAACAGCGAACACTGGCGGATGCGATCAAGGAGAACCCGCTCCGCTTCGCCGCATACCTGGTAATTTCTACTTTGGTTTTGTTTTTTTCCATCAAACCGTTTGTGGATATGATTAGTTAGTGTGCGTCCAGAAGTGCGATTCCGTTGTACGTCTTTCGCGACTAAAGTCACTCCTAAAGGTCAGGCATTCCATTGTGGGAGCGACTTTAGTCGCGAATGGTTCACGCGTTTACTACTAAGCCGTGCGGTAGTGTTTGGAAACAGCCTTCAAAGTCTCGACTACGTCTTTGTACGACAGGTCCGCACTATCACCCTCTTCTGCGTGCTGGATAACATCGTTCATGGTGATGATACCGACCAGTTTGTCGTTATCGTCCAGCGCCGGCAGGCGGTGTATATGCCGTTCGCGCAGTATTTTGAGTGCATCGTGAATATCGTCTCGCGCGTAGCAGCAGTAGATATGGCGGCCCTTGTTAAATTCTGCCAGGCTAATATCCTGCGGCGACTGATGCTTGAGGTTGATGTACATGCTGATGTCTCGATCGGTAATGATGCCGACCGGTTTGTTATTGCCGTCGACCACCGGAATCGAGCTGCACTTTCTGCTGGCCATCATTTCTATAGCCTGATCCAGCGTCGCTTTTGCCGGGCAGCTCCACACTCCGTTTGACATCACTTCGCGAACGCTCAACATAGTGTATCCCCTAAAGTTACTCGACGATCATAACGTACAAGCCGGCGCGCTGCATATTAAATAGACACACCGACAGCGGCTTTGAAAATACCAAACTACTTTGCCACGTTTGCGTGCTTGTGGTCCAACCCATTTGCTTGCCTGCAGCAGTTTGCAGCGTAAAAAATTGATGACTGCCATCTTGACCCACCGCAAGCAATCATCGATGCTTGGCAGCTAGTATGCCACGCCGCAGCAAAACGGCCTTCATGTCGGCACCCATTCCAGTACACGTTAAGGAACAGCAATATGCAATCAAAACTAACGATGGCGGGCATCGCCATGCTGCTGTGCGCTGTTCTTAGCGCGTGCAGCGATGAAGATGGCGACGCCGCTGCAGCGCGCGATAAAGCGTTTGCTTCAACCTACAAGCCATTACCGTCTGAGAGCACACTTATCAGCAACGCGACAATTTTAACGGGCACAGGCGAAAAATTAGATAAAGCTTCCCTGCTGATCAAAGACGGTAAAATTGCGGCGTTGGGCAAGCGCATCGGCGCGACGCGTGCAACCGTCAACATTGATGCCGAAGGTAAGTGGGTGACGCCGGGCATCATCGACGTACACTCGCACCAGGGCGTGTACCCCTCACCCGGCGTGGCGGCGCATGAAGACGGCAATGAAATGACCGACCCAAATACCGCGCAGGTATGGGCCGAGCACTCGGTATGGCCGCAAGATCCGGGCTTTATCGCCGCACTTGCTGGTGGGGTCACCACGCTGCAAATACTTCCCGGTTCAGCCAACCTGTTTGGCGGGCGCAGCGTCACATTGAAGAACGTACCGGCGCGCACCGTGCAGGCCATGAAGTTTCCCGGCGCACCCTATGGTTTAAAAATGGCTTGCGGAGAAAACCCCAAGACGCTCTACGGAGTCGAGAAAGAAACGGCGCCAATGACGCGAATGGGCAATGTTGCTGGCTATCGCGCCGCCTGGATAGCAGCGGCCGACTATCTGGAGAAAACAGAGAATCCTGGCGATGACGACGAAAAAGGCGAGAATACGCCCGTGCGCGACTTACAGCTGGAAACCCTGGCCGGCGTTTTGAAAGGCGAAATTCTAGTTCACAACCATTGTTATCGTGCTGATGAAATGGCCACTATGATCGCCATCGCTAAGGAGTTCGACTTCAAAATCACAGCCTTTCACCACGCGGTAGAGGCTTACAAAATCACAGACTTACTCGCCGAAAATGAAATTTGTGCGGCAATGTGGGCCGATTGGTGGGGTTTTAAGATGGAAGCTTTCGACGGCATTCGCGAAAATATTGCCTTCGTTGACAAAGCTGGCGCCTGCGCCATCGTGCATTCAGACTCCGACTCGGGCGTGCAACGCTTGAATCAGGAGGCAGCTAAAGCAATGGCAGCTGCCCAGCGGGTGGGTATAGAAATCACTCCTGAGCACGCCTTGCGCTGGCTAACGTCAAACCCCGCCAAGGCGCTTGGCATAGATGCTGACACGGGTTCACTGGAGGAAGACAAGATGGCAGACATTGTCATTTGGGACGGCAACCCCTTCAGCGTGTATAGCAAAGCTGAAAAAGTGTTTATTGACGGTGCCCTCGTGTACGACCGCGACGACTCTACACGGCAACCAAAGTCAGACTTTAGCTTAGGCACTACTGGAGCAGCACTATAATGAAAATACAGCACTTTATTCTTGTTTGTGTTCTCGCCGCCTGCAGCGCAGCGACCGGTGTGCACGCCCAAACCATCGCCATCACCAATGCGCATGTACACACCATGACCGCTAACGGTGTGCTACAGGGCGCAACGATTATTATCGACAACGGCAAGATAACGGCCGTGGGCAAGAACGCAGTCGTTCCAAACAATGCAAAACGAATCGATGCGACCGGCAAAATCATCACACCTGGCTTGTTCGACTCTTACAGCTATTTAGGCCTCGTGGAAATTTCGCTAGCGGAAGAGACGGTCGACAACTACCAAATAAGCAAGCGCTTCTCGGCAGGTTTTGACGTTGCCGATGCGATTAACCCCCGCTCAACGTCGATTCCAGTTAACCGCATAGAAGGCATCACGCGCGCGCTGGTTGCCCCGATCAGTATGGAAGGGGGAAGCCATATCGCCGGTTTGGGTGCAGTGATACATCTGGGCAGCAGCGACGATTATATTGACCGCAGGCAGGCGGCACTGTTTGCAGACACCGGCGAGTTTGGTGGCTATTTAGCCGGCGGTTCACGTGCTGCCGCGATTTTGCAGCTGCGCGAAATGCTGCAGGATACGCAGGATTACATGGCCAACAAACTGGCTTATGAAGGCAAGGGTCGACGCGAATACGCCGCCAAACGGCTGGACCTGGAAGCACTGGAGGCGGTGTTGGAAGGTAAAACGCCGTTGGTGCTTAAGGTTGACCGAGCCAGCGATATTGAGGCCGCGCTGCGCTTGGCGCAAGACTTCGAAGTGCGTCTGATTGTTGCTGGTGGCGCCGAGGCGTGGCTGGTTGCCGCTAAGATTGCAAAGCGGAATGTGCCGGTGATACTCGACCCGATGCAAAACTTGCCGCAACGTTTTGAAACGCTGGGAGCGCGCCTCGATAATGCTGCCCTGCTGCACAAAGCCGGCGTGACCATTGCATTTGCCACAATCGATTCGCACAATGCGCGTAATTTAAAACAAGCGGCCGGCAACGCCGTAGCCAACGGCTTACCCTACGAAGCCGCGCTGGAAGCGCTTACGGTTAACCCGGCGCGTATTTATCACATTGCTGACAACTACGGTAGTGTCGCTGCTGGCAAGGACGCAGATCTTGTCATCTGGGGTGCCGACCCGCTGGAAGTGACCACTTTCGCGGAGCAGGTATTTATTCGTGGCCGCGAGATTCCCATGGTCAGCCGTCAAACCTTGCTGCGTGATCGCTATCTAAAAGCTAACGATTGGCCGTACGCTTATAAGCAGTAGTGGCAGTGCCAATCTGTTTTTGAAGTGTGATGTGAACGGCTTCGTTCGACAAGAACTCAGTGCGCTGGCGTGCGCGTTGATGTTTCTCACTCGCTTGCCAGTACCCGCTGGCGAATACAGCGCTACAGCACTGGCTAAATCGGTGGTCTATTTTCCACTCGTTGGCGTTGTGGTAGGGCTTGTCGGCAGCGCAACTTTTATGCTCGCCCTATTGATGTGGACGCAACCCGTCGCGATCGCGTTCACTCTCGTGGTCATGATTGTGTGTACCGGCGCCTTTCATGAGGATGGCCTGGCCGATTCGGCTGACGGCATAGGCGGTGGCTGGAGCATCGACGACAAGCTCGCCATTATGAAAGACAGCCGCATTGGCACCTATGGCAGCCTGGCGTTGATACTGGCTCTGTTGCTCAAGTTCGCGGCGCTAGCAAGCCTGAGCATCGACGCAGTGCCACTGGCTTTGCTTACTGCGCACGCATTGAGTCGCTGGTCGATTCTGCCATTGGTACGCTGCACCGACTACGTCAGCGGCGACCGCGGCTCAGGTAAAGCGTTCGAGAACGCGATGACAAACGCGCGCCTGGGACTGGCAACAGTCTTTGTTGTGATGCTGACGATCAGCCTGGCTGGCAGCATGGCGCTAATGCTGTTGCTGGTCACCGTCGCCGTTATGCTAACCGGCCGCTGGTACTGCCAACGCAAGCTCGGCGGCATTACCGGCGACACGCTGGGCGCGACCAATCAGCTAATCGAAATCTCTGTGTATCTCGTTTTCGCCGCTAACGTATAGATGCAAGCGTTAAGGTCGATTACCCTGGTTCGTCATGGTGTCACGGCAGCGGCTGCAGGGATTTGTATAGGCCAGCTAGATACGCCTCTCTCGGCAAGCGGCAGAAGCGCAGTCATAGAGGCTGGCAAGCGATGGTCGAGTCAGTTACCCAAGCGGCTTTTCTGTAGCGATCTGCAAAGAGCGCGTGAAACTGCAGCACTGCTTATTGGTGATAAAGATATTGGGCTGGTGGAAGATTCACGGCTGCGAGAAATTGATCTTGGTGCCTGGCAAGGCAGGATGTGGGATGACATCCACAGCAACGAGCCCGCACAACTGGCGCGCTGGGGCAAAGACTGGCTTACCTACGCGCCACCCGGCGGAGAAACCGCAACGCAGCTGGTCAGCCGAGTCGCAGATTGGTACGACGAACTGCAGCAGCCAGCACAGCGAGTGCCGACCTTTGTTGTAGCCCATGCCGGCTCGCTGGCCGCATTGGCTTGCCACCTGCACAAGCGCTCTGCTCAACACTTATTTGACTACAGGTTTGAGCATTGCGCGCCGCTGCAGCTTATTTGACTTAACAAAGACAACGTTCTAGAGTGCCGCCCGGTACCAGGTGCCTGCCGCAGTGGCTAATTAGTCCACGTTCAGAGACGCCCATTAGCAGACGATTCGCGACTAAAGTCGCTCCCACAGGGCACGCATTTGTGGGCGCGACTTTAGTCGCGAAACCGACGTAATGGTGTTTTATTTCTGGACCAACAATTAGTGTTGCCGGGCGGGTTAAATGGGAAGTGTGGAATGCCAACGAATATTCCACCGCTGCCCCCGCAACGGTAATACAGTTCGCAAACGTACTGTTAGCCCGATACCTGCCTGGTCACGCAACGATGAAGCGGAGGGCTTTATTTGAGGCTACCCGGTGCCGCTCGGCTCTGTGTTCCCCTCCCTCTCTCCAACTCATTATCTTTTAGCTATCGCAGGCATTCCCAGGAGTCAGCGACATGAGTAATAACGACGCGGCAGACGAGCGCAGAAACAGCAAACACAAAAAAGCAATGGAGAAGCAGAAGACCAAAGTCGACGCCAATATAGAGGCGGCCGATGAGGAGCGTGGGGTTGCCATTTTGTTGACCGGCAACGGCAAGGCCAAGTCCAGTTCGGCATTCGGCATGGTAATGCGCGCACTCGGCTACGATATGAAAGTGGGTGTGATTCAGTTCATCAAGGGCAAGCAATTGTCTGGTGAGGAACTGTACTTGCGCGACCACTGCCCACAGATTGACTTCCATCAAATGGGTACCGGTTTTACCTGGAATACACAGGATAGAAGCGTCGACATCAAGGCCGCCAAAGACACCTGGGAGCTGGCCAAACCAATGCTTGCAGACGCCAGCTATGACCTCGTGGTGCTCGACGAGTTGACCTATATGATCGCCTACGACTACCTGCCGGAGCAGGAAATTATCGACGCGATTAAATCACGGCCACGCGAGCAAAGCGTTGTTGTTACCGGTCGTGGCGGCGGTGCTGCCCTGCAGGACGCCATGGATACGGTCTCGGAGGTAAAGGAAATCAAACACGCCTTCAAAGCCGGCATCAAAGCACGGCGCGGTGTTGATTTTTAACAATGCAGGCCGCGCTCATGGTGCAGGGGACCACCTCTGACGCCGGCAAGAGCGTGCTGGTGGCAGGCCTGTGCCGCATTCTGGCTCGCCGCGGTGTCAACGTCGCCCCCTTCAAACCGCAAAATATGTCGCTTAACAGCTTTGTTACCCCAGAGCAATGCGAGATAGGCCGTGCCCAGGCGCTGCAGGCGCAGGCTGCGGGCATCGCCCCGCATGCGGATATGAACCCGGTGCTACTGAAGCCCAGCGCTGACAGCTGCGCTCAAGTTATTATTCACGGCAAAGTCGCGCAGGATATGAGCGCAGTGGATTATCACCAATACAAACGCGTCGCCATGCAAGCGGTCATGGCCTCCTGGCAGCGGCTCGGTGACAAGCATGACGCCATTATCGTTGAAGGGGCCGGCAGCCCGGCAGAAATCAACTTGCGCGAACGCGATATTGCCAATATGGGATTTGCCGAAGCGGCAGACTGCCCGGTTATTATTGTGGCCGACATCGATCGTGGCGGTGTCTTTGCCCATCTTACCGGCACGCTCGACTTGTTATCTGAAAGCGAACAGCAACGCGTGGTTGGCTTTGTGATAAATCGTTTTCGTGGCGACCTTGCACTGCTGCAACCGGGCATAGATTGGCTGGAGCAATATACCGGCAAGCCTGTGCTTGGTGTTATACCTTATTTACACAATTTGCTGCTGGATGCCGAAGACGCCATCAATAGCCAGCAGACCTGCGCCACGGCAGACGCGATCAGGATTGTAATGCCGGTGTTGCCGCGCATCTCCAATCACACCGATTTCGACACGCTACGTATGCACCCTCAGGTAGACCTACTGCACATTGGCCAAGGCCAGCCGATACCTGCCGCTGACCTGATTATTCTGCCCGGCAGCAAAAGTGTGCGCGCCGATCTACAGTGGCTGCGCGATAATGGCTGGGAGCAGGAGTTAAAACGCCACTTGCGCTACGGCGGCAAAGTGCTCGGCATCTGCGGTGGCTATCAGATGTTAGGGCATAGCATTGCTGATCCGGAAGGTGTGGAAGGCGAAGCTGGTAATTCAACCGGGCTAGGCTTTTTGCCTATAGAAACCCGGCTGCAAGCGCACAAGCAGCTGCAGCAGGTACGCGGCACGCTTAGCCCTCTTGGAGCTGCTGTCACTGGCTATGAAATTCACTGCGGCGTGTCGCACGCGTTAGAAGATATCACACCGTTGATAACGCTGGATGATCAACGCAATGACGGTGCTCTCTCAGCCGACGGGCAAATCGCCGGTACTTATCTACACGGCCTGTTCGACGAGCCCGCCGCCTGTGCCGCCCTGCTTGGCTGGGCAGGGGTGGATGCCCCACAACAGATTGACAGGCAGCAGATAAGGGAGAGAGAGCTGAATCGGCTGGCAGACTGCCTCGAACAATATTTGAATCTGGCAAGCCTATTCCCAAAATGGTTTAGTGCATGAAGCACAGCGCTACAGCGACGCGACGCGTGTTTTTGGCACTCTGGTTGATACTGCCGTTGGCCCTGCTACTGGCGCTGAGCAACGGTGCGGTACAGCTTGGCTTGCTAGAGTCTGCGAATGGGCTACTGGCCACACTGCGGGCCGACACTTCAACTCAGGCAGGCGTAATCATTGGTCAGATACGCCTACCGCGCGCATTGCTGGCAGCTCTCGTAGGCGGCATTTTGGCAATCAGCGGTGCAGCCATGCAGGGCCTGTTTCGCAACCCACTGGCAGACCCCTCTTTGATCGGCGTTACCGCAGGTGCATCACTGGGTGCCAGCTTCGCCATCGTCAGCGTTAGTGGATCTCTCAGTGGTCTTAGCGGAATTACCTTGGTGTCTATTGGCGCTTTCGTTGGCGGCTTGCTGGCCGTGATTCTGGTTTACCGACTGGCGACTTCAACGTCGGGCACCTCGGTCGCGACCATGTTGCTGGCAGGCATTGCCATTACGGCGCTGGCTGGCGCCGTTGGCAATCTACTGGAATTTCACGCCGACAACGATACCTTAAGGCGCATCAGCCTGTGGCGTATGGGCGGTCTGGACGGTGCTAACTATCAGCGCTTATGGGTTGCGGCAGTGGTTGGCCTGTTAGTGTTCACCACGCTGCCACGCTTTGCTAGCGCGCTTAATGCGCTGTTACTCGGCGAGTCAGAGGCGCGCTATCTGGGTGTTGATATAGACAGAATCAAGTTAGCCCTGGTGGTTATAGTGGCTATAGGCGTGGGCGCTTCGGTCGCGCTAGCGGGCACCATTGCCTTCGTCGGGCTGGTAATACCGCATATCATGCGCATGCTTATCGGGGCGGATCACCGCAAACTGTTGCCTGCCTCAGCACTGGCCGGCGCGGTGCTACTGCTGCTGGCAGACACGGCAGCACGCGTGGTGATGGCACCAGCCGAACTGCCGGTCGGTATTGTCACAGCGCTGCTCGGTGTGCCTTTCTTCGTCTCGTTGCTGCGCCGCCGTAGCCAGTACGGCATATAGTCATGACTTTACTGAGCGTCAAAGCGGCGGCCGCCGCCCCCTGGGGCACAGCGTTGTTGGAGGGTATCGAACTTGATCTGCCGGCGGGCCAGGTGTTGGCCATTATTGGCCCCAACGGTGCGGGCAAGACTACCCTGCTCCACCTATTGGCTGGCGGTATTGCGCTATCGCACGGCAGCCTAACGCTGGCCGGCAAGCCTATAACTGAATGGCCGCGCCGCGAGAAGGCGCGAGCGGTTGCCTTGCTGCCGCAGAATTCCACACTGAGTTTTCCTTATAAAGTGGAAGAAGTTGTGGCACTGGGGCGCTCTCCGCACAGTAGCGGCGCTGCAGCTGATAAAAATATCGTCGAGATGGCGATGCAGGTGACTGACATTCTCAGCTTAAGTCGCCGGCTGTACACGCAACTCTCAGGTGGTGAAAAACAGCGTGTCCAGCTCGCCCGCGTGCTGGCTCAAATATGGCGCGCGGAAGACAGCGAAATACGCTTGCTATTGCTGGACGAACCCACCAATGCACTGGACCTGGCGCACCAGCAAATGATAATCAACACCATACGCCAACTTGCGGCAGAGGGCTGCGGGGTGGTGCTGGTGGTACACGACTTCAACCTTGCTGCATCGGTAGCCGACGAAATCATTGTGCTCGATCACGGCCGGCAAGTGAGCAAGGGCGTCCCTGAGAAGGTACTCACCGAGGCTATGTTTCAGCAAGTATTCGCCGTCAATGCGCTTATCGGCACACACCCACGCAGCGGTCGGCCTTTAGTGATACAACCATGAAGCACTTAATATTAGGCGGCGCTCGCAGCGGCAAGAGTCGTTTCGCTGAGCAATGCGCCTTGGCAAGCCCTCATCAGCTCCACTATATTGCCACAGCGCAAGCGCTGGACGAAGAGATGGCGACACGGGTGGCGATGCATCGCCAGCGGCGCAATCCGCGCTGGCAGCTTATCGAAGAACCGCTGCAACTGCACACGGCGCTGCAAAGTGCTGACGGTGCAAACAGCTGCATACTGGTTGACTGCCTCACGCTTTGGTTGAGCAACTGCCTGGCGGCAGAAATATGGACTGAGAGTAAGCAACAGCTCTTCGACACGCTGGACCAGCTCAGCGCAGATGTATTGCTGGTCAGCAATGAAGTCGGCAATGGCATAGTGCCGCTGGGAGAACTAAGCCGCACATTCGTCGATGAAAGCGGCTGGTTACATCAACAACTCGCACAGCGCTGCGAGAGGGTGACCTTGGTCACGGCGGGATTGCCACAGACACTAAAGGCAGCACTATGAACTGGTACGATGCACCAAGCGCCGCAGTGTGCGCCGTCACTCGAGATCAGGCGCGTCAGCACCAGCGGCAACTCACCAAGCCGCCTGGCGCACTCGGCCGGCTTGAGGGGCTGGCCGAAGATTTTGCCGGCTGGCAGAAGCAGGTGCGGCCGGTGCTTGA
>RCMY010005573.1_pt1 | contig 10668 bp, 12 predicted proteins | sample 2041341 | NCBI WGS metagenome assembly RCMY01 (sample SAMN09708234, study PRJNA481090) | Marine sediment metagenome, whole genome shotgun sequencing project.
CAATACGAACTGCCATTCTGACAGAGACTTGGAAGCATGCGTCAAATTTGCATGACTTGCTGTTTAAATTGGCACCAACCCGTCAGGCAGTTTTCCCGCAAGATTAATAAAGGTACTTCTCATGGAGTCTGTTCGCCATGTCCAGGTTACGCGGCTCACCGATTTCGATTAAGTCGGCGTAGGTAACGACTGGATGAGCCAAACCATCGCCCGGCTCTTGCTGCCAATACAAATCTACTAATTCCACCCGGCGACTAACTTGCTGACCGGCATCGTACTTACGTAATCGAGCAGCTTTGATAAAGTCACCCATGTCGGCTTGCTTGATGTATACCACCGCATCCTTAGGGTTTAAATAGTCAGTGTACTTTGCCGCTGCGATTTCATCGCCCCATAGCGCGTCGAATTCCACAATGTTGATCGCCTGCCACCAGGCAGGATCATCGGTGGTAAAGTTACCCTCGTGCAAGCTCAACAGCTGGTTTCTGTCTTCTCCTGAAACTGCTACTGGTTCTCAGTGGGAATGTGTGAGCGCGACCACTGCATGATGTGCTGGTAGGCAGCTCTTCTATTGAGCAATTGCATTACCACCTCGGCAACCACGATTTTTAACTCCTCGCGATAACGCAACACAAAATCATCGGGCTCTCCCAGCGTTTGCCGAACACTTCGATAGTGATCCACCGAGCGCTCGCAGGCCCAGATAAACACCTCTTTCATCAAGTCCACTTTATTTAGCTCGTAGATAGCCACCACCGCTTCGATGTAGGTTTTTTGCGGTACGTCAGTAAAAGACAGTGGTATCAAGTTATGTTGAATCAAAGGGATATTGGCGGCTAATCGCGATACGCGTTTATTGACATCATCAAAGGCCTGCAAATACGGCAACTGCACTAAAGCAAATAAGGCTTGTTCGTGGGGGTGTTTAATTGCCTGAGCCGTTGTTAAGAACTGATCAAAGTATTCGGCGATCAGCTGCGGCACGGCTAACGGTTGGTACACACTTTTACCGATACCGATACCGACGCTGATGGTGCGCAGGCGACCGCTAGCTTGGGGATCTGGCAGCAGATTGTTAGACAGCAAGGCGTGCAGGTTTAGCAGCGTGTAGCGATTGAACTCAATACCTGCCGCGTCGTCCACCAGGAACTCTATAGCCTCTTTATGGTTGATGATCATCTGCTTTTCCAGACGCGCTTTACCATCGGCCTCGGCACCAAAGTGAATCAAGCGGCGCGTATCCAGCAGAGAATAGGTGTTCCCTTCCAGACGACTGGAGTTCCAGGAAAGGTCGATGAGCAAACGGTTAAGTATTTGACGCGCATAGGTGCCCGCCGGCTCAGCCGGCATACCCTTGCATATCTCGGCTAAATGGCGCTGCTCTGTTGCACTCAAATACGAACTGATGTTGGGACGATAGCCATCCAGAAATTCGAAGCGGTAGCCCACCGGTTTACGTTGAATCTGCGGGCGTCGAAGAAGCGGCAGCAGGGCTCGTGCGGCATCGCTAAAGGGAAAAATAGTCGGACCGTTCGGGTCGACATTGTCTACCTGATCGGTTTGCTCAATTTCTGTCGTAAAATAGCGCACACCTCGGCTAGCGCCTGTTCTGCGCAAACGCCCGCTACCTACCAGCTTTTTAAGCCGGTACTGTAATGTGCGCCGGGGCAGCGCTTCATCTAGAGCGTCGAGAATATCCTGCAGCCGGGCTCCATCGGTGAATTTGGCGACAACCGATTCCAGGTCATGCACGTTGCCTGAATTAACCTGATCGCCCACGAAGCTTCACCGTTTTGCGCAACATTCTGGCTATTATGCGCAACAATTCAATTTTCGCGCAATAAAAATTGCGCGTAAAAGAGAATTGTTGCACATAAATATCGATTTATTGTGCATAACACATGAGCCTCGAAAAACCACCGAAGCCCGGTCACTCACTCAACAAAACAGAAAACCACAAATAACAACCTCATGCTAAACGATCGATAGCTTGCAAAGTTGCCAAAAAGAAAACCGCAGACAAGGGAAGAGAATCTGCAAGTAATATCTAGAAAACCGTTTAATGATGCGGCACAAAAATACCTAACGATGCCGCCGCAATTCAACGAACGTACAAGGTATTACGGCAAGGCAACTTTAAACACCCAGGCAACTCGAAGTGTATTTTTCCATCACTGGATAACTTCAAGTACAGGGCTAAATGGTATGTTATTGATATTGGCCGCAACAATTTGCGTCTACTTGCATTTATCGAATTTAGAGACGACCGACTCTACGTCAAACACATTGTCAGTCATGCCGAATACGACAAGCTCCGTAAACGGTATGCGAAGGAGGCCGACTAAGATGGGATTTGCAGCGATTAAAGAAAAAGCCCGGAACCTTTTTGAGGAAGCCGCGTTCATTAGCCACATCACTAATGACGATGACTATCAGCAAGCACTTTTGTTGATGGATGAGCTGATTGACGACTACGACAACCAGAAAGCACTTATTGAAGTGCTGGCTACTTCCATCGAAAAATGGGCAAGTGTGGCGCCGGAATTTTCCACTTTCAATAAGCACGTAGCGACTCTTAATGGTGATCTGGTGTTGCTGAAAACGTTTATGGAGCAACATGATCTTGGTGTGGCTGACTTACCGAAAATTGGCAGCAAATCGTTGGTATCAAGAATATTGAACGGCAACCGAAATCTCACCAGAAAGCATATCGAGGCATTAAGCCAAAGGTTTGGAATTAGTCCAGCGATGTTCGTTCGATAGCCAGCATCAAAAATCGTGAATAGCCGCAATCGCCTCAGCCAAGGCAACAATACGCTGCGCGTCTTGTACATGCAGATTTTCGACTAGCTTGCCGTCTACCAACACAACGCCCTGCCCTGCTGCCTCTGCCTCGGCGTGCGCCGCAATAAGACGGCCGGCGAGTTTAAGTGCGGCAGCGCTGGGGGCAAATACGCTGTTGGCCGCGGCAATTTGTTTGGGGTGAATAAGGGTTTTGCCGTCAAAGCCAAGCTCCAGGCCTTGCTGGCAGGCGGCTGTTAATCCGACGTCGTCGTTGAGGTCTAAGTAGACGCCGTCCAGCACGACTAACCCGTATGCACGCGCGGCTAGCACGCAGACGTTCAAACTCGCTATCAATGGCAATCGCGTTTCTGTGTGCAGGCCATGAATATGCTTAACCAAATCGGAAGTGCCCACAATAAAACCGCCCATACGCGGCGAAGCCGCTGCTATTTCTTCCGCATGTAAAACACTGAGCGGGGTTTCGAGCATTGCCCAAAGAGAGGTTCTGTCATCCAGGCCCGCGTCTTCAAGAATCGCCTGGGCTTGATGAATATCGTTGGCATTGTTTATCTTGGGCAACAAAATCGCATCTGGCGCCGCCGCTGCAATAGCACGTAAGTCAGCCTCACCCCATTCGGTGCGCAGGCTGTTGCCGCGAATCATTATTTGACGACCGCCATAGGCACCGGTTAACGCTTGCCTTGATGCCGCAACGACTTGCTCGCGCGCCATGGCTTTTTTGGCTGGAGTGACGGAATCTTCCAAATCAAATATTAAGGCATCAACCGGTAGGGTTTTTGCTTTTTCCAACGCACGAAGGTTTGTCCCTGGCATGTAAAGTGTCGAGCGAAATGGATGAGAGGTGATAGTCATTAGATTCCTATATTTTAGTGTTAGATGAAATCGCGCTATTTCATTCTGCTGTGGGGTATTTGGCGTATGTAAAAACGTGCTCGATTATACGCGTGATAGACGCGGCTCGCATGGACCCACTTGCCATGTCGTAGTCTCCCTTCTTACTTGACTATGCAGATACCACAACACAAAATCAGAGTATTGCTGAGGAGCACTTATGACAAACTATACAACGATCAACTACGCAAAAGCCGACAATATCGCACGTATAACCCTTAACAGACCCGATGCCGCCAATGGCCTGAACGATGCGATGGCGCGCGAACTTGCCGACGCTGCAGCACTTTGCGACAGCGACCCAACGGTAAAGGTAGTGATATTGACTGGTAACGGCAAATTTTTCTCGGCTGGTGGCGATCTCAAGGCGATGTCTGAAAACACGGATGCCGCCGGAAGATTTGTTAAACAGCTGGCAGACAATCTACACCGCGCAATTTCCACTTTCGCACGCATGGACGCGCCGCTTATCGTCGCCGTCAATGGCATTGCCGCTGGCGCGGGGTTTAGTCTATCGGTGACAGGTGATCTTGTGGTTGCCAGCGACGCCGCCTCTTTCACCATGGCCTATACAAGAGCGGGCCTGAGCCCGGACGGCAGCTCTTCTTTCTATCTGCCTAGACTTATTGGGCTTAGAAAAACTCAGGAATTGATGCTAAGCAATCGTACCCTGTCAGCCGATGAAGCGCTGCAATGGGGGCTCATCAATTATGTCGTGCCACCATCAGAGGTCATCGACAAGGCGAATGAACTGGCGAAGAATTTTGTGCTGGGCGCAAGGCAGTCGAATGCCGTCGTTAAGAAGCTGTTGCTTGCAAGCTTTGGTAATGGCCTCGAGGAACAGATGGAACTTGAAGGCAGGTTTATCGCCGAATGTGCCGAATCAGAGGATGGTAAAGAGGGCTTGGCTGCATTTCTTGGTAAGCGTCGTCCCACGTTTAAATAGACTGTAGCTTACGCGGAAGCACGCAAACTCTGACGCTCCGACCTTTTGGTTCTGATCGCTTAGCTCTTATTTTTAAGAATGGTGGGTCGTGCTGGATTCGAACCAGCGACCAATTGGTTAAAAGCCAACTGCTCTACCAACTGAGCTAACGACCCGTAAACTAAAATTATTCTCGCTTTTATTTGCACTTTTAGCTAAGCGCTCAAGCGTTCGATCTACGGAATCTTATGACCCCAAACGAAGGCGCTTATGGTACTGATATGAGCGAAAAACTCAAGATTTTTTTGGTGCTTTATTGTAACGCGTGGGGTCACTTAGTTTTGCTTGCTCAAAACCCTGGCGACGCAGGTAACAGCTGTCGCAGCCACCGCAGGCTTCGCCGTTGGCGTTGGCTTGATAGCACGACACAGTTTGCGCGTAATCGACGCCAAGCTCTAACCCCAGGCGAATAATCTCAGCTTTGCTTTTGTTGGCTAGCGGCGTATGAATATGCAATGGCTTGCCTTCGGCGCCCAGCCGAGTGCCGAGATTTGCCATGCGCTCGTAAGCGGCAATGTAATCCGGTCGGCAATCGGGGTAGCCTGAATAGTCGACGGCGTTGACACCGATAAAAATATGTCGCGCTTCGATCACTTCTGCCCACGCCAAGGCTAGCGATAAAAACACGGTATTGCGCGCCGGCACGTAGGTAATTGGAATCTGCTGGTTGTCAGGATCAGCGGCAGGCACGGCAATCGTTTCATCAGTCAGCGCTGAGCCGCCGAGGCTGGCAAGATCGATGGCAATGATGCGGTGCTCCACCACCCCTGCCGCAGCTGCAATGGTGGCTGCTGTTTGCAGCTCAGCGCGGTGTCGTTGCCCGTAGTCAAAGCTGAGCGTGTAGCATTGATATGCCTGGCTTTGCGCTATTGCCAACACGGTGGTCGAATCAAGCCCCCCTGAGAGGAGCACTATCGCTTTTTTGGGGGCAAGGATCATGTACTACATCGATAGGCACACTAGCCTATGAATCTATGCAATTTAAATAGGGTACGGCCCAGACGAACTACTGCAGCATATTATTGAGATAATCACGCGCCAGCTTGGGTGCCTTGCTGTCAGTCTTTTGATAGTCTGAAATCACGCGGTTCAGCATACTGCGTGCCGTTTCGATGTCACCTTTGACATGATGCGCCTTAGCCAGTTTGAACATGGCGTCGGGTGCTTTGCGATGCTGAGGATAGTCGTCAACAATGACGCTAAACTCCTTAATTGCTTCCGGAAGGTCAGATTTATACAAGTAAAGTTCACCCAGCCAGTAGTGCGCATTGGGCGCATATTCGCCGCTGGGGTAAAGCAGAATAAAATCATCGAAGGCACTTAGCGCCTCATCAAACTGCTGATTTTTCACCAGCGCATAGGCAGCCTTATAGACCTTAGGCTCAGCAGCCGGGTCGCCGGTCTGCAGATTAGCGGTATTTTTAGGTTCAGGATCGGCACTGAGCTTGTCGCTGCGGCTACGTGCTTTGGCCTTGCGCCCCGATAGCGCACCGATGCGCTCGTCTAAATTGACGTAGTCGTCTTTGCGCTGTTTAGATAGTTTCTTTATCTGGTAGGCCTGATCTTCCACCTGGCCGCGTAAATCCATTACTTCGCGCTGCAACCGCTGTAACTCCATAAACATTTCGGTCTGTGGGTTGCTGCCCGACGTACTCCTGCGTTGCGGGTCAGCGGACGATTCAACTACTTTGACCTGTGCAAACGCCGCATTGCTGCAGATTAATATGCCTAGAATCCAACTGATGTGTTTCATGTTCACCGCACTAGCACTCTAAAGAGAGAGATCAGAATTATTTAAGCTCAACCCGTCGGTTCAGCGAAAAAGCCTGCTCGTTCTGGCCAAAGGCTACCGGCTTTTCTTCACCATAACTGATGACCTCAATTTGCGACCGCGATACGCCCTGTAATACCAGATAATCAGCGACTGATTTTGCCCGTCGCTCGCCGAGCGCCAGGTTGTATTCGCGTGTGCCTCGGTCGTCACCATGCCCCTCAAGGCGGATCACGCGCGCTGAGCTTTTGAGGTTTTCTGCGTGTTGATCGAGCGCCTGACGGGTCTCGTAAGTCAAAGTCGAGCGGTCGTAGTCAAAATAAAATACTGTGCTCAAGGCACCGCTGTCGTCCTCAATGGAGGAGCCACTAATTTCGCCATCCTCACCCGCACCAGAGGCAGTGGCACCCGTCGGGTCGATTATTGTCTGATCGCTACTGACGTCGCCATCTTCCGGTAGGTTCCCACCGCAGGCGCTGAGCAGCACGCTGAACGCCAGGGAGCAACACAGTATTTTCATCAGTTTCATAGTTTAGCCTCAGTTCGTTGTATCTGTTACTTGCCTAATAAAGGAGACCACGCGGGCTCACGCACATCGCGTTTAGAAGCCGGCAAAATGTACTTAACATTGCCGTCGACCGACACGGCGGCGAGAATACCACGTCTATTTTGTCGGGTCGCGTATATTATCATGCTGTCGTTAGGTGCCAGACTGGGAGACTCATCGAGCGATGTTTCAGTCAGCACATTGGTGCGCTCAGTTTTGAAATTCAGCTCGGCGATATGGAACTTGCCGTCACGCCTGTGCACCATAATCAGGCCACTACCATCATGGCGCATGGCCGCCCGTGCGTTGTAATCGCCTTCGAATGTTAACCGCTCAATAAGCCCGCTTGCGAGCGTCACTTTGTAAATTTGTGGCCTACGTCCGCGATCAGAGGTAAATATGATGCTCTTGCCGTCCGGTGCCCAGCTGGGCTCGGTGTCGATAGCCGAACTGCGTGTCAGCCGCTTTAACTGTTTGGTTGCTAACTCCATGACGTAAACGTCAGCGCTACCGTCTTTCGACAACACCATTGCCATTTTATTACCGTCCGGTGACCACGCCGGCGCACTGTTCAGGCCGCGAAAGTTAGTCAACTTGTCGCGTTCGCCAGTGGCCAGCTTCTGCCGATAAATAGCCGGCCGACCGCTTTCAAACGAGACATAGGCTATCTCCTTAGCATCAGGCGACCAGGTCGGCGACATAATAGGCTCTTCTGATTCGAGAATAAGCTTCTCGCGTGCGCCGTCGGAGTCGGCACGCATCAAGCGAAAGTTGAGTCGCTTCTCTTCGCGGCTGGCAGCCGACACATACACAATCCGCGTATTAAATGCTCCCGGTATGCCGGTCACCTGCTGGTAAATTTTGTCGCTAATCATGTGTGCCATATCACGTAGCTGCGACTCGGCACCTGAAATTTTCTCTACAAAAATCCGCTTCTGTTTGAGCACATCGAACATCTCGTACTGTATTTCCAGTCGGTTCTCTGCAGCGCGTTTAATTTTGCCCACCACCAGAAACTCAACGTCAAGCGCGCTCCAGTCACGAAAGAACACATTCTTGCGCTCGTTTGGCTGGCTCAGCATGTCGCCTTTAGGTAGCGGCTCAAACAAGCCACTGCGCTTTAGATCGCCATTAATAATGGGAACCACATTTTCTGGTAGCGACATTCTGCCCGTGTCGAACGGCACGATAGCAATGGCGGTAGGATTGTCTTGCCCCTGATTAATTTCGATGGTCAATTCAGCAGCCTGCGTAGCCATCGCGCTCCACAGCAGCACAATTGACAACAGCTTAGTTAGTGTCCGTGCGGAAACGCGCACTAGCAAACTTTTCGCAACTAAAGTCGCTCCCACGATGGAATACAGTGCCTGTGGGAGCGACTTTAGTCGCGAAAAAGCGCGATGACTTATTATTTCCGGAAGGGCACCACTTTGCACCCGAGGCATCAATTTTTTATATATGTCAGTCACGAACGCAAATCCTCTGGCTTGAAACGAAAACGCAGTTTACGAAAATAGCGCTCAAAAACTTCACCCGGCATACCTCGCAACTCATCGAAGCGGCCTATTCTCTTAACGGCATTTTCCGCGCTGCGGTCGAATGCCGCATTACCGCTGCTTTGCACAACAACGACACTGACGATCTCGCCAGTTGGCACCAGCTGTATGAGCAACTCTGCCTGCATGCCGTTGCGCGCACTCAGCGGACGGCTCCAATTATTTTCTATAACTTGCTTTAACATTGCAATATAACTTTCTGCCACTTCAGCATCTGATTCGGCCTGCTCGAACTCATCTTCTTCCTGCGCCGCTGCCATCAAGGCCGCTTGCGCCTGCTGCTGGCGGCGAATATCAGCGGCTATGGCCTGTGCTTTGGCCAGCGCTTCTTTATCTGGCTTTGGCTCCGGTTTGACCGGCGTTTCCGGCTTCGGTTTCGTGCTTAGCTTCGGTTCAGGTTTTTTTATCACCGGCTTGGGCTTTTCCGCTGGCGGCGGCTCTGGTTTGGGTTTAGCTGGCTCTACCGGTTTGGGGGTTTCTATCGGCTTCGGCTTACTTTTTTGCTTAGGCGGCAGGGCCACCATGGTCGCTTTCAGGCTTTTTATCTGCCGCACTTCGTGACTTTTGTACGTTTTCGTTGACCAATTGGCGCTCAGCAAAAACACCACGACAAGGTGTACCAATAGCGTCGCTAGCGCCGGTATGATAACCCCTTTGATCGCTTTCACTGTTGCGCCTGAATCTATAACGGGTTTTCAGTCACAAGGCCAACGGCCTCGGCACCGGCACCCTGCAAACCCGCCATCAACTCGATCACACTGCCGTAGGCAACGTTGGTATCGCCCCATACCATTACCGGCGTTTCCGGCTTACGCTTTAATATTTTAGCGACTTTGTCGGTCACATCCTCCAACGACAGCACGGTTTCGTCCTGTTCGCCAAGGTTAATATAGAAGCTGCCGTCCTTTTTGACAGAAACGATCAGCGGCTCAACTTTCGTATCAACCGGCGTCGCGCTGGCTTTTGGCAATTCTACTTCCACGCCCTGCATCAACATTGGCGCCGTCACCATGAAAATAATCAGCAGTACCAACATCACATCGATGTAAGGCACCACGTTGATGTCCGAGATGGGCTTGCGTTTTTTACCGCTGCGTCTGATTTCGTCCATTTTTGGGCTGCGTATATTTGAGCTGTGTGAGTTTAAACTGAGTGCACTTAGCTGCCTACATCAGGGTTGAGTTGGCCGTATCTCTTTGCGCACACCGGCATGAACCTGGCGGTGCAAAATGCTGGAAAATTCATCAGCAAATGTTTCGTAGCGATTTAACAATAGCTCAACCTTGCTGGAAAAACGGTTGTAGGCAATCACTGCGGGAATAGCGGCAAACAGTCCCATGGCGGTCGCGATCAACGCTTCAGAAATGCCCGGTGCAACAGTCGCAATGGTCGCTTGCTGCACGTTAGCCAAACCACGAAATGAATTCATAATGCCCCACACCGTGCCAAACAGGCCAATATAGGGGCTGGTTGACCCCACTGTGGCTAAAAACCCGAGATGGTATTCGAGCTTCTCTTCCTCGCGCGACATGGCCACGCGCATACCACGGCGCGCCGCTTCCATCACTGCATCCGATTCGGCACCTACCTGCTGTCGCAAGCGGGTGAACTCTTTAAAGCCGGCGCGAAAAATGTTCTCCACCCCGTTTGACACGCCACCTTCCTGCGCGTGCGCATTGGCTTGGCGAAATAATTTGCTGAGATCGATGCCCGACCAGAACTGCTGCTCGAAGTCTGCCAATGAACTCAGCGCATCGCGGTAAAAAATCACCCGTTGCACAATCATTGCCCAGGAAAAAACGGAAGCCAGCAACAGCAATGCCATCACAATCTGCACCAGTACGCTGGCATTAGCCACCAAACTCCATAATGACAAGTGTTCTTCCACTAATTTTTCTCCATCGATTGGCTCATTAAATCGCGTATTTTGGTTTGCACCACGGTGGGCATAGCGCTTGGCCGCATACTATGTCGGCTGACGCAGGCTACTTTGATGTTGGCCGAACATATCATCGTGCTATCGCGGGTAATGGTTTGTTTAAAACTCATCCAGCTGCGGCGCAGCTCGACAATCGATGCACTAACGCTGAGCAGTTCATCTAATTTAGCAGGG
>RCMY010007151.1_pt1 | contig 10667 bp, 12 predicted proteins | sample 2041341 | NCBI WGS metagenome assembly RCMY01 (sample SAMN09708234, study PRJNA481090) | Marine sediment metagenome, whole genome shotgun sequencing project.
AAAGGCATCAGTTCCTGACGCCCAATGAAGTTTTTGCGGCAGCCATCAACAATGGGGGCAATGTTGCATTTATGGCTTGAATCCAGCTTCCATTTTTCTTTGCAACTGCAACATTTGTAATAGTATTCACCATCTTCTTGACCAACATGCTCCATTTTACTACTACCCAATTTTTTCACTAACAGCAAATCAAAATCAAGCCATTCATTCTCAGAATCAAATGACTTATACTCTTTTTCAAAACAGATGTCGCACATTATTTTAGGTTAATCATCCTTTATTTGAACTTAGGGTGGAATACAAAGTCGTATTTGTGAAAAGGTCTATGCTTTTGATCTATAGATCGATGTATTCAATTCTACTTAAATAGTCTCATATCGAAATTGAACTTCGCACTACTTACAATTTCGATTTTACCGGCATTCTTATGTTCTGGGTTTATCAAATAGTTAAAGTCACCCTCCACTACGGAAGATGGAACTTTCATGGCCAAGGCCTTGCCAGAAACTATAAATTCGTCCCCCTCCGTCTGTGTGAACTTTATAGGAGGGTTATTTTTCCAGTCCTGCCCTTTTAAAAGGTTGATATCGTATTCACTAATAAGATTGTCAGGTATTTCCAATGCGGTCATGTAGTAGTTCTTGGGAAGCTTGTTCAGCGACATGTTCACGGCTACTTCCAGCTTTGCGAGTGCGCGGGAATCAGAGGTATATAGCATCCTTGTTCCCTTGCTGTTCCAACGGCCACCATGAGTCTCGGCCCCTTTTCCAGAAAGATCCTGCTTATATTTTTCCTTAGTGAGCCGATATACCCTCATGCGAGGATTCCGTGCTCTATCCTTCCCAACTGATCATGGACCATATTTATGCCCATGGTCGTATCAAGTAGCTCCTTGGGAACAACGCCGCCCATGGGTATGTTCTGTGTTGACATCCAATACATAAAATTATCCCGGTCCTCGAAAACCGATTCCCCATAATTGAGAAGCCGCTTGATTTCGATAATCCGCTCCGATTGTTTTGAAGGGAAACTTTTTGTTCCGTTCCTGTAACGGTCGAGTGTCCTTGTGGATATCCCTAAGTAGTTAGCCCATTCCTTTTCAGTAAAGGGCTCATCGTTAAAAAATTCAAGAAAGTCGTTATATGCGATACCATCTCGAACCAACTTTATCATATCGTATTTCCTGGACTCGTCGTCCCAATCGTTGAACTCGCCGTTGGCAATCTTGGATTCAGTTCTTTTCATGGCCTAATTATTATTTCTCAAATATACGTAATTTGTCAATATAATTTTGTCTTTTGTCTAATTCTGTTCGTGTTTTTTGTAATACACCGTATTAGATCTTGTTCTTCATCCAGAAAATATTTCGTCTATCTGAACTTTCCCCTTATCCAAATGTCCATCAAATATTCAGTTCGAAGTTGATATCCTCTGCCCCTATAAGGGAAACGGATCCCGAAAAATCGGGATGGAGCGGGTTTATCAATAGGTTGTGTTCCAAGGGAAAACCACTGAGCGGTATCCGGATGGATGGTACCGCCACAGATGCACCGTTTGCTTGGATGTCGCCCAAAAAGCACCGAAGATTTGGGTCGATTCGGGATATGGCCGCTGTTTCCAGTCCCCTGGAAGGTCTGCCGCATTGATGTTCGGCACAATGCCGGTCACTTCAATTTCCACAAGTTCCCATGAACTTTCCGCGACAATGGGACCTTTTATGGAATAGTGCTCCAGCATGGCCAGGGCCATCGAGGAGGAGGCATAGATAAGCGGTATACCGTCACGGTTCCATCTTGTGCCCGAAGGACCATACCCGAGAGGTTCCCTTCCGGGCAGTTTTTCGTATAGCCTAAAGTAACGCATCAGATGTAATTTCCCCATGAAAGGGCCTCAAGGGCACCGTCAACCATGTCCACGCCATAGGGGTCCTTCAAAAGGTCCACGGGCCTGATGTCGCCGAGCGCATAGTTAACCGTGCCCAGCCATTCCTTGAAATTCTTTTCCGATCCGAAGATACGGACACCCTTGGATACTATCCGATCCACTTCGAATATGTTTTTCGACCGTAAGGATCCGATGTCACTATCGTTGGATCTCCACCTTGAAACCGTGGATGGGTTCACATCCAGGAACTGCGCAAGGTCCAGTTGTTTGTATTCGAAGAATTCTATTATAGGTTCGATGTCCTGGAACGAAAGGCCCGGAACTTTTGAACGGTCCTGTCCTTTTTTGCGGAGGAAGTAGGCACTGTCGTTATCGAAGGGAATAACGGAGAGGGTCTTGCCCTCACTCATAATGCGTATGGATCCCCCGTTCTGGGCCGGAACTTCGCTACCACCATATTCTTTGTCCTTTTTCATAGGTCATTGCATTTACGATATATTTCAAACGTTATTGCAAGTTAATCTTTTTATTTGGGAAAATGTTTCTTTGCGTGAACAAATTATATAAAAGGGCCGTCCGGGCGTAAGCAATTCTCTCACTGCCGAGAGAGAAATCGAAATCGGAAATTTCCCTAGTATCGTTGGGGAAATCATTTCCTACCGCCATAAGGCCTCAATTTACTTTGAAGGCCCCCGGTCCGCTAATACTTGTAATAGGTCGCCATGGATATTTCTAACCGGCCGCAGATTTCCGAGACCGTCATTTTGCCTTCCTTGAAATATTCCTCACAAATTACCGCTTTTTGTTTATTTTTTTTACTCAGTCCTTTCGGGGCTCCCAATACCCGACCACGGATGCGGGCGGACTCCAGACCGGCCTTGGTACGTTCCACGATGATGTCCCGCTCCAATTGTGCCAGGGCCGCGAACATGTTGACCAGAAATTTGGAGTGCGAGGATTCCTTGGTGGTATCTATGAACGGTTCGGTAATGCTCTTGAACTTGACGCCCTTCCCCAGATAAACGGGCGTTTAAATAAACTTCCAAGTGGCGGCTGGTGACAGCTACCCTACCACTGGACCTAGGCGGGAATTGAGGGATTCAGGGATTGAGGGATTATGACAATATTATTGAGAATATTTTTTGCCTCATTCACAAATTGTAAGCTTTTTCTTTTTGTACATTTATAGGAAGGGAACCAATCCCCTTTAAATGAGCGAATTACAATTGGAAGAAGCGGATCCAACATACAATCGAAGGGAATCACTTACACAAAAGATGGAAGCCTACATTGCCGATAATCTCGACAACGAGCAGTTCGGGGTGAAACAGTTGGCCCAGCTGATGGGTGTCAGTCGTTCTCAATTACATCGAAAACTAAAAAAAATAGATGGTAAATCGATCAGTCGATTTATTAGGGAATACAGATTGAAGCGTGCATTGGAACGGTTGGAGAAAGATGATTTCAACACTTCTGAAGTAGCCGACAAGATAGGGTTCGGCAGTTCTTCCTACTTTAGTAAATGTTTTAACGATTATTTTGGTTATCCGCCAAGCCAAACAAAGAATCATGACAGTAGCGGAGTATTTCCTTTAAATGATGAAATAGGGCAACGAACTAAATATAAAGCCACTTCCAAGAAATATTTCTTTTTAGCTGTCGCCTCCTTTGTCCTGGTCATGTTGGCCGTATCGCTCTTTCTAAATAAAAAGGACGTTTCGACAAGCACCAACTCCAAAGCGGTATTGGTCATGCCTTTTAAAAACTTAAGCAACAATTTGGATAACCAATATATTGCCGAGGGAATGGTCGATGCCATTAACCGTCATTTATCGACAATTGAAGAACTTAATATTATCTCATCCGCTGCCATTGATCTTTCTAAGAAAGAAGTTGTTATTATGAAAGACATAGATAATCGTTTTAAAGGGTCACATGTGCTTCAAGGCAGTTTGCAGCATGATGGAAATACACTGCGTATGGAAGTGAAGTTGGTCAACGCTGCAACTAAAAATCAGTTATGGGCGGAGAATTATGACAGAAAATCGGAAGGGCTGTTACAAATTCAAAATGATATTGCAAAGAACATTGCCCTGGCACTGAAAGCGAAGCTGACATCTCAAGAGCTATCCATAATCGATAAGAGGGCTTCTTATGACCCCGAGGCTTATGATAACTTTCTTAAAGGTTGGTACCATTTTAGCCAATTTAGTTTGGAGGGGATACAAAAATCTACAGTGTACTTTACAAGGGCAATAGCATTGAATTCGACGTTGGCCTTGGCCCACTATGGCATGTCCTGTGCATATAGCATGAAGGCAGGGGTCTGGAGTGGCGAACTTACGGCCAAAGAAGCCTACCGATTAGGAAGACCATACCTGGATAAGGCTTTAATGCTAGATCCTGACCTTAAGGAGGCCTATTCCAGAAAGGCCGGAGAAAATTTATTCGGCGATTGGGACTTTAACGCTGCCGAGAAGAATTTCAAAATAGCTTTGGAATCTGATTTTCCAGTTGTTTTAGCTATGTGGGTTAATTTTTTACATATGGAAAATCGGCACGATGAGGCGTATGCCGTAGCTGTTGAACTAAATGAAAAACATCCTTTTTACTTGTACAGCCAAATGATGCTTTCCAGTTACTATGCGAACCATCATAAGGAAGGGCGCGAGTTTGTTGAGACCAGATTAAAATCCTACTCCAACCTCTTTACCCTTGATGGATCAGGATTTTTTATGCTCAATACAGGGGCTTATGACGAGGCGATCGAACTCTTTCAAAAAGCCATTGATAATGGGGGCAAGCGGTTTACAAGAATGTTGGGATGGATGGGCGCTGCCTATGCAAAAAAGGGGGATGAGCTAAAAGCACGTGAATTGCTGACCGAACTTAAAGAATTGAAGGCTAAAACCGATGCGGGATCCCCGGCTTGGTTTTCTGCCATCATACACGCTGCCCTCAAGGAGAACGAAGAGGCCCTTTAGTGGTTGACCATTGCCGTTGATGATCATGAAATGGAAATTCCTTGGTTGGTCAGCGAGCCACAATTGTATCCTTTACATGGCACTCCCGAATTCGATGCATTGGTCAAAAAGGTCGGGTTTCGGCCACATGCCTATCCCATTCGACATTGATACTACAAATGCCGAACACAACATAATTTTATGTTATACAACATAAGTTAAAACCCCCTACAGAAACTTTTAAGTTTATACAACACCAGTGTTTGGCGTACGGCACTTCTATTTTGCAATTTTATAAGGAACCAAAATCCTTATACAGAGATAATCTTGTATTGCAGATGGCCATAACAGAATCTTAATTTAAACAACTATCAATTAATCTAAAAAATATAAATATGAAAAATGTAGTCATCACAGGCAGTAGTAGCGGCTTCGGCTATTTAACCACCTTATTATTGGCCCGAAAAGGATATAAAGTATGGGCGACCATGCGGAATGCGGAAACCAAAAACTCATCAAAAAATGAAGAACTTTTGGCAATCGCAAAAAAGGAAAATTTGAATATCTCGGTTATTGAGTTGGATGTGACCAAAGATGAATCGGTAACTAATGCGATACAATCTATTATCAGTGAAGATAATAGAATTGACTACTTGGTCAACAATGCGGGCTATATGTTCGTAGGTATTACAGAGGCCTATAGTATAGCCCAGGCCAAAGACCAGTTCGAGACAAATTTCTTTGGGATTTTACGAATGGTAAAAGCAGTCGCTCCCCAAATGCGTAAACAAAAAGAGGGATTAATTATTAACGTTACTTCAATTGTTGGGCGTTTGATATTTCCGTATTTCGGAATCTATAGTGCCAGCAAACATGCCGTGGAGGCATATTCCCAAGCTTTACGTTATGAACTGGCCCCATTTGGTATTGAGGTTAGTTTGGTAGAACCGGGACCGTTCGGAACTAACCTTCTATTTTCAGGTCCCAAGGAAGCCGATCAAACCGTTTTTAATGACTATGGGGAACAAAAGGATGAACCACAAGCTATGCTCAAAAGCTTTAATGCCTTTTTCGAATCGCAGGAAGCTCCGGATCCACAGCTTGTGGCAGACGATATTAGTACACTTATCGAAGCTGAACACGGGACAAGAAAAGAACGGATCGTTTCTGGAATCGGATATGGGACAAGGGATTACAATGAAAAAGTGAATCCAATACAAAAATCGGTTGTAAACGATGCCTTGAAAATGTCACACCTTCTAAAAATTGCTGTCACCCAACATGCTTAAGGGTCGGTTAGGTATCTTAACGAATATTAATATGTAAATAGTAGACCGTAATCATGAAAAGAACATTTCAATCTAATCTTCGGATTTTATTAATTGGTTTATTGCTGACCAATTTTTCCTTCGGACAGGAAACGGCACCAATTACCGACGGCGAAATCATTACATGGATTCGGGAAAATAGTATACCTATCGAACATGTTGAAGCGCAGCATGGATTTTCGGATTTACTTCCTCTAAAAGAGGTATTGAAAGACGTCAAAGTCGTTGGTTTAGGAGAAAACACTCATGGCACAAGAGAATTTTTTCAATTAAAACATCGCTTGCTGGAATTCCTTGTTAAGGAGATGAACTTTACTGCCTTTGCTTTTGAAGGAGGCTATGGTTCTTGCGAGCCTATTAATAATTATGTTCTTTTTGGTAAGGGAGACCTAACATCTGTTTTGACGGCTCAGGGCTATGTAGTTTGGGACATGGAAGAATTCGCAACCATGATTGAATGGATGCGCAACTATAACCAAAGTGCGCCGGATGATAAAAAGATTTCCTTTTACGGGATAGACATTATGTACAATGAACCTGCCAGAGGAAAAGTATTGGGGTACTTGAAAAAGTATAGTCCCCAAATAGCTCCTGCTGTAGATTCCCTTTTTCAATTGCTCTCTGTGCAGGAAAATCAATGGAGTAATGAGAAGGATAAAGACCTTCTCAAAAACGCACGTTTTGAAATACAGCAACTAATCGCCTACTTAACTGAAAACCGAAGTAATTTTATAACCTCATCTTCAGCTAAGGAGTTTGCGCAAATATTTAAGTATTCACAGGTGATGGAGCAATGGTTTTTGCTTCACTTGCCAGATTCTGATACCTTGACAACTACTAATATGAAAAGATCGCAGGCGATGGGAAATAATCTGCTCCATTTAATGGAAAAAGAAATGCCGAGTGCGAAGTTTGTTGTTTGGGAACATAATGTGCACATTGCCGATGGACATATGGAAACGGGAGAGCAAAACTTAGGGCATTTGCTGAAGAAAAAATTTGGTGATGCGTATTACGGAGTGGCTTTTGAATTTAACCAAGGTTCCTATCAGACAAGACTTCGCTCCCCGGGAGGGTTCGGGAATCTTAAGGTAGCGACTGTGGAAGCGGCTCCAAAGGGCTATTTAGCTTATTATTTATCCCAAACAAAAAAGGGGAACTTGTTTTGGAACTTGCGGGATTCAACAAATGGCCCCATGGTAAAACAGTGGCTCGGACAGCCTCAGAAGATGCGTTTTTTTGGATGGTTCAATGACGACACATCAACTAAAAAAGTAGAACTAAAAAATCGGTTTGATGGCATTATCTTTATTGAACGTACCACTTCCACACGACCAACAAAAAATGCCTTAGTAACGGTTTCCAAGGGGGAAGGATTATGAAATGTTAAATTGGAAATACATTGCCTAACAAAAGTATATGCAATAGCAGGGCTGGACATTGGAGTAATTAGCAGCATACCTTTATGACAAATTGATTGTGGTTGCCGATCACGTCTTTAATCGCCAGAAGTCGGGGGGTGACATCTACCCTTCCACTAGGCCTATAAGCGACAGAAAATTGTTATTCCTTATATAATGATTTACAAACGCATATTATCGTATGAATAATCGATGTGCCTTTCGAATGGCCTGAAAATACTACAGTATTTGTAAAATACAGCAACCAACCTATTTTATGGAAGTATGGCTTAGTCCAGCATTGGGTTTTGATTATCCCAATACGAAAGCCACCATTCATGGGGAAGGGAAGAACAAGATTTCCTGGATTGCAATAAAAGATGTTGCTTCATTTGCGATAGCCTCTCTGAAAAGTGCCGCTGCTAAGAATAAAACTATTGAGTTGGGTGGGCCAGAGGCACTAAATCCTCTTCAAACCGTTATATTTTTGAGGCAAGCCACGGAAAAAAATTCGAAATTCAATTTGTACCTGAAGAAACATTAATAGCACAAAAAGGTGCTGCTGAGGATCCTCTAAGTGAATCCTTTGCGGCATTGATGTTAGGAGTAGCGAGTGGAAGTGAAATTGATATGAAGAACACTATCGCTGTTTTCCCTATTCAACTAACCTCTGTAAATGATTACGCCAAAAGGTGCGTACGTATTAATTGATGGACACAGATAGAAAAGCTGGGCCATGCAAGTAACATGGTGTTTTTTTTGCTATGCTGGCCAACGAATATACTTGCATCGATATATCGCCATCAACTGCAGTTCGGGCTGAGCGAATTGATTTCATTTCTTTGAATTTGGATTGAATGGTAAACGTTAACATAAATCTAATTACATCATGCAACCAATAACCACACAACTACTTCAAGAAGGGTCATACCGATTCAAAGTTGGTCGGTTTGATTGCATATCCGTTAGTGATGGCAGCTATGATTATAATCCCAAACTCATGTTTCTTGGTCTTCCAGAGAATAAGGTAAAGGAGCTATTGCACAATCATCATATCCCGTTGGATAAGCTTACCTCCCCTTATACGTTCCTCTTTGTCGACACTGGTGAGCACAAAATACTAGCGGACATGGGCGCCGGTAAATTGGGACCGAACACGGGCAAATTGGTGAATAACCTGAAATTGGCCGGCATTCAACCGGAAGATATTGACACCGTAATTATCACCCATGCACATCCCGATCATATTGGAGGGACATTAAATGAAGAAGGCAAACCAAACTATCCAAATGCACGATATATTATGTGGAAAGTTGAGTGGGATTTCTGGTTCTCCGAAGAAGCATCCAAAAAAGTCGATGAGCATTTATCCAAGATCGTCCCTACTGAAATATTCATGAAGATAGCTCATGGGCAGCTTGGTCCCATTAAAGATCGCATTGAATTTATAACCAAAGAAATCGAAATTCTACCCGGTGTTTCGATACACTTTGCACCGGGGCACACGCCGGGCCATATGGCAGTTTCTTTTTCCTCTGAGGGAGAAGAATTGTTTTTTACCAGCGATACGGTGGTTTTTCCGTTTCTATTGGAGCGACCCGATTTGGTAATGGTCTTTGATATGATGCCGGATATAGCAGCCGACAGCAGGCGAAAGATCTATGATTTGGTTGCGGAAAGAAATGCGCTGGTACATGCCCAGCATTTTTCGCCTTTTCCAAGCCTTGGTCATATTATAAAGAAAGATAAAGCGTGGCAATGGAAACCGATTGAATTGGAATAACATAGAGACTGTTTTTCTTTTGCAACTAGTGGTATTGAAATAATGAAGACAGTACCGTAAAACGAAATTTTAACAGGACCGAATCTAAAATTCATTGGTTTACTCAATCCCACCTTTATATAGACATTCCTAATTTGGAAAGCAAAGTGGATGCAACTATTTTTTCCCTTTGATATTTAACACTATCGACAAACCATGTCTAGTGCACATTAAGGATATGTTGTAGTTAAGATAATCCAGCTCATAGTAGCGTAATACAGTAGCAATTGGAATTAATTTATCTTTGAGGACAATAATTTCCTTGCTGTTACGCAACCTTATCGTATTTCCAACATCTATAAACGTCGCTCTAGTCTACGTTTTATTGATAACGCCTAATTCTACCCACGGTAGTTAATCCCACCTAAAATCACACTTTCAAGAAATTAATAACGGTATACTTTAAACGGCCGTTTTTCTTAACGGTTTTCTACTCGTATTTAGGTTCGTTCTTATTGTGCATAAAATCGTACCATCCATACATTTTCCAGATAATACGAACGAAATAAAGAATATCTTCAATCAAAATATTTTCGACCATACTTAACCATATTTAAAGTGTAAAAAGGTCTGGATGCGAACGCCGACGATATCGGAGACGCCATTCGCTGTATCGGCGGATGGATAGGGAGCATAAGGCTGTATCAAGATCAAAAAAATAAGCCTTGACTTCCATTTTAAGGATAAGGATAGTTACGGACGGCTCCGACTTGATTCAGTTCCTGTTCTTAGGAATCCATGGAACAGCATTGCTTCATTGGACAGGGAGTGGCCGTTTCGAAAACGGGCGGGTGCCATCGAGTACACACATGCATTAAATTACAGGTTGTTCTAAATATCCCGAACAGCCTTCAAACATCGATACTATGAAAAGAAAGGGATTCATCGCGGTTCTTCTTGGGTTGACTACCATGCCATTTTGGGCATTTAGACCAATTGAAAAAAAGATGGCAGGAAATGACAAGGGTTTTAAAGTAAATGCCGGCGAAGGCCGCATACATGGACATCTAAAATTGAAAGGCGTAAATACAAATATTTTGGACCTAAAAATTTCTGGAAATGATACCAATGGAGGATTGGCAATTTTTGAGCAAACTTCTATAGCGCAGGGAAAAGGCACTCCGCTACATGTCCATCATTTCCAAAATGAAGTTTTTTATGTAATCAATGGAAAGTATTTCTTTAAAGTTGGCGACGACGAATTTCATTTATCTGCTGGGGACAGTATTTTTTTACCCCGGAAAGTTCCACATGCATGGACACAGGTTTC
>RCMY010005576.1_pt1 | contig 10663 bp, 2 predicted proteins | sample 2041341 | NCBI WGS metagenome assembly RCMY01 (sample SAMN09708234, study PRJNA481090) | Marine sediment metagenome, whole genome shotgun sequencing project.
GCTACTCCCGAGATCGTTCTGATCGCCTGGGGCAGAACTCTCAGCGGCCCGCCACACCCGCGCGACAGAACCAGCTCCGCTCTCGCTGTCGCGGCAGCGCTTGCCGGTGCAGAGATGGCACCCGCGACGAGGCTCATGGAGAACTCCGCGATTGCCTCGCGAGGCTGCTCGGATGGCGTGTAGCCAAAACCGTAATCCTTGATGAGATCGTTCGCAGGGCTGCCTGCCCCTTCCCAAAGGCCCGCTGCCTGCAGACCCTGGCCGGGAAGCCCGAGGTTGAAAACATCATCGACCAGATCGGCAGCCATATTGATGGCCACCTTGTGCGGAAGCGGATTGAGCGCGTCGTTCCAGCCCTGGATCACGACGCCGCCGCTCGGCGTCAAAAGCAGCCCCGAGTCATCGATGCGATAGCCGTCGCCAATCAGCGCGTCCAGCTCGTCGCGGCTGCCGCGAAAGTTGTGCAGCACCGACTCGGGCTGATCCTCAAGCGACATGGGATCGCGTTCGCTATGCGGACCGGGGTCGGTGTCGGCGGGGCCGCCTTCGATCGAGTCAGTTCCGGGGGAGATATCCGGACCCGGGTAATCCGGAGCCGCCTGGTCCGCACCGACGCCTTGCGACCCCGCGCCGGAGCTTGGGGCATCGGACGCGCCGCCGACGACCCCGAGGGGGAAGCTCACGGCATGGCCAATGCCATTCGCATCCGTGATCCAGGCGGTGAGCAACTGCACGAGTTCGCCCGAGACGGCGCGCACTGTCGAAACATCGGTGTCGCTGATCGGATACCGCTCGCCCGACGGAACATGGTAGGCGAAGTCCCCCTTGAGTTTCCACCCGTCGGTTTGCTCCGGCAAGTCGACGATAATCGTGTGCTTTCCTGACGTGCCGTCCGATACGTCCAGTTCCACGATAGAATCGGAGTCCGTTCCCCAAGGGTCGACGCGGCCGGCCGGATTGTTTTCGGCATAACGGAACAATTGTTCCGCCTCGGGGTGCGCCAAAGGATCAATGCTTCCGAATTGTCCGAGATCCGGGTCGTACAGGCGCTGCTGCGCGCTAAAGTAAGGGACGTTCTCCAGCATCTCCATGCCGCCGAATGCAAAGCTGAAACCGTTTTTCGGAAGTGAAACTCCCGACCCGTAGGCATCGGCGAGGTCTAAAAGCTGTTGTCCCGAAAGAACGAGGTTGCCGCGAGCGTCGGTCACCAGGGCTTCCGCCCCCCCGCCGAGCAGTCGACCGAGAAGCAGTTGATTGATCGCAGCAATTACCGTTGTCTCGTCCCGTTCGTCGATGCTCACAAGAGGAAACACCGTCGAAGTCGGATGTCCCCAAAACTGGGTGCGGACCTTCTCCCCTACTATGGTTCTGACGGGACGGCCGGTGTGATCACGCAGAAACTCAACGGCGGCGTAACCCGATGGGTCCCAGATCTTTACCGCTTTGCCGAGAACATCGCGCTCGATCGTGTAGCCGCGATGATCCCTGGTCATCCCACCGTAGGCGTCCCACTTGATATCATTCCAGACACCTCCCTGGCTCACGGCTATCATGGCCGATCCGATCGATCCCTTGCCCGTAGCGGCACCATATCGGAACTGATCGAGCGTCCCGTCCAGATGACGCCGCTCGAGCCGGTTGCCGGCAGGATCGTAGGAATAGTCGAAGACTGAAATCGCCGTGCCGTCGACGCTCCGTTCTTCGCGGCTTATCCAGCCCTCGGGGGTGTAGTCGAACAGATTGCGGTAGGATTTATCGCCGCTGGTGGCGCGCTCTTCCCTGAGCAGGCCTCGCGGATCGTAGATATGGCTGGCAAGGCGCTCCTCGCCGTTGCGGGATGTTACGCCTTGCTCGACGATGCGCCCCATTGTGTCATAGCTGAAATCGACGAGGCCATCCTCGGCAAGTGTTATGGAAGTCGGTCGGGCAGAAGCGTCCCACTCCTGGAACGTGGCGAGGTCTGCGCCTGCGTTGCCTGACTTGTCGATCCCGCGGATTCGGCTGATCCGTCCGTCAGCCAGCCGTTGAAACGAAAGACCGCCTGCCATGTCGGTCCAGACCGAGGCTATTTGGCCGTTCGGGAAATACTTGTAGGTCGCGTCTCCCCAATGGGCACCATCAACCGCAATTGAAACGCTTTCGACGCGGCCGTTCTGATCCGTCACGAGGCTATAACCCGTCAGGACCCTCGGGGAAGCGGTTTCGTCCACCATCTCCACCAGCCTCGGCATGCCGAAAATGTCATGGTCGGCGTACCTCATGGTCAGAACCTGATCGGTTGCGCTGGAGGTGCCGCTTCGCGGTCCGGTCGTGCGCATCTCCTGGAGATAGAGTCCCGAAGCGTCATATGTATACAGGGTTTGCCGCGGCGTGGCTCCGTCCACTCCCGCCGACATCTCCACGAGGCGTGGATACCGGAAAGTCGTGTCGTAAGCATAGCTCACCTTCGTCACTCCGATGTGCTCGGTCTCCGAGAGAAGACCGTCGGACGTATAGGCGAAGCTCGACGCGGCGAGGGGTTCGCCGTTTGCTTCATTTAAAGCTGCCTCGGCGCGCTTCAATCGACCTCCGGGCGTGTAGGAATAAGACTGGAAGTAGTCTCCCGCTGCCGGCAGGCCCTGACGCGCCGCGTATGTGGTGGGCGACACCGGCCCCCAATCCCAGGCCCGGCGCCCCAATTCATCGAAGCCGAACGCGACAATCTCCAAAGGCTGGCCGGCAGCGTCGTGAAGTTCACTGCGCCTCAGCTGCGATCCCTGGTACTGGAACGTCAGTCGGGTTCCGTCCGCGCGCCGCTGGGCCACCGCGCGGCGGGACTGGTCGTGCCAGGTCGTCCATTCGCCACCGTCGGAATCTGCTACAGTCACAGTTGCCAGTTTGGCGGCAAACCCCATGTCTCGCCCGTCCACTCCGAAATTGTAGCGATACCGGCGCGAGTTTGTACGTCCCGGCAGCCATTCCTCGACGACGCGGCCAAAAGGGTCGTGCGACCACCGCATCTCGATGCCATTTTCATCGACAAGCTCGCACATCGGCGTGGTCAGGCCGTATGTCATGCTGCGAGTCGTGCCATCTGCATTCTTTACGCCGACGAGCCGTCCAAGATCGTCATAGGTGAATTCGATCGTAGCGCTTCCCCCTACCGTTGCGGTCGCGACCTGATCGCCAGGCGTGTAGGAGAAATCGTGGACCTGCGCGCACGCAGTTCCTTCTGCCCCGCTGCATTCCTGAATCTGGCGGTCAAATGCGTCATGCGCGAAACGGGTCAGCGCCCCATCCTCAAACGCGAGATCTAGGTTGCCCCGATCATCATACCGGTATGCTGAAATCAGCCACTCACCCTGCTTGGCGTAGGCCAGATCGCCGGCCAGGGTGTATCCGTACGAGTGGGTGACCCCGTCGGCATCCACCGAAAGCACCGTGCGTCCTGCGCCGTCATAGCTTTGCGTCTCGCCGATGCGGCAGAATTCGTCGTCGTCAGCGTTCAAGGCAGTGCAATAGCCGGTCGGCGCTACGGGGAGTTGGACGTATTCCCGCTCTATGCGCCCGAAGGCGTCGAACTCATAGCCGGTTGAAATTCCATCAATGTCCGTCAGAGAGGTAACGCGGCCCATTGCGTCGCGGACCGTCGTGACTTGCCGGCCGTCCATCTCGGTCGCATAGGTCATCGCAAAACCGTCGAGATATCGCACCGACCGATTTCCGTTGGGATCGATCTCAACTATGGACCGCCCCGCGGGGGCGCGCTCGGTGCCGGTCGGTGGGCCGTCCTGATACTCCCAGTTGTTCATCGTGAGAGTATCGCCGTTTTCGTCTGGCGCATCGACCGCCGCGGCGACTGCCGAAGTGATGCGACCTAGATCGTCCCGGCGCCATCGGTACGTCAGGCCGCTAGGCAGGACCTTCGCGACCACTTCATCGAGATCGTTGTAGAGGTACCGAACCGTCGGATTCGTGAACGGCTCGATGCAGGTCGCAAGACTGGCCAGCGTCGTTTCGGTGGCCACCCGGAAGAAATCGTCGTAGCCGAACTCCGTCCTGATCCCGTCGGCATCCGTCATGGAAGTAAGATTTCCGAGCGCGTCAAACTCGCGAGCCATCCGGACTGTCCCAGCGCATTCCTGCTGCCGCGACAGCGTGTCGAAATGCTCGGTGCAGACCCGCCCGCCCGGCTCGGTGGTTCTGGTCACGCCGACATCGTAGGTAATGGCGAATTCTACCGTGCCGGGAGTGCCGCCCATGTCGAAACCGGCAAGCTTCTCGCCCGACGGAAAGGAATGATTTGGTAGCACCTGTCGGACCAGCCTGCGTCTTTCGTCGAAGAACGTCCACTCGAACGTCGCTATTTCGCCAAGTTTGAATGGCCCCGACCTGAATCGAGGAGATCCGTCGCGCGCCCAAAGCTGCAGATTCCAGATTGCGCCTTCCTCGTCGCAGATCAGGTCGAGGGCCGATCGTACCGATGGGATCGTGTCGGACTGCTGCAGGCGGCAGCGCTTTTCGGCGAGCGGCCGGCCCCATTCGTCGAGGTAGACGAATTCTGCCATGTTTCCGGACGCCGACGCCCTCCGAGGCTCATTCTCCAAGCTCTCGTCATTGAAGAATGTGGAGCTGATCTGCGGCGGAGAAACGGCGTTGTCCCACTCCGAGCGCACCAGACGACCGTAGGTATCGTATGTGCGTCGTTCGACACCACCTTCGAAGCGGACCTCCACTCGCCTGCAAGCGGGGCCGTAGCGCACGTTCATCGTCCGACTGCCTGTATCGGTTATCGTCAGCGGCAAACCGCATGAGTTGTAAGCGATGGAATCTGTTACTCTACGCCCTGCGGAGTCGACCTGCTTCGTCGTCCTTTCGACCAATCCATATGAATTGTAAGCGTATACCGTCCGTCTCCGTTCTCCTGTCCGCCCGATCTCAATGACCACCGTTGGCGAACCGAAGGCGACGTGATCGGAAAGAACTTTGCGGCGCAGCAACGCACCGTCTGGTCCAAAAATCTTGTAGCCAAGGAGTTCCGCGCCTTCGACGTTACCGGCGATATAGGAGGCGTACTCGTAGTCCAGTCGCGTCTCGTCCCCAGCTACTGAAGAATTCTTGAACTCCCTCGTCGACTGAAGCCGCTGATTCTCGTCGAAGGAATGGTCGCGAACAAACATTCGATGCGGCACCGGCCCATCTATCTCGACGGGGTGGGCATCTATGAGAGGCTCCTGGAGGCTCATTATCCGAAGGGACGAGACACGAGCCGCAGTCGCGACGGAGAGAGGTGGGAACATCGTGGCGGGGGAGATCGCCAACGTTCGGTCGGACAACCATTTCGGGGAGGCAAGCGGTTCGTCAGCCGCAGATCGGTATCCTGCAGACAGGAGTTGAACCGAACGCTCCGGTTGCTCCGTCAGAGAGCCGGGAGCCCAACCATAGATCACGCCATCAAGGTCGCTCCGGGCAGTAGCCGAGGATGCCGCCCGACCATCGAAAAGCATGCATTCGTCAATGAGTTCCTCCTGAAATTCAGTCGAAGACGCCGCATCCCCGACCGGCAATATCGGCGATCGCCCAATCTCAAAATCGCAAGTTCGCGTCGCCGGGTTGAAATAAGGAGCAACAAAATCAATCGACACCCTATCGTCTTCGATGCGGTAGTAGCGGTTGTACAAAAATCGCTCGATCGTTCCGTCGCTGCGTCGTTCGGTGCGCGAGACCAGATCGCCGCGCGTATGCGGAGACAATGAGAAAAGCGCCTCGAATTGCAGGCCGTTTTCATAGTGACCTTCGATCTCGGCAAATCCGAAGAAATTCCCCCGTTCGATCTTTGCGCCGCTGTAGGTGAAAATGGACTCGCCCCTGTGGTCCGTCACGGAGCTCACGACGATGAGTGGTCGGGGCATTTCGGGGTTGCTGCCAGCTTCAATGCTCGAGGCATATTTCAGGGTGGTTTCTCCGCCCCACTCGTTGCCGAATCCAACGGGGGCGTATCGCGGCGACCCTCTCGCGTTCGGATGGATCTTGACGGTGTAGCCGCCGCCGGCGATCCGGTCCGCCTGCCCATCGACTGTAAGTATGTCAACGTAGCCATCGCCGTCCCAGTCTGCGATCAGCGCTGTCTGAAGATACTCGCACCAGCATCCATTCGGTCGAGCGCCGGCGGTCGCATAGGTCGAGAGCGCTCTTACGTCAGCGGGCAATGCCAAGGAAGACTCGCCCAAGTCCAGCGACCAGCCGGAGTTCGCGTCCTCAAAAGGAATGGCATACAGGGCCGCGGAACCCGTCGGCCGGTACACGATTTCGGCAGATCCGTCGCTATCGAAGTCGGCAACGGCCCAACTTTTCCAATCGTCGTACACGTAGTAGCCTGGCGAGGTTCCACCTGGTTCGGACGGGTCGGGATTGCCGACTTCGGCGAAACTGTTCTGCTCGATAAAGGGTGGACCGGCGCTCAGACCCGAGTCCTTGAAACTCCCGTCCCCTAGTCCCCAGAATATCTTCGAATATACATTTCCCCGCTGCTCGAATTGGCCGACAAATCCGTCCACCGCCCAGCAGGTCTCGAAACTGTAGGCAAGGTCGGCAATGCCATCGCCATTGAGATCGGCAAACCGGCTTTGTCCCGCCCAGTATTCCTCGTAACTGCCATATGTCGGCAAACCGTGGCTTACCGGCGTGCGCGCGTTCCAACGCATCACGATCGCCTCGTCCCACAGGAACTGCAGGTCAGGCGGCGAGCACAGGTCCTGTAGTCGCAGAACTTCGGTCGCCTCCGGATTGTTGAAGTTTCCGAGCGGCAGAGAGAGCGGTCGGCTTGGCCCATCGAAGAATGGGGAAGAACCGCTGTTCTTTGTCCAAGTCAGCCCGCGATCCAAGAAATCTTCGAGATTGTCGCCGTCGATATCGATCAGCATTGCCTCCGTCAGGGGAAGTTCAGAAACCTTCGATTCACTGGAGACGTATCGGTGGCTCGCGGGATCCCATTCAAAGGAGAGGCCGCCAGGCACGAGCAGATCGGTCCTGCCGTCGGCGTCGATGTCTGAAAACTGGTACGCATGCGACTCGTCAACATGCTGAAACGCGTCCTCCAGCATGTCTGTCATCTCAAGGTCGCGGACGAAGCGATCACCAAGGTTCCGATAACCGATGACATGATATTTCGGGTCGATCGGGTCGGGCGACACGATGACGAGATCCGGTAACCCGTCGCCGTCGAAATTGACCCTGATCGGTCTCGCCGCGACCAGCCCTTCGAGGTCCGCAAACCCGGTCAGCGTGCGCGGCGGAAGAAATGAGGTGTCCACTCCGTCGACAGATGCCGTCAGGAGCGTGCGAACGCTTCCGTCGACGCTAACCCTGTCAATGCCCTCGACTACACTGGCGGATTCGTCTGAATAGCGCAGCCGATACCGAGAAAAGGGCGTGCGCGTCGTGCCTTCTACAACTGCGGTCGTGATGTCGACCAGGCGTTGGCCGAGTAGGCGCGCCGTACCGTCACGCACCCCGACGCGGCTGTCCGGACGCCCTTGATAGCCGAACGTGACGACTGATGACCCGAAGGTGATTGTCGAGGGTAGATGCCGGCAGGCATAGCGTGCCGCACTCCCGTCGACTGTGCAGCCGCAGTTGTCCGTGTAGGTGTAGTCGACCGCGTTCCCGAACGCGTCTTTCAGTTGCGCGATCTGCCAATTCACCCCGCGCCTGACAAGGCCGGGTAGGACAATTACGGCAGGTTCGGTGCCATCGGCGGAACCAGCGCCTCGACATGGGCCCGGCCCCGCAGGCGTCTCACCTCTGTATTCGGTAGCGCCGACCCCAAGGTGGTCGAGCCTGCCGTCCGCCAGACGTTCAAATTCACCCCAACGCCAGTTCCAGCCGTCCCGTGATGCAGTCCAGGTTTGCGCTGCGGTATCGAAGCTGAAGACCCGGTTGTCGTCCTTCTCGAGCCTGAAATGTGTCACTGATCTGGTGGCGCCCGTCAGAATCAACTTTTGTCCGTCGAGCCAGAAGCTGTCATCCGCAGTCATTCCGGGGACCCCGCCGGTCGCCCCCCGTCTCTCAATGGCAGAGAAGCCGGAAAGCTTCCAATTGCGCCCCATGATCCCATCGGGGAAAGTATGCGATGCTACGAACTGGAGCGAGGGGCGGACTTGACGTGGCGCAGGTGGCAACTCCACAGGTACGCGGTAGTGCCATGCGCCCATCTGGAGCATTTGAGGCGCTTCTTCTGATATCGCCGCAGCAACGCTGGAATTGCTTGGAAGTGATTCGTAAACTTGGCCAACAGCATCCGATCCGTCTTGCGCCATCACGGACGCGATCGGGGCCATCAACGCGCTGACCAGGACCCAGATGATCCTCGACCGAGCGAGCGAGCCCGGTAGATTTCCATTTAAGCAACAATACCTCACGAGAAACTTTGCCGCATTGGTGCGTGCGGAATGCAATGCAACCAGGGTTGCAGCGTCATCGGTATGGTCGTAGCTTTTCATGATTTCATGAATGATCATTGGCCAGCTCCCACGTCAGGAGTATAGCACCACACCGACTTTCTGTCAGAGAATTGCGAAGCAACGGAGATCGCGAAGACGACAATGCTCCCGGGGAGCCTTGTTGCACGGTAAGCGTTGGCTGGAGTTCACCTGTTTTTGATTTCAGGTTTCTGCGACTTGGTTCCTGTTGGATAACAGGAAGCGAGTTTCTCCATGGAGACTACATCTGAGTTTCTCAGATCGTTGGGGGTTTCGATCTCCCGAACAGGCCGTCGGCTTTGGCCGGATGCGGTGAAGGCGCGGGCGGTTGCGGAGACGTTGCTGCCGGGCGCGACGGTGAATGATGTTGCGGCGAAGTATGGCGTGCGTGCAAACCACGTATCGGAATGGCGACGTCTGGCGCGGGATGGCCATCTTGTTTTGCCCGCGCCGTCGGCAGAGGCTGAGTTTGCCGCGCTGGTGCTGTGTGATGCCGAGGTTGCGCTGCCGATTGACAGGACGGCACGACAGTCAAGTCCGATTGAGGTTGTCACCGGGTCGGTGACCATCAAGTTGGACACGTCGACCCCCGCAGGCCGGATTGCCGAGATCGTGCGGGCTCTTGGAGAAGGCGCATGATCTTTCCGTCGCACCGGGTGCGCATTCTGGTGGCGACGCAGCCGGTAGACTTCAGGAAGGGGCACGATGGCCTGACCGCGCTGGTCCAGTCGATGCTGCGCAAGGATCCGTTTACCGGGACGATATTTGTGTTCCGCTCGAAGCGCGCAGATCGGCTGAAATTGCTGTTCTGGGACGGGAGCGGCCTCGTCATGGCCTACAAGCGTCTCGAAGACACGACCTTCACCTGGCCTAAGATCCGAGACGGGGCGATGTCACTGAACCATGCCCAGTTCGAGGCTCTGTTTGCCGGATTGGACTGGCGCAAGGTGAAGGCGCTGGAGGTCCGCCCGCCTGCTGCGGCAGAGTGAATCAGGGCATCGAATGCAGCGGTCATGGCTTTGAACCTGGTCTATAAACCCGGCCATGAACGTTGTTGCCAAAGATCTCGATCTATCTGTTCTGCCGCCGGAATACCGCGCCGTGTTCGAAGCGCAGGCCGCCCGTGTGGCGGAATTGGAGGAGATCAACCAGCGCCAGGAACACCTGATCGCCGAGATGCATCATGCGCTCTACGGCAAGAAATCCGAGCAGTTGCGCGACGACGACCGGCAGTTGGCTTTCGAGGATCTTGAGGTTGCCCTTGCTGAGATCGAAGAGAAGAAATCGGAGCAAGCCCCTGGCGACGACAAGCCTAAGCGAAAAAAACTCGCCAAGCGCAATCGTGGCAATCTGCCCGAGGGTCTTCCGCGCATCGAACAGGTGATTGAGCCGGACAGCCTGGAGTGCCCGTGCGGCTGCGGGGAGATGCACAGGATCGGCGAGGACCGCAATGAGCGGCTGGATATCGTCCCGGCGCAGTGTCGTGTGATCGTGACCGTGCGCCCGAAATACGCCTGCCGCGCTTGTACCGATGGGGTCACTCAGGCGCCGACGCCGCCCTGGCTGATCGAGGGCGGGTTGCCGACCGAAGGGGCCATCGCGCATGTTCTGGTGTCGAAATATGCAGACCACCTTCCGCTGTATCGCCAAAGCCAGATTCTGGCCCGCTCCGGCATCGACATTCACCGTTCCACGCTGGCGGATTGGGTCGGGGTGGCGGCATTCCATCTCCGCCCTGTCGTTGACCGGTTGGCCGAGCATCTGAAGACGTCCACGAAGCTGTTCATGGATGAAACGACAGCGCCGGTGCTGGACCCAGGCCGAGGCCGAACAAAAACCGGCTACCTCTGGGCGCTTGCCCGAGATGATCGCGCTTGGGGTGGCGATGATCCTCCGGGGGTTGTCTTTTTCTACGCCCCCGATCGCAAGGGCGAGAATGCGGAAAAGTTCCTGACTGGCTTCAACGGCATCCTGCAACTCGACGGCTATCAGGGCTACAACCGGCTGACCAAATCGTCCCGCAAGGGCGGCGATCCCGTCATCGTTGCACATTGCTGGGCCCACGCGCGCCGCAAGCTCAAGGAAATCTTCGACCGCGATGGGTCCGAGATCGCCGCCGAGGGCCTGCGCCGGATCGCCGAAATCTATACCGTCGAGAAAGACATCCGCGGCGCATCCCCCGGCCAGCGCCTGTCTGCCCGCCA
>RCMY010013568.1_pt1 | contig 10663 bp, 12 predicted proteins | sample 2041341 | NCBI WGS metagenome assembly RCMY01 (sample SAMN09708234, study PRJNA481090) | Marine sediment metagenome, whole genome shotgun sequencing project.
AATTGGTGATGCCCGGCGAAGCGCCCGGACCTCCCACGTTGCAGGGCTTTGTGCGCCGCGTAAATAGGCGTGCGAACCAACGCTTACGACTTTCCCAGACAGGGTGCCACGCACGCCCGCACCCTGCGTTTCACGCACATTCGATGGCATTTCGATAGCCAAGCCCTTGGCCCGCGCCGCCGCGGCAATCGCATCAGCCACAACATGATGCGATGCTTGATCAAGCGAGGCCGCAAGTTGCAAAACGGAATCTGCATCTTGCCCCGGCGCAGTTTCGACCGATAGCAACCGCGCACCACCAACCGTCAACGTGCCCGTCTTATCAAAGATAACGCTGCGCACACGCGCAAGCGCCTCTAACGGGTCGCCGCCTTTGATCAAAATTCCCAACCGCGCAGCTCGGCTGACACCGCCAATAAAGGCGACCGGGGCCGCCAAAATTAGGGGACAAGGCGTCGCCGCCACAACAACCGCAAGGCCGCGAACCGGATCGCCAGACAGCAGCCACGCAGCCCCCGCAATCAAAATAGTGACCGGCAACAGCACAAGCGCAAAGCGGTCTGCCATCCGGATAAACGGCGCTTTGGCCGTCTGCGCCGCAGTGACCATGTGAATGACACCAGCATAGGCACTGTCACCCGCCGTCGCTGTGGCTTGTATCTGAAATGCCTCACCCGCGTTGGAGGTGCCGCTAAGGACCATTGTCCCGCTGGCCCGATTTACGGGAATAGGTTCTCCCGTCAGCGCGGATTCGTCGATCATCGCGTCGGCAGTATCGACAGTGCCATCCATCGGGACAATCTCACCCGCATTGACCAAAAGCGTATCACCGATGCCAACATCGCCTATTGGCACATCTTGGACTGTGGCACCGGAAATACGGTGCGCGGCGCGCGGTCGACAAGGGCGCGCAAATTGCGTTCCGCGCGATTGACCGCAAACTCCTCCAACACATTGCCGCCCGCATACATAACAGCAACCACAACACCAGCCAGCATTTTGCCCAAGGCAAGCGCACCCGACATCGACAACAGCGCGACAGCATCGACGCCCATTCGACCTTGCATCAACGCGTTGATGATCGACACTGCAAGTCCCAGCACAACCGGCGCTGTTCCCGCAGCCCATGCCCAAAAGGCAATATCTGGTCGGCCTGCCGCCCATGCCAAAAGGCCTGCCCCCAAACCTGTTAAGGCAACAATCAATAACAATCGTGTCAGCTTACGTTCCGACCAAACCGAGGGTTGCGCGGTGCCAGCCAGACCTAATTCGCTATCCTCGTTGAAACCACGGATCCGTTTTTCACTTTTCTCTTTTGCTCCATCGGTCCTGCTTTTGTAAAACCGCCGCGTTTACGGTGGTCCTATTGCACGGTTTAACACTGCCCGCAAAGCGCGGATGGGTTCAGGCTGGCCTAGCGCGCGGTCATCAAATCGGCCAAGCGGGCTGCGATGGCGCGGGCGATGGTTTCATCCTGATCGGCAACCGCACGGTCCAATGCGCGCAGGCGGCTGCGCAAGGCATGCAGTTGGTCGATCAGCGACAAGATGATCGGGACAGCATCATCATTGACCGCCATATCTTCGGTCAGATCGACAATCAGTTGCAGTCGGGCCACGTCAACCACATCAAAGGCCGGGCCATCATCGCCCGGCCGTGGCACGACCCACGATTGCGAAACGCACAAGGCAAGCCGGGTTTCCGAAAGTCCGCCAATGCGGGCCAATAGTTCGGTTTGGGTCAGTACTTCGGTCTCATTCGGCATTATGCACGTCCTTTCCAGCTTTCTCGGGCGTCATGTGGATGGGCTTTGCGCCACGCCTCAAGCGCTGTCGCAAGATCGGAGTCAATGGTGTCGGGTAGCACAATTTTCAGGGTGACAAGCTGATCACCGGCTACTCGGCCTTTGGCAGCCACCCCCTTACCGCGCAGCCTCATCACGCGCCCACTGCTTGACCCTGCCGGGATGCGCAGGTTTACGCGGCCCGAGGGGGTTGGCACCTCAACCGTGCCGCCAAGCACGGCCTCGTCTAGTGAGATCGGCAAATCCAAAAGAATGTTGGCCCCGTCGCGTTCAAAAAGCGGGTCTGGGGTGACAGTAATGTGGATCAGCGCATCGCCTGCCGGGCCGCCATTGAATCCCGGCTGCCCGCGCCCTGCAAGGCGCAGTGTTTTGCCTGCATCAATTCCCGCAGGGATGCCGATTTCAAGGCTGCGGCCATCGGGCAAAGTGACGGTCCGTTTTGCGCCCGTAACCGCGTCCAAAAAGCTGACCTCTAGGTGGTATTGCACATCGCCGCCGCGCATCTGCATCTGCGGGCCTTGGCCACCCCCCCTCCCGCCACCCATTCCTGCCCGCGCGCCGAAAGCCTGCGAAAAGATGTCGCTTAAATCGTCATAATTATCTGCGGTCTGATAGCGATTGGCCTGCCCTGCCCCGGCATGATCCCGGTAAAATCCGCGTGGTGGCATTTCCGCGCCGGTTGCGTCAATCTCACCCGCATCAAAACGGCGCCGCTGTTCGGCGTCGCTCAGAAAAGAATAGGCGGCAGAGACTGCCTTGAACCGCTCGTCATTCTTGGCGTCGCCCGGATTAAGGTCGGGGTGCAGCTTTTTGGCAAGCGCGCGATAGGCCTTTTTGATCTCGGCATCCGTTGCGCTTTTTGTCACACCAAGGGTTTTGTAGGGGTCATCAAGATGTTCATTCATTGTGTTGGGATCCTAAACCTATTGATGGCGGAGTGCTTCGATTGGGTCGAGACGGGCGGCGCGGCGGGCGGGAAAATAACCAAAAAACAAACCCCACAGCGGCAGAAAACGTAAAGGCGAGCAAGATGATAAGCGGATCGGGGATGAAGTCCACCGACAGAACGCGTGCGCCAATATAGGCCAAAAACAAGCCTAGCATGATGCCAATCAGACCGCCAAGCAACGACAGAACCACCGCCTTGATCAAAAACTGGGTCAACACCCGCCGCGTGGTTGCCCCCACCGCTAGCCGGATACCAATTTCGCGGGTCCGTTCCGTTACCGACACCAGCATGATGTTCATAATCCCAATCCCGTCAACCAGGAGGCTAATGCCGGCCACACTCGAAAGCGGGCCGGTTAAAACACTAATGATCCCGGTCAGCATGGAGGAGATCTGCGCCATGTCAAAAACGTCAAAAAACATACTCTTCATTCGTGGCTACCTTGCGACGGTCGCGCATCAGGCGTTCAAGCGCGGATTTCGCGGCCAGAGGCGACACGCTGTCGCTGACCGAAACATAGATCATCCCCACATCTTGCTTTCCGGCAATCCGGCGATTGAAGGCGCGGATGGGCATCAAAATCAGATCATCCTGATCCGTCCCGAAACTTGACGCGCCTCTAGAGGCCAAAACGCCAATAACCCGGCACGAGGTTTGCCCAAAGCGCAAAGCTGCGCCAACCGGATTACCGCTGCCGAACAATTCCTTGCGCGGGGTTGGCCCCAATATGCAGGCGGCAGCGCCGCTGCGCAGCCCACTTTCATAAAAGTCCCGCCCGATTTCAAACTCAAGCCCGCGCGCCGCAAGATAGGCATTGTCGGTGCCAACCACCAAAGTTGCATGGCTTTGGTTGGCGACAATCGCCGTCATCATTCGTGAGCTGTTGGGTGCCACTGCAATCACACCCGAGATTTCGGTCTTTATCGCCTCAACATCCTTGAGCGTCAGGCTGGCGACCGAGGAGGCCGTGGACCCCGCCCCCATAGAGGATTGACCCGGCCGAACCATCAGCAAGTTGCTGTCCAATGATACCACATCGGCCTGAACCTGCGCCGTTGAACCCTGGCCTACTGTGACCATAGAGATCACCGTCGCCACCCCGATCACCACGCCCAGCACGGTTAAAAACGACCGCATTGCGTTGCGCATTATCGCGCTAATGACCAAGCGGAAGGTTTCAAACAGCATGGCGGGCCTGCTTGCGGTTTTGAGTTGAGGTGCGGGCCAAAAGGTTACAGCCTTGAAACACAAAGCCCAGATAGCTGTGCCGCAACAGCGCCCGCTGATCGCGGTCAAAGCCACCAATGCTGTATCCCATAAAATTATAGCTGCCCGGCGTTGGCGTATCAAGACAGCCATTGATGTTCATAGCGGTTGATTTGCCAGACCCGCTGGGCCCCGTGATGGCGACAGATTCGCCCTTTGTGACTGTCAGATCAACACCGCGCAGGGCATGAACCTCTACGTCACCCGTGCCGTAAATCTTGGTCAACCCCGTCAACCGAATCAAGGCTGTCGCCGGGCCTTTGGTCATTGCGGCACCTCGATATCGGTGATCGCGCTGGCCCCATCAGCGACATCGCCACCCAGAATTTGGGGCATTGTACCTTCACTGGCCCCAATGGCGATCTGAACCTCACGCTGGGTGCTGATTTCAAGCACCCAGATGCTCCGTTGGTCGGCGGTGCGGGGCGTATTGGTGGTAATAGGCTTGTTTGACGGCGGGCGGAACAAACGGCCCATCACGCCGGTCGAAGTGGGAGATCCGGCATCAACCGCAGGGGGTGAAAACCGCAAAGCGCGGTTTGGCATGATAAGTGTACTATTGATGTTTTCCTCCGTTACATGCGCCACTGCCGTCATGCCCGGTCGCAGCAAAAGATTCTCATCTTCAATCGTAAGAACCGCTTCATATGTGACAACGCCGTCAATTGTTTAGGGTGAAATAGCGCAGCGCAGAAATCTTGATGGGAAAGTCTCGGGCCTGATAGGCCTCAACCGTAAACGTTACCGGATCACGAACATTGACAGCCCCGATATTGGCCTCGTCTACGGCGACGCGCAGTTCCATCTTTCGAAAATCATCGGCCAGCGTGAACTGCAACGTCGATTGCAAGGACGAAGCTACTGTCTGGCCGACATCCAAGTCGCGGTCCAACACCAGCCCTGCGACGGGCGAACAGATGCAGGCCATTTCAAATTTAGCCTGATTGACCCGCAGGTAGGCTGTTGCAACGCGCATATCGGCGACCGCGATATTCAGGGCCGCAATCGCCCTATCAAACGCCGCGCTTGCGGTATCGAATGCTCCGCGCGAGGCGATGCCGCGGCGCTCCAACTCTTGCACTCGATCCAAATTTGCGCGCGTTTCATTAAGCGTTGTTTGCGCCTGCGCCTGCCGCGTCCCTATGGAATGCCCCCACTGAAGTGGGGGCATTCCACTTCCTAGACGTCCTCAAGGCTCTTACAATTCAGGATCGCTTTTGCGTCTCTACATCTTGTTACATGCGCAAGGCCCTAAACTTCAAAGCCTCAGCCCCGATTGCCGGCCATGCTTTCAGCGTGGTGGCATGTATCGGGCCCAGACCAACAATGTTCCTAAGACCAGCGGTGAAAAGGTCAGTCGCCGCGGTATTTGCCATCTTGGTAGCCTTGTTCATTGTAAGTCCCTTCACTTTTCCACTGGCTAGATACGCGTGGTTCTGGCCCCAACAGTAGTCGAGAAATATTCAACCTAACAGTACCGCCGAGTAACGGTAAATGCTGTCATCATTGTGATTTCACACCAGGCCAAATTGATACGGGTCAACCAGCATTGCCCGAAACCAATGATATTGCAACAGATGCGGAGGCACCAATTTCGGGCCATCGCTCAGAAATGTGGACGAAAAGGATGCCGCAATTGCGATCAAAACAATCGTGGTTGGACTAATGACAGTCGAAGACGCTAAGCGGCTTGTCCCCGCGGCGGGCGCGGTGGCAAATGCTTACGGCGCGAATTTGATTAGCGTGCATCCAGTCGAGGGAAATTTGCCTCATGTATCCGAAGACGGCATGAATTGTCTACAAATGGCAGGTTGAAGAAACCAACGCGTTAAAGCGACGTTTGACCGGCTAACGCGGGTCGAGGATTTTGTTGCCGAATGGCGATCACAAGATGAAGGAATGATAGGTCAACCCAGCATTTGCGATTAAGCGCGATCAGACCACCCTTTATGAACATGTTATCCGTAAATCGGGCCGCCCGGTCCTAATGATCCCCCAAGACCACGCCGTCACAGCAATCGGTCAACACGTCCTATTTGGGTGGAGTAATACCGACGAAGCAGCCCGTTCTGTGCATGACGCGCTGATGCTTACCAAGCCCAATGCGCAAATCGATATCTTATATGTTGGGCAAGACCACCAAGACAGCGCGCCGGACACATCGGCCCGCCGTGATCTGGCGCCACGTCACGGTATCAAAACCGTGCTCATTTCTCAGTTGGACGATCCTGACGGCATTGCGGCAATCCTATTGCGCCAAGCCTTTGAACAAGGCTGCGACATGATTGTCACTGGCGCTTTTGGCCATTCTCGCACCTATGATTTTGTAGTCGGCACTGTGACCCATGATCGGATAAAAAAGCAAACTTGCCAGTGCCTTTTGCAAAATGACAAATCAACCGCGTCGCTATGCACTTCTGACGAGACACTAAAAGCGTGGAAATGGTCGAACAGAAGGGCCAGGCAATCCATCGGCTAAGGCAGTTCTTTGTCACTGGTCAAACTTGACGCAGCGCAAATGGGTCACCGCTTCGTCACTCGAACGCTTTGCCGGGCTTAACCCCAAGTTTTGCAAACAGCCGCGCCGCCGGACAAAAACCGGTGAATGCCGATTGCAGCAGGTTCGCGCCGACAAAGACGGTTAGCCAAACGAAATAGGGCGAAACCCAGTGCGTCAGTGCGACAGAAAGAAGGATCATAGCGCCTGCAAAAGCAAACATGATGCGGTCGAGTGACATAGTTTTTTCCTCCATTTTGGTTAAAGTTTAGGCCCTCAAGCCCCGTCCGGTTTCGGTAGAATCTCGATATCCTTAAGCTTTTCAATACCAAGGACATGCAGGGCCAAGCGTTCATATGCGGTTTCAGATTTTCCGGTGCGGACCTTGTGCAGAAAGTACTTTTCAAAGCCAATTTTTGCCGCATGAACCCATTTGCCAGTCGACGACCAATTGACGTTGCGCGGCGGGATTTGTGGTTGCGCGACAAAAGCGATGCCGCCATCGCCGAAATCTGCAAGGCAGACTGCGTTCCACGTTGCTTGGGCATTGGGCTGCTCGCCTTTGATCAGTTGATCAATATTATGGGCCGTGGCAGTGACCATCGACTCGATCATAAAGCCCGTTTTTGGCACGCCAACTGGCACGGCTGTTTTGCCGACAGGCGGGATCGCCACGCATACACCGATTGAGAAAACCTCTGGAAAGGCCGGGTTGCGCTGGTGTTTGTCAGCAAGGATAAAACCACGCGGGTTGGTCAGGCCCTCAATATCACGCACCGCTTTGACACCCCGAAAGGCCGGTAGCATCATGGTAAAAACATGCGGCAGTTTATGGTCTTGTTTGACCGATCCGTCCTCGGCCATCTCTGAAACGTGGATCAATTCGGCCTCAACCTTATCAACCCGCGCGTTGCAGATCCATTTGATATGATGATTGCGCAACTCGCTTTCCAGCAGGCCTTTTGTGTCCCCGACTCCATCAAGTCCAAGGTGCCCGACATATGGCTCTGACGTTACAAAGGTCATCGGCACTCGGTCGCGCACCTTGGCATCGCGCAAGGCCTTGTCGAGGATGAAGGCGAATTCATAAGCCGGTCCAAAGCATGACGCACCTTGAACTGCACCAATCACCACCGGGCCGGGCTTTGCAATCAGTTTGTCGACAGCGGCCTTGGTCTTTAGCGCATGATCCACATGGCAGACGGATTGGGTGTTCGCCTCGGGGCCAAAACCTTCGATTTCATCAAACGCAAGTTCCGGCCCTGTGGCAATCACAAGGTAATCATAGGCCACGGATTCGCCACTATTCAGTTCAATGCGCTTTTCATTGGCAAGCAGTCGCTTCGCACCTTGCGTATGCAGCCCGATATTGTGCTTTACCATCACTGACACAAGATCGACCTCAATCGCGGCGCGGTCTCGCCACCCAACACCGACCCAAGGGTTTGACGGCACAAAGTGGTACTTGCCACCCTGCGATATAACCGAAACTTTATGGGTCTTTGACAGCTTTTGACGCAATTCATACGCCATAATCGTACCGCCAAGCCCTGCGCCGAGAACAACCACATGTGACATTGTCAAGCTCCTTCCTTCAGTGAACTACGTCAATTTCTTGTTTCCCGCCGGAACGGAGTCGCCGTGGGAAACTCATAGCAATTTTAGCATGTTCTCCCGTTTCACGATTGATTTTGGTCAACCGCTTCAAATGAAAAGACCACAAAGTTTCGCTCTTAGTGACTTCGCTTTTCCTACAGGCGCGCAGCCTTTCTGATCGTCCAGTTTTTTTGTTCTTGGACAAACAATAGGTCCTGTCCGTGATGTGAATATCATTGTCGTCGATCTCTTGCATTTATGTTTTCAGAACCCGATAGATCGCCGGGATGACAAGGACGGTCAAAAGGGTCGAAGACAAAAGACCAAACAAAAGCGAAATCGCCAGACCCTGAAAAATCGGATCCGTCAAAATCACTACGGCCCCAATCATTGCGGCAACCGCCGTCAATAGAATTGGCTTAAACCGGATCGCCCCCGCCTCAATCAAGATATCGACCGGGGTTTTCCCCGTCGTGTCCGCATGGCGGATAAAATCGACCAGAAGGATCGAATTGCGCACGATGATCCCGGCCAGGGCGATAAAGCCAATCATAGAGGTGGCCGAAAACGGCGCGCCGAACAACCAATGGCCCGCGATAATTCCGAGAAACGTCAGTGGGATGGGTGTCAGGATAACCAAGGGCAGCCGGAACGATCCAAACTGCGCAACGACCAGAATATAGATCCCCAATAGCGCCACACCAAAGGCGGCCCCCATGTCGCGGAAAGTGACATATGTTACCTCCCATTCACCGTCCCATAACAGCGTGGTCACAGATTCGTCTTCGGGTTGGCCATAAAGACTGATCACGGGTTTGGTGCCGGGCTCCCATTCCATCGCGTCCAATTCTTCGCCCACAGCAATCATGCCATAGAGCGGGGCTTCAAATGCGCCAGCCATTTCCGCCGTCACCATTTCCGCATCGCGCCCATTGTGTCGAAACACCGGGAACGAAGCGCGCTCTTCGGTCACACGGATAACGTCGCCAAGCTCAACCACGCCGCGCGCGCCGGGCAATACGTTGGCCGGAATTGGGGTGGATAAAAACCGCTCATCCAAAACACGGTCGCCTTTTGCGCGCGCAATGCGGATCGGGATCGGTTGTCTGCCCCCACTTCGGTGCGAATATCCCACGGTTTGACCACCATTTAAAATGGCAAGCGTGTCAAACACGTCGCTTTCCTCAACACTAAAAAATTCCAGATCGTCGGTGCTGATTGTGGCCCGCAAACGGCGCGGTTGGGTGCCAAAACTGTCATCAACATCAACCACAAATGGCACCGATTCAAACGCCAAACGCACCTTTGCCGCCGCCGCCCGCCGTGTCGCGGCATCAGGACCGTAAACTTCGGCCAGCAAGGTGGCAATAACCGGCGGACCGGGTGGCGGCTCAATCGTTTTCAGGCTGGTACCGTCGGGCAACGACAACGCGATCAAGCGGGTGCGGATATCCAATGCGATGTCATGACTTGGCCGGTCACGATCGGCCTTGGGCGACAAAGAAATCTGCACCTCGCCCAAATGCGGTGCGGCGCGCAGGTAATAGTGCCGCACCAGCCCGTTGAAATTAAAAGGAGCAGAGGTGCCAGCATGGGTCTGGACCGAGATGACCTCGGGCAGTTGCATAACCGTGCGGGCGACATCTTGTGCCACCCGGTCGGTTGCCTCGACCGACGCTCCTTCAGGAAGGTCGATGACCACAGACAGTTCGGATTTATTGTCAAAAGGCAGCAATTTTACTGTCACATCCTCGGTGTAGAGAAGGCTAAGCGAGCCGAAAGACAAGATCGCCGTGCTCAACAAAAACACCAGACTGCGGGTCTTGCTCGCCAGCAAGGGCCGCGCCACCATGCTATAAACGCGCCCAAGAAATCCGCCAGGGTGACCGCGTTCTTCATGACCATGTGCCTCCATCGGCGCGCGACCGGCAACTTTGACCATTAACCAAGGCGTGATGATCACAGCCACAAAGAAAGAAAAAATCATCGCGGCGCTGGCATTCGCGGGGATGGGGCTCATATAGGGCCCCATCAGGCCAGACACGAATAGCATCGGCAACAAGGCGGCCACTACGGTCAGGGTCGCCACGATGGTCGGGTTGCCAACCTCGGCCACCGCCTCAATCGCGCCGGTAATTCGGCTGCGGTCATCCTTCATTCCCCAATGACGAGCGATATTTTCGATCACCACGATTGCATCGTCAACCAGAATACCAATGGAGAAAATCAACGCGAACAACGACACACGGTTAAGCGTATAGCCCATGATCCAAGCTGAAAACAGCGTTAGCAAGATCGTAACCGGGATGACAACCGCCACCACAACTGCCTCACGCCAACCAATTGCCAGCCACACCAGCGCTACAATAGACAGGGTCGCAAGGCCAAGATGGAACAACAGTTCATTGGCCTTTTCATTCGCGGTTTCGCCATAATCGCGGGTGACAATGACCGCAATACTGTCCGGGATCAGACTGCCCTCAAGCGCCTCAACCCGGTGAAGAATTGCCTCAGCTACAATCACCGCATTGGCCCCGGCGCGTTTGGCCAC
>RCMY010005577.1_pt1 | contig 10662 bp, 10 predicted proteins | sample 2041341 | NCBI WGS metagenome assembly RCMY01 (sample SAMN09708234, study PRJNA481090) | Marine sediment metagenome, whole genome shotgun sequencing project.
TAAACATATCAACGGTTTCATCACTGTTTAAAACGACTCTAACGTTGTCTTTACGTGTTAAATATCTAATCAATGAAGGATTATTTGGCACATGATAAATAAACATGGGGACGTTTTTTAAAACCTTCTCAGATATTGCGTTATAAATTGGGTTGTCAACTTCACCGTAATTAATTCCCATCACCGAAAAATCGCCGAAGTAGAAAACAATCTTATATATATTATGCACAAATTCAGTACCTATATATGATAGCGGCAATGGCTGGGTATCCAATATTGTTTGAAATCCCTCTTCATGAAAGTAGCTTAAGTTGCTTGGATGTTCAGACTCAATATATATCCGCTTTCGCATGTCAATATTCGGCATGATGTCTTTAAGGCGCTTTACCGCCTGTTTGACGCCAGGCTTATCTAAGCGCGTCAATTTTTTAAAGTCCAGCCAAATGTAGTTCTTTTGTTGTATTACAGAAAATAATTTTTCTAAGGTTAACAATTCACCGTTTTTGAGGTTGTATGGACGATCGTGACTCACAATAAAGCGATTCATTTCCAAGTCGAAATAAACATCTACTTCAACGCCGATTGCGCCCCGACTAAACGCTAGCGCTATCGCTTCTATTGAATTAGCATCATTCAGGCGATTTTCTATATTAGTTACCAGTCCTCTTGTAGACCAAACCTTGTAACAATCGCCAATGATATTGACATATTTTCTTTTTGATAATTGATTATCGACATAAGCGACTGTTATAAGGTAGCTAATTACGATTGTCGAGACCACTAATGCAGTCCAAACAAATTTTTTTTTCAAACGCAAAATAATGAATTCCTGTTGCTAAAATTAGTGCCTAAATTAATCAATGCTTTCCTATTTCTAAATACGCTTATAACGTGACTCAAAACTCGTATTCAAGTGCAAAGCGCAATGTGTGATTTTTACCCGAGTGAGCAACTTCTGTAATAAACCCAGCTTCCCATTTAATTTGGCGTTGACGGTCTATACGATGAACCCCCATTATACTGGGTCCAATGCCTACAAAGTCCTCGCCAGTATATAATTCAACCGCTGGTTGTAACTCGGGTAGATATCGATAGCGATACTGTAAACGAAATTCACTTTCCCATTCATCTCTGATGTTTTGTCCCCATTCGTGAATAGCAAAAAAATTAAGGGTTAAACTTTCTCGTCCAAATTCTTTTTCTACTATAAGTCCTAAAGATGCCTCATAATCATTTTCACCTTTTAATTTTTCAAGTTCAAACAGCATTCCCCAATCGGCCCAGTACTGACCTTGTTGGGTCATCATCCATCGCGTTTCTATTTCGTATGCTGATAACTGAAAATTTTCTTGCTCATCTCGCTCTCCAATCAAATAGATTTCAACAGCAACATTTTCTAAAAATGAGTATCCGAAACCAACGCGTTGCGCTAATACATTATAGTCTTCAGTTTGGCTCGACATGAATCGCCATTCAATTTCGCGCTCATTGGCTATTACATATGGATGATAAACTTTATCAACGACCATACCATCGGCATAACATTTCCCTGCAATTGCCATCAATAACACTATTGCAATCAATTGTTTATTCATTAACAGGCGTCCCATGTGTCGATTTTGAAATGAAATAATCAGTTATTAAATTAAGTAAAAAAGGAGTGATTAGCGCGAGAAGATAGACAACTACATATGGTTTGCTTGGCGATGACTCATATCCCACTAAGGCATTTAAAATATGCCCATACTCAGAACTATCTTGGATTAGCCATTCTAAGTTAAAAATGGGTTGACCAACCGTTAGTAAATCAACTTGAGATAACATGGACACGACCTGGCTAAACTGCCCGGCTAAAAAGGCGTACCAACAAAAAAGCACAAATTGCTTATTCCTAAACGAAGTGAGTTCAGTTAGTAAAAATCGAAATAATAAACTGAAGCTAACGCATATTCCAAACCCCACCAAACAGCCAATAGCAAGTGGGATCCAGTTATCAAATTGTTGCACATATACATTAAAAAATATTACAAATCCGGTACTTTTTACGGCAACAAATCCCCCTATTCCTAAACAGTAAAGGAATAGGTATTTAGTTTTCACTCTGGGGTTTTGCGATATTAAAAGGCCACCTATTACCAGTAAAACATAAACCATTAAAAGCAAACTAACATGCATTAATTCCAATCCAGCACCTTCAAATAATGCGCTTACAGGTTCGGCTATTACAAATAACAAAAAGGTGCCAGCAAGACCAAACAGCATTGTTTTAACCAATAATTTAGTGGGCGTAGCAACCTGCCTCAAAAACACGCTTAAATAACAATACATAATAAATATAGGCAAAAGATCTCGTAAGCACACTATTACCGTATTAATGATCATTTTTCGGATAACTCCTTAACAACAATGAATCCTCTTGCTGTATTGGGATGAAACTCGCCAAAATACTCGTAACGACCTGGTGGTAATGGACCAACGAAAATAGTTGCGTGTTTGCCAGCAAAAATCACGCGTTCTCGGTTGAGGTCAAAACTATCAAACTCCTCAGCCACTTGATCTTTGTTGTGAATAATAATTTTCACTTTTTGATTAGCCGGAATAAAAATTTCTTTTGGCGTAAAAACATGATTTTCTAACGTTAAACTATAGGCTTCAATCTTGTCATCTTTTGCCACAGCAGCGACAACTAAGAAAGCGCTAAGCAAGGGCATTGTTATTGATAAATAGCGAATGAGCCATTTCATGACAGTGTTTGCACTTGTAGTTCGGGCAGTGAGACTCGAATGCATAAGCCACCCAATAAAGATTTTTCACACACTACATTTCCTTCATGCAGTGCCATTATATGCGATACAATAGACAGTCCTAAGCCCGCGCCCTGCCCTTGTTTTGTATCCTTATTTTTATGTGTATTGACGCGATAAAATCGCTCGAAAATATGTTTATAGTCAACAGGATTAACCCCTTCACCTGAATCTTCAATAGAAACCGTTACTATCTTATTGCTTGAAGTATGTTTTATATCTATGCGTGAATCTTTACCACTATATTTAATCGCATTTTTAAGAATATTTTCAAACATTGTATAAAGCGCAAATGTGTCACCTAACACACTGCTATTATTTGATTCTAATGAGACTTGCTGTGACTTTGCTTCAATATCATCATAATTGTTACTCACAACGTCTTGCAGAACTTGCTGCACATTTACGCTATGCTTATTCATGTTGAACTGTTCTGGAGAAAAGCGAAACAAGGCAATCATTTGTTCAATAACGTGCGCCATTCTCTCTACATTTTGTGTTAACTCTATAATAGAGTCATTGTGTAAGGTGTTTGCAGCAAAATCTTCTGAAATATTGTGAGCGGTAATAGCAAGTACACTCACAGGCGTCCGCAATTCATGTGCAGCGTTTGCAGTGAGTTGTTTTTCTCTTTCGAAAGAGTCCTTAACGCGCGCTAACAGAAGATTAAGACGGGTAATAACAGGGGCGAGTTCAGCGGGTGGATTATTGATAACCACCTTACTTAAGTCACTTGTGCTTTTACGTTTTATTTGATTAGACAACTGATTAAGGGAAAATAAACTTTTATAAATAATGTAATACACAAGCAGTGCAATTAATGGGATTGATACCACAATAGGCATTATGGTCCCATATAAAACAGATTCTACAGAGGCTATTCTTGCGTCAATAGGCTGCGCAACAATTGTTGAGTAACCATTTTTGAGTAAAGTGAACGTGCGCCATCGCTTTCCCGAAAATACAGTATCATTAAATCCTTCTTCAATCGTGATAATGGGTTCGCTTGGGGTGTTCGTATTTTTAGTATGCAAAACATTATCCTTGAATACTTGAAACACAAAGTTACCTTCAATATTCTCGGGCACTTTTTCATTATTGATAACGACGGCTGATATCACATTCGCGATAGATGCGAGTTCTTGGTCAAATATAAGGTCTAAAGCTAGTTTGCTATTGCGAAAGCCATGCAAAGCCGCAAAAAACGAAGCCAAAATAATGGTCGAAATAATTAGTGACGTAAGTTGGCGTTTGATAGACAATTATTTTCTCACAATATATCCAATACCTCTAACCGTTTGCACAAAGTCCTTGGGTAACTTTTTACGTAAATTATGCATATGTACTTCAATTGCATTACTGCTAATTTCCTCGCCCCATTCGTAAAGTTTGCTTTCTAGTTGTGTTTTAGACTGAATGCGGCCTGCATTTTCCATTAACGCCTTTGCAATCATAAATTCTTTCCTTGGCAAGGCCACTTCATAGTTATCTATGCTAAGAATATGTGCACTGTTATCTAAGCTAACATTTGCAATTGTAATAACGCTTGATGAACTCGTACTTTGACGACGTTCAATAACTCGAATTCGCGCGAGTAATTCATCAATGTTAAAGGGTTTCGCTAAATAGTCTTCTGCCCCCCTATCCAAGCCTATTACTTTGTTCTCAATTCCATCTCTTGCTGTTAATACTAATACAGGTAGGTTTTCTTTTTCATGTTTTATTTTACTCAGTACTGCCAATCCATCCATATCAGGCAAACCTAAATCTAAAATGACTAAATCAAAGTCATTGGTTTTTATGGCATCTATTGCATATTGACCTGTATCGACAAGATCAACCGTGTAGTTTTTTCGATGAAGTGACTGCTTTAAACCGTTGGCAAGCGGTTTGTCATCTTCGACTAACAATATTCTCATATTTGCACTTCTTTTAGCGTAGGTAATGGTCGACTTTGTTTAAGTTTAGTTCAAGAGCTTTGCATGAACAAATTTAGCTTACCAATTTAATATTAACGCAAGCTTAAGGATAGGTTTTAAATTATTTTTGTTAAACGACTACTATATTTCGACATAGCTTAAGTTTTCCTTAAGGTTCGTGAATTAAGCTTGTTTAACTTTACCAGTGGGCAAGCAATATGAAATTATTATCAACACTTATCTTCGTACTATTCATTGCGTTTTCGTATGCAAGCAGAGCAAGCACCGATTTTAGTATAAACCAACAAACGCAATTAAGTGATCTTAAAGGTCAGGTTGTTTACATCGATTTTTGGGCGAGTTGGTGTAAGCCCTGTAGGGCTTCTTTTCCATGGATGAATACTATGCAAGAAAAGTATGCATCACAGGGTTTGCAAATTGTAGCCATTAATTTAGATGAAGAAAAAGACGATGCTGATTACTTTTTATCGAAGCTAGCTGCTAATTTTACGCTTGTGTTTGACCCCCAAGGCAATATTGCGAGTCAATATGAGTTAGTCGGCATGCCAAGCAGTTATTTGATTGATAAAACGGGCAAATTGAGAATTATTCACCAAGGTTTTTTTGAATCAAAACAAGATATTTATGAGCAAGAGATACAAGCTCTTCTTGCTGAATAATAATTTACGTACTTCACACTTTTAATGAGTAGGAAACCCATATTATGCAAAAGAAAATTATCGCTAAATCCCCTCGATTGCGCACTGTTATAGCGTGTTGCTTGTTGCTGCAATTGGCCGGTTGTGCAAGTTTAGGCGTTCAGCCTTGGGAACGGTCTTTACTCGCACAAGAAGAAATGGCATTAGACGCAGAAGGCATAGACTTAGGCTTAGATGATCATATTTATTTTAGTAAAGAAGCGACCAGCGGTGGCCGTGCATTTGCTGGAGGAGGCTGCGGATGCAACTAACACAACAAAAAATGATTAACGCCAGTCTCGCGGTTGCAGCCTGTGCTTTATTGGGCGTTTCTTCAGCCCAAGCTGAAGAAGAAGCTTCTAAGTGGGAATTTGACACTGCAATTTTGTATTACGGAGAAAGCGATAGAGTCAGTTTAGTAGAAGGTGTTTTTAATGCTAAAAAAGACTTTTCTGATGAACGTATATTAAGCAGTAAGTTAGTTGTTGATGCGTTAACTGGCGCATCTGCCTCAGGTGCCGTGGCTCAGCCTAATGTGCAAACGTTTACCCGTCCTTCGGGAAACGGAGAATATCAAATTGGCGCTGGCAATATTCCTTTAGACGATACGTTTAAGGATACAAGAGTGCAGTTAAGCTCACAATGGACTCAACCATTATGGCAAAACACCAGAGGCAGCGGTGGTGCTAATATTTCGAAAGAATATGACTACTTGTCGATTGGAGTAAACGGCTCAATTGCGCGCGATTTCAACAAAAAGAACCAAACCTTATCACTAGGTTTGTCATATCAATTTGACAGTATAGATCCAGTGGGTGAAGCGCCAGTTGCTTTGTCAAAAATGGTCTTACGCCAAGACTACGCAAATGAAGATGACTTTTTAACCGCCTTTAATGCAACAAGAGATACAGATTCTAAAGATAAAAACACCATTGATGCTGTGTTAGGTTTTACGCAAATCATTAATAAACGCACTATTATGCAATTTAATTATGGAGTTTCAGTGGCTGATGGTTATTTAAGCGACCCTTATAAAGTGTTAAGCCTAGTCGACAACCAAGGTTTAACCCAATCAATTGTTTACGAAAACAGACCTGATAAGCGCACCAAACAAAACATTTATTGGCAAACAAAATACGCGATGGACAATGGATTTGTTGACGTTTCTTATCGCTATGGAACCGATGATTGGGATATTGACTCACATACTATAGATAGTAGGTTGCGATTTAATTTGAATTCACGTGCTTATATTCAACCTCATTTGCGTTATTATACGCAAAGTGCTGCTGATTTTTACAAGCCGTTTTTAAATGAAAATGCAGGTTTACCTGAATACGCGAGTGCAGACTATAGATTAGGTGAAATGACGGCGATTACAGTAGGCTTAAAGTACGGTTACAAGCTTGCTAACGGCAATGAATGGGGAGTGAGACTTGAATACTATGAGCAGTCACCTAAAGATGCCGGTTTTGAGGAGCCTGGAGTATTGCAAGATGTCGACTTGTATCCCTCAATAAAGGCAGTTATTGCGCAAGTGAGTTATCATTTTTAATATCACTAATTAATATACACTTAACAATGAATAAAAACATTTCATTAAACAAACAAGGCGACTACATTTGTGGTCGCTTCACTGCAATGGCAAGTCCTTGTGAGTTACTTTTTGACACTCATAATATTGATGCTGTACGCCCACTATTTGAATTAGCATTACAAGAAACGCAACGCATTGAAGACAAATATAGTCGATACCGCGCGGGAAATTTGATGCATGCGATTAACAACTGCGCGGGTAAACCTGTATCAATTGATCACGAAACCTACAAACTTTTAGAATTCGCAAACATCTGCTACGAATTAAGCAGTGGTAAATTTGACGTTACCTCGGGGATCCTCAGGCGTGTATGGGTATTTGATGGCTCCGCAAACGTTCCACGTAAAGACGACGTTGAAAAGCTACTCCCTTTTATTAGTTGGCAAAAGGTAAAGTTTGATCACAAACAGGTTCTTTTGCCTACTGGCTTCGAAATTGATTTTGGTGGCATCGGGAAAGAATACGCAGTTAATCGAGTGGCTCAACTACTCAATGCTAAAATGCCTGAGGTGTCTATACTCGTTAACTTTGGCGGCGACATCCAAGTTACACGACCAAGGCTGACGCAGTCGTTTTGGCAAATAGGCATTGAAAATCCCACAAGTAATAAGGCCAAAGCTATTGTCAATATTGCGCATGGTGGCCTAGCAACTTCGGGCGATGCAAATAAGTTTCTATGTAAAAATGGTAGTAGATACTCGCATATTCTTGATCCAACTACTGGTTTTCCTGTTGCACAAGCCCCTAGGTCTATTACTGTAGCCAGCGAACAATGTATTCATGCGGGTTTAATGGCAACTTTATCGTCATTGCAAGGAAAAGATGCAGAACATTTTTTAAATGAACAGTCGTTGTTACATTGGTGTTATCGATAGATGCAATATTGCGAAAATAGGTAAACTATTAACCGTACATCTTGTATCCGTTTTTATTTTTAGCTTTAACCTCGTAAAGTGCTTCATCTGCTCGATCGAACAATTGTGCAGGCGTCATTGATGATCCTGAGTCCATTGTCACAATGCCAACACTAATCGTGACATATTCAGCGACATCTGAAAAGGCATGCGAAATATGCATATCGGTTAATTTTTGAATCGCGCGTTTGGCAACTTCAATAGCCCCTTCTTTATCCGAATCGGGTAAAATTATAGCAAATTCCTCGCCGCCTACTCTTGCCACCAAATCGCCAGGCCTTAGAATACTTTTACGAAGCACGCGCGCTACGTTAATTAAACATTCATCACCTTTACCGTGACCGTAGTTATCGTTAAATGCCTTAAAATTATCGACATCTATCAGTAAAAAGGATAAGTCTGCTTTCTCGCGCTTTGACCTTGCGAGTTCTTGCTCCAAAACTTCATCAAACTTTCGTCTATTCGCTAAGCTAGTTAACGAATCAGTCGCCACTAGATTCTCAAGAGCAATGGCTTGCTTTCTTATGCGAGCATGGGTTCTGATCCGCATTTTAAGAACAGGAATTTCTATGGGTTTTATCACATAGTCTACCGCACCTAATTCAAAGCCCTTTTCTTGATTTTGAATATCCGTTACCGAACTAATAAACAGAACGGGGATTGGGTGGGTCATTTCGTTTTGTTTGAGTTTACGAATAATTTCAAAGCCCTCTATATCGGGCAGTTTTATATCTAACAATATGACGTCGGGCAATTTTTCTGCTAACGCTAACCCTTTTTCTCCGGTCACCGCAAATGAGAAGGTAAACTCGTTTTGTAATGATTCCGCAATCAACTTGATCGTTGTTATATCGTCGTCAATGATCAAAACAGAAACATCATGCATTCAGTTTGCCTTATATTAGTCAATACTATTGCCTTATAATTAATTAGATTATCAGCAAAAAATATTGAATACTAGTATATAACTGCGGCTTATATGAAGACCATTTTGTTAAATATAATATTATTATCGTTTATCTCTGCTGGTTTTGTATCTAATAATCAGTGTTCTTGGTGTATTACAGACGCTTTGTGGCTAGATATTATTGCAAATGGACTCATTGCCCTTGCCTATTTTATTATTCCTATTATTGGTTATTATTTTATCAAAAGAAGAATAGATTTTAAATTTACTAGTATATTTTTTCTATTTTCATTTTTTCTACTCTTCAGTGGATTAGCACATCTATTTACTATTTATTCGGTATTTGATGAAACGTTGGGTTTACTTACACCTTTAAGAGTCATAACCGCAATATTGTCTTGTTTAAGCATATTTTTTCTACTTAAAACGCTTCCCGACGCCATGCGCACGCCAAGCATTGAAAGTCTTAAAAAAGAAAGTGAACGTTCAAATAGACGGAAAATAGAGCAGATTAATACTGAAAATCAGCGACAACAAGAGAGTTTATTGCGCGAATCAACCAATAGCTCACATGTTGGAATTTTCGTTATTGAATTGTCTGGAAAAATCAAAATGGCGAACGATGCCGCTCTTAATATTTTTGATTATGCAAAAGATGACCTAGAAAATAAAAATATAGCGATTCTCATGCCGCTGGAACATCTTCAAGAATATACGTCATTAATTTTAGAATTTTTTCATAGCCAACGCGACGAGATATTTCTCGCAAAAGATGATCATGTATCAGGCCTTACGCGCAGTGGAAAAACAATACCGCTTGAAGTTAGATTAACCAAACGAAAAAACGCGAATCCTCCCATCATGTTTGTGTCATGTCACGATTTAAGCTATCGCTTCAAAGTTGAGAAAAGCTTGCGTGACAATGAAAGTATGTTAAGCAGTATTTTCAACTCACTTCCTATTGGATTACATACATTTGACGTTGTTGAAAATCAGTTAGTTTTGGTGGGGTACAATAATGCGGCGCAAGATATACTAAAACGTTCGCATAGTCCCCTTGTTGGGAAACCTCTTCATGATTGTTTTCCTAGTTTAATTGAAACCGGTATATCAAAAATTTATTTCGACATTGCCGTTAACGGAGGTCATTGGATCGACGAAAAACTTGCCTACAGTGACTCTAATTTGCAGGGTATTTATAGTGTGCAATGTTTCCAAAGCAAACCAGGAACTGCGGTTGTTTTGTTTGAAGATGTTAGTCAAAAGCATGCCAATAAGGTTGCAATTGAACAAAAAGACCGCTTTATCAACTCTGCATTTAACGCGTCTATTACCGCTGTTTATATTTACGATCTTCAAACAAGTAAAATTGATTATGTTAACGACACCTTTACGCATTTAACCGGCTATTCTTTAGCAGAAATGAAGGCCTTGAATGAATACGATTTTATCAATTTATTTCACAATGATGATCAACTAGCTCTAAACGAGCACTTTAACCGCATTGCTAATGAAATGACGACTAATGAACGGTTTCAAATAGAATATCGAATTAAGCATAAAGCTGGTCATTGGCTTTGGTGTTTTGGACAAGATGTAGTACTGGATACCGATGCACATGGAAAGGTTACTCGGTTTATGGGTAGCTTTTTGGACATAAGTGAACTCAAAGAAATGCAGCATAATTTACAAGATCTTAAAGAAAAAGCCGACATTGCAAATAATGCAAAATCGACATTTTTAGCAAACATGAGCCATGAAGTGCGCACGCCATTGAATGCGATTTTAGGACTCACAAATTTAGTTTTAAAGATGGAATTAGG
>RCMY010005578.1_pt1 | contig 10662 bp, 5 predicted proteins | sample 2041341 | NCBI WGS metagenome assembly RCMY01 (sample SAMN09708234, study PRJNA481090) | Marine sediment metagenome, whole genome shotgun sequencing project.
ACTTGCTTAACATTGACGATTTGCTTTTGCTCATTAACAGCGATTGACATTGACATAGTTACCATCCTCTTGTTAGTTGGTTAGGAGTGAGGTAATTATGAAAAGAAAATTGCTTCTAAAACAGCTGGCTATTAGGGTTGTAACAGGGGTTTAACCGGTACACTGCTATGGAAAACAAGCACTTAACAGTATTTAAAGAGTTTAAAAAGCAGCTTCTTAATTTTCCAAGAGATACGCTCTATGATAAATACTTAGATACAATAGTAAGCGCACAGCTTAAGAAGATAAAATATTCTGATGATATTTTTGAGCCTGAAAAGCTATCGAGACAATACATTTACGCTAAAGCTAGGGGCGTTAATGAAGATAGTGTAGACAGCCAAACCGCTAAAAATTCGATCAATACTAAAAAGCTAAACTTAGAGTTAGAAAATTTTATTCGCTCGCATCCAGACTGCAAGCAGGCATTCGATGATATAGGGTACATGCCAGTAGTGATTGCTTCTTTATCAAGTGGTGGTGCAAAGAATAGGTCGCTACTATGGATGGATATTAAGGCAGTAAGAGATAATAGTTTTGGGCAGAAACAGATACTAGACACGACAAGCTTAGACGTTGATGAAGAAACTGAAGATGAAGAGGACTTAAGCTTTCTTACTTATGAGCGCAAACCTGAATCAGCGATTAAGTCATCTTTATTTACTAGGCTTTTTTTCAAGCAAGGTAAGTTAAAACTGCGAAGTTTTAGTGGTGTGCTATTAATGTTGTTACTAATGCTAAGCTTTGTTGCAGACATTTTTATCGCTATATTTTCAATATTAGTTCTCTTCTTATTAAGTGATTTGCCAGGGTTTAAACTTTGGCAAGTAATGGTTCTCTTACTATTAATCCCTGTCGCTTATCTCAACTGGCGATATTTCTTTATGCCGCTATATCAGCTGCCTTATCATCGTGTGATAAAAGCACCCATGTTCTTTGCTAATATTAATGTCGATAATGCTGATATTGAGATGTATCGCAATAAAGACAAATTGAATGTGGCCAGAATCACAGAATTCATTGCAGTCTGTCCAATTTGCTCTGGAGCAATAGAACTGGCTAATGGCAAGCCGGATCAAAAGCAGCCGCTAGTAGGGCGATGTAGAGAAGCGCCTCATGCACATGTATATAGTTTTGATCGGATGACGATGACAGGATGGTTTTTGGGAGTGGATAATTTACTGAGATGTGAAAACCCAACTATTTAAATATTGGTGATCTATAAATTTTAGTAGTTGAGGTATCATAAGGTAATTAATAATTAAATAGATAGGTTGTTTAATTGCGCGACACAATTTGACGTTTTAAATGGTGGAGGGATTGTAAATTAGTATCCAATCAACCACAATGCAATGATACATGTAAGGCATCATAATCTAGATTTAAACACCTTAATCAAATTTTTTAAATATATCTGAAGCAATTATGGGCAGTAGTTTAACGGAGCAAAAATGATTAGTAAGCAAGCATTAGGTAGTACTCTTTTTGGAATGGCAGATATTCTACGAGATAAAGTTGAGGATTATAAGTCATATATATTATCACTCCTATTCTTTAAGCGCTTATCAGACAACTATGCTTGGGAGATTGAGCATGGAATCAAAGAGTTTGTAAAAGAGTATGGCGTAGAGCCTAATGAAAAACAAAAGCAAAAAATTATTAATGACAAACACGACTTTATTATTCCTGAAGGTCATTTTTGGGCAGATGTGCGAAACGCACCATTGGATAGAAAAAACGACGCTTTAAATAAAGCCGTTAATGCAATTGCTGATGCTAACCCATCACTTAAAGGCGTTATCAATACAGTACGCTGGAACGAGCCATCTCCAGATGGTTCTGGTGGTAAAAAGTTGCATCCTGAGGTTGTTAGCCTTCTAGTTAGCTATTTGGATGCAGTAGATTTAAGTAATAGAAATGCCTCAGTAGATATACTTGGTGATGCTTATGAATACCTTATTAAGCGATTTGCAGACGAAAATAAAGGTGGCACTACGGCTGGGCAGTTTTATACCCCGCAAGAAGTCGTTGATATTATCGTGCGTTATCTAAAGCCCCAAAGAGGCACTACATTATACGATCCAACTTGTGGTTCTGGTGGTTTCCTAATTAATGCCGCCAAATACATAAAAAAGACCACAGGTTCTCAAAAAAACATTCGGTTATTTGGGCAAGAGGACGTATGGAATACTTGGGCAATTGCTAATATAAATATGATTCTTCATGGCTTAGATGCTTCTATCGAAAAAGGGGATACTCTAAAAGACCCCAAATTTACTCAAGATGATAATAGTTTAGCTATAAAGAAATTTGATTATGCCACTGCAAACTTCCCATTTTCACAAGAAAATTGGTGGAAGAACGGTGAACCTAAGAAGAATAAAAAGGGTAAACCTGAAACTAATAAAGATGGTTCTCCTAAACTGAGCTATCCAGGTAAAGAAGAGTTCAGTGATCAGTATGAGCGTTTTGATTATGGCATTCCGCCTTATTCAAATGGTGATTTCGCATTTCTACAGCATATCGTTGCCTCAATGAATGAAAACGGCAAAGCTGGTGTGGTATGCCCACAGGGGGTGTTGTTCCGTGGTCAACCTGAAAAAACTGAGGAAGAAGATGGACAGAATCGAAAAGCGGATGATGAATATTTAATTCGTCGTGGCTTTTTGCAGGGTCCAGTTAACAAAGATGGTGAGTTCGTTAAGAGTGTCAATATTATTGATGCCATAGTCGTATTGCCGGGTAATTTGTTTTATGGAACGACAATACCAGGCTCAATCTTGCTTCTTGATAAGAATAAACCAGAAGAGCGCAAAGACAAGGTGCTGATGGTCTATGCTGCTAGAGAGGGCTGGTATAAAGAAGAGTCAAATATGAATACGCTTATGCCGCAAGATATGCTGCGTATATCAACCATATTGGAGAGCTGGGGTGATATAGAGATAGCTAAGACGTGGATAGACTCGCAAAAAACGCGGCTTCGTGAACTTATTGATGAGGATCTGGCTTTCAAACTAAATGAAATAGAGCTTGATAGTATTGATGACATTGAGTTGGCTATGAAGAAGATAGCAGAAGCGGATGAACAGATAGCAAAACGTGAGTCTGAAGACAAAAAGCCAACTAAAACGATGCTCAATAACAAAGTAAAGGGCGAAGATTTACTCGAAAAGCTGATACTCGAAAAAGAACAGCAAATATCAGATGCTCAAGAGCGAGCAGATAAAGAACGACTAGCTATTGACGAGGTTGAAACTGAGCTATTAACTGTACTAGCTGATCCAGAGTTAAGTAAGCGTTATTTCTCTGTAGTAGATATGGAAGAATTAGAGGAAAATGAATTTAACCTTAATATTCCACGTTATGTTGATACCTTTGAGCCTGAAGAAGAAGTTGATTTACAAGAGGCGGTAGAGCATCTTAAATCTACTCTAATTGTTGATGAGTCGCTCGATAAATTGCTATCGGATTTAATGAAGGCTATAAACTTATGAGTGAGTTAATTAGAGACGAGCAGATTGGTCTATATCCAGAGGATTGGTCCTTGAACCAGTTGAAAGATATGGGTGATTTTTTTAGTGGGAGTACACCTTCTACACAAAACGATAAATATTGGAACGGTAAGATAATTTGGTTAGTACCTAGTGATTTGACGGCTCTTAGTGACTCTACAAATTATATTTTTGATTCGGAATCTAAAATAACTGCTGAGGGGTTGAGATCATGTTCAACTCATATGCTACCTATAGGTACACTTTGTATATCCTCTAGAGCAACTTTAGGTGAAGCTATCATTGCTGGAGTAGAGTTATGTACCAATCAAGGATTTATAAATCTTATTCCAAGTCACAAATACGATGCTTTATATTTGTTGTATTGGGTTAAACAAAATGAAAAGTATATTTCGCGATTCGCCGCAGGTACAACTTTTCTTGAGATTGGTAGACGCACTTTCAGAAACATTAAATTAGCGGTTCCTAAGCTTTCAGAGCAAAAAGCTATTGCAGGTATATTATCTATAGTTGATGAGTCTATAAAAGCTACGGAAGATAGCATACTTTCAGCAGAACGCCTTAAAAAATCATTAATGCAAAACTTACTGACTGGGTTGTTGAAACCTGATGGTTCTCAGCGAAACGAGCATGAAATGTTCATTACGAAATATGGATATGCACCTAAGGCTTGGAAATATTGCCAGATAAAAGATTTAATCAAAGAGGGCTATATTGAAGGTGTTCAAGATGGAAATCATGGTGAATCTCATCCAGTTTCAGCTGAATTTGTAGATGAAGGCATTCCATTTGTAATGGCAAGCAATATATCAAAAGGTTTTGTAGATGTAGCCAGCTGTAAAAAGCTTACAAAAAAACGAGCTGATACATTACGAATAGGTTTTGCTAAGGATGGCGATGTTTTACTTTCTCATAAAGCCTCAATTGGTTACACATGTATTGTAGAGGGTGCTAGTCCGTATTTTATGCTTACACCACAAGTAACTTATTATCGTGTTGTTAGAGATAAGCTCCTTCCTGAATATCTAAAGCTATTTTTTGAGAAATATAATTTTCAATGCGTTATCGAGGGACTTGCTAAACAATCTACTAGAAACTTCATAGGCATTACTAATCAAAAAAAGATGTGGATATATCTACCAGACGATATAAATGAACAATACGAAATCATTAGTCCAATACTTGCAGTTGACAATCAGATTCATGAAAAAAAGAATAAAATTGAAGCGTTAAAGAAGTTGAAAAAATCATTAATGCAAAACCTATTAACAGGAAAAGTCCGAGTGGATGTGGACAAAATAAATAAGCTATTGGATAAGGCGTAAGTCATGGGTAAGCTGTCAGAACTTAAAGGTGTTGAGAAGCCAGTCACGGAATGGTTATCTAAGATGGGTTGGGTATTTGAAAGTTATGATGACTTAAAGAGGTATAACCGACCAGTTTCCAATCCCATTATTGACACAATTCTTATTGATAAAGTTGCTAGTATCAATGAGGTTTCAGTCGATATCGCCGAGAGAGTGGTAGAGCAGCTAACCCATAACCTTAACAATCCTAGCCCAATTCTTGGAAACGAAGCTTTTTTAGAAAAGCTTGTGAAGGGTATTACTTTATCAGTAGACGGTGAGGATAAAGATTTCTGTTTTATTGATTTTAATGATGTTTGGCAAAACAGCTTTATTGTCACCAACCAGTACTCAGTACAAGGGTTTAAATTGGTAAGAACAGATATCGTCCTGTTGGTAAATGGTATTCCATTAGTACCTATTGAAGCAAAACAACGAGCACGTAAGGGTACGAACTGGCTTGAAGGTGTTAAGCAGTTCTCAACCTACGATCAACGTGCTGATAAACTCTATATGTGTCACGGCTTTGGTGTGGCGTGTAATGGACGCATCGCAAAATATGGTATTCCAGGAGCATCTTCGTCGTATTTCAACGAATGGAAAAGTACTTTGTTGGAAACAGACTATCCTAACCCTATTTTGGATGAAAATAATGATCTATGTCATACCTCACTAAATGAAGAAGATGGCTTTTATCACTTCGATGTAGAGCGCTTACCTAATGGTGAAGTCTTAGAGCAGATGAAGCTTGGTATCGTTGGTCTGTTACAACCAGCTCGAGTACTAGATATTGTTAAAAACTTTTTGGTCTTTGAGCGAGCTGAAAGTAGTATCATCAAGAAAGTAGCACGCTATCAGCAATTTAGAGCGGCTAATAAAATCGTACACAGAGTTGCAGAGTCAGATTTAAAGCAAGGTGTAATCTGGCATACTCAAGGGTCAGGTAAGAGTCTGACCATGCTATATACCGCTTATAAGCTTCGTAATACCCCCTCCCTTAAAGACCCAACCGTATATATAGTAGTTGATCGCAAAGAGCTTCGAGAGCAAATAGGTGGTACCTTTGATGATTGCGACTTTCCTAATGCTAGGCCTGTCCACAACATTGGCGATTTAAAATATATTATTGATAAATCACCAGCAGGGGTGTTTATCACTACAGTGCAAAAATTTAGAGAGCTTGGTAATGTCCAAGACACTCGGGATAACATCATCATACTTATTGATGAGGCTCATCGTACTCAATATGGTGACTTTCAGATAGAGCTACAAAACGTTTTGCCTAACGCCCGTCGTTTTGCGTTTACCGGCACACCAATCCCCAAGACTCATCAAGAATTTGGTATAAGAAACGAAGAAGGCTCTCATGAGCATTATCTAGACAAATATAGCATTCAAGACGCTATCGAAGACGGAGCTACTGTACCCATTCGCTATACTTTCGGTCCGCAAGAATGGTTCCTTGACAAAGATAAGCTCAAGCAAGGCTATGATGAGATTACGGCTGATTTAAGTGAAGATGAAAAGAGACTAGTAGAGAGAAGAGTTCAGGCGTGGAAAGTGTTTTTAAAGCATCCTGATAGAATCGAAGTTCTTGCCAAAGATATTGCTCAAGATTTCAAAGAAGGTGTTGAGCCTCAAGGCTATAAGGCACAGATAGTAGCCTGTGATAAGGAAGCGTGTGTTCTTTACTATAATGAGTTACTAAATTATTTTGATCAATCAGAAATGACGATTATTTTCTCTACAGGTAATTATGAAGAAGGTGAGAAGTACGAGCTTTTCAAAGATCATTATAAAGAAGATAAAGAACGTCGTAAATTAATCGCGAACTTTAAAAAACGTATTACTCCTAAAGAATTGAAGAGTGGTAATAACCTCAAAATCATTATTGTTTGCAATATGCTTCTTACTGGGTTTGATGCGCCCATTGAGCAAACCATGTATTTGGATAGTCCAATTAGAGACCACAACTTACTACAAGCAGTTGCTCGTACTAACCGCCCTTATGATGACAAAATATCTAATCTATCTAAAGAGTTTGGTCGCATTGTGGACTATGTTGGCGTATTCCAAAACTATAAAGCAGCTTTAAATTATGATCCTGAAGACATCGGAGAGTTTGAGGATGTTGAGAGTTTAGTAGATCAGTTTCCTAAGGTTTTAGAAGCGGCATTAAAGCCTTTTGAAGATATAGAGCTAGAAGATAGTTATGAATGCTCAATGGCAATTGTACGCAAATTGAATGAATTAGACCAAGGCAAATTTGAACAGGATTATAAAGAAGTACTTCAGTTATGGGAGGCAATATCACCACACCCTAAACTAAGAGAGTACCGCAATAAGTATCTATGGCTCAATGTAATATATGAGATTTATCTGGAAGAATTTAAACGCTTGGACTTCGATGCTGAGATATATGCAGCTAAAACTAGAAAGCTGATAGAAGAAAGTGCTCAATTAATTGACTTTAAGGGACATCTGCCTGAGGTCACTATTGATTCGAATTATCTTGATGAGTTAAGACAAACTAAGTTGTCTCCATCAGATAAGGCAGAAAAAATTATACGTGATATTGAAACAGTCATCCGCAGGAATGAAGTAAATAGTGCAGCATATGTTGAATTTCAGAACCGATTGGATGAGCTCGTAAAAAAGAAAAATGAAGAAAATCAGGCGATTGAGCAGCTTTTACTTGAGCTAGGAAAGCTTTACGATGAACTTGATGATATTGCTACCTTGCCTCAAAAAATGGGATTTGCAGATAAAGGGACGTTTGAGATCTATGCCCACATTAAAAACGCCAATCTAATTAGCTTTAATGATGAGTTAACCAAAGAGCTTGCTAAGGATATAGTAGAATTAATTGTTAAAAGGAAAGTTTACATTGGTTGGCAGGATATACCTAAAGAAGTTACACGTTTGCAGGTTTATATTGAAATATTTGCAGCTTCAGACAAATACCAAGAGTTGAGTATTGAAGATGATTCGCAACTTATGGATGCTATTATGCTGAGTATTATTAAGTATTTTGGATTAAATTAAAAATGTCATCACAGAATTACATAATAGAGAAAAAAGATGTCAAACACGCCAGAATAAGAGTGTCAGAAGATGGGCAGGTCAGAGTGCTTGTGCCGACTTCATTTGCTGATAATGAAATAGAGGCACTAATTACTAAGAAATCAAAATGGGTCACTAAGCAGCAGTCTTTTTTTAGTAAGAAAATCCAGATTGAGTTGGGCCGTAACCAACTCTTAATGTTTGGGAACAGGTACTCTTACTTTTACGATGAAACTTGTAGTACTAAAGTTATCATTGACCATGAGTATAAGACCATTCGAGCCAAAAAAGATCTGCTAGATCCCGTTGTTCAAAAAAAGTGGTATAAGGCTGAAGCCAAAAAGTACTTAGTACCTAGAACTAAAGAGCTAGCAGGAAGGTTGAATTTCACTTACAAAGCTGTCTACATTAGAGATCAAAAAACTAAATTAGGAAATTGTTCTAGTGATAAGAATATCTCTTTAAATTGGCGTTTGATTAAGGTGCCAACCCTAGTATCAGATTATATTATCATTCATGAACTTGTACACACAAAAATCATGAATCATTCAGCTAAGTTTTGGACGTTATTAAAGTCACTGTATCCTGACTATAAAGAGGCGATTAACTGGCTTGATAAATACGGGAATAGCTTATAAGCATACAGAGGGTTCAATCTACCTCGTTACTGGAATCAATTAAGCTATACCCAAATTCTGAACTTATTGTAGTGATCAATTAATAAATGACAAAATTAATATCAAGGAAATATTTACAGCTATGAAAGCAACAGAAGCCAAACTCCTTAAATTCCTGCAAAAGTCACCACAATTTGTTATTCCTATTTATCAGCGTACCTACTCATGGACCGAGCAACAGTGCCAACAGCTGTGGGATGATATCATTCGAGCAGGTAGTAATGACGCTGTAGGAGGTCATTTTATTGGATCTGTTGTTTATATCGAGCAAGGTTTATACCAAATATCAAGTCAGTCTCCATTGTTAGTTATAGATGGACAACAGCGCTTAACAACGGCTATGTTACTGTTAGAGGCTCTATCTAGGCATCTTGGTGACAGCGAGCCAATAGAGGGGTTCTCAGCAGAAAAGTTACGTAACTACTATTTGCTTAATCCTTATGAAAAAGGTGAACGTAAATATAAATTAATATTAACACAAACCGATAAAGATAGTCTTTTGGCGTTGGTAACACAGAAGCCACTTCCAGAGAATCATTCGCTTCGTGTTGAAGAAAACTTTAATTTCTTTGATAAGAAGATCGAAAAACTGAATAATAATTTGGAAGAACTCTGCCATGGTTTAGCTAAGCTTATTATTGTTGATATTGCTCTAAGTCGAGATCAAGATAATCCACAGCTGATTTTTGAGAGTATGAACTCTACTGGTAAGGCGTTGAGCCAAGCTGATTTGATTCGTAATTTTGTATTAATGGGGTTAGAGCCAGAACATCAAGCTAAACTATATAATAATCATTGGCGACCGATGGAAATTGAATTTGGTCAGGAAGGATATGGCAGCTATTTTGATAGTTTTATGCGTCACTACCTTACCGTTAAAACTGGGGATATACCACGTATCGACGGTGTCTATGATGCCTTTAAGCAACACGCGCAAAATGCTGAAACAATGGGCTTAGGTGTAGATCAGCTGGTAGCAGATATCCACGCATTTGCAAGTTACTTCTGTGCAATGGCACTAGATAAAGAGACTGATAATCAACTGTCTATGGCGTTCAGAGACTTGCGCGAACTAAAGGTCGATGTAGCTTATCCATTACTGCTTGAGCTATATGACGACTATAGCCAAGGGCAGCTTACTAAAGAGGACTTCCATACAGCAATTCGCTTAATTGAAGCGTATGTGTTTCGCCGTGCAGTCTGTGCTATTCCTACCAACTCTCTAAATAAAACCTTTGCCACCTTTCATAAATCTCTGGATAAAGAACATTATTTAGAAAGTTTTAAAGCGCATTTACTAGGATTGCGTTCTTATAAGAGATTTCCACGTAATGATGAGTTTAAGCGTGATTTAGTTCTCCGCGATTTGTATACCATACGTAGTAGAAGTTATTGGTTACGCCGTTTGGAAAACTTTGAACGCAAAGAGCGTGTTCCAGTGCACGAATATACCGTCGAACATATCATGCCTCAAAATGAAAAGCTCTCCAAAGAATGGCAGAATGAGCTTGGTGAAGAATGGGTACGAGTGCATGAAACCTATCTACATACCTTGGGCAACCTAACACTCACTGGTTATAACTCTGAATATAGTGACCGTCCATTTACCGATAAACGCGATATGTCAGGTGGCTTTAAGTATAGCCCTCTTATACTCAATGAAGGCTTAGGTGCTGTAGAAGTATGGAATGAACAAGCAATCAAGGCTAGAGCCAATCAACTTGCTAATCGTGCTATTAAAGTTTGGGATACTCCTTCGCTGACTGACGAGGTATTAAGAACTTATCAAAATACTCCACCAAAGCAAGGAAGTTACACATTAGCTGATCATCCTCAATTAAGTAAAGGAATGCCCATGCGTGAGCTTTTTGAACAGCTACGCAATGAAATAATGGCACTCGATCCTAGTGTCACTGAAGATATATTGAAACTTTATGTTGCATTTAAAGCAGAAACCAATTTTGTTGATGTAGTGCCATTAAAAAGCAAATTGAGGTTATCTATTAACTTACGTTTTCATGAGCT
>RCMY010005579.1_pt1 | contig 10661 bp, 7 predicted proteins | sample 2041341 | NCBI WGS metagenome assembly RCMY01 (sample SAMN09708234, study PRJNA481090) | Marine sediment metagenome, whole genome shotgun sequencing project.
AAGCTAAAGAGCAACTTGTACTATTGGCAGAGGCTAAGGAGCAAAAGCTTCTCGAGATTCGCCAAATGAATCAGACAACACGTGAGTATAAGCTGTATATCCGCGATAACTGTGGCCAGAAAGGCTACGACTGGTATGAACGCAGTGCCGAGCGTACGCGGTTGCGTGCGTCTTAAAACATACCTACGAGCAACTTAAAAAATAAGGTTATCGCATTAGGTTTATCATAAACTACATTGCTTGAGATAAAATGGCATAAGTAGTGTTGCAAAGCTGAGTGGCTTGCATTAGATATAACTCTATCGCTGATTAAATCAACAATCCCTGTTGATTAGGGTGAGTTTCAGACTTTTGGGACTGAAACTCACCCTAATTTCCAAGGGACTAAAACGGAGGTTCATTATGTGGGTTATAAACACTTATTAGTCTGAACTCTTCCCTGATTCTTAAGATGTGCGGCACGCATACCTGAAGCGCAAGACAAGAGCAAAGCTTATGCAGGCATTAAAAATAGTTACTGCTTGAACTGACAAAAAAAAGCGGTCATCATATCTTTAAAATATGGTGACCGCTTTTTTGTGTCTCAGATTACTCAGCCAATCAGTTCCACTTATTGATTTGATTAACCACCTTATCCAGTTGTTTTTTTGTACCTACTACTTCAGATAGTTCATTCGATAGTGCTTGTAGCTTAGTCTTTTGCTCATCGGTAAAAGTATCTTGATACGTTGTAAATGATTCTTTTAAGACTTTATGAGCATCTTCTTTCATGGTATTGGTCAGCTCTTGCTTTGCTTTAGCAATAAAGTCTTCAATCTCGTATAACGCCATTTCTTCTTCTGTCGCGTTCTGTTTTGCCTGTTCGCGTACTTTAGCTTTAGCTTGTTCTACTAGCTGTACTTTTGCGTTTTCTATACTCTCATCAATATTAGACTGATATTCAACTGCTTTGATCTGCTTTGGATCATCAATTTCGATTGGCTTATACTGATGAAAGTCATTTGCAAATTTATCTAAATACTCTCGTTTTTTAAGGTCTGCGTAGTCTTTGGGTTCTGATAAATATTTATAGCTATCAAGCGCATTAGTAGGCGTTGCATACTCACGCAGGGCTTTTATGACATTGCAGTCCTCCCATTTGGTAATGGTACCGATATCATTGGCTTCAAAGATGTTATTCATATACTTCTGAAACTCAATACGGCACCCTGCCAGCCACGCAGTCTCATCCTCGATATCTTTGCCATCATTACGTACTAAGTGGCTATTAACCATCGATAGCTTCACTTGCCCTAGGCCAAATGGCTTACCCATACCTAGCGCGTGACAGCACTTATCACTCTCGCCAAAGTCTAAAGACCATAACAATGCGCCAAGCTCAACAGGGCGTATATTGTGCAATCTGATTTTGAAGTAAAACTGACTGTCATTGGCTAAGGTCTCTAGCTTGACTTGTACTTTTTTATTTTGCAATACTTTGGATTCTAACTTTGGATAACCTTCAACAGCTTTTGCTTGGTATCTTTTCCATCCTGCAATTTTTGCATGATTTTGCATCAATTGATTAAAGCCGTTACTTTTACCATCTTGATATATATAAGCAGGATAATAGGTTGGTTTAGGCGCACTTAAAACCACCTCAGGACTAAACTGCAATAATGGAGTACTGCCTTGCAATTCGGCAAACCCTATCTGCACTCTACCTCTTAGACCTGACGCTCCTTCTTGCTCGCCTAGATATCCAAACAACAAGTCAGCCATGCCAGCTTTGTCAGCGTTGAGACTGTCATTAACATGCTGCGCATTGGTATGTCCAACCGCATCATGGATGCTATTCTTATAAGGCAATTTATACATCATCGCCAGCCCTAAAGAGCGCACCGAGCTACCATCAGTATGATAAAAGACAGGTACGCCATGCTTTAGAGTATTGATATTCTTTTGCCAAAACTGCCACTCTTTGGTGTCTTGATGAATTTGACGAAAGCCACTCATTACTTTACTACTCACTTCTAAAGCAACTTCTTGAGTATCAAAGAACACAAATTCATATTTTTTAGCACTTTTATTTTTATCAAATGCAGCACCTGGTTGACCTGTCATAACTAGCACGCCAGAGTTACCTTGAGTACGACTGATATCGGTCAACTGCTTACCGTTCTTCTCTTCTGTCTGTTCAAACTTAATATCAGGACAGACTCCTATCTTGTAGTATCTATCCATCACCGTTTGACAGTCTACCCAGTCTTTATAAGAAAGCTTAAAAGTATCAATAATCTGTTGTTGATGTACACGATTATGAGAGCATGGATAGATAACCCAGCCCTTTTGCTCATCGAACTTCAGCCAGCCAGATTTAGGATTTTTTATATTATCCATATAAAAGTTTCTAGAATCCGTCAGATCACGCACACCTAATTTTTGATCTTCAATTTGACGCATAGGTGAAAAACTAGCAATCTCTAGTACGTTTTTGAGCATACCTTTTAGTGAGCTACCAGGTATTGATAGCTTACCGTCCGGGGTTTTATAAAAGTGTATTTTACCAGCCTCGTACTCTGATGAAGATGACTGTTGACCACCCACGCAAAGCGGCGTCTGGTTTTTCAGTGCTATGGTGATCTCACCACTGATACCATCTTTAAACGGTTTGTCATGACTGGCTTTATTCGCCCAGCTTGGGTAAACAATCAAATTAGATAAGGGGACAAAGCGATATGGTGCGGTTACGTCTGGCATTTTGGTTTCCTTTTTATACCGTTACTAAGCATACTGTTGCTAATATAGTAAGTTTATCTATCAAAACCTACAAAAAACGCCATATCAGCGATAGCGGCAGTGTCTTTATAAACCCACAGCTTTTGATAAATCAAGTTACGTGTGTTTTTGACACCGACTTCTTTGTGTACCACACGCTCCGCTAAACTATTAGCTGGTTTTTTATCGCTAAAATCCAAAACGCACTGTTGTAACACCCACTTATTATTACCGATATATTCAAGCACATAGCTTGTTTGAATATCCCCTTGTCCATCGTCTTCTACCCATTCACCATTGAGTAGTGGGCTGCTTGTTATGATAGCCTCATTATCAAGTGTCTTTACTTCACCCGTTGCTTGCACCCAGCCTGATACATTATTTATTTCTTTAACTTTCATGGCTAGCTGATCTTTATCAAGCGTTTCATGACTGGTTCTACTGTGCACCGCTCTAAACTTATTCATATCTATTTTTAAGTTGCTATTTTGACTTAACGTGGCGATATCGTCTAATAATTCAGACAACCAATTTTGAGTCGTCATTACACCGCTCCTCTTGTCTCAATCCATATCTGGTCATCTGACCACTGAATACCTTTATTATCTTTGTCCAAAAACACACCTAACCCACGCGAAGCTGATGCACCTAAAGGCAACCAACCGTTTGCTAAGTCTGTTAATGACTTATATAGCGCTAACTTAATATCTGAATCTGTGACTTTTTCAGGATTTACCACATCAAGCTTGATGGTGATGGTGGTGTGCCAGAGGACATTTTCGCTAAATAATGCCCCATTTATCACGCCACCTGTGAATTTATCTATCTTATTGTGCATGAGCACTTGCTGCTTCTGTGATTCTAGATAGATATCTTGAAATGCCAGTATCCCCGCACTCGATTCATTGTCTTTGGCATAGCCAAATAGTGCAGTTATTGCTGGGCTTTCATCTGAGTCATAAGCTGAATCATCATCTACAAAGCGAGAAGTCAAACAATTATAATGATAAGCAACACGGTGACGTATGGCGCCTTTGATGGCGCTGGCAGGCAGTAAATATTGCTGCTCTCCTATCTCACCCACTTGTGTACCATTCGACTTTTTAGTCCAGTATATTTTGGCTTCGTGCATGGGTAGCATATCAGGGTCTCTATCGTTATCAAATGACGCGGCATCAGCCAAATAACGCTCACCACCGCCCACTCGCCAAGCAGATTCAGCGCTAAGCTCAAGCGAAGCCGATAGCTGTGTTGGGGTCTCATGATAGTCTAGCTCAGACTCAGTGTTAAGTGACTCCATATGCTGATAGTCCATTCGTGTACGCCCACGATTAACATAAGCACTTTGACCTTCATCGGTTGTCAAGTCCCATACTGATTGATGTAATGTTACCGATTCAAACAATCCATAACCATTTTTTGTGCCATGTCCGATGCGTATGTTTCGCTCAACAAACAGCTTGAGTAATCGACTCCATTGCTCATTAGAGTCATCAGAGCCATCACCCCAATAGCTGATACTAAAGCTGTAACGCGTGCCAGCAGGTACTAAGGTGACGTCGAACTTGCCAGAATCTACACTTGAACCACGATCATTCAAACGAACGCGTTGACGCACAATCAGCTTGGCATCACTAAGCTCAGTATATAAAGGGTCATCTAACTGAACTGAAGTTAGCAGACCTTCTTGCGCTTGGTTTAAGCTATTGTGCACTAGACCCCAAGCGACGTTTAACCAAGAGGTCTGACCATCTTGACCATTGGCATAGCCAAACAATGCCTGTGTGGCAAGCTCACCATACTGACGCTGATACTCGTGGCGTAATACGCCCGCCAAGCTAGACCCTGATAGCGTAGGTAATCCATTAGCGTCGCGCATAACCAAGCTATCATGAACGGTATCACCATGCCCTGTATGAATGGCGTGAGCGCTCTTTGCTTCTAGTGTCACTTTTAATAAATGAAATATTGGACGAGAACTAATCATTACGCTTGCTCCTCACGTTGTTTTGCCATTGCTTGCATCTCATTTGCTGTCGGTCTAATACCGATACAGTGCTCATCCCATGCATCTGATAGCCCTAGTATGGCAAGCTCAGCAACAATATAAGCAAAATAGCTTTTGGACTTGTGCGTGGCCAACTCATCTTGCATAAACTGACCAAGGCTTGCATCAGTACTAGGCTCATACTTAATCTCCCAGCCAGCACTTTTATGCGATGACCCACTTTGTCTGTTATCGCGGTCCTTTTCCGTACTGACCTTCAGCATTGCATTTTTATTCACAGCTAAGTTTTGCCATAGCTGGTTAACATCGCTACGATGGTGATTTGCAAGCTCCTTTAATCGACCAAACTGTGTTCTTGAGGGCGGCGTAGGCTCTAATGGCATACCTCTAACCAATCCTTGGAAGCGTCTAGCTTGGGTAATTTTGGTGCACAGCTTTTCAAAGATATCAGCGGCAATCTGGCGTGGCTTAGTGCCCACCTCAGCAACCTGTTGTTTTCTGAAGAGTGTTGATACTAACGTGCTATCTTTTGGCTCGGTAGCTGACGTTGAACGTGAAGTGTTTACTGTATTATTCTGATTCTGCCAAGAAGGACGCGTACTTGATAAAATATTAGGATTAATCCATACCTGACCTAAGCCACATTCTGTCTGTATACCAATACCCTTTGATAGATTTTGATACAACGTGTCATAGTCACTGAAATCTGAGGGTAACTGGTATCTCAATACACTACCGCGACTGATGACTTGACGCTCCTTATCATAATGACGGCGATAGGCGTTATACATACTGTATCGACGAGTCCGTAAAAAACTTGACTCAGTTATCCACCTTGTACCCTCTGGCAGTCCAAGTACTTGCGGCTCTGGTATTAATGTTGGTTGTCCATTATTTTGTAGTTGCATATCGCTTATTAACCATAAGGTTAATAGTTGTTGCGCCTGAATTGTCGCTTGACTGGTTTGAACCGAGTCTTGCTGTTCGATATCTACAGCTCCGAACTGCGCCGAGCGGGAGCGACCTAAATGCGCTTTGCCTACTATAGCTGACAGCTTATCAACCAGCTCATCAGAAACATCATCATCTATATCAATACTAAAACCAAAAACCTGACCTGCTGACAGCGCTTCATAACCAAACAGTTGGGCATCTTGTGCTCTGTTTTGTTTAGGGTCAATGGCTGTTTTTAGGGTGTGTTCTTTGTCTGGACTGATACGCATACCAGTCATAGTGATGTAAAAATTACGCAGCTGTACGGGTTGTTTTTCTTCAATGGCTTCTTTTAAAGATGCATCTGTCATTATTTTAGAGATATCAAATATCTTATTGGCAGACAGCGCGTTACCGTCAGCATACTTTTCAGATTTAAAACTATGCAAACACATAGGGACAGGATAAGCAATTTGTGCATTACCTTGAAGCATCGGTAGTGCATCATTAAACCTGATCTTGCCACTATGAAACATTAAAAAGGCATCATCTGCTGACAGGTTTTTATATAACCGACTTGCTAGCAAGCCAAGCAATGTAGACCCTTTGATATAATCTAAGCTTTGATGAGCGCCAACAGATGCAGATTTTTCGCTGATTATCACAGGTTGACGAAGCGTCAGGAGGTATTGATTGGTTTTCATAAATTTAGTCCTTTAACTCGTTAACAAATGAGAGCACTACTTCTCCTAACCCGCGACTTCTATGCGCGCCTATAGCATCTATTAGTGGTAGTGCTTTTTGTATAATTTGCCAAGGATTGTTAGCAAGCATTGCTTGTTGTTGCTGCAAAAGCGTGTCATCTAGTGCCGTCAGCCTAAATTGTAGGTCAGTGTATAGACTCATAGGCAAAGCAACTTCTATACCACGTAAACTCATATCTTCAGCAGTGCCACTATCGTGATTTATTTTCGTGCTATATAGTGGCTGATACAGGTACTGACGTAATGACGCTTGTTCAGTATCACGTAAATAATCGTATTCTGATTCTGCAAGCTCAGCATTACCCACAAAAATCATACCTGAAGAAGTTTCAAACCGACCTTCGCTCTGAGTAGCACTACCGAATAGTAGATCTTCAAAACTCGTAACGCCATTAGTATTACTGCTTGGCAGGCTGATTTCTTTGTACCATCCCCATGCTTCTGCTCGTCTTACCGCGTGACGTAACAAACCTTTTAGCTGTTTTCCTGAAACAAAAGGTAATCCATAGTTGTCTTTTAGACATTCCTCATCGAGATAGTATCCACGTCCTTTGCCACTACCTACATGCCAATAACCTTGAAAATCTAAACAAATAGTTTTTTCTAGTGCATTTTGCATGTTTATGCTTCCTCAGATTCTGTCGCGTTTTGATCGATACTTTGATGCGTTGTTCTCTCTTCAGCTATAGTCATCAAGGTTAGTAGATCTGCTATAACACTTTGATAATTAAGCTTGTGATCTACATCTGAGCCGATAGACTTAATCTGACTAAAGGGCAAGTCATTCTCAAGATTACCCACGACTTGGGCAAGTTTTTGCAAAAACACATTGATTTGTTTAACTTCTCTCTGTTCAGCTTTAGATACGTTTTTTAGTTGCTCATCAGAGCGCTTAGAATATTGTACCCAGCGTTTAAAGACGTGTTGTGCTTGATCGACATTGAGATACATTAATGTTGCAATTTCTCTAAGTGCCCGTGGATTGATTGCAGAATTAACCAGCATGTCGTTAAGCTCCTCTAACTGATTTAGGCTTGCTACTTTTTCGTCTGCGCTATGCTGTATCTCATCTACCATATAAGCGGGTGCGGATAAGTGATACGTCTTTTGATTGGCTGTAACGGTCATACTGTTCTCTACCATCATATCTACCTCCTCGATCAGACTGTCACCAATCTTATAAAAGGCTAAGCTCGATGGAATAATCGGCGTTTCACTACCTGCAACTGATTGTTTGTAATTACGTGAGAACATTTTTGCTTGCTTACATAAGCCTTCAGCTACTTCATAGGCTTGGTAAAATGGCTGCGAGGACTTCATATATACGATACCCGCACAAGCGGTCAAATAGGCAGGCAGCTTATTTGCTGAAGCTGTCAGCCCATTATCTATAAACTTCTGTTTAAGCTGTGTCAGTTCAACTTGACTGGTCTGTTTAAAAGCTTGTAAGAACGCACGGGTAAATTCGATAGCAATATCGGCTTTTACGATGACAGACAAGTCATCACCGCCCAATACCAATGGACGAGCTGGAATAACATTGTTGTCTGTAATATTGGGCACGATAGTAGCATGAGCGGCTTTATTGGTCGCCTCAATCGTCGCTCTAGTAATACCTTCTGAAAAGGTGCGATACAGATCAATATAGACCTCATCACTGGCATTTTTACACGCTTCATTGAGTAAACGCAGGATCTCGCCTAAACCATTACCGTCTGCATGAATCAGACCTACTAGTTTGCGACGACCTAGCGGAAACTTTTTTGAGACCCTAGCATCTAATTCAAATTTGTTAGGAAAATGCACTTTTTGACTATCGTCACTATACCCATGACGCTTAGAAAGACCGTATAAAAATCGGTCAGTTAATGACTGGCTCTTGGCAGGTCTTTGAAAACTGCGTAATATTGAAGTGCCCAGATCAAGCGACTCAGCTCTGTGTTTACCGTGTGCCTCTCGTCTGACCACTGCTTGTCCCGTTCTTGGACTTCTTTCTGTGATGGGACTGGCATTAGGCAAAACGGCACTGATAATATTGCGCTGTTTGGCCAACTGTTTGATGCCTGTATTAATCGCTTCTTTAGCAGATGCTGCTTGACTGATGACATCAACTTGTTCGACTGCAGGCAACCACTGCGATATTAATAATCGCCATGTATTCTGGAACTTTTGCGCGTCTGATAATTCATCAAAAATCAAATAAAAAACGCCACCTGCTTTGCGTGGTGACGTTACTTTATTGGTTAAGTTTAAGCTTTTTAGCGTTTCATTCAACAGACCATGGTCTGCACAGATATAATCAATTAACTCACTACCCTCGAGCATATCTTTTAGCTTACCCGTAGCAAACAAAAACCGTTGAATGCCCCGAGCTTCAAACAAATAAGCACTTTTCATACTATCTCCTTATTCTTAATGCGCAAAGTATTTAAATAAATGTTTACACTTGTAAAAACACACTCAGTTATCCCTTACTTTTGTTTGTCATATAATTTTGGCTTCTAGCATAGCAGAAATATAATAGTTATATAACTACTATAATATATTAGGATTTAATTGCCCATTATCATAAGCTTGTCATCTTTAACTATTTTGCTATTAGTATGCTTTATATCTTTACGGCAATTCTGATACAGCGCCGCAAATCTTGCGCATTAAATTTATAGTGACAGAGTCGCTATGATTTATATATAGCTACCTCTGCTATCGAAATTTACTTCAGAAGTGACTTAATAAAATAAGGCTGCTCTTTACGTTTTGGACCTACACTTTATTAAATTGCCACCAACTATTATTTGCTATAATTTACGACAGAATCACTACTTCTCTCTACTCAACGCAAGGTAGCTTATGCCCACACTTACGATTATGACCTGCGGAACCAGCCTAATCACTAATGGTGCTATTAGTATTGACGAAGACCTGCCAGCCGTTATCAGAACCAACGCCAATGCAGCAAGCTGGGATGAGATTGCAGATAATCACACTGATATATTGACTGAGCATTTGCAACAAAGAGAGCAACGACTGATATCCGCAAACGATAGTGAGGTAAGACGCTTGAGTGCTGAGCTTAATGGTCTATTAGCGTGGCAAGAGGCTAATCGCGCGCAATCAGATGACCATCAAAATGAGTATTGGCTACTAGCAACCGATACCGTATTAGGTGAGGCGACCGCGCGTATGATCCAGCGCTGGCTTGAGAACAAAGGTCATCATACTCAAGTCATATCCCAATCAGGTCTTAGAACCGCCAAGCTTGCTGAGTTTCGTCAGGCACTATCAGCGTTGACAGAGCAACTTGTCAAGTCTATCAAAGGTTACCAAAATCGCCGTTATCATATCAATTTTAATTTGACGGGTGGCTTTAAAGGGATCAATGGTTTTTTGCAAGCATTAGCGACAGTCTATGCTGACCAGACTTATTATTTGTTTGAAGGTAGTTCTGAGCTTTTATATATACCACGGCTACCTTATAAGCTTAACGCAGAGCAAATTGTGACTGATAACTTGATAACATTTAGAAGACTGGCAAATGATATGCCCATATCTGCTGCAAAGTCTGACGCACTACCAGATATTTGGCTGTTTGAGATTGATGGCAGGTATATATTGTCAGAATGGAGCACTCTTATCTGGCAAGACACTAAAACTGACTTATATAAGCAGAACGTACTAGATAGCCCATCCGACTGCATTACTATTACTCAAGCGTTTATCGACAGTTGCAAAAAAGCAGATACAAGCATTATCAAGCTTATCAATGAGCGGATCGACGACTTAGCTTTCTATCTCGAATCTGGTAGCACTGAGATGTTACAATCTTTAGATGTCAAAGCGCTACAAACCAAAAAATATAAAGATCAAAATATGTACGAGTGTGATCTTGATAATCACTGGCGTATTTTTATGATAAAAAAGGGTCATCATATGACTCTTGAAACCTTGCATGAAGCCTTGCACTAATTACTAAATATCAGACAATAGCGACACTGAGCATCATCGATCGTAAAAGATAATTGCATTAATAATTTATATTTATTATGATATAAGAACGTTTCAGACATTATCTGATGAAGATAACGGCTACTATTTAACGTTTTAGACGTATAATTGGTTATTATTTATACAATTTCCAGTAAAAAATTGGTCAAAAAAACACCAACTTTTAAGCCAACTTTTATCGGTAAATTATTTGG
>RCMY010005580.1_pt1 | contig 10659 bp, 12 predicted proteins | sample 2041341 | NCBI WGS metagenome assembly RCMY01 (sample SAMN09708234, study PRJNA481090) | Marine sediment metagenome, whole genome shotgun sequencing project.
AGTATTGCCTGCCAATGATTGAAGAACTCGATGTTCGTTGCAATTGCGTCTGAACGCCGCCAACTTTCGCTCCAGATCTTGAACGTTCCGGAAAAACCCCGTTGTCGCTGCTGATCGCCTTTGCGATCGGATAAGTGCGATTCGCTACGGGTCGGTTCGAGTAGTCAAACGACGTCAAGTAGGATCAGTCTGGTCGCCATGCGATTTAGCCGCACACTCCATCAGCCACGTTTGAAACAAACGCAAAGTCGGGTTGATTCTACGATCCAGACTGACCACAGAGCAATACCAGGCACAGCGAACCGTACGCTCGTCAATCTTGACCAAAGTGCCGGTTTCAAGCTCACGTTTGCAAATGATATTGTCGGCGAGAATAACCCCTTCACCATCCACGGCAGCGTCGATGGCAAGTGACAGGTCGGAGTGAACCTGGCCGACTTCCCACCCTGTGCTATCCGGTTCAAATTTCTCGAACCATTGCCTCCAGATATTAGTTCCATGATCATGTATCAGTGGCAGTGAGCCAATGTCCACCGAGTCCTGATCTTTCGATATCTGCTCAAGCAGTTTTGGTGAACACGCAGGAAAACCATCAATGGGAAAAAGTCGGTTGCTTGCCTTGCGTGAGCCGGGAATTCGGCGTTCGAAATGTACGACAATGTCCCAGCCAGCTGCCGTGCGAGCGGGCGGACTCCAGGCCGAACGCAGGTTAATCTTGATGCGAGGGTTGTTCTGCTGGAATTCAACAATCAGCCTTCTTAGCCAGCGACTGGAAATAGCTGGTTCGGCTACCACTTCGATGACATTGCGCGTGGAAGAAGGGTGAAAGGCGTCGCAGGCATCAGAGAGAATCCGCATGCCTTCGGCTATTCGTGGCGCCAGCATACGACCTTCGTCAGTCAGTTCAATCCAGTTTTTATGTCTAACGAACAACGGGGCGCATAGCCAGTCCTCCAGGTTTCGGACGTGCTGACCAATAACCGTGTGACTCACGTGCAACTCTGCAGCTGCTTTCGAGAAGCTCTCATGCCTTGCGGCCGCCTCAAAAGCGCGCAAGGCATTCAGATGTTTCATGGAACGAGGCATATTCACAGTGTAGTTAAAAGCTTCACTGAGAGCAATAACTAAGCGCTCACGGCTGGGTCATGTGAGTACCTATACTTTTGCCATCACGTGGACAGCGAATACTGTCGTTTGACAGTGGGAACGGGATTTGGAAAGCATGAATTCACAGTCAGCACCGGCACTTGTAGTGGCAGATTTGCACAAGAGTTTCGGATCTCATGAGGTCTTGAAGGGTGTGGGTCTGACAGCCCGTCAGGGCGATGTGATTTCCATGATCGGCTCGTCAGGCTCTGGCAAGAGCACGTTCCTGCGTTGCATCAATCTGCTTGAAATCCCGAATTCCGGCACCGTTACGGTGCATGGTGAGCTCATCGACATGTCGAAAACACGTGACGGACAGGCAAAACCTGCCGTCAGGCGCCAGGTAGAGCGGATTCGATCCCGTCTGGCTATGGTGTTTCAGGGGTTCAACCTGTGGGCCCACATGACCGTACTGGAAAACGTCACCGCGGGCCCCATTCACGTCCTCAAGAAGCCAAAGGCAGAAGCTGTTGAGCGGGCTGAGGCGATGTTGCATCGGGTCGGTATGTTCGAGCGCCGTAACTATTTTCCTGCGCATCTCTCGGGCGGCCAGCAGCAACGCGCGGCGATTGCGCGGGCATTGGCAATGGAGCCCGAAGTGATGCTGTTCGATGAGCCAACATCTGCACTTGACCCCGAACTGGTGGGCGAAGTGTTGAAAGTGATGCGCTCGCTTGCAGATGAAGGACGCACGATGGTTGTAGTCACACACGAGATGGCATTTGCACGCGATGTGTCTTCGCAAGTGATCTTTCTCCATCAGGGTCTTATCGAAGAGGCTGGTGACCCAAACGAGATATTCGAAAATCCAAAGTCCGAGCGGTTCAGACAGTTTCTGTCAAACACCAGGAATTGATCGTATCGCGTCAACATCGTTGGCGCTGCCTAATTCAAACAACCCACAAGGGAACAAGACAATGACACTCAAAAATATCATTTGCGCAGCACTGACAAGTGCGATGGCGCTTTCGGGTAGCCAGGTAATTGCCGCTGACACGCTGCGAATTGGCGTTGAAGGTGCTTATCCGCCGTTTTCCATGAAAGAGGCAGATGGCACACTTTCTGGTTTCGACATCGATATTGCGTTGGCACTGTGTGCGCAAATGGAACGAGAATGTGAATTGGTCGAGCAGGAGTGGGACGGCATGATCCCGGCCCTGATTGCGCGCAAATACGATGCCATCGTAGCCTCCATGTCGATCACGGAAGACCGCAAGAAAAAGGTCAGCTTTTCCGAGAAATACTACAATACGCCCACGCGGTTCATCGCTAAAAAGGGGTCAGACATTGCGTTTACCGCCGAAGGCACCAAAGGCGTGCGAATCGGTCTACTGCGTGGCACGACGTATCAGTGCTATGTGGAAAAGCATCTGCCTGACGCAATTGTCAGCCTTTATGCCAACCAGGAAGATGTGTATGCGGACTTGGCCAGCGGCCGTCTTGATGCGCAAATCTCGAACTCCATTCAGGCCGTGGACGGTTTCCTGAGCTCGGAGTCTGGCGAGGGTTTTGATTTTGCCGGTGGTGATCTGGATGACGTTGCTTGCCTGGGCGAAGGCGTTGGTATCGCTGTTCGTAAGGATGATCCCCTTGCCGACGAACTCTCTGCTGCCATCAAAGCCATCCGCGAGGACGGCAGCTATGCAGCGGTGAACGAAAAGTACTTCGAGTTCGACATCTACGGGAAATGATTGTCATTGCACCTACCGGCGGGGACGGTGCAGGTCACCATCCTCCAGCTTCGCGAAATTATATGAAAACAGGAGAGTCCGATGGACACGGTCATTGAATATCGTGAAGTCCTCATTAGTGGCACGCAGATTACTATATCACTTGCCATCCTGTCGCTTCTGCTGTCGATCGTGTGCGGGCTTGCCGGCGTGTATCTCAAGATGTCGCCTTCTCGAATCCTGCAAAGGATCGGTAATGCTTATACAACGCTGATCCGAAGCGTGCCTGAGCTTGTATTAATGATGCTGATTTTCTATGGCGGTCAGGTTGCATTGAACAATCTGGGCGCTGCGACCGGGCTTTGGGACTATGTTGAAGTCAATCAATTCGTAGCCGGAGTCCTGACACTTGGTTTCATTTTCGGCGCTTACATGGCAGAGACATTCCGCGGCGCCATTCTGGCCATTCCCAAAGGGCAATTGGAAGCCGCTGTTGCTGCCGGTATGAGTCCGCGCAAAGTTTTTACTGTGGTCACCTGGCCGCAAATGGTTCGCTATGCTTTGCCCAGCTTTTCCAACAACTGGCTTGTCCTGGTCAAATCCACTGCACTGGTTTCGGTGATTGGTTTGCACGATCTGGTCTGGAACGCTGTTGCGGCGGGCAGATCAGTGCAACAGCTGTTTTCTTTCATGATTGCCGTTCTTCTTATCTATCTGCTCATCACAGCCGTTTCCGATGTGGCCTTGCGCTGGGTTGACAGGAAGTACAGCGCTGGTGTGGTCAAGGGGTAGATCTATGGAACAGGAGCGCACATTTTCAGAATATCTCCGCTCATTCAGCGAGGAGACTTCACCACTGGATTTTATGCTGATCTATGATCATCTGGATCAGTTTTTCTACGGCGCTTTCGTCACGATGGAACTGACGTTCCTGGCGCTGTTCCTCGGCGGATTGCTCGCCATTCCAATGGCTATCGCACGCGCCTACAAGACACCCATACTCAATCCCGTCATCTGGAGCTTTACCTACCTGTTCCGCGGCACACCGCTGTTGGTTCAGCTTTATCTGATCTATTACGGTTTGGGTCAATTTGAGGCCGTGCGTGAGAGTTTCCTGTGGGACCCGATACTCAGCAGCCCATGGTGGTGCGTCTTGATTGCGTTCGTCCTGAACAGCTCCGCTTACACCACTGAATTTCTGCGTGGGTCGATAGAGACAATCCCGGTGGGAGAAATCGAGGCCGCCAAAGCCTGCGGGTTGACCCCATTCGCCCGGATGCGTCTGGTTGTTCTTCCTGGCGCATTCCGCCGGGCCCTACCCGCCTATTCGAATGAGGTCATCTTTACGATTCACGGCTCAGCCATTGCCAGTCTGGTCACCATTCAAGACCTGCTTGGGGCCGGGCGCTGGCTGAATGGACGCTATTACCTGGCCTACGAAGGGTTCGTGACCGCAATGGTCTTTTACATGGCCATCGTCTTTATCATCACGCGCATCTTCAGGATTGCTGAAAAACGCTACCTTGCACACCTGCGCCCTCGGGAAACGACAGACGTGCCCGCATTGGTTGCACAGTCCTGACCCTCGTATCTCTCTTCAACAGAACACGACGCCCATCATTTCGATAGGAGCGTTAAGGAAAAACCATGGCTAATCCGAACGGTAAGAAAAGAGACTTCATCGAAGGCAAGGCAGCGCTGATTGTCATCGATATCCAGCAATCAACCTTTGTAGAAAAAGAAGTCCGTTCCATCGATCACATGCCTGATTATGCCGAACGCATGGCGCGTACCCGGCTCGTGATTGACAAGGCACGCAAGGTCGGCATTCCCGTGGTGTTCATTCAGGAAATTCACCGCGCGGATTTAATCGACTTTGGCCGCGAACTTGATGGGGATGAGGACATCCATTGCCTCGACAGCAATCCGGAAACCGACGTCGCCAGGGAAGTTCTGGGGTTTCAAAATAACGACTACCTTGTTCAGAAACGCAGGTACTCCGCATTCTATGGAACCGACCTTGAGATTCTGCTGAAGGGATTGAAGGCTGAAACGCTTATTCTGACCGGAGGGCTGACGGATGTATGCGTGCATTACACCTATGCAGACGCTCATCAGGGGGACTATTTTTGTCGCGTCGTTGAGGATTGCGTCGCCGGATCAAATACCGAAGCCCATGAGGCGTCACTGCGCGCCATGGAATATCTGCAAACAGGGGCCGTGCAATCTCTGGACACAGTGCTGACAGCGATGGACGCGCAGAACCGCTGAACTCGCGCCGGAAGGGATCACCATGGCCAGTCCTCATGCACGCGCTGCCGTCCTGGCTCTGTTTGCCTCCGCGATGCTCAGCTTTATTGACAACTTCGTGGGGCGGGTCGCCGAGGAGGCGGCGATCTGGCAGTTCCAGGTCGTCCGCGCGCTGATAGCAATCCCGCTTTTGATGCTTTTCGGAGGAGTGACAGGGCAGGCACTTCGCCCGGTCAACTTCCGGAAAACCGCATTGCGGAGCCTGACTGTTTCCACCGGCCTGCTTATTTATTTCGCAGCATTGGGAGTATTGCCCGTCGCGCAGGCAGGTGCAGGACTGTTCAGTGCGCCCATCTGGGTCCTGTTCTTTTCTGCGCTGCTCTTTGCTGTGCGGATAACTCTGTTCCAAGTCCTCGCTATCCTGGCGGGTTTCGCGGGAGTGCTGATGCTGTTGCAACCCGACCCGAATACTCTGAGCATGCTATCGCTTTTGCCCCTGACCGCTGGAGTGTTCTACGGATTGGGCATGTTGCTGACGCCCTATCTGTGTGGCGACGAATCGCCAGTCGCCCTAGCGATCGGCATCTTCGTCGCCATCGGGATGATCAGTCTGGCCATGCTGATGTACTTCAGCCTGTATCCCGCCTTGAATTCAACCTTCCTGACCGGAGGCTGGGTGGCACCTTCCGCCCGATTCCTCTGGCTCACATCTTTTCAGGCAGTCGGCGCTGTCATCGCGGTGACTTGTATTGCCGAAGCCTACCGTGTCGGTACCCCTGCCTACGTCGCAGTATTCGAATACTCGTTTCTGATCTTCGCCAGCCTTTGGGCCTTTATGCTCTGGGGTCTGGAGACCAATAAGCTGGCGATGCTTGGAATTGCGGTCATCCTCGTATCCGGCACGGCTCTGACTCTCAATGCGTCTCGAACCAAAACCGCAAACCTCCAACTCAAGGACACAAAGATATGACCAAGATTGAAAGACATCATGCCGGTTCACGAATGAGTCAGATCGTTGTTCACGGCGACACGATCTATCTGGCCGGACAGGTAGGCACTGCAGGTGCCAGCATCTCGCAGCAAACCTCCGATTGCCTGGAATCGGTCGATAAATTGTTGGCTGAAGTCGGCTCCGACAAATCACTTATTCTCTCGGTCACGATCTGGCTGTCCGACATGGAACACTTTGATGGAATGAACGCGGTCTATGATGCATGGATTGATCCGGCCAACCCTCCGACCCGCGCCTGTGGCGAAGCGCGTCTTGCAACGCCCGATTATCATGTGGAATTCATTGTGATCGCAGCGAAGGCTTGATGGCATGATCACGCTGGATGCACAGGCAACTCAAGCAGCGTTGCCATGGCCTGAACTGATCAATGTTCTGCGTCAGGGATTTGATGATGGCTGCGAGATGCCTGTGCGTCACCACCATCAGTTTGCAGTTCCGGGCGAGGCGGACGGTACGTTGTTGCTGATGCCCGCCTGGATACCGGGACGGTTCCTTGGCTTGAAAACGGTGACGGTGGTGCCTGGAAATGGACAGCGCGAATTGCCCGCAGTTGCCGCAAACTACCTGCTGTTCAATGCGACAACCGGACAACAGTTGGCGATGATCAACGGTGCGGTTTTGACCAATCGTCGAACGGCCGCAGCATCTGCGCTGGCAACTACGTATTTATCAAATCCGTTAGCATCGCATCTTCTGGTTGTCGGCACAGGCGGGCTTTCGCGCGCCTTGGCGGAGGCTAATTCTACGGTGCGACCGATCACGACCGTATCCGTTTGGGGCCGGTCGCCGGACAAGGCCAGTAAGATGGCAAAAGAGCTTCGGAACGTGGGCCTGAACGCTGTTGCGATTGATGACCTGGAAAAGGTCGCACGGACAGCAGACATCATCTCTTGCGCCACGATGTCCAAAACACCACTGATCTTAGGGCAATGGCTCAAGCCGGGGAGTCACCTTGATCTGGTCGGTGCGTTCAAACCGAACATGCGTGAAAGCGACGATGAGACAATGCGCATGGCTTCAATTTTTGTCGATACCAAGGCAGGTGCATTGAAAGAGGCTGGAGATATCGTTCAGCCTATTGCTGATGGCGTGATCCTGGAAACGGATATTTGTGCAGATTTGTTCGATCTTGCCAAAGCCCGTCATGGCGGACGCAAATCAGATGATGAGCGGACAGTTTTCAAATCCGTCGGCACAGCACTTGAAGACCTTTACGCCGCAATTCTCGCGTATGAGACGGTTGCTAAATAGTATGTATTTGAAAAGTTATCACCTTGTTGATCAGTACCGACTAACCCAACCGAATTTTTCGATTACAGCCCTTGCCACGTCGAACGCAGCATACAGTTTTCCCGCACTGCGCTGTCCTGATGGCTTCATGTACAAGCTTATGAGACACATCAAGCGGCAGCACTTTCGAAGACTGGATAGCGCACATAGTTGCTGGCGACGCTGGTACCAAAGTCGCGGGTCAAGCACACGGGGCCGCACACTTCATAGCTCCAGACCATGTCGAGGACGGCCTCAAACGCTCGCGAGGTGTTCATGAACTGGCTCATTCTCGTCGTCGCTGGTCTGTTCGAGATCGGATGGGCGATCGGGCTCAAGTACACGGAGGGCTTTACTCGCCCGTGGCCAACGGTTGGCACTGTGCTGGCGATGGTCATCAGCCTCGGTTTGCTCGGAATCGCGATGAAATCGCTGCCCGTCGGTACGGCATATGCCGTCTGGGTCGGTGTCGGCACCATCGGCACGGCGATACTCGGCATCGTGCTGTTCGGTGAGCCGGCGACCGCCATGCGGCTGCTGAGTCTCGGGCTCATCCTCGCAGGCATCGTCGGGCTCAAGCTCGCCTCTTCGACCTGATGAGGCGAGAACGCAAGTCTGTTCGCCCATTTGACGTCAAGCATGCAGTTTGATCTGACGCAACTCATGAGACGGTTGCCCAATGAGAAATCATGGCCCTGTCACACGGTACTCATTACACCAACCACATTCTTTGTAAACGTTGAAAGCACAAAGACAGCCACAAACACAAACACAAACACAAACAGGAAACTGAAATGGCAAACCTCAACAAGAAAGCACGTGACATCATCGAAGGACGCGCTGCACTCATCGTCATTGACATTCAAGCAGGGTCATTCTCGGACCAACGACCTGTCAGAGCAATCGATCATATGGACAACTATGCGGGGCGCATGGCATTGGCTCGAACAGCGATCGACAAGGCACGTGAATGCAATATTCCCGTAATTTTCATACAAGAAATACACCGTTCCAATCTGATTGATTTCGGCCGGGAGCTTGACGGTGATGAAGATGTCCATTGCCTTGACAGCAATCCCAATACGGAATTAGCCAAGGAACAAATGGGGTTTCGTCCGAACGACTACCAAATCCAGAAGCGCCGCTACTCAGCATTCTATGGGACTGATCTCGAGATACTGCTAAAAGGCCTGAAGGCAGATACGCTGCTTCTTTGCGGTGGCTTGACGGATGTCTGCGTGCATTACACCTTCGTCGACAGCCACCAGGGTGATTACTTCTGTCGGGTCATCGAAGACTGTGTCGCTGGGTCGAGTCAGGATGCACATGATGCATCGCTCAAGGCAATGGAGTATCTGCAGAGCGGTGCTGTGAGAAAACTTGATGAAGTACTGGAAGCCATGGAGGCAACCTAAGGTTTAGTACTGCGGGAGGTAGTGAAGTCTTCACTGCTGCCCATCTCCCGCGTATCGGCAGCGTCTCCGTCGGTCGATGCATGTCCCAGCTAAAAGACGAATCAGACACTGGAGTGTTGTAGTTCCCGCACTCAATTCTCAAGAGTCAGACAAGAAACAAGACCAATCAGCCAAGTGCGCCAACCTGGCTCCCTGCACATTGACACAAAAGGAAATAATTATGAAAGATGACCTCGCAAAATTCCTAGATCTTTTCGACACAGGCAGTCTGAGTCGCCGTTCCTTTTTAAGTCGCTCCGCAGCCTTTGGCGCTGCAGCGGTTGTCGGGTCATCGGCTATGGGTGGAGCTGCGCATGCAGCGGAACCCAAGAAAGGCGGCATTCTGAAGATGGGAATCGGGGGTGGCGAAACCACTGATACGCTGGATCCCGGTCTGGCGGATAATTCGGCACAATTCATGGCTAACCGGTTGTGGGGTGACACCATCCTGGCCGTGACCCCGGACGGGCAGATAGAACCTCGTCTGGCTGAGTCATATTCTTCCAACGCTGATGCAACGGTATGGACGTTCAAGATTCGCGAAGGGGTGAAATTTCATGACGGTTCCGTTCTGAGCGTCGACGATGTTATTGCGACCTTCAAACGCCATTCAGATGAAAATTCCAAATCCGGGGCGCTGGGCAGCCTGAAAGGCATTTCAGACATTCAGACTGATGGGCAGAACGTGGTGTTCACGCTGGAAAGCGGCAATGCCGATCTACCTTATCTGTTGGGTGGCTACAATTTGTTGATACAGCCAGGTGGAGGAGTGGAAAACCCCAATGCAGGAATCGGTACTGGTGCTTATAAAGTCGTTACCATTGAGCCCGGTGTTCGCTACGTCTTTACAAAGAATGCAGACTACTGGGATCCATCGCTTGGTCACTACGATCAAGTTGAGATGTACATCATCAATGACTCAACGGCCCGAAATGCTGCGCTGCAATCCGGGCAGGTGCATATGATCAATCGAGTCGCACCAAAAGTGGCGAAACTGCTTTCCCGCTTCCCGGGAATTCACGTAAAAAACTCCTCCGGCCGGGCGCATTATGAGTTTGTCATGCTGGTCGATACCGCACCGTTCGATAACAAAGATCTTCGACTGGCGTTGAAATATTCCATTAACCGTGAAGAAATGGTGGAAAAGATTCTTGACGGCTATGGAAGCATCGGAAACGACATTCCCATCAATGCAGCCTATCCGTTGTTCGACGCGTCCCTGCCACAACGTCCGTTCGATCTGGAGTTGGCTACGAAACACTATAAAGCTTCCGGTCACGATGGTAGCCCTATTGAACTTCAGGTTGCAGAAGCAGCGTTTCCGGGGGCTGGCGATGCCGCTATGCTCTGGCAGCAGTCCTGTCTGAAGGCTGGCATTCCATTGACCGTAAAAAAAATTCCAGACGACGGATATTGGAGCGAAGTCTGGAAAGTGATGCCTTTCTGCGCCAATTACTGGAGCGGTCGCCCGGTCCAGGATCAAATGTACTCAACAGCCTACACATCCAGTGCTGCATGGAATGACACGCACTTCTACAACAAAGAGTTTGATGCCTTGATCGTCGAGTCGCGCGCCGAGCTTGATCAGAAAAAACGCGCAGCACTCTATTCCAGAATCGCTCATCTGTTGTGGGAAGAAGGTGGCGCCGTTGTGCCCATGTTCAACGACTTGATCGATGCGCATAACGATGCCATTGCCGGCTGGGAGCCAGATCCCAACTTTGAGCTCATGGGCGGCTATGCCCCACTGAAAACCTGGATGGCATAGCGTACTCAAGCGGGTATCAGTTGAAGACAATTCCACCGACCTCCCGGTCGGTGGGCTGTTCTGTAGACCGAATCTTAGCTGCGCTTCAGG
>RCMY010005581.1_pt1 | contig 10658 bp, 11 predicted proteins | sample 2041341 | NCBI WGS metagenome assembly RCMY01 (sample SAMN09708234, study PRJNA481090) | Marine sediment metagenome, whole genome shotgun sequencing project.
GCGGCGGTGGCCGAACGGCCCGCCGATGCCCTCGACCCGCCAGCCACTGATCTCCTCGACGAGTCGCTCCTCGACGCATCGCTTGTCGAGGAACTGGTCGTCGACGAGCCGGTTGTCAAGCCGAGCTTCTTCGATCGGCTCACCAATTCTCGCAAGGCCTTCACCGGGTTTCTCGGCGGCCTCGTCGGGCTGGGAGCCATGGACGATGACGCTTGGGAGGAGCTCGAAGAAGCGCTGATCCGGGCGGACATTGGTGTGTTGACCTCCATGAAGCTGCTGGAAGATGTGAAGGAATCGGCCAAGGAGGCCAAGGTCGAAGGCGGCGCTGACATTCTCCCTCTGCTCAAAGAGCGCATGCGTGCCGAGATCGCCGACAAGGATCGTTCGCTCACGATCGATGAGGGCGAGACCAACGTCTGGCTCTTCGTTGGGGTCAACGGTGTCGGCAAGACCACGACGATCGGCAAGCTGGGCAAGCGGCTCAAGGCCGAAGGCAACACGGTGATGATGGCCGCCGGCGACACATTCCGTGCGGCGGCAGCGGAACAGCTGACCATGTGGGCGGACCGCAGCGAGATCGAGATCGTCAGAGGCGTCGAGGGCGGCGACCCGTCGAGCGTGATCTTCGACGGTGTGCAGGCCGCGCAGGCTCGTGGCTGCAACGTGGTGTTGGCCGACACCGCCGGTCGTCTTCAGAACAAGTCGAACCTCATGGACGAGCTGTCGAAGGTGCGTCGCGTTGCGTCCAAGCCGCCGGGTCACGTGAGCGAAGTGCTCCTGGTGATCGATGCGACCACGGGTCAGAACGGTCTGCAGCAGGCCAAGGTTTTTGCCGAGGCGGTCGACGTCACCGGCGTCGTCCTCACCAAGCTCGACGGTTCCGCCAAGGGCGGCATCGTGTTTGCCATCGAGAGCGAGCTGGACATCCCGGTCAAGCTCGTCGGGCTTGGCGAAGGTGTCGATGACCTCATCGACTTCGACGCAGACGAGTTCATCAACGCCCTCTTCGACTGACCCAACTTGACTACCGGCACCTTCAGTAGAGCAAGTAGGCGAAGCTGCGGGCTTCGAATTCGGCAGCGACGTCTGGCCAGTCGGCCACGATCTCGGCAACCGGGGTCCCGGCCCGCAGCTGCTGGCGGACATCAGAGGTGCCGGCCAGGAGGTCGAACACGGCGCCCCTGTCGATGACGGTCTGACCGGGGGCCGAGTCGATGATGGCCTCCAGGAGGTGCAGGCCCGCAGCTGACGGGCGGTAGGAGGCAGCGTCGGTCACGACGATGCGGACACCAGGCAACGTGTCGCCCTCGAATCGAGGATCGTTGACGACGTCGACGATGTCGGTCGGAGACAACTCGACGACTTCGAACCTCACGCCAGGTAATGACCGGTCATTCAGATCAGCCACGACCACAGTGGCGTCGAGCCATGGCGCTCCGACCGACTGGAACGCAAGATCGGTTCCTGCCCCGTAGCTCAGTGTCGTGGCTTCGAACCACACGATCGACGGATACGTCAACGCCGAGGTCACGGTCTGCAAGCCGGGGCTCGGAGCAACCCACGATGTGTCGATCTTGCTCCAAGGCTCGCCGGCCCAGCCGGACATCGCGACCACATCGAGGTCGAGGTCGTCGAGGCCGGGCAGCCAGGCCTCGCCGACGATCATCCGAGCCAGCTCGCCACTGGTGAGGCCGTGGAGCGACGGCACCGGGTATTGGCTGATGAACGATGACTGTTGATCGGTTCTGAGGTCGCCTTCGACGATGCGACCCAGAGGATTCGGTCGATCGAGCACAACGAAGCGGACATCGGCGGCCGCTGCCGCCTGCATGGCCAGCCCCATCGTGGCGGTGTAGGTGTAGTAGCGGACGCCGACGTCCTGGAGGTCGAACACAATTGTGTCGATGCCATCCAACATCTCGGGCGTCGGCTGCCGAGTGGCGCCGTAAAGACTCCGGATCGGCGTGCCCGTTGTCTGGTCGACCCCGTCGCCGACGAGCTCGCCGGCGCCGGCAGTCCCACGAACGCCGTGTTCGGCAGCGAAGATCCGCACCAGCTCGACATTCGGAGCGTCGCTCATCCAGTCGATGAGATGGCGGCCATCGATCATCGACACCTGATTCGTGATCAGGCCCACTCGGCGGCCATCGAGAACGGCAAAGTCCGTCGCCACCAACTGCTCGGCCCCGAGTACGACGGCAGCGCTGGGATTCGTTGGTTCTGGGTCTTCTACGAGGGTGGTCGAGGCAGATGGCGACGTGACTGTGGTGGTCTGTACTGTCGTGGCCGACTGGTCGTCGGTCGGTTGATCGGCGCCTTGTTGGGTGTCGACAGACGGCAACGTCGTACGTGCCTGGGTCACGTCGGCAGCGCCCGAACAGGCTGTCGCAGTCATTGCGACGGCAACCAGCGCCGAGCAAAGCGTTCGAAGCGGGCGGTGCACTCGAGGAACGCTACTTCGCTCTGTGGCGGGTGTGGTCGAGGGGCCACGGCGGCTGGGTGATCGGGAGCTAGCATCGGGGGCCTTATGTTCCAGTCGCTCACCGACACATTCGACGGCATCTTCGGCAAGCTCCGCAACAAGGGCGTCCTCACCGAAGCTGACATCGACGAAGCACTCAAAGAGATCCGCGTCGCACTGCTCGAGGCCGACGTCAACATCGCCGTCGTTCGCAGCCTGCGCGACCGCATCAAGGCTCGGGCGCTTGGCGAAGAGGTCCACAAGGCCCTCAACCCAGCACAGCAAGTCATCAAAATCGTCAACGAGGAGCTGACCGAGAGCCTCGGTGGCGAGACGATCCGGATCACGTACAACTCCAAGCCTCCGACCGTCGTGATGATGGCCGGCCTCCAAGGCTCGGGTAAGACCACGACTGCAGGCAAGCTTGCCAAGTGGTTCAAGAGCCAGGGGCGCAATCCCCTCCTGGTCGGCGCTGACCTTCAGCGCCCAGCCGCCGTCGAGCAGCTGCGCACCCTCGGCCGCCAGGTCGACGTACCGGTGTTCTCCGAGGCGTCTGACCCGGTCACCGTGGCCTCGAAGGCCGTCGCCGAAGCCCGTGCGACGGGCCGTGATGTCGTGATCGTCGACACCGCTGGCCGTCTCGCCATCGACGAAGAACTGATGGAGCAGGTCCGCGAGATCTCCGAAGCGGTCAGCCCCGACTACACATTCCTCGTCGTCGACGCCATGACCGGCCAGGACGCAGTCACCGTTGCCGAGGCGTTCAACGACAAGCTGAGCCTCGATGGCGTGATCCTCACCAAGCTCGACGGTGATGCTCGTGGTGGTGCTGCTCTGTCGGTCAAGGAAGTGGTCGGCAAGCCGATTGCGTTCGCGGGCACCGGCGAAAAGCTCGACGAATTCGAACTCTTCCACCCCGACCGCATGGCCAGCCGCATCCTCGGCATGGGCGACATGCTCACCCTCATCGAGAAGGCCGAACAGACCTTCGAGCAAGATGAAGCCGAAGAGGCAGCCAAGGCTCTCATGGAGGGCCGCTTCACGCTCGACGATTTCCTCGAGCAGATGCAGCAGCTCAAGAAGATGGGCCCGCTCGGCGGCCTCGTCAAGATGCTGCCCGGTCTCCCCAAGGAAATGCGCGACGTCGATGTCGACGACGGGCAGCTCGGGCAGGTCGAAGCCATCATCAAGTCGATGACAACGAAGGAACGGGCCGAGCCCGAACTGATCGATGCATCACGTCGAGCCCGTATCGCCAAGGGCTCGGGCACCAATCCCAATCAGGTCTCCATGCTGGTCAAGCAGTTCATGGAGATGCAGAAGATGATGAAGCGGATGGGCGGCCTCGGCACCAAGAAGGCCAAGAAGAACCGTAAGGGCGGCAAGGGCAAGAACAAGAAGGGCCCGGGCGGCGGTCGCGTCACGCAAAAGCAGACTGCTCGCATCACCGAGCCAGGCGGCAAAAAGACCAAATCGCCTCTCATGCTTCCGGGGCTCGACCGGATGGATGCCGATGATCTCGACCAGCTCGCCGAGCAGCTCGACGAATTGAGCTGATCGATCTACCTGACGGATCTGGCCTGATCGAGCTCACGCGATCGAGCTCATCGGAGCCCGACCGTTCTTGGTGGCCACCCGATAACATCGGTGGACGCCGAAGTGGCAGGCATCTGCCTTCCCGGCCCACGTCCTTGAATTCCCAAGTTCTTGAATTACCAATCGCGCTGAACCTCAGCATTCCTGACATTAGATAGAGAGATCCCGTGGCAGTACGACTCCGCCTCATGCGAGTAGGCAAGAAGAAGCAGCCGAGCTATCGAGTGGTCGCGGCCGACGCACGGTCCCCACGCGATGGTCGATTCATCGAGATTCTCGGCACCTACAACCCTCGTAGCGAGCCCTCAGAGATCACCATCGACAATGCGAAGGCTGTTCATTGGCTCAACCACGGCGCACAGCCGTCTGAGCGAGTGAAGAAGCTGCTCGAGGTGTCCGGTGCGTGGGCTGCGTTCAACGACGGCACCACCGTCGAAGCGCTCCAGGCTGCTGCGGCGAAGGCCGCTGAAGCCGAAGCCGTGTCGGCAGGAGCTGAGGCGTGAGCGAATCGCTCGCCCCAACCGCTGAGGCAGTTCTTCTGCACCTCTGCCAGTCCGTCGTCAGTGCTGCTGACGAGGTCTCGATCGAGGCGTCCGAAGTCGCCGAAGGTCGTGTGCGTTTCGACGTTTCGGTCAACAAGGACGACATGGGCCGTGTCATTGGCCGCCGTGGTCGTGTGGCTTCGGCCATCCGTACCGTGGTTTCCGCTGCCGGTGCCAAGGACGACGTGTCCACCGAGGTCGAGTTCGTCGACTGACGAGCCGCTCGAACATGGCCATGCTTGAACTCGGACACGTGAGCAAAGCTCACGGGCTGGGCGGCGAGGTCGTCATAACTCTTATTACTGACCGCACCGGTGAGCGCATGGCGCCCGGTGCGGTTCTGTATGTCGGGAAGGCGTTGTCCGACGTCACGCCGCACACGATCGAAACGGCTCAGCCCTACCAGGCGAAGTGGCTGGTTCGCTTCGCCGGAGTGAGCGGCCGGGAGCAGGCCGATCTGCTGCGAGGCAAGAAGCTGTTCGCCAACCCGCTCTCATCTGATGAGCTGCTCGACGACGATGTGGTGTTCGTCCACGAACTCATCGGCAAGCGGGTCGTTGACCAACATGGCACCGACCACGGCGAGGTTGTCTCAGTCATCGACAACCCGGCCGCTGATTTACTCGAGCTCGACAACGAACAGCTCGTTCCGCTGAGCTTCTTTGTGTCCATCGACGATCACGTGATTCGTGTCGACGTGCCGGAGGGATTGCTCGACGGCAACGCCGTGTCCGAGCGCGACTCGTGAGGATCGATGTCTTCACGCTGTTTCCCGAACTGATCACCGGTTACACGAGCCAGAGCATCCTCGGTCGCGCCGCCACGGCCGGTCTGCTCGATGTGCGACCCCACGACATCAGAGATGCAGCCACAGACACACACCGCACCGTCGACGACGCTCCGTTTGGCGGCGGTGCCGGCATGGTGATGAAACCCGAGCCGATCGTCGCATCGGTGCGGGCTGTCGAGCCGCCGCGACCGCTGTTCTATGTCGCTCCGACCGGACGTCGCCTCGATCAGGCATTCGCTGCCGAACTGGCTGAACTCGACGGCTTCTCGCTGCTCTGCGGCCGCTACGAAGGGGTCGACGAGCGAGTTCGGTCCGAAGTGATCGACGGCGAGATCTCGATTGGGGACTACGTCTTGGCTGGCGGCGAATTGGCCGCTTTGGTGATCATCGAGGCAGTCGCCAGGTTGCTGCCCGGTGTCCTTGGAAATGCGGCGTCGTCAGCGGATGAGTCGTTCAGCGCCGGATTGCTCGAGTACCCGCACTACACCAGACCGGCCGACTTCGAGGGGCACGAGGTGCCAGCAGTCCTGCGGTCCGGCGACCATGGAGCGGTGGAGAAGTGGCGCTTCGCCCAAGCGTTGGCCCGTACGTTGCGCCACCGACCTGACCTCATCGAATCCCGTGGCGGCATCACCGACGACGAACGCAAGCTCATGCGGAGCTTTGGTCTCGACCCCGACCAGATCGATGCGCATCCGGCGAGTGGAAGCGACCCGGAGCGCCCATAGCATTGCGAGCTGCTACGCCGACCACGGCACGGCACCTACCGACAGACCCTCTCACCCCAGTTTCGACTCCGTCGACGAGTGATGGTCGCCCGTTTCTCAGAGGAACACCCAATGAACTTGATCGATCTCGTCGAAGCCACGCAGCAGCGTGATGACATCCCAGACTTCGGCCCTGGCGACACCGTCAAGGTCCACGTGAAGGTCGTCGAAGGCAGCCGCGAGCGTGTCCAGGTCTTCCAGGGCGTGGTCATCGCGATGCGAGGCGCTGGCGCTGGCGAGTCCTTCAAGGTTCGCAAGCTGAGCTTCGGTGTCGGCGTCGAGCGCACCTTCCCGAAGAACAGCCCGACCATCGACAAGGTCGAGGTCGTGACTCGCGGCGACGTACGTCGAGCCAAGCTGTACTACCTCCGTGATCGTGTCGGCAAGGCCGCCAAGATCAAGGAAAAGCGCGATAAGTAGTCGGTAACCCTCCGGGGTTTGCGGCAATGTTGCTTCGAGTTCTGGGCTGACGCTCACAACTCCCGCTGGTGCTGAATGGGTGCCAGCCTTCGCACCGCCTTTGGTGCCGAGCGACTCCGAGCTCGCTGTCCTGCCCGCTCGGTTCATCGTGACAACTCACAATCAGACCCTCGGCCGTCTTGGCGAGGATGCTGCTGCCCATTGGTACGAGCAACAGGGCTACGTGATCGTCGAGCGCAATTGGCATGGTCATGCCGGTGAGCTCGATCTGATCGCTGTTCGCTTCGTTCGGCGGAGACCGCAGATCGCTGCGTTCGTCGAGGTCAAGACCCGTAGCTCTCAGCGTTTCGGGGCCGGCGTACTTGCCGTCGGGCCAAAGAAGCAGGAACGCATCCGACGCCTCGCCGGTCAATGGCTGTCTCTGCAGCGAGCAAGAATCGAGACGATCCGATTCGACATCGTCGACGTTGACGGCCAGGGCCATCTGCAGGTCTACGAAGCCGCCTTCTGACCCAGTATTCGCCTTCGGCGAAACCCGAGGTGCTCGCTGGCGCTCTCAACATCGCGTGCTGCAATCGCGGTCCGCTATCGACCTGGCAACGTTGCGGTCAGAGGTTGTGGCGGTTGTTCCAGCAGCCGCGGTGCCAATGGCGACGGAGGTCGGGGTCCTCTGGCGGCACCGCGACGATGTGTCCCATCCCACGCGGAATGTCGCCCAGGCACCCGGGGCACAGGTAGGTCTTGGTGGCTTGGTACGGCTGAAGGAACCGTGTCTCGGCATTCGGGGCAGCCGATGGGTCCATCCGTTGACGCATCTGGGCGTGCTTGGAGCCGGTCCGCTTCTTTGGCTTACCGAGGTTGGCTGCCTTCTTCTTGGGCCGCGGTGCTTTCTTCTCCGGTCGGCCCCTGGTTGGCCGGCGCTCCGCCATCAGCAGTGCTCGGCCATCAGCCGAGCAGCGCCCATGCGAGGAGCAGGAAAACGGCGAGGAAAGACGCGGCGACGAAGAAGTAGTCGAATGGTGTGCGCTTGTGCTGTCGCCTCGGGTCGAATCCCACGGCAACCAGTATGGGGTGTCTCGGTTCGATCGCCCCGTGGCTACGGTCTGTCGGGTGCCCGTTTTTCGTCGATCAGCTCTCGGCCGCATCGCTTGCGTCGTCGTCACGGCCTTCGCACTCTCGTCGTGCGCTGGCGTCGCCCCAGAAGTCGCCGAAGGGTCCGATCCGGCGCTGTTCGAAGGCCGCACGATCTGGACCGGACAGTGCGCAAGCTGTCACGGCGCCTCGGGCGGCGGAGGTCGAGGTCCGCAGCTGTCCGAGGGACGAGTGCTCGGCCGATTCCCCGAAGCGGCGAGCCAGGAAACGCTCGTTCTCAACGGCCGCGGAGGCATGCCGTCGTTCGCCGGTCGTCTGAGTGACGAACAGATCACATCAGTTGTTCGCTACACCCGTGAGGTGCTCACGGTCGACGCTCCGGGCTGATCACTCGGAGGTGCGGGCAGCCGTGCCCGTTGTGGCTGGTGATGGCATCCATGCCGCGAACGGTGTGGCGGCGCAAGTGTCGGCGGTTAGTCTCTGGTGATCGGTGGCCTCGGCCCCCTCTACGCAGTTTCGAGCGAGAGCGGGCGCCATGTTGGCCACCATTTCCAGTGCCGTCGTCGATGGAATCGACGGCTTGTCGATCACCATCGAGGTGATCAACACAGGGACGGGGACCCCACGATTCACCGTGGTCGGTCTTCCAGACACCACGATTCGCGAGTCGAGAGACCGTGTTCGGGCGGCGTTGATGAGCAGCGGCTACAAGTGGCCGGCGACGCTTCCGCTCACCGTCAACCTGGCGCCGAGCGATGTTCGCAAGCACGGCGCCGGGCTCGATCTGCCGTTGGCGCTCGGTGTGCTGGTCGCGTCGAAGCAGCTCGATCAGGCTGATGTCGCTGGTATTGCCGCGGTCGGGGAGCTGGGTCTGGATGGTTCGATCCGGCGCGTGCCCGGATTGGTGAGCTTGGCCGAGGCCATGTCATCGGTTGCGGGTTCGTCAGGTGCTGGTTCAGTTGCTGATTCGGACGGGCGGGGCGAGTTGGTGGTGCCCTTGGATGGGGCTTCGGAGGCGGCGATCGTGGCTCCCGGTCGGGTTCGGGGCGCTGACTGTTTGCGGGATCTGGTCGAGGGGCTGAAGGGTGAGGGACCGCTTCCAGCGCTGGTCGAGGCGCCCGCCGCTCGCTGTCACGAAGAGGGCCGGCCGGAGCTGTCCGATGTTCGCGGCCAGCCGCTGGCGCGTTGGGCGCTCGAAGTTGCAGCCGCTGGTGGGCATCATGCGCTGATGGTCGGGCCGCCAGGGGCAGGGAAGACAATGCTGGCGTCGCGGATGTCGGCGTTGTTGCCTCCACTCGACGCCGCGGATGCGATGACGGTGGCTCGTATTCACTCAGCGGCTGGCCTTCGTCAGGATGGCTCTGGTCTGGATCTGCGTCCCCCGTTTCGGGCACCGCACCACGGGATGTCGTCAGTGGCGTTGATCGGTGGGGGCACCGCCAGCATCCGCCCAGGCGAGATTTCAAACGCGCATGGTGGGGTGCTCTTTCTCGATGAGCTGGGTGAGTTCCCTCGATCGGTGATCGACACGATGCGACAGCCGCTCGAGGAGGGCGTCGTGCGAATCAGCAGGGCCCACGGAGCGCAAGTGATTCCGTCTCGCTTCCAGCTCGTCGCTGCGTCCAACCCGTGCCCGTGCGGCAACGGATGGACCGATGGAACCTGCCGATGCACCGAAGCGCAGCGACGCACCTACGCGATGCGTTTCTCGGATCCGCTGCTCGATCGGTTCGACATTCGTATCGAGGTATCACCTCCAGAGCCGCGGTCGTTGCTCGGCCGATCGACCGAGGAGACCACGGCCGAGGTTGCGCCGAGAGTGGCAGCCGCCAGAGAACTCGCTCGCAGTCGAGGCGTTCGTTCCAATGCCGAGCTGACCGGGGGCCAACTCGAAGCCGTCGTTCCCCTCTCGGATGCGGCTCGTGACGTGCTCGAGCATGAATTGCTCAGGGGCAATCTCACCGCTCGAGGGTTCGCTCGAGTCTGGCGAGTGGCCCGAACCGTCGCCGACCTCGCCGGTGCCCCAGATCAGATCCAGCCAGAACACATCCGAGCCGCGCTGCTCTTGCGAGTCAGAGTCGGCGCTCTTCTTGGGGCAGCGGCATGACTGACGAAGAACTGCACGCACTGATCACGCTGATGTCGCTGAAACATGCGGGCCCCCGGCGCCTGCGAGCGCTCTTGGGAGTGGCGACGGGCACCGAGGTGGTCGATGCCCTCAGGCGCCGCCGCCGGCCGCAAGCGGCCGACGATCCATCCGATAGTGCGGTGTCGATATCTCCAGCAGTGTGGGAGGGGTGGTTCAACGAGGTGCGAGCGAAGGCTGCTGGCGTCGATCTCAAAGCCCACCGCTCGAACGGCGGACAGATCCTTTACCCAGGGCACTCGGCCTGGCCATTCGATGAGGACCCAGATCCCCCGATCCTCGCGTTCGTGCGGGGAGAGGTCGACCTCCTCGATCGGAGACCAACGGTGGCCATCGTGGGCACGAGGCGCTGTACGTCGGTCGGTCGCCATGTCGCCGACGCGATCGGACGGGGCCTCGCCGAAGCCGGGGTCGCCGTGGTGAGTGGTCTGGCGCTCGGGGTGGACGCCGCCGCCCACCGTGGCGCCTTGAGCGTCGGCGGGCCGGCGATTGGTGTCGTGGCGAGCGGTCTCGATGTGATCTATCCAGCGAGCAACCGAACCCTCTGGGAGGCGGTGGCCGCAGACGGCATCCTGCTTTCGGAAGTGCCGATGGGGCAGCGGCCGACCAAGTGGCGGTTCCCGGCCAGGAATCGGATGATCGCTGCGCTCAGTGACTTGGTGGTTGTCGTCGAGAGCCACGCCAAGGGCGGGGCACTCAGCACAGTCGACGAGGCGAGTGATCGGGGTATCACAGTTGTGGTCGTTCCAGGGTCGACCAGGTCGCCAGCGTCGGATGGAACCAACGCGCTACTCATCGATGGGGCCACCCCAGTTCGAGACGCCAGTGATGTACTCGATGTTCT
>RCMY010005583.1_pt1 | contig 10658 bp, 7 predicted proteins | sample 2041341 | NCBI WGS metagenome assembly RCMY01 (sample SAMN09708234, study PRJNA481090) | Marine sediment metagenome, whole genome shotgun sequencing project.
TAAAATATTGGAATTCATGCATAGCGCACTGGCTATTGCTACGCGTTGTTGTTGTCCACCGGATAGTTGTCCGAGATATTTTTCTGCTTGATCTTCGATATCTACACGGCGTAAGTGTTTTAAGGCTATTTTTTCGGCTTCTGTTTGCGATAGTTCATTTTCCCAAACCGGTGCTAAACAGAGATTATCGAGAATCGTCATGTGAGGGAATAGGTTAAACTGCTGGAACACCATGCCGACTTCACGCCAGATATATGCGATTTTTTTTGCCTTACCTGCCAATTCTTGTTTATCGATAAAAATCTTGCCTTCCTGGATTTGTTCTAAGTGGTTGATACAGCGAATTAGAGTCGATTTACCCGAACCTGATGGGCCGCAGATAACGATACGCTCACCTTTGTGAACTTTTAGGTTAATATCTTTGAGTACATGAAAATTTTCATACCATTTATTCACGTTTTTAAATTCAATAACCACATCTTTATTGCTTGTGGTGGTTTCAGTTGTGTTTTGTTGAGTCTCTATCATTTCATTCTTTTTAATTTTTTTGTACGACAGGGCCAGTTTTTTCTAAATGATTGCCGTAACAGCTTAGTGAATAGCAAATTAGCCAATAAACAAAAGCACCGAAAACATAAGCTTCTGTTTCAAATTCCAGCCATTCGGCGTCAAGAGAGGATGATTTAATCATACCTAAAAAGTCCAATAGTCCGACAATGATAACAAGCGAAGTGTCTTTAAATAAAGCGATACAGCGTCCTATCAAAGGAGGTAATACATGGCGTAAAGCTTGTGGTAACACAATTAAGTAGATACTTTTACGATAATTAAGACCCAACGAGGACGCTGCTTCAAATTGTCCTTTAGGCAATGCTTGCAAGCCACCACGCACGACTTCTGCAATATAAGCAGAGGAAAATAAAATCATGCCTATTTGAATCCGCAGAATATTATCGATAACAAAACCGAGGGGTAATAACGGATACATTATTACTGAATATATCTTCGATATCGCTTAGTACTTCAGAGACACGGACGAGAGGATTATGGGTGCTTTTGCACCAAGTAAAAATACAACTGGTAAGTTAGAGTGAACCACATATTATCTAATGACTATTGAGACCATCAACAATAGCTTTCGCTATATTAGGATCATTTAGATAGCCAATAATCCCATGTCGGTTATCGGTTTTATTCTTTACTGAGTTATTATTTTTGATGGATGGATCAGTGGGGAAATATGTATCATCTAAAGGATTCAGAGCAACAATATCTCTTTCGTCATATGCGTTGTACCAACCATTGTGGGCTGTATTCTCAGGGATACCAAGTTTGGTACTAATTGCTTTTATACCCAACGGAGATCCAACCGTAATGAATTTGCAGAGATCGAGGTTAGGATTGTTTCTTATAACATTATAAGCAACAACTGTTCCTAGTGAGTGTCCAAAGATTACAGTAGGTTCGTCAGTAATTAGCTCTTCTACAATATGGTTAATACTATCAGTGATTGTTGGAATATTTACATATAAATGAACTACTCGTAGAAATCTTTGAATAGCCGACGAAGATGTGTTGCTGGATCTATTGTCTATGGCTCTGGCAATGGCTTGAACCCATCCCCAATTTTGAATCCCTTTTTCTTGATATTCTGTGTTACCCATCTCTGCAATTACATCTGATTCTGTTAACTCAGAGTTTGATAACATTTCTTCAAGTGCAGACCGCATGAATTTTTCATATTGCTGGTCGCTTCCAGTGCCTTTAGCAATAACATCATCTGAAGGTATACTTGCTGCTGACTTAAACTCAAATAATTTATCACCATAAAATGGGAAATCGATTGATGTACCAGAGGGGAGCTTTAAACCTGTAGACTTTAATCCTTCATTTAAAATATCTTGCCATTCGGTTTTTAACTCGACGGGGTTTTTTCCTTGTTGTCCAATTCCATGCACAAATAAAAGTCTCATACTATTCTCCTTTTAAGTTTTCTTTGTCTATGTATTGTTGAACCAAGTTTGCACCTTTATCTTCAAATGTCGTCCAAAGGGCATTGGTTAAATATCGACTTGCTTCTATAAGTAATGGGTCTATTTCAATATTTCTGGCATGAATCAGGTTCCATGTTTGTGTGAGTAAAGGACAAAAAGGAATGATTGTTTCATGTTTAAAATTCTCCATCAGGGATGTCATTACATGTATATCAAATAAAACAGCATTAATGTCATAACCCATATATTTTTTAACGCTCAAAATTTCTTCATCTTTACCTGCTTGATAATAAGCATGGGCTGCATACAAACCTAAAGTAGGGTCAATAGCTTTATCTATTCGAATTTTATTTGCGAGTGTTATCGCTGCCGTATCTGTTGGTAATTTGAATATATTGTTTTCTACAGCGATGGCTGTTAATGCACGAAAACGATCAATATGAAGCTTTTTATTTTGGTAACCGGACCATCGCCAATTATTTGAAGAAGGCACGAAACTTGCATTTTGTAATCCTCCATCATTTACATATAGATTACCTATATAACCTGATAGGGCTGGCATAACGATTCCACGTCCATCAGATAATCGTATTAACACTGACACTTCTGGACTAGCATTTACTACTCGTATTCTGATAGGTGCAAGTGGATCTCCTCTTTGGTCGAGCAATTCCACAGATGCATTATTAGAGCCTTTTATACAACTTACTTGAGTTACAGTAGCCCCCACTATTAAAAAACCACATTCCGTCTCGAAGTGACTTGCCTCTTCTGAGGGTATTAATTTGTTTATCTTTTCTTCTGTCTCCGGATTTTCAACTTGGAGTGGATCGTTAAAATCAAAATCTTCAGGAGAAAATGTACGTTCAATGGCATTAGGACTATCTCTTGGAATTGTAAGAGAAAAATTGTCATTTAGTGCTATCTCATCCAGTGAAATTCCTCCACTTGGGATTTCTAGTTCATGAGGCTTTCCTGAATATTTGGCAATATATGTATCATCACTAGATGGTACATTTACCTCAATGATTTGCCTTAAGCCTGGATTTATTTTGGCAAGTGTCGTATTTACCTTGGATTGTAGAAAGCTTTCTAGTCGTCGATTGGGAATCACCTCTTGACCACCGATTCCTTTTACCATCTCTGGAGTAGCCTCCTTATAAGCAGATGTAAAGGCATGAGTTAAAACACTAGTGGATTCTCCTTCTAGTTCTACTTCAAAGGCTGAGGTGGCCTCACTTGTTGCTTTGAAATAATCTACTTTAGAAGGTGTTTGTATATTTGCTAGACTTGGGAACCCAGGAATACCTGAAACTTGAATGCCAGATCTTGAATCAGGGATTGAGCGGCAAGCATCGGAAATAAAAACTACGTTAGGTATACCAGAAAACTTAGCATAGTCCATTGCAGCATTGAGATTAATGGCTTCTTGTGGTTGAGTTGGAGCCTTACTTAATAACCAGTAATCTCCTCTTGCCTGCCAGTACCCATGTCCTGAAAAATAGATCAATAATTGGTGGTATCGTGGTGGTTCTGTTACAAATTTATTAATTGCATCACTGATCTTTCCAGAAGTCACTGGTTCATTATTTTCATCAGTTATGAGTTCGACATCGAAGTCTTCTTTTGATAACCATTCTGCAATTTCATTGGCTGACTTAGCTGCTGATTTAAGAGCAATCAAATTACCGGTATTATTTACTCCTATAACAACGGCTGCTTTTTTCATGGGTCAGACTCCTGCTAATAACTGATTAGATGTTAATTTCTTCTTTATTTTTATGGGCGCAAGGCTTTTCAAGCCATCTTATAAGTTGTTAAATTTAGTTTCAGTAGTTTTACAATGCGCCTCAATTATTGTACCTCTATTAAAGTATCAATCATCTTTAATGCATGTGCCTCCCAATTTTAAGTGTAGCCTATTCTTCTAGGAAATTTGCTAAAAAACAATTGGCGTGGATTTCTCATAACTTTAAATTATGTGAATAGACGGACTTCTCAAGTCTTTTAGGTGGTTTTTAAAAAGTGGCCAAAATTAGGGGGGTGACCTTCAACTAACAAGAAAGAGCCAGAATAAGTTTGGCCCATATTGAGAAAGGATGGGAAATCGTGGAGTGCCATTTAAAATAAGATTCCCACTTATTAAGCATTAATATTGTATGTACGATTTTGATGCGCGGGTCGGGATATTTGGACGAATATAATGAGATTATCGGTTACTCCAGGTGCATAAATAAGATTCTCTATGCTCAAAACCATCTTACTTTGGTTAGTCTATAGATTTATTTTTCATTTAATTATTTTGTTAAAAGCTAAACAAATCCATTGATGTATTTGGATACCGAACTTACTAAAAAATAAAGAAATGTGAGGTACAGCAACTCTGAATAATTAAGCAATCTTTGTAATTTAAAACGAATACTTATAAATAATAATTTGTTTTATATGTGCATAAATTCAAGTTTTGAGCTATATATTTTGTAAACAAAATAATATTGAGGTGGATTTATGCTTACAAATATTTATATTTTGCCACCACTAGCATTTGGGCGCGTCGGGAGCTCACCTACACCTTGTTCTGCTTTTTCTTGGACAAAAAATGATATCTCTCCTGATGGGAATAATAAAACAAGCTTGAAAATTGAGGAGACTTTAAGTCTTGATGCTAATGGTAGTATTTCGTCAAGTACGCCAACTAACATCGTTTTTAAAGATGATAATGGGGCTTTTCGTCCAGTTTGCCCTTTTTTTGAATTACATGGTAAGTGGGAGATTAACGGCATTGAGGCAAGCGGGCCAATAACTGAACAAGTACTTCAGGATAATGGCTTGTCCCTCGATGATGTTACTTGGAATATAGAATTAGGTAATTTAAAAGCCCATCATTTTACCTTAGATGAAGGTGACAGAATATCTGCAAGTATCACCTTGGGGGGTGATGATACTACTCGTCATACACTTGAAGGGCATTCACCTAGTGGTGCAGGTATTGAGCCTCTCATTCTACCAGGGGAATTTCTGCCGATGGGCGAGGTTCAGCTAAGTCGTGTAGACGATCCGAACTTTCCAGAGTTAAGACTACGCTTTTATCCACCTGTTGGTGTTACATACGGCCCTAGCAATTTATCCAACAGGATTTCGACCTTTGCAGCCTTTAATGCAGAGTGGGTAGGGTTTAGTCTACCTAACGAGCGTTTAATAGTTAATCCTAATTCTCGCTGGGCTACCTTGAATCTTGATACTGAAGGTCCAGCGCCAATAGGTGCTGGTGATCCACGAAATGCACCGGGTGGATTATCTGCAACACTTAGAGAAACTACTGGTCAATCACCTAACTCTGAACTATCCCGAATTAGCATGGGACTTGTTGATGATGTTAGTGATGGAATGATTGCTTGTGAGATAGCTGGACTCACAGCTTTTGCGAGGATCGCAATTGGACCTCCAGATTTTGCTCCGATGGCTCGCCCCTTTGTTTCACTTCAGGATGGATTAACTGATCGGACACTTCGTGAAGACGCTCGTGTAGTAGATTTTAATGATGAGGAGTTAGAATCAATCGTTGCAGACATTTTTGAGCGTGCACTAGAAACCTCAGATCTTATGAATAAAGATGCTCAAAATGATCGTTCGAGACAAAATAATAACCCAAGCGATAGTAATAATGATTTACCTGCACCCTCTGCAAGTTTTGAGTCTTCGCCACGACGTACCCTTTGGGCATCATCTAATCCACAGGCTACTGCCAATCCAGTAAGTGCTGAGAGCCATCAAACTGATGCAATGCCAGTCTCTCAACTGGGTCAACGTAAACATCGACGTTACAACGCAATAGAATATCTTCGAGATCGCTTGAAAGAGGAGCCCGATTTAATTGAAAAATGGCTTCGTTTACCTCGTGATAACGAGCCATTATTTGACAGGCGTATGCCAGCACTAATGCGTGGTTCTGATGGGCAACCTATGCATTTAACCCGACGTCAATACCAGATAATACGTCTTTGGGCAGGTCGACAAAACGGTAACTAACAATGATTGATAACTCCGAACTCCACCCTTTTAGAAGTAAAACTGATACTCATCTTTTTGTAGTAAATGGGAGTCGTATCTATGATATAGAGGAAAATGCATATACTGAATTGATAGATGGAAGCAAGACAGACATTGGTGCGCTAATGGATGATCCTCAGTATATCGATGACACACCACTTACTCCTCCATCCCTACGATCAATATCATTGAATGTTGCTCAAGGTTGTAATATGAGTTGCGGTTATTGCTATGCGGATGAGGGACGCTTTGGGAGTAATACGCGTTTGATGCAACAAGGTGTGGCTGAAAAAGCTATCGACCAGTTACTGGAGGGACTTGCTCCTGGTGAAGATGCGATTATAGGGTTTATGGGAGGGGAGCCTTTTCTAAATCGTAAACTGATTTATAGTACGACGGAATATGCCACTCAAAAAGCCCAATCATTGGGGGTGCGAGCCAGGTTCTCGGTAACCACCAATGCTACTCTGTTAAACCAATCTGATGTGGACCTGCTAACCAACTACCCATTTACAGTTGCAGTAAGTCTGGATGGAGATAAGAAAACTAATGATCGTTTAAGACCCATGCGTAATGGTACTGGCTCTTATGATAAAGCCATCAATGGTCTTCAAAAGCTCACAAATGGTAAACGACCTAAACATTTATCGGTACGTGCGACTGTAACCCCTCGTTCTAATGATTTAAAGATCATGCTTGATTCGCTGCTTGGTCTAGGAGTAGATGAAGTAGGCTTTTCACCAGTATTAGTTTCTCCAAATATATTAGACCAGTTCTCTCACAAAGACTTTGAATGGTTTTTGGAAAGCATGATTGAATGTGGCACACATTGTCTCAACAGCCTGCTAAAGCGAACTAAATATCCGTTCAGTAACTTTGAAACTGCTATACACGAAATTCATCGTGGAACTCATAGACCATATCCCTGTGGAGCAGCCGCAGGTTACGCTAGTGTTAGCGCAGAGGGTAATTTATTTGCCTGTCACCGCTCAATTGATGACCCTAAATTTGCCATTGGGGATTTGCAAGCAGGAACTGATGATATTGCTCGTGCCCGTTTTTTGTCTGAACGCCATGTCCTAAAACAAGAACCTTGCTCTAGTTGTTGGGCAAGATTTCTATGTGGTGGTGGATGTCACCATGAGGTGATTTCCCGAGGCCGACTAAGCTGTGACTACATTCGTGGATGGCTTGATTTTTGCCTTGCTTCCTATGTAGAACTAACTAATCAACAACCCGAATATTTTACACATCCAGAGACCTATTATAAATAGGAGAGGAAGACACCATGAGTGAAGAATTAACGTCTCGTAAGATTTACCCTCGTAATCTGACCGCACTTGCGGATAAATGGCAAAAGGGTAATCCTGTAACTGCCCGACCAGAAAGTGGGGTAGACAATAGTTTCCCTGGTCTTGAATTTGACCAACGAAACCTGGATAAGCGATTTTTCCCCGGATTGGAGTTTGAATACCATTTTGGTACGCCACCCATACTGCGACGTGTTGAGTCTGAGAAAGCATCAAAACTTATTAATCTAACTGACGCAGACGTCGGTAATGCACTAATTCTTTATAAGTTATTTGGAACGTTCGGGTCAGCAGATACCGGAATGATCACTCGCGAAATTTCATTAGAAAATTCTACACAGCTTTCAGCATGGAGAGTCATCCATGATCTGGAACCGGGCCATGTCGGTATATTATTGGCTCCTTTTAGTCCTAATGGTCCACCAGAGTTAGGCGTTGTTGAACAAGATGAGGCAGATGCGGCAATGCGTGGAAATAATGATTTTATCCGCCGTGATACCTCAGGTAACTTGCGCTTTGCTGTAATTACAGGCAATCGAATGGACTATCTAAGTGATGATGGTGTAATCAATCCCTCACATTATGAACCTGGTGATCTAACGCGCAGTCTCTGTGCACCGTGGCAATATGATTTTGCTGATTGTGGTTGTTTTTATTGGGCTTCTAACAAGCCTGATATGGTTGCCGGAGAACCAGATGGTGACCAATTCTATAATTTTCAGAGAAGACGTGATCCAACAACTGAACCTCCAACAGGAGGTCCTGGATCAACGCCACAAGAGAGAGAGCAATTTCAAACAATTCAAGGCTGGAATCAAAACACACTTGGTCACCGAGAAATGATTGAAGAATGGGAAAGTTTACCCATTGTTCTTGAATCTACGGAAGCAACCACTTTTGATCCTACAGACCATATTGTATTACCTCCGGATCAGATTCTCTCTCGAGATGAAGTAGTAAGGCGCTTGAAATACGTAGCTACCGTTGAACATGGCCTAATGGTTGAGTATCTTTATGCCTATTATTCTATTGATGCCCCTAGAGATAGACCTACCGTAAATGGCACAGAAGCACGTAAGTATGATGCGGCAAATACTATTCTAAGTATTGCGATTGATGAAATGCGTCATTTTCGATGGGTTAATGAAATTCTTCGTGAATTAAATGAAGGCACTATTATTAACCGTGTAGGTACATTTGAGGATCTGGATCAAGATAACCGTTTTTTTGATCATGACTTTTCGCTGGAAGCATTAACCAGTGACAGACTATCTTGGTTTATAGATGTAGAACGGCCTTCAAAGGAAGTAGACCCAAGTTTGGCAGGCGATACTATTGATGGCTTATACACACGAATTCTTCTAAGCATTCGCCAAAATACAGAATTTACTGCTGATGAAAAAGCACGACTTTTACATCTAATTAAACTCATTATTGATGAGGGTTACGATCACTTTTCCCGTTTTCAAAATATTCAGGGTGTTTTGTCAGGATTATCCCCTAATGATTATTTACGCTTAGATAGTGATCCATCAAGGCTAGCTGCAGGGCACCCGGCTAAGGTGGCGGAATTAACAGCAGATAAAGCTTATAGCGTTGTACTGGCAACATTGATGCTGGTTTTCTCACAATCAAATGTTAATACAGGGGATCTTTTACAAGCAGCCCGGTTTGCAATGTACGCACTTGATGATGCCGCCCAGGAAGTGATTCGTTTAGGAGGCGCTCCTCTCTTTACTTTACCATCTTTCGTTTCTGGTACAGGAGCAACTGACCTTGCGACAGCAGCTGTAGCAACCATAGGACAACCTCAAAAAACAGAAGACTATATTCAGGATCAACTTTTAACAGATATTGGGCCTTTACTAGATGGGTTGAGAACGTCCGGGTCAGCAGAAACGGCCAATACTATGGCAGAGCGCTATAAAGAGCTTAAGGATGCTTTGATGGATCTTCTCAAGTAATGTCTTATATCGATGTGAAAGGGGCAGGACCAGCAGCGTCAATTGTTGCAGCAGTGTTTAAAACAGTAGGCCTACAAACATCATCAATTCAATTTTCCAGTTTTGCTGATGCTAGATTGGTCACATTGAATGGTCCTACTTTGATGCTGATTAAAGATTTATTTGGAAATACAGTATTCGAAAAGCTGGTTCAGTTAGGCACAATCCTGGAGCATCGTGTATTAGCGTGGAAAATTGGAGATGATCCGGTCCCAGTCAAAGACAAGGCATTGTTAGTACCTCTTAATGCCTTAGCAAAAATCTTTCAAGGACAAGAAGAATTGAAATCAAGTGAGCCACTAGAAATGACAGTGGAAGCTTATGGACGATCAGCAAATAAAGGGGCTTCGGCAGGAACTCGATGGGCATTTATCTGGCATTTGCATGATTTGACTTTGCCTAATCAAACGAGTTGTTATTTACAGGCTGTAGATGGTGGCTGGATGTTCATGGCGCCTTCATCAAAAGGTACATTAGTTCAATTGATAACAACAGTGGCTGAAACTGAGTTAGCACGTAATATAGCTGTCAAAGCAATTACTCAGGCATTACCTTCGTCTAGTTACTCATGCCTTAGTCTTGATAGCGAACCCCATCAGTTTGACGCTTCACCACGCTTAAACAAAGCCCGCAACAAGGATACAGTCATTATTGGGGATCAGGCGATGGCACTTGATCCTATTAGTGGCGATGGCATTGGCCACATCTTGCGTGCAGCCGTTTTACTGGCATCGCTTATAAAAGGAGGCCATCACAATACTGTTTCCGGGATTAATATTTACTATGCACGTTTGCGTCGCACTTATATTTCTCATCTTGCAACTTGCGAGAAATACTATCAACAAATCAATGTTTCAAATATTTGGGGCAAGGTAATAGCTGATATGCGTAGTCAACGTTTACGTCTCCAGCGAGAGGAGGCAATGGAGAATTCAATACCTTATATTCTTAATCGTTCTGATATTTCCATTCAAGCTGAGAATACCCTGTAGTAGAGGCTAATAAATGAAAGAAATATCTAAAACGGCTTATCGCCTTCACCCCAAACTTCGGATATTTAGAAATGGTAGTGCAGGAGTTAACTATTGCCGTTCAAAAAACTCAACTTTAGTTGTCCACAAAGAAGAAGATGTGCTTACAACAGATGTCACTATCGATACTGATGAGATAGATTTTTCAGCCGCTCAAGCATCCATTTCTACCTTAAGCCTGGAGATGAGTGTTGAAAATCAGGGTCTTGCCAGAGGTAGATTAAAAAAAAGAGAAAAGCATGATGAGATGGAGATAGCCAATGAAACGTT
>RCMY010007026.1_pt1 | contig 10658 bp, 8 predicted proteins | sample 2041341 | NCBI WGS metagenome assembly RCMY01 (sample SAMN09708234, study PRJNA481090) | Marine sediment metagenome, whole genome shotgun sequencing project.
ACAACCCGCGCTGGCAAGCCCTCGCGCATGGGTGCAAAACGTGCTGAGTGTCATTATCCCCGCCAGCAATGAGGCGGGTTATATTGGTCCGTGCCTTGACGCGCTGTTTGCGTCCGCCCCCGTCCCCGGCGGGGCCGAGGTGATTGTGGTTGCCAACGGCTGCCGCGATGACACCGTTGCCCGCGCGCGGGCGTTTGAGGCGGTGGCCAAGGCCGCAGGCTGGCGCTTGACAGTGTTGAACCGGGCCGAGGGCGGCAAAATCGCGGCACTGAACGCGGGTGACAGCGTGGCGCGCGGCGATATGCGGGCCTATCTGGACGCTGATGTGATTGTCAGCCCGGACCTGATGGCGCAGATCGTGCGGGCGCTGTCGGTTGATGCTGCGCGCTATGCGTCAGGGCAGGCCGAAATTCCGCGCGCCAAATCGGCGGTGACCCGCGCCTATGCCCGGTTTTGGCAATCGCTGCCCTTTGCCACCTCGGCCGCGCCCGGTTACGGGCTGTTTGCGGTCAATGCGGCGGGGCGCGCACGTTGGGGCGCGTTTCCAAAGCTGATTTCCGACGATACCTTTGTGCGCCTGCAATTTGCCCCTGCCGAGAGGATTGGCTGCAAGGCCACCTATAGCTGGCCGATGATCGAAGGGTTTGCAGCCCTTGTGCGCGTGCGCCGCAGACAAGATGCAGGTGTGGCCGAAATTGCAGACCATTACCCGCAAATTCTGGCGCGCGAGGGGAAACAACGGCTGGGCGCGATGGGGCTGCTGGCCCGCGCACTGCGCGATCCTGTGGGCTTTGCCGTTTATGCCGCCGTATCGGTGGTCGTTAAGGCGCGGCGGGGCGGCACGGAGTGGGTGCGCGGGCGTTAAGGCGTGTGATCTGTGATCAGGCCCGAAATTAGCCCTGCCAGCTTTGCCGCTTCTATATCTATGTCATGGCGTTCAAACACGCGGGTACGGGCCGCTTTACCCATTGCGGCCAGCGCGTCGGGGGGCGTGCGGGCCAAGGCGGCAATTGCCTCGGCCAGCGCCACCGCATCGCCTGCAGGCACGATCCAACCGGTTTCGCCTGCCACGACCAATTCCGGCACACCTGCAATCGCTGTGGCAATCACGGGCCGACCAGCGGCCATCGCCTCCATCACCACCATCGGCAGCCCTTCGGCAAAGGACGGCAGGATCAGTGCTTGGGCGGCAGCCAAGGCGTGTTTCACCCCCAGCTCATCTTGCCAACCCGCCAAGGTAATGTGGCGCGATAGGCCGTTCGCAGCAATCAGCGCTTCAATCTCGGGGCGCATGGGGCCGTCACCGACAAGGGTTAGGCGCAGGTCGGGATGAGTTGCGACCGTCAAAGACACGGCCTCGATCAGCAAGGAAAAGCCTTTTTGTTCTGACAACCGGCCAATCGCGACCAGATGCGGGCCACCCGTAGGGGGCGCGTTGGGGGTTGGGAATTGCTCAGGCTCAATCCCGCAATGCACCACGTTCAGCTTTTTCCAATCGGCTAGGGCGGCCCAACGGTACAGCTGGCTGCGGCCAAAACTGCTGATCGCGACGGTAAAGGCGGCATGCTGCATCTTTTCGCCCAAGGCCAAGGCGACAGGCGCGTCAAACTCCTCGGGTCCATGCACGGTAAAACTGTAGCGCGGCCCACCAAGCAGATGGGCCAGCATGGCGACGGTGGCCGAATTGGTGCCAAAATGAGCGTGTAGATGGTCAATTTTCAAGGCAGCACAGCGCCGGGCGATATAGGCGGCCTCAACCAAATAAATCAAATGCCGCAAACGACCGCCTGTCCCCGCAGTGCCACCCGCACCACGCGCCCCGCAACGCAGGGCCGCGCCCGCAGCCGTGGCGGTTTGCGTGGGATGGGAAAACATCCACCGCAGGGCCGCGGCGACCAAACGACCCTTGGGCATGTGCAAAACATGTTCGGTCACATCATCCTCGGCCAAATCCGCCGGGTCCACCAAACTGGCCCGTTCCGAGCGCATCGCAAAGCGGTGGACGTGCAACCCGCGCCGTTCCAACGCCCTAATTTCACGCCGAATGAAGGTATGAGAGGCGCGCGGATAGGTGTTGACGAGATATGCGATTTTCACGGTGACGCCTTGTTTTTTGGCTATATTTAGGGTTTACGGCGCAACGGTGCTGGTGCAAACCCTCGTTAATTATTTGTTCATAAACGAGCAGTACGGTAAGTGGTGCGTGAAAACTTGTCTCTGAACAGTAACAGTTCGAGTGAAATATCTCCTCTGTTCTGCGATGGCTATGATTTCGCCTGACAATTGACACATTTTCGGGTCAACCATCGCTAATCCGCCGGAAAATCAACCTCCGGTAAGTTACTATCATTCTTAAAGCTGAAGCAAATTGGCAGGAGAGATAAATTGGTCATTGGTGTAATGAGCTCGGGCATCCTTGCAGGTCTTATTGCCACCATAGGGTCGTTTTCACTTGGCTTTCCACTTTGGTTGGCCTTGGTCATGTATCCTGTGATGGGAACGCTGGGTGCGGTCGCGTTCATTGCGGTCGCGCTGAGCCGCGAAAAGGTAAAGAGCCGCCAGGTGTCGGCCAAATTGTCACCTGAGTATCGCTAAGCAGATTTGCTTGATTGCGAGCTATTTGGAAACAGTGGCTCATCGCCATTTTGTAACGCGGATTGCCAATCGTCAGCGTTAACTTTCGAAACCGAACATCGCCCGGCTTTTTTTATGTCCGAATCATAAAAAGGTTAACAGGGCCGGCGTCCGCACCCTGCACGATATTTGAAAAATGGACGCACAACTACAGGTTTTAAGTGTCGAAATTGTGTTCAGCTTTTGGACAGATTTTGCCCAAATTATGGCGGAGCAGGCGGTTCAGCCCTCGCCATTGCCCAGAAAAATAAGATAAAATAGTAACTGGGGGCGTAACTTCCGAGTGTGAGTGATGGTCTGCTTTACAAGTCTATTTAAAGGCAAGGTCGTGGAGTTTCTGTCCACAAAGCGTGTTGTGCGTATTGTTTTAGGGTCGGCCAAGACAGCTTTGCCCGCATTATTGTGTTGGAAAGTGTAACAATGTCATTAATTTTTCCTAGCTTAACCGTAAACGGTGCTGATGCGAATAAGCGCCCTTACACGTCTATGGGTGCTGGTCCCAAGCACCAGAGAATTCAATCCAATCCAGTGGGGATGTACCGCAGAGTGTTCAAGCGTGTACTTGATGTTGCGGCTGTCGTGCTTGCTGCACCGATTGTGGCACCACTTGTCTTGGGGCTGGCGCTGTGCGTGCGGCGCGATGGCGGCAGCGCGCTTTACACGCAGCTTCGCGTTGGCATGGATGGGCGTCATTTTCGTATGTGGAAATTGCGCAGCATGGTCAGCGATGCTGACGAGCGTATGGCCGATTATCTCGCGGCCAACCCCCATGCGCGAGTCGAATGGGAAACGACCCAAAAGCTGAAATGCGATCCTCGAATTACGCCATTTGGTCAATTCTTGCGCAAATCCTCGCTGGATGAGTTGCCACAGCTTTGGAACGTGTTGATGGGTGAGATGAGCCTCGTTGGCCCTCGCCCCATCATGCTGAGCCAACAGGCAATCTACCCCAGCATGGCTTATTATCGACTACGCCCTGGGATCTCGGGCTTTTGGCAAACCGATGGTCGCAACGACACCACGTTTAAGGCGCGCGCGGCTTATGACGAGGCTTACGAGGCCGAAATGTCGTTGATCACGGACCTTAAAGTGTTGAAGCGCACGGTGGGCGTTGTGATGAAATGCACAGGGTTCTAAGATTGGTTTAAGCTACCAAAAGCCCGCGCCGAGCGATCGGTGCGGGCTTTTTGGTTCGGGGCGTTGGGCCGCGTATCACAGCATTTTGGACTTAATTTTGCATAGCCGAGCGGGGCAAAACGCTTTAGGTCATCGCCACGGCCACGCCCACCAACAAGATCACCATCAAACCACCCAGCACAGTCTGCACCATGCCCAGTTGCGGGTTAATCGTGCCTTGGCCGGATATCGCCGTGTCAGGCAGGCGGCGTGAAAGATCGGACAGCGATGGCAGGTCGTGCATTAACCTTTGACGCAAAGACAGGCCTGCGGGTCTGAGTTCGGGGATCACAACGATGGGCTGCAAATCCAATTCACGCTCCAACTGGCTGCGCGTCCGCAAAACGGGGCGAAGATGGTCAAGCGCGAAGGCCACAATCACCCCAAGCGTCAGGCTGGCCACAGCCCCGACGAGCGCCAGTTTGCGCCGCCCGCCGCTGATCGGATAATCCGCTTCGGCGCCACGTTCCAGCAATGTAAAAGTCTCGCCTTGTTGGCGGTCTTGCAACTTGGAGTCCGTCTCGGCATCGGCGCTGCGGCGGGTCACCACCTCGTATTGGCTTTGCAACTGGGCCAACGTGCGCTCGTAATCATCCATCGCGCGGTCTACATCTTGGGCTTTGGCCAGCGTGCCCAGAATTTCGGCGCGTCGATCCTCCAAAGCTTTGCCTTGCGCAGACAAAGTGTCGATCTGTTGGATCAGATTGTCCAACTGCCGACGATCTGTGGCCCGCAGGGTGGATTTGCGTTCGATCACTTCACGCTCATTTCGGGCGGCGACCAGCGCTTGGTCAAGGCTGCGCAATTCAGTTTCTAGTGTGGTAAGTTCGGTGCGCAACAGGTCGCGCTGCGCAGGCACGGCGTCACGGTTTTCTGACTGATAGGCGGTAAATTCGGCGGCAAGCGCATCAAGCTGCGCTTTCAACTTTGTCTCTTCCTCACGGTAAAAAGCCAGCGCTTCACGCGCGCGATCCATCTGGTTGTTGGCACCCGCATCCAAAATGCCTTGGGCAAAATCATTGGCCACCCGCGCCGCTTGCGCCCGTGTCGCGGCATCGGCTGTGATCAGCAAAGCGGACACTTCGTTGGGTTGGCCAAACCCAGAGGCAGCCGCGCTGGCCACCGTTTCAAACCGCAAGGAAATCCGCAGCAAGTATACCTTTTCGTCATCAGACAGCGGAAGGTTTTGATACAGGCCATGGCGTTCAATCACCGCAAGCATCGCGTCACGGGTGGTCAGCCGTTGCTGGATCGCCTGCAAACGTTGTGCCGAATTGTCCCGCTGGGTGGTGGTTGCGGCATCTGGGTTAGCCACTGTTGGGCTTTGCACCTGAATAACCGCCGTGCTTGAAAACACATCCGGTTTTGACATGACATACAGCAAGGTCATGACAATGCCGAACACGGTGACGGCCCCGATCAGCAGGCGGCGGCGCAACAATAATCCGATAAATTCATCAATGCTTTGGATCTGGCCCATACACTCGTCCTGTCACTTGTTACCATAGCGGTAGCGGCGCAAACTGCGGTCTTGCGCCCTGTTCAGCACGACGCCCATCAATGGGCAGCGATCTGCGAACAAACGCTCACAGGCGCGCACCTCTTCGGCGGTGGTTTTGGTGCCATCAACCACCAGCAAAACTGCATCCACCTGCGGCAGCAAGGCAAGCACGTCATCGTTTACCAGCACTGGCGGCGCATCAATAATCACCATATCCGGTTCCAACTGCGCCATCATCGCGGCCAAGGACTGCGCGGTAGACGGTTCTTGCAGCGTTTCGGCAGCATCAGCCATCGGGGTGGAATTCAGCCCCAATGCAAGCGTGCGACCGACGCGCCGAAAATGGCTTTCAAGCGGCTGATCGCTGGTCAAAAAATCACGGATCGGGCCAATATCTTGCAGGCCCAACAGTTTCGCCAAACCCGGTTGGCGCAGCTCCAGATCCAGCAGCACGGTGCGGCTGGACGGGCGGCGCGCAAGGCTAAGCGCAAGGTTGGCCGCGACAAATGTTTTCCCGCACCCATGGGTGGGCGAGGTGATGGCAATCTTGGTCCAGCCGCGTTCTTGCATCGCCTGCAGCAAACGGGTGCGCAGGATGTCAAAATAGCCCGCCGATCTGGATTGTTCCGGATTGGTGAACAGACCTTTTCCATTTAGTTTGGCCGCATCCAAGGCCACGGCACTGAGCGATTCCCAAACCCGGTCAGGGTTGGTCTGCAGCAGGTCGCGAGGCGACACAGTTAAAGCACGTGATCCTTCGGGAGCGGCGTGGGGCGGATGTGCCGCTGCGCTTGATTGGCGGAACAGCGACACATCTGTCGCCCTGGGGCGTTTGACATCTTCTGCCATTTTCCGAAAGTTTTCCTCATCCATCGGCGCCTGTCCCAAATCCTCTGCCTTATCGGCAGATGACAACAAGATATCGTGGTTGGCCATACGAAATCAGGCTCCTGCTGCCCGGCGCGACACTGGCCGATCGGGACGATTACACACATAGGCACCCACTATGCAGCAGGCAAAATTTCAGGACGTCATGTTCTGCTAAGTGCGAAATGGCACAGGTCAGTCAGATTCGCCCACGCCCCCACCCGACACCTCATTTCTATCAGATTAGTCTTTGAATTGAAAGCGATCTGGGCCTTTTGCAGGGCAGCCCAAGCCCCCCAAATCTGGCCCGCGGAAAGGCATAGTCAACGCGTGCCACGGGTCGTATGATTGGGCCAGATTTCGTACAGGACCGCCCTGAATGCCCTCATCCCCGCGCCAAAGTGACCCTTCCCACGTCGATGCCGTTGTGATTGGCCGCAATGAAGGGGCGCGGCTGCGGTCTTGCATCATCTCGTTGGTGCCTCAGGTGTCGCGGGTAATTTATGTGGACAGCGGGTCGAATGATGGCAGTGTCGATGTCGCCGCAGGTTTGGGGGCAATCGTTGTGCGTCTGGATATGGCGCAACCCTTTACCGCCGCGCGGGCGCGCAATGCGGGGTTGGCCAAAGTGCAGGCCCCGTTTGTACAGTTTGTGGATGGTGATTGCAGGGTGCAGCCGGATTGGATCACCACAGCGCTTGCTTTTGCCGACAGCCACCCGGACGCTGCGGTGATTTGCGGCAGGCGGCGCGAACGCTTTCCGGATGCATCGATCTATAACCGCCTGTGCGACCGCGAATGGAACACCCCCATCGGCCCGGCAAAAGCCTGTGGTGGCGATGCCTTGATGCGGACCGATGCGGTGCGCGCGGTGAACGGCTATCGTGACGATCTGATCGCCGGCGAAGAGCCGGAATTGTGTTTGCGACTTGCCCAGAACGGCGGGCGGATTTGGCGGATTGATGCGGAAATGACCTTGCATGACGCGGCCATGACCCGGTTTTCGCAATGGTGGAACCGTAGCCGCCGCGCGGGCCACGCCTATGCCGAAGGGGCGGCACTCCACGGCGCATCGCCCGCGCGCCATTGGGATCAGGAAACCCGCCGCGCGCTGATTTGGGGCTTTGGGGTGCCGGTGGTGGCTTTGATCTTGGGAGCCGTTCATCCCGCCGGGTTTTTACTGCTGGCCGTCTGGCCGTTGCAAGTGATGCGGCTTGCCTTGCAGATGGGGTTTGTGGGGGCAGCATTTTCCGTACTGGGCAAATTACCCGAGGCGCAAGGCGTATTGGGTTATTGGTGGGGGCGGATACGGCGCAAACGCAGCGCCTTGATCGAATACAAATGACCCTCGTCCCGCATCCGCCACGCCCGCCACGCTTGCCCCGGCAAAATCGCGGCACATCCCAGATAGCGCGGCACCATCCGCTTTGGGCTTTGCACAGTACGCCACAGCCATTCCATGGCAAAACGGCGGGTCCAATCGGGGGCGCGCTGTTGGTGGCCTGACAGAAAATCCAAGCCCGCACCTATACTTGCAAACCCTGCCTGCGGTGCAAGGCTGCGGCCAAGTGCTGCAAATTGTTCTTGTTTTGGGGCTCCCAGCGCAACCAGGCACAAGCATGGACCCACCGCGGCAATCTGGGCGAGTATGGCTTTTGCCGCCGGGCCCGTTGGGTCAAAGTCATAGGCGGGCGCTATGGTGTGCACGATCACGATCCCTGGCACCTGCGCGCGCAAAGCGACTTCTGCCCCCGCCAATGCAGGATCACAGCTGCCGAAAAGCACCACAGGCCGCCCCAATTCGGTCGCCAAATTTACCAACGGCGTCACCAAATCCGACCCAGTCACCAAAGACACTGGAATGCGCGCCAAACGTGACAGCCAGACAATCGGGTTTCCATCGGCCACCACGATCTCTTGCGCAGCATAGGACATGCGAAACGCAGCATTCGTCCGCAGCTTTACAAGGTGATCCAAGTTAAGGGTCGCCAGCGCAAAACCACGTCCATCTTTTAAATGCCCCGCCACCTCTGCCAATGCCAACGTTGAATCGGAATGCGTAATCGCGATGTTTGTGCTTCCGAAAACAAAGTGCATAAAGGCAGGCCTTGACTGATTATCGCTGATGTCTAGCACGGAACCACCCTTGTTGCGAAGGTCTGATGCGCAGGGCAATTGCGAAAAACTCTGTTTCCAAATCACCAAATAAGTTGAGTTTGAAACAAAAATTAAACATTCTGTTTCAGTAGATTAAGTAAATTTCACATTGTCGGTCACAATGTCCTTCCGCAAAAAGTCAGGGCCGGCGCGCAACACTTGGGCCGCGCATGGCTGGCGCTGGATAGTGTGACGCGCCCTTGCGTGGTAATCTTGCCCCAAATCTTGCGGCCCGATGCAACATCCACGTGCCGCCAAAGGAACATTGTCACCGCGATGCCCAACGCACTGGCCTATCTGATGCTGTTAATCTGGCCTGTCATGGCGACAGTGCTGTTTCAGCGCTTGCCACGCGAAAAAGCGCTGATCTGGTCCATCCTTGCCGCCTATATGGTCTTGCCGCCGCTTGCCAATATCAACCTGCCGGCTGTGCCGGACATGGACAAATTCGCCATCGCGAATCTGTCTGCTTTGGCACTGACCATCTGGGTGCTGCATGAAAAGATCAGCTTTTTTCCACGCTTCGTGGTTGGGCGTATGCTGATTGTGCTTTATGTTGCCAGCCCGTTTATCACGGTCTTGACCAACCCTGACCCCATCCCGATTGTCGCGGGCGATATTCCGGCACTCAGGCTATACGACTCGTTTGCTGCGGTCAGCTATCAGTTTATCGCCCTAGTCCCGTTCTTTCTGGCCCGCCATTTACTGCGCACCGAGGCGGCATTTAAGGCGATTGTCGGGGCTTTGGTCGCTGCAGGGCTCATCTATTCGCTGCCGATGTTGCTGGAAGTTCGCCTGTCACCGCAGATCAACGTCTGGGTTTACGGCTTTTTCCAACATGACTTTTCGCAAAGCATGCGTGGCAACGGTTTTCGCCCGATGGTGTTCATGCCGCACGGGTTGTGGGTCGCGTTTTTCGCGCTGATGGCAGCGATGTCCGCGCTGATTGTTCTGCGCACAAGCGAGGCCAATCGCCCGCGCAATACGGTGATTTTCCTCTATCTCATGCTTTTGCTCTATGTCTGCAAAAGCGTGGGGCCGATGGTCTATGCGCTGGGCCTGATACCAATCATCTTGTTCATTGGGCGGCGCTGGCAATTGCTGCTGGCAGCGGCTTTGGCGGTCGTGGTTATCACCTACCCGCTGTTGCGCGGCGCGCATCTGATCCCGCTTGATACCATTCTGGATTACGCAATGGCGATCAGCCCCGAGCGTCATCAATCCCTCAACTTCCGGATCATGAACGAGGAAGAGTTGTTGGAGCGTGCCTCGCTCAAGCCGTTCTTTGGGTGGGGGGGCTATGGCCGCAACCTGATCCGGGATCCGATTACCGGGACCATCCTGACCATTCCCGATGGCCAATGGATTATTGTTTTGGGCACGCTCGGTTGGCTTGGCTATATCTGCGAATTCGGCTTGCTGATCTTGCCGCTGGTCTATCTGGGGCGCGAAGCGCTGCTCCAGCGCTCCGCCGCGTTTTCCCCCTTTGCGTGCGGGGTTGCCCTGATCTATGCGGCCAACCTTGCCGACCTTTTGCCCAATGCGACCTTGATCCCGTTTTCGTGGCTGATGGCGGGCGCATTGATGGGCTATGCCGAAAATCTGGTGATCCAGCGTGAAAAAGACAGCGCTGCCAAATGGAAGGCCGGTTTGGCCACTGGCGCAGGCCCGCGCACCATTCTTTGACGGCTGTTCGTCGCCGGAATGATTCGCATCAGACCATCTTTGTGTCGGGCTTATTGTTTCCCGATTTAATACAATGGCACGGCGATGTGCCTCAGCATCTCAGCAAACTCGGCGTTTCGCGCCATTTTCTGGCGGGTAAAACGGCAGGACTGCGGCAACACCGTGGCATTGTCCCTGCTTGCGCACTGATCCCGCATAGCCCCATAATGGGTATTAAATCAACGCGGTATGCGCTAGTTTCCACCTCATAGAATTGTTGGTTTAATCAATCATATTGTTGAGCAGAGGCTGTGATTGACCAAGAGAAGGGGCCAAAGGCACGCGCTATGGCAGACGGGACGAACCAGACAGACCTTGGCGAGAATGATATCGCGATTGTTGGCATGGCGGCGCATCTTCCGGGTGCGGCGACTGTTGCACAATACTGGTCTAATCTGGCCGCCGGCGTTGAAAGCATCCGCCATCTGACGGAAAGGGAGCTGTTGGCCGCAGGCGAAGCCCCCGCCCGGATGCGGCACCGCAACTATGTCCCCGCCGCGGCCCCTTTGGATAATTTCGACCAGTTTGACGCAGAATTTTTTGGCTTTTCCCCAAAAGAGGCCGCGATCCTTGACCCCCAGCATCGCCAATTCCTAGA
>RCMY010005584.1_pt1 | contig 10657 bp, 10 predicted proteins | sample 2041341 | NCBI WGS metagenome assembly RCMY01 (sample SAMN09708234, study PRJNA481090) | Marine sediment metagenome, whole genome shotgun sequencing project.
TTCATCAACCACCAGCGCTATCTGCCCGACCGGCGCGATCTGAATCGCAGCTTTCCGGGCAGTTCAAACGGATCGCTGGCGGGACAACTCGCGCACATCTTTCTCGATCAAATCGTGGCCCGCTGCGACGTCGGCATCGACCTGCACTCGGCGGCCATCCACCGCGTGAATCTGCCGCAGATTCGCGTTTCGCCCTCCGACGACCACGCCCTGGAACTTGCCCAGGCCTTCGGCGCACCGATCATCCTGCTCTCGGAGTTACGCCCCGGTTCGCTGCGTGGCGCGGCGCGCGAACGTGATGTGAGCATGCTGCTGTATGAAGCCGGCGAGGGGCTGCGTTTCGATGAATTCGCGCTTCGCGTTGGTGTTGCCGGCATCCTGCGCGTAATGCGCAAATTGGAGATGGTCGCGCAACGCCACGCGCCGGAAAGCAAGCACAAACCGCTCACTTCACGCGGCAGTTCCTGGGTGCGGGCGCCGGCGGGTGGCATTCTGCGTGCCTTCCGGACAATTGGCGACAGCGTCGCCGAGAACGAAATGATCGGCGTGATCTCCGACCCCTTCGGCGAAGTCGAAACCGAGGTCAACGCGCGCACTGCCGGCCTGATCATCGGCCGCGCCAACCTGCCGGTGGTCAACCAGGGCGATGCGCTGTTCCATATTGCCCGCGTCGAGCAGCCGACGGCAGCGGGCGATCGGGTCGATGAAATGGCCGAGGCACTGCAGAGCGAGCCGATGTTCGACGAAGACGAGATTCTGTAAGCAACGCGTCTTCGCGCGCCCCGATCGGCAAGCGCAATAGGCGATAATCACCGCCACGGGCGTTCTCGCCCATTTTCCGGAGCGGCAAAAACACCATGACCACGAAAAGCAGCGACATGCAGAAGAGCCTCGGCGCCAAGATCAACGGCAAGATGGGCGCCTCAGGCCAGCCCGACCGTTTTGGCGCTGCCGCCGGCCAGGGCGTCGACAAGCGTCAACAGCGTGCGCAGGACCGGGCGCTGGGGCTGGTGCCCTTTGCCTGCAAACTGCCCGGCACGCTGGTCAAGGCGTTGCAGACTCGCGGTGCGGCGCATGAAGGCGGGATCAATGCGCTGATGGCGGAGATGGTTGCCAAGGCCATCGCGGAGAAGACGACATAAGCCACACCGAACACACCGCCTGGACACGCGCCGACGGGCGTATCCAAGCCGCGCCAGCGCGGAGGGCAATCGCATGAGTTGCGATTCAGCGTAGATTGGGCGGAACGACCCGTGTATTTCCTTCGCTAAACGGCTCATTCCCGCGAAAGCGGGGATGACGACACTTGATGCAGCCGCCTAACTGCAACACCAGACGTTCATGCGATTGCCTGCGCCAGCGCGCGGCAGCGCCACATCCTCCGTATCAAACTGACACAATATCCACAGTCAAAATGTTGCATTGCATCATTTTTTGGGAGTAATGTGCATATCCTAAATTCAATAACTTCCTGATATCGAAACGCCCGAGAGCAGCAAACTTTTGTGCATCGCAGCAGTTGCTGCGCCGGGCAAAACGAAAGAAAGGAGATCGATATGGCTCTCAAACGATTCTCGCGTCGCAAGACAATCAGCCTGGCCTTGCAGGGCGGCGGCGCCCACGGTGCCTTTACCTGGGGCGTGCTCGACTATCTGCTCGAAGTCGGCCATCTCAAGTTCGACGCGGTCAGTGGCACCAGTGCCGGCGCCATGAACGCTGCGGTGCTGGCGCAGGGCCTGATGGCGGGCGGGCCCGACGGCGCGCGCGAGGCACTGGCTGTTTTCTGGAAGTCGGTGGCCAGCAGCGTCCCCTCCGATGTCGCCGTGCACACGCTCAATGGCGACAGCGGAACGCTCGCACCGGCAATTAAAATGATGATGATGTGGGCTAGCTTCTTCTCGCCCTACGAACTCAACCCGTTTGATCTCAATCCCTTGCGCGACGTCGTGACGAGCCAGATCGACTTCGAACGCCTGCGCCGCGAGAGCCCACTGCAGCTGTTCATCGCCGCCACCGAAGCGAACACCGGTCGTCTCCGACTGTTTCGTGAGCACGAACTGACCCCTGACTCCCTTCTCGCCTCGGCCTGCCTGCCCTCCGTCCATCACAGCATCGAAATCGATGGCGAGCATTACTGGGACGGCGGCTTCGCCGCCAATCCGGCGGTATTTCCGTTGTTTTACACGGGCGGAAGCCGCGACATCCTGCTGGTGCTGATCAATCCCATGCGCCACAGCAAGACGCCGCGCAGCGTCGAAGAAATCCGCATACGCAGCATGGAACTGGGTTTCACCGCGAACTTTTTGCGTGAAATGCGCATGTTCGCGCATGCGCGGGATTTTGCCGCCGCGCAGCCGTGGTTGTCGCGTGGCCGACTTGAGCGTCGCCTGCTATCGACCAACTTCCATCTCATCGAAGCCTCGGAAGTGATGAGTCAGTTGTCCTCCGAATCCAAGATGTCCTCGAGCGGGTCCTTTCTCGAGCAACTGCGCGATCTGGGCCGCGAGCGTGCGCAACAGTGGCACGAAGCCTCCGTCCGGCATGTCGGCAAACGCGAGTCGGTCGAAGTCGCGGGGCTATTTGGCTAGTTTTCCGGACGTGGTGCGGCAGCGATGCCCCCGTGGGGACTACCGCACCACTTCGCCATCCATTAGATGGTTCCACAGCATTGCTGCCGGCTCGGTGTGCTGGCCCTTGAACCGGTAGAGCTTGATCGTCAGTGAAGCACTGACGAACGGTTCGCTGAGGATCGCCATGCTTCCCTCGGCCAGCTCCCGCGCCACGAGGCGCTCCGGCAACCAAGCCGCCCCGTAACCCGTTTCGACAAGCGCCTTGAGCCCCTCGGCGAGCGCGCTCTCGCACACTGCTGCAGACTTCAGGTCGGCGTCCAGATGCGGCATGCATTCGCGCGCGACGATGCGACCGAAAAACGAGTCGCTCGGGTAGGACAACAAGCGTAGCGCCGCCATCTTGCGCACCGAGAAGAACGCCTTGCCATCGCCGCCGACGGCCGTCACCGGCACCAGCCGGTCCGTGCCCACTTCAATGCTCTCGATATCGGCGCGCTCGAGTTGCTTGAAGATGTCCGGCGACGAGTAACACAGCAGGAAATCACCCGTGCCGGAGAAAAAGGACTCGACCGCGTCATGCAGATTGCCGGCGCGTATCCTGATCAACGCGCGCGATAACGGCGCTTCGATGGTCTGCAGCCAGCCGGGAAAGAACGAGACAGTCAATGAGTGCTGCGACATCACCACGATCGCGGCGTGCCCTCCCGCCATCGCCTGTAGCGCGTCACGGGACGCGAAGATTTCGCCGCGAATCTGTTCTGCCTGTTCGACGAACGCCTCGCCCGCCTCGGTCAACGTGGTCGGATATCGCGAGCGATCGACGAGGCTGACACCGAGCCAGTTTTCCAGTGAGCGGATGCGCCGGCTGAACGCCGGCTGTGTGACGAAGCGTGCGTCGGCAGCTTTCGAGAAGCTGCCGTGCTTGACCAGCGCCAGATAGTCTTCAAGCCATTTCAAATCCATTGCGACTCCCGAAGAACGATCGTGATGCAAACCCGCCGAGAGGCGCCCTTACGGCATGATGGCGTTTGGCTCGCGGCGCTTGCACAAAAACCAGTATGCCGAAAAGTAACCGCTTGCGGCCGATAAAGGCATTGGCCCCCGGTGCAGCGTATCGGTACTCTGATTGACACCAAAACACCGCCCGTTACCGGAGACCCGCCATGCATCTTTCACGATTCCCCCGCCTGCATTTTGCTCACCTGCCCACCCCGCTCGAGCCGATGCCGGCACTTTCAAAAGCACTCGGCGGACCGAACATCTGGATCAAACGGGACGACTGCACCGGCTTGGCCGGTGGTGGCAACAAGACGCGCAAGCTTGAATTCCTCATGGCCGACGCCGTCGAACAGGGCGCCGACACAATCATCACTCAGGGTGCAACGCAATCGAACCATGCCCGCCAGACCGCGGCCATTGCCGCCAAGCTGGGCATGAAATGCCACATCCTGCTGGAAGACCGCACCGGCTACAAAGACACCGATTACAACTACAACGGCAACGTGCTGCTTGATCAGCTGTATGACGCGCCGCTCAAGAAACTCCCCGCCGGCACCGACATGAACGCCGCCATGAACGAACTCGCCGACAAGCTCAAAGGCAACGGCGCCATGCCCTACATCATTCCCGGCGGCGGCTCGAACCGCATCGGTGCGCTCGGCTATGTGAACTGCGCAATCGAAATGCTCTATCAGGCCAACAGCACTGGGCTGAGAATGGATCATGTGGTTCATGGCACCGGCAGCGCGGGCACCCAAGCCGGGCTGGTGACAGGCTTCTACGGTAGCAACAGCCTCGTTCCGGTGTTGGGTATCGGTGTTCGTGCCCCGAAGGAAGCGCAAGAGAACAACGTCTTCAAACTAGCCGAGCTGACTGCCGACTACCTGGGTATACCGGGGTCGATCAAGCGCGAAGACGTGGTCGCCAATTGCGATTATGTCGGCGAAGGCTATGGCGTGCCGGCACCCAGCACGATCGAAGCGATCCGCATGTTCGCCAACCTCGAAGGCATCCTGCTCGATCCGGTGTACTCCGGCAAAGGCGCTGCCGGCTTGATCGACCTCGTGCGCAAGGGCCATTTCAAGCGCGACCAGAACGTCGTTTTTCTGCACACCGGCGGCAGTCAGGCGCTGTTCGGCTATCGCGCCGCGTTCGATCTTCCGACCTACGACTGATCGGGTGCACCGGGCGGCGGGCAGGACCGGCGGCCGCCCGCAGTAACCACGAAACCATCGACGCGGCGATCCGGTAGGTGCCGGCCGCCCGCCACGGTACCGCCAGCGCGGCGGACGCGCAATTGACGATAAAAAATCAGCAGCAAAGGAGTGAGACAAATGGAATACCTGAAAAAAGCCATTTCCGAATCGGCAGTGGCAGACGAAGACGAACGTATCCGCGCCACGGTCAAATCGATGCTGCAGCGCATCGAGCAGCAAGGCGAAGTGGCCGTGCGCGAAATGGCCAAGCAATTCGACAACTGGGAGGGTGATTTCGTCCTCTCGGACGAAAAGCGCCAGACGCTCATCGATTCCGTACCGCAGAGCGTCAAGGACGACATCGACTTTGCGCACAAGCAGATCAAGCGCTTTGCCGAAGCCCAGCGCGACTCGCTGCAACCCTTCGAAATCGAAACCGAGCCCGGCGTCCGCCTTGGCCAGCGCATCCTGCCCGTCCAGTGCGCCGGCTGCTACATTCCCGGTGGGCGTTACGCTCACGCCGCTTCCGCGCTGATGAGCGTCGCCACCGCCAAGGCCGCCGGGGTGCCCTTCATCGTCGCCGCCTCACCCCCGCGCGGCGACAGCATCAACGCGGCGGTCGCCTATGCACTGAGCGTGGCGGGCGCGGACGTCATCCTCGAGATGGGTGGCGTACATGCCGTGGCCAGCATGGCCAACGGACTGTTTAGCGGAAGACCGGCCGACATCCTCGTCGGCCCCGGCAATGCCTACGTCGCCGAAGCCAAGCGCATGCTGTTCGGCGCGGTCGGGATCGACGTCTTCGCCGGTCCCACCGAATCCGCGATCATCGCCGACGACACCGCCGACCCGATGACCATCGCGGTCGATCTCGTCTCACAGGCGGAACATGGCCCGAACTCGCCGGTGTGGCTGTTCACCACCAGCCGCGCGATCGGCGAAAAAGTGCTCGAAATCATGCCGCGAGTCATCGCCGACATGCCCAATGCCGATGTCTGCGAGGCGGCCTGGCGCGATCATGGCGTGATCGTGCTGGGAGACGATCGCGAAGAGGTGGCACGCATCAGCGACGAGTATGCATGTGAACATTTGCAGATCATGGCGCGTGACCTGGAATGGTGGAAAGACAATCTCAACAACTACGGTTCGCTCTTCCTCGGTGAGGGCAGCACGGTGTCGCACGGCGACAAGTGCTCGGGCACCAACCACATCCTGCCGACCAAGCGCGCAGCCCGCTACAGCGGCGGACTGAACGTGCAGAAGTTCATGAAAGTGCTCACTTATCAGGAACTCGACGAGGCGGCCAACCTGCGCTTCAGCGCGGCCGGTTCGCGCATTTCGCGCACCGAAGGCATGGAAGGCCATGCGCGCGCATGTGACTGGCGTCTGCGCAAGTACTACCCGGACACCAAGTGGGACTTCACCGTCTATGACCAGAAGCACTACGCCTGAGGCGCATGGCGGTTGGCGCCGCCACCCCTGACCATGAAGGACGATGCGCCACGCATGCAGGGCGGCGTTTAGCCCGCCACGACGCCCGGCGAGGCACCGATGGCCGGCTGAACCCGGCCCTACGCCGCCGTCATGTCGCGTTATTTCACACTAAGGACTGGCCATGAAAGTGTTCGAGAAATCCTTTACCCAGCAAGAGCCGATCGACGAGGCGGGTATCGCCGCCGCCGTCGAGGTCATGCGCACGGGCCGGCTGCATCGTTACAACACGCTGCCGGGCGAAAAGAGCGAGACGGACTTGCTGGAACTCGAACTCGCCGCCTATCTGGGCGTTCCGTACTGCCTCGCCTGCGCGTCGGGCGGTTACGCGATTCACATTGCCATGCGCGCGGGCGGGCTGAAGCCGGGCGACAAGGTGCTGTGCAATGCCTTCACACTGGCCCCGGTGCCGGGCGCGATCCACGCCGCGGGCGGGGTGCCGGTGTTGGTCGATGTGGCCGACGACTTTTGCATCGACCTCGACGATCTCGAGGCCAAGGCGGCCTCGTCGGGCGCGCGATTCCTGCTGCTCTCGCACATGCGTGGCCATATCGCCGACATGGACCGTGTCATGGCGATCTGCGAGCGCCACAAGCTCTTCCTGATCGAGGACTGCGCCCACACCATGGGCGCAAGCTGGAACGGGCGCAAGAGCGGTACGTTTGGCGATGCCGCGTGCTTCAGCGCGCAGACCTACAAGCACGTGAATTCCGGCGAGGGCGGCTTTCTGACAACGCGCCACGCCGACGTGATGGCGCGGGCGATCATCCATTCCGGCTCCTACATGCTGTTCGATCGCCATTTCGCGGCGCCGCCGGCCGCTGCTTTCGAGCAGATTCGCTTCGAGACGCCGAACTACAGCGGGCGCATGGACAACCTGCGCGCGGCCATCCTGCGCCCGCAGATCGCCCAACTCGACGTGAAGTGCGAGCGCTGGAACAGCCGCTATCGTGTGATTGATAAACGGCTGCGCGAATGCGCCGCGATTCATCTGCCGGTGCGTCCGCCCGAAGAAGCCTTCGTCGGCAGCTCGATCCAGTTCTCGCTGCCGCATTTCAGCGCAGCGCAGATCACCGAGGTGCTCGCTCGCTGCACGCAACGCGGCGTAATGGTGAAGTGGTTCGGCGACAGCGAACCGCACGATTACACCAGCCGCTACGACAGTTGGCGCTACCTCGACGAAATGCCGCAACTACCCCGCACCGAACGCGTTCTTGACACGCTGCTCGACATGCGCATCCCGCTGACATTCGATGAAGCGGATTGCGGACTGATTGCCGAAATCATCTGCGAAGTCGTCACGGAGTGCGCTCAGTGAGTGCCAGCAAAATCGTCGGCGTCATTGGCGGCATGGGGCCGGAAGCCACCGTCGACCTCATGCAACGCGTCATCGACGCCACCCCGGCGCATGACGATGCCGACCACATCCGCATGCTGGTGGACAACAACCCCAAGGTGCCCTCGCGCATCAAGGCGCTGATCGAAGGCACGGGCGAGAGTCCGGCACCGTGCATGGTCGACATGGCGCGCGGCCTCGAACGACTGGGCGCGGATTTCCTCGTGATTCCCTGCAACACCGCGCATCACTATTACCCTGATGTCGCGGCCGCAGTGGAGATCCCGGTGGTCAACCTCATCGAGTTGACCGCACACAGCGCCAAGACGGCGCAGCCCGGCTTGAAGAAGGTCGGGCTGCTGGCCTCGAACGCGCTGCAGATGATCCGCCTGTACGAGCCCTGGTTCGAGCGCTTGCAGGTCACGGTGCATTATCCGCAGCCCGAACACCAACAAGCCGTGATGGCGTTGATCCGTGCGGTCAAGGCCAGGGCGCAGACCGCGGAACAGCTCGATGCCTACCAACGCGCCGCCGAGGATCTGGCGGCACAGGGAGTCGAATGTCTGGTGGTCGCATGCACCGAACTATCGGTGATCGGCGATCAGTTGCGCACCAGCCTGCCGGTCTACGACGCCTCCGATCTGCTCGCCCGACACATTGTGGAAACGGCCTTCGGGTCAGACGATTGAAGCGATGGGAGACCGATAAACCCGCGACACGACCAGGAGGAAAGCGCGGCACACAAGCTGACATCTGCACGATCGAAAACAATCACGCCTGCAACGACCAGGCAGCGTTCCGACACGGACGTCGGAACACCGCACCAAAATGGAGGAGATATCCATGAAGCACGGCAAAATGATCATCAAGAGCATGGCACTGGCAGCAGGACTGCTGCTGACGGCGAGCAGTTTCGCGGCTACCGAATGGAAGATGGCGGTCGGTGACGGCAACGGCAGCGCGCAGGAAGCGATGGGGCTGAAGTTCGTCGAGTTGTTGAAAGAGAAAACGGGGGGCGAATACAGCGCCGATCTTTTCGTGAACGGCCAACTCGGTTCCGAACAGACAACAGTGAACAGCGCCGCCATGGGGGTGCTGGACATGTCAATCGTGGCCACCAACAACCTTGCGCCGTTCTCACCTGCATTGGGCATTCTTTCACTGCCCTATATCTTCGAAAATATCGAGCAAGCCAAAACGGTGGTGGAAGGCCCGATCGGCGAGAGTCTGAACGAGACCGCGATCAAGGACGCCGGCGTGCGGATTCTTGCCTGGTCATTCTCCGGCTACCGCAACTTCACCAACTCCAGAGGCCCGGTGAAGACGCTGAAGGATTTGCAGGGTCTGGTGGTGCGCGTGCCCAAGAACGACATCATGATAGAAACTTATCAGAGCTGGGGGATCAATCCCACGCCGATGGCCTGGACTGAAGTCTTCGTCGGGTTGCAGCAAGGCGTGATCGATGGTCAGGACACTCCTTATGCCGCGATCTACTCGATGAAGTTCGGTGAGGTGCAAAAGTATCTCACCGAGCTTCACTACCTGTTCCTGCTCGAACCGCTGATCATGTCCGAGTCGGTGTTTCAGCAGCAAACCCCCGAGGTGCAGAAGGCCTTGATCGAAGCCGGCAAAGAGGCGACGGCCTACAGCTTCAACTGGCTGCAGGAGCAGGAAGCCAGAATCAAGGGCGAACTGGTCAAGACCTACGGCATGCAGATCGACCAGCTCGAGGACGAAGATAAATGGGCTGCCAAGGCGATGGAAACGGTGTGGCCGGACTTCTATGAACAAGTGGGCGGCAAGGACAAGGTCAACGAAATCCTGCGGGCATTGGGCCGCAAGGAGATGTGAGGAAGCGCGGGTGGCGAGGCGCCTCGCCCCGCCCGTCGGGATGACAGCGCGTGCCCGAGAAGAACCGCGATTCGTTCGCGGTTTTTCTGTTGACGGCGCAGGCTTGAACCTAAAAACTCGCGCGGAAAACGATTCGAAGCGACGTAAGAAACCTCACGGTCGAATGTCTGTTATCCCGAGCGTTGCGTATTTTGCGCGCTGCTCATAGATCGCAAAAGGAGAACAGCCATGAAACTCAAGACTCTCATTGCCGGCATCACCACCGCGTTCGCGCTGACCGCGGGACTCTCCAGTCCGGCGTTTGCCGAGTATGTAAACCGCTACCAGGCGCCGGAGAAGGTCAGCAAGGCCGAGGCGATGAAGCATGCGGAGCCAGGCAAGAAAGCACCCGCCGAACATCCGCGTGCGATCAATACGGATGAGGTTCATCTGCTCTACACGCCGTGATTGTCGTGATGTTGCCAAAAATATTTGGTAAGGATTCGGTGCCCCGTTGAATTCAACCGGGCACCGAATTCCGATCTATTTGTGTCATCGGGTTGAATGGTGCAATGCCATTCGGTTATTGCACCCTACAAGCTCGCGCCATCGACCTGCTTTGGTTCAAGCGCACGCGGATCGACGCCTTCGAGACAGTTGACGTTGATCGCCACCATTTCTTGCCCATCCGGCGTTTTGCCATTCGCAAAGCTCTCGACACCGCAGGTCTTGCAAAACAGGTGCTGAATCTTCTTCTGGTTGAAACGATATTCGGTAAGGTTTTCTTTGCCCGATTGCAGGTCGAACTTGTCGGGTGGTGTGAAGGCAAGCGTAAAGCCCATTGGCTGGCAACGGGAGCAGTTGCAGATAATGGATTTGTCGATATCGACATCGACTTCATAAGCCACCGCGCCACACTGGCAGCCGCCTTTATAGTGTTTTTCAGTCATCGTTGTTCTCCTTTCGTGATCGCCTGTTTGCGCGCACCGACGAGCGAGAACATGGCACCTTGCGGGTCGATGCAGTTGAGCATGTACTCGTCGCCGGGGATTTCGTGGGGGCCGTTGAGCACCCGTCCTTGATTGGCCTTGATCGTTTCGATCGCCTTGTCGACATCGGGCACGCGGAAATAGAAGGTCCGCATCGTCACCGGCATTTCGTCGGGCGTGTTCATCACCGCGCCGATCATCTTGTCGCCCTGATACATGAACTTGTATTTTTCCGTCGGCCCCATT
>RCMY010005585.1_pt1 | contig 10657 bp, 12 predicted proteins | sample 2041341 | NCBI WGS metagenome assembly RCMY01 (sample SAMN09708234, study PRJNA481090) | Marine sediment metagenome, whole genome shotgun sequencing project.
ACTTCGTACACGGCCATCGGTGAGTGGGCCACCATGTAATCGATGGCTTGCTGGCGCGTCCATCCGAGCGCATGCATGCCCGTATCGACGACTAACCGGCAGGCTCTGAGGGAATCGGCGAACAACATGCCAACCCGCTCCCAGTCGTCTTCGTAGAGCCCCATCTCGTCGGCGAGTCTCTCGGTGTACAAGCCCCAACCCTCACCAAAGCCGGGAAGGTACAGGTGGCGATGGAGAGGGTGCACGTTCTCGTTCTCCATGCCGAGAGCCAATTGAAGATGATGCCCGGGGATTCCTTCGTGGTAGGCGATTGCTGCCACCTGGAATGTTGCCCACATGGACGGTTCGGCCGTATTGAAGAAGAACTGTCCGGGCTGGCTACCGTCCTCGCTCGGCGTCCGGTAGTAGGCCAGTGCTCCTACCTCGGTGGCACTCGCTACGCAGTCCGCCTTAGGAAGAACTCCGAACCAATCTCCCATGACCGCTTTGGCCTTCTCGAAGGCTCGGACCGCCTCCATAATGATTGATTCGGCGTCGTGGTGATGCAGCGACTCGTCGGTGCGCAGTCGCCGGTAAATCTCACCGACCTCCTGGGTTCCAAGTAGCGGCCCCGCCAGCTCGAGGTATTCCTCCTCCAGGCGAGCCACCTGGGTTAGACCAACCGCGTGCACGTGCTCGGGAGTGACGTCGAGGGTGGTGTGGGCTTTGACAAGCCGGCGGTACAGCTCAGAACCACCATCTAGATGTAACAGGCCTGGTTGGTCGTCCGATCTCCCGGCGGGTTCGGTGGTGACCCGTAAGGTTTCTACGAGCCGGTTCAGGGCGGGTTTGACCAATCGATCTATGCGGTCGGCGGCCTCACCGACCCAGCGCTCGGCCTCAGCGGCTGACAGCTCTATTGGCGCGGCCTGCCGCGCAAAGGGCTCTGCCGGGTCGGCCAGGAGGGCGGTGAGCCTAGAGGCCGTATCGCCGGCATGTCGTGCCAGGGGTACCCGGCCGGAATCAACGCCCTCTCGAAGGCGATCGATCAGCTGGTCGATGAATACGGGAAATGCATCAAGTTTCTGCAGATAGCGATCGCCGTGATCGTGCGTGACCAAGGGCTGAACGGTCATGCCCGGCAGCAGCCAGGAAACGATTCCCATCTGCATATTCGGGCCGAGCAGCTCAGCCTGGGCGGCGTGAGTCAAAGCATCGTTGGTGGCGGCAGCTGCAACGGTCGCCACCAACACGCGAGAAGTCAGATCGTCAGCCGTCAGAGATCGAGCCTGAGCTGCGAACGATTCGTATTGAGCAACGGCAGCCAACGTACCGGCAGCCGATAGATCGGTCCATCGCTCCACGTAGGACAGATCACCGCGCATGAGGCCGGCGTAGTGGTTGGTCTGTTTCCGAAAGTCCCAATAGGCGTCGGCGAGTTCACTGGCAGTTGTCATGGGGCGATACTACGCACAGCCCTCAACCAGATTCGCTCTGATCGAATGCCGAAACTGACGTAAACCATACGGCCACGCCGTCGGCTTCGGGAGCTGCACTCACCCAGCTTGCATCAGTGACGCCGAGCGAGACGATATTTCCGCCCCTTTCGACACGGACCAACATCGTCCCTGAGTCGCCCGCCTCGGCAGTGGCCTCGGCGCCGATTCCTGTTGCCTGCTGAACGACCAGATCGGCTACATCGGCGAGAGCGCCCGTATTGTGCCACTCATGTTCCGTTGCCGAACAACTTCCGAGACACCAGGAAACATCGGCGCGGTCGCCAAGAACCGAATCCAGCGCCGCCGCCAGGTCGTCCTCAAGCGCCAGGGTCGAATCGGTCGACGCCCACCAGAAGATACCTCCAGCGGCGATGGCCACCACGAGCGCAATGCCCCACAACCGGTACCGGCCGGTCCGGCGCTTCAGGCGCGCGGAATCCTCTAGTTCTTGATCCATGGGCCACCACCCTAGATCGGGAGAACGCCAGCTACGACCACCCCAACGAGCGGCAGCGATCGACCGTCCAATGCATCATCGATCCGAGCCGATACAATCGTCGGATGCAGCCAGTAATCGGGATCACCACCTACGACCGTGCCGAACGTCCATCGCCAACGGAACACTATGCCGCCCACTATTCGGTCCCGACGGAGTATGTCGACGCGGTGCGCCGGGCTGGCGGGGTGGCCGTGTTGTTGCCTCCCGGCGAGGAGAATTGGACCCGTTGGATGGATATCGTCGATGGCGTCGTAATCGCTGGTGGTACTGACATCTCACCGGAGCGCTACGGCGGCAACTCTGATCATCCGCTCGTCAGCGCAAAGTCGGTCGCCCGCGATGAGTCGGAACTTGCGCTGGCCACCGCTCTGGTGAATTCAGAGATTCCATCGCTATTTGTATGTCGGGGCATGCAAGTGCTCAATGTGGCACTCGGCGGCACTCTCCATGCCCACCTCCCCGATGTTATCGATGACGACATCCACCGCGACGAGGACGGGTTCTGGACCACCCACGTGGTCGACGTAACAGTCAATTCTCGACTCGCCAACGCGATGAGAACCGAACAGGTGACGACGTATTCGGGGCACCATCAGGCACTCGACCGCTTGTCGGAGGCGCTAACCATTACGGCGGTCGCTCCCGATGGGATTATCGAAGCCGTCGAAGTCCAAGACCATCCCTGGCTCGTTGCAGTGCAGTGGCATCCCGAGGTGAGTGCCGCGATCGACCCCACTCAGCAAGCTCTCTTCGACGCCCTCATCTCACACGCGTAACCGTCGGGAAAAATTTCGAGATTTTGGGCGATTTCTGGATTCAAACCTTGTCAGACAAGGTATCATGTCACACATGGCTAAGTATCAAGGACCCGGACTCACAGAACTCAGACGAGGTGTCGTCGAGTACTGCGTGATGTCCATGCTCTCGAAAGAGAAGATGTATGGATTCCAGCTCGTTGAGACGTTGGCCAGCCACGATGGATTGGTTACGAGCGAGGGCACGATGTACCCCCTGCTTGGCCGGCTCCACGACGCTGGTCTCGTCAGCACCGACTGGCAGCAAGAGGGGTCGAACCGACCCCGTAAGTACTACTCGCTAACCAGCGCGGGGTCAGCCGCTCTGGAGTCATTCCGCAATGACTGGGCTCGATTTCGAGACACCGTCGACAAAGTTCTATCTATCTCAGGAGAATGAATGCTCATGCAGGCGTCTAACCAAACTCTTATCGATGACTACCTGACCGCCGTCCGGGAAGCGACCCGTTCGCTCCCCCGCGGCCAGCAAGAGACAATCGTCGGTGACCTCGAATCTCACATAGAGCAAGCCTTACCAACCGAACCAGGCGAAGCCGAGGTAAGGACCGTCCTCGATCGGCTTGGCTCTCCTGAATCGATCGCCGCCGAGGCCGGCGCCACCGCCGTTGCCGCCAACCGTCCATCTCGAGTCAAGGAAGTAGTCGCCTTAATCGGTATCAGCATCGGATCGCTCTTCATTCCGATCGTCGGATGGATGGTGGGCATCGTGCTGGTCTGGATGTCCCCGGTTTGGTCCAAGGTTCAGAAAGTCGCCGCCACTCTGGTCTGGCCGGGCGGATGGTTCGCGATGCTCTACCTGCCCTTGGTGAGCGTTCGATCTGCGAGTGATATTTCGAACGCAGGTAGCAACGCCGCCGGTCAAATATTGTTGCTGATTCTTTTCATATCGGCTCCACTAGCCGTATTGGCGTGGCTCATCGGATCACTGGTTCGAGCAGACACGAAATAGCCGAAAGCAACCCCTTGACGATTGCCGAGGCGGTAGCCTCCGCTGACGCCGCCGCGTCGACGGCCGTTGCCAAGGAGGTTCGTCATGTCCGGTGATGGTGCAGTGCCCTATGTTGTAAACGCTGGCGAGGGAAGGGTCATCCAGGGACCGGCTGGAGGCCCCGCCACCGTGAAAGCGCGAACCGAAACCACCAATGGATCGTTCACGATGGTCGAGATCACCATCGGCCCCAAAGAGGGGCCACCGCTCCACTCGCATCGACGCGAGGACGAAATGTGGTACATCCTCGATGGCGACTTTCGGTTCATCGCTAACGAAGAGATCTTCCCCGCCCACACCGGCTCGTTTGCGTTTGTACCGCGAAGAACCGCCCATTGCTTTCAGAACGTAGGTGACCAGCCCGGCAAGCTGCTCGTCATGTTCGCTCCTTCAGGGATGGAACGTTTCTTCGAGGAGCACGCTGAAATGCCACCGGGTCCGGTGGATCCAGACCGATACCGGGAAATCGCCAACAATTCCTGGATGGACGTACTCGGGCCACCGCTCGGACAACTCCACCCGCTGTGACCTACGGGCGACACACCCCTAACGCCTCAGCACCTCGGCGAGAGGCTCGTGCCAGTCGGAGTATTTCGGGGTCCATCCGAGGATGTCTTTGGCCTTTTGGTTCGACACAGCAGGCTGTTCATCAATCAGATACCTCAGAATTGTCAGCGGACCGAGGGAAAACGTTATTGGTGGCACCCGGATCGGTACGGGAGCCCCGATCTCTCTGGCCATCCACGGCAAGAGGTCGCCCGCTGTTACTCGAACATCATCGGTGATGTTGTAGATCCCTGATGGTGCACCCAACCCCTTGACTGTGGCGTCCGCCGCATCATCCAAGTGAAGCATGTGGAACGAACCCCGACCTTGCCCTACGACCGGGAGCATGCGCTTGTGAAGCATCTCGGGATAGGCACCGTCGGGTGCGAAATAGGTTCGCGGACCATAGAAATGTCCGTAGCGGAGCACCACTCCTCCAGCAGAGATCGTGGCGGCCTCGAGCACGCCGATCGCTTTGATTACCGCCCGGTGGCTTGCCGGGGCCGTCAAGTAGAGAGGATCGTCCTCCTGGCGGATGCCGCTGCCAGGTTTCTGGACGAAAGCAATCGACTGAGCAACCAATTTGGCACCAGTCTCCCTGGCCGCCTCGGCAAGTGCCGGCCCTCCCAACGCTCGCAACTGGTTGGTGAGTTTGGCATTCTTGTTGGCTTCGATCGGGTTGATCAACGATCGGGGAAGACTTGTTAATTGATTGACAATCGCATCCGGTCGGGCCTCGACAGCTGCCCGCTTGAGCGCCTCAGGGTCTAAGGCGTCTCCTCTGATCACTTCACAACCCGTCGCAGTCAGCTCTTTGGCCTTAACGTCGGACCGGGCCAAAGCGACAACGGTGTGGCCTCGATCCAAAAGACGGTCGACGACGGGCGGCCCGATGACGCCAGTTGCTCCGGCGAGAAAGATCCGCACGTCAGGCTATCGCAGCGAGCACGTCGGCTTGCCCGAGATGAAGCGTGTCGTGGAAGAAAAAGAACTGAAGTCTTGACCCGACCGACACCTCCTGATCGCCGGCAGTCACCAACCGATCGAGATTCCTACCGGCGTCACCCCGGAGGGCAGCAGCAACCGCTTCGCCGGACTGCTCGAGCAAATCTCGGAGCGTGTCGAAGGGGAGGACTTGCGGTCCGTCGGTGGTAATCGGGTCGGATTCACGGCCATAACGGGGACCAAGTCCTTCAATGGCCGGCGCGTCCAGCATCTCCAACACGACATTTCGATAATGGATGATGTGCCCGACTGTCCAGTTCAGACAATTGGCTCCTTCGAACTGGCGAAGGCTGGTGGCATCGTCGACCCCGTCAATCTGGCGGGTCAAATATCCCGTATTTCGTTCGAAACTTACGGCTAAGTCCTCTACGACGTTCATGCCGCAAGGCTACCGCGTACGCTGACAATATGCTCCACGAGAGACTTGCCGCAGCTCGGTTTGGCGTCCTGTCCACCGTCCGTCCCGATGGAAGGCCCCACGCCGTCCCGATCGTGTTCGTGGTGGTGTCTGGTCACCTGATTACCGCCGTCGACCACAAACCCAAGACCAGTAAAAAGCTCACCCGGATCAAGAACATCGAACACAACGCCGCCGTATCGGTTCTCGTTCATCACGACAGCGACGACTGGGCCGACCTGTGGTGGGTCCGCGCCGATGGTGAAGCTTCTATCCGCCATAAGCCAGAGCCACAATGGCTCGAAGCTCTGGCCGACAAGTACCCGCAATACCGCGGGCTGCCCCCCGAAGGACCGTGGATTGACGTCGCAATCAACCACATCGGCGGATGGTCCTTCTCGGCCGAATAGGAATACTCGGTTGGCCGACTCCTAATTCAGCCCCAGCGTTTCACGATCTGATGAACGACCGGCTCGAGCGTCGGGTGATCAGCTACCAGGTCCTGAGCCATCCCGACGATCTCCCGACGCGGATCGCCCGAGAACTCGTAAAACTCGAAGGTCGCCGAGGCAACATAATCACCACCCACATCGAGCGTCGTGAGGTAGTGGGCTACCGGACCGAGCAGCCCGGCCATCGATCCATACAGATCCCCGATCAGCTCATTCGCATCAGACCCCGGTGCGTAGATCTGGTCCATGACCCACAGTACGAAGCAGTAGAGGGCATTGGCCAGTTCGGCGACTGGCCGGATGTAGGGCGGGAAATCGGTGACGTGCGGGTTCGACATCACGGGCCGGACAAACCCGAGTTCGACGGTACCGTCGGCCAGTTGCTCGAATTTGTAATAGTGGGTCAGCTCGCGGTGCTCGGGATCGGCATAACGATGGTCGCCGACCCCTTCTCCCTGATGGATGATGATCTCCATGGCTTCGATGGCCGAATCGCAGTCATGGACTCCCACCAAACCCCCGCTGTCAGCCGCATCGAACTTGACGGGGTTATAGAAGGCAGGATCAGACAACTGTCGGTCGAGGCGCGGATTGTCGAACGGTTCCAAGCGGTATACGGATTCCTCGATCGCCGAATAGAACTGGCCGAGCGTTTCGTATTCGTCTGCCTCAGGGGGCGCCCCGACCTCAGCTGGCTGTTCGATGACCATAAAGAGGTCGCGAATGACTGCTCGCGAGCAGGGCTCAAGACTCACGATGGTTTCAGGGACATGGTGTGGCAACACAACCGGATAGGACGGGATACTGGCCGGTGCATAGAACTTGGGCTCGCCACCGGTCCCCAACAGGAGGTTACCAACCAGGGCAAGGTGGAGCATCTCTTCGACAGCAACACTTCGGATGAGCTTGACCGCATCCGAAGCCTGGTCGTCCAGCGAATACATCGCGTAGAGGTAGGTAGGGATCGTGGTGAGCTCAACTATGCCTGCCAACCGCAAATGAGCGTGAAGTTGTTCTACGGTATCGATCGGCATCAGGCCTCAAAGCCAATCTGGGCGTGGGTACCGTCACATAACGGCTTGTTCTTTGAGGCGCCACATCGGCATAGCGTCACCCGATTCCGGGGCGCCATCTCCTGTCCGTCGGTCATCACGATCGGGATCCCTCCAGTTACGGCAAGTGGCCCGTTGGGAACCGGGGCGATCTCACAAGCAAGTGCGGGCTCGATCAGTTCGCCGTCGATCTCGTACGCCAGCGCTCCCGATGGACATTTCTCAAGCATCGACATCAGGTGACCGCGGACCACCGTGTCCTCGGTGTCGGCCAGCATCTTGAACCAGTTGGTTACGCGATTCCCGCAGAATCCGGCGTGCTCACAGAGCTCCCCATCACGAAGCACGACCATGCCGGTGCCGTCGTGACGATCGATGTTCTCGGTGGGACGTCCGACCGGGGCCCGTTCGGCGCCGCCAAATCCCTCGAAGCTGTGAGAACCATCACAAAAAGGTTTGTTATCGGACTTACCGCATCGACAAAGCAGGTACGTCGCCGGAGTTTCGATCACGGCATCGCTCTTCCAGGTGAGCGGTTCGCCGAACTCGGACATCACCTCGTCCTTAGGGCGCAGGGGAACACCCCCCGACACCTCGTAGGGGCCGTGCACCGTCACTTCAATCTTCATACTCGCCCGCCAAAACCGCGTTGTGATTGTCTCGTCGCGTCCCTGCCCGCTGATCATACGCGGGTAGGGTGTTGTCATGTCGACCGAATCCAAGACGGAACTGTTCTGGGATCTCGTCGAACCGCTCTACGACACACACGTGACCCGCTCGACCATGATGGGATTCCCATGTGTCCGCTTCGACGGCTCGTTCTTTGCCTCCCTCGATCATCGGTCAGGTGACCTGATCGTAAAACTGCCAAAGGAGCGCGTCGAGAAGCTCGTTGAGGACGGCACCGGTATCCCATTTGCGCCGGCAGGACGCACGTTTAAGGAATGGGTATCGGTACCTGCCGAAGACGAGGCAACCTGGTCAGCGCTCATCGCCGAGGCCCAAGCCTTCGTCGAGAAGCCGTGACTCCGAGCGGAGCCTACGACGCGGTGGTGGTTGGGTCTGGACCGAATGGCCTGGCGGCGGCCATACGCCTTGCTCAGGCTGGCCTGTCGGTCATCGTTTTAGAAGCCAATGAGCAGATCGGCGGAGGGACGAGGACTGTCGAACTGACCGAACCAGGGTTTCTCCACGACGTCTGCTCGGCGGTAATGCCGTTCGCCGAACACTCGGCGGCCCTTAGATCAATGCCACTCACACAATTCGGCCTCAAATGGCTTTACGCAGACGTTGAGGTGGCTCATCCACTCGATGAGGGTGACGCAGGGATAATCGTTCACGACGTCCAACATACGGCCGACCGATTGGGTCGCGATAGCGCTTCATATGCATCGCTTTTCGGACCGCTTTCTCGCGACGCCGATGCCATCTTCGAGTTCGCCATGGGGCCGATGCTGAGAGTCCCCAAACACCCGTTCAAGTTGGCCCGCTTCGGTCTTCCCGCTCTTTCCTCTGCGAACCGACTGGCCAACCGTTTCGATGAACCGACAGCGAGGGCACTATTTGCCGGGCTGGCCGGACATGCCGTTCAACCATTTTCAAGCCACATGTCGGCGTCCGTTGGTCTGGCGCTCGGGGTCGCGGCTCACGCCTACCGGTGGGCGATTCCGAAGGGAGGAGCTGCCAGCGTCACGACTGCCATGGCCGACTATTTCACGTCTCTGGGAGGTGTGATCGAGACCGCCTGCCCGGTGCGAGCGGCCACCGATATCCCATCGAGCCGACTCAAACTCCTCTCGGCAACCCCGACTGCGTTCGCCTCGATCTTTGATCTGGCGGAGCCAAAATGGGTCTACGGACCTGGCGCCTTCAAGGTGGATTGGGCTCTCAATGGTCCGATCCCTTGGGCCGACGCCTCTGTTGGCCAAGCAGCAACCGTGCATCTCGGCGGTTCCTTCGAAGAGATCGCCGCAGCCGAACTCGCCGTGCACTCGGGAGATCATCCCGACCGACCGTATGTGCTGCTCGCCCAGCCCACCAACGTCGACCCGAGCCGGGCACCCGCCGGCAAGCACATTGCCTGGGGTTACTGTCATGTGCCGAACGGCTCCGATTTCGACATGGTTGAACGCATCGAGAACCAGATCGAACGTTTCGCGCCCGGATTTCGGGATCTCATCATCGCCAAGCACATCAAGAATCCCGCCTGGTACGCCGACTACAACGAGAACTATGTGGGCGGTGACATTGGCGCCGGAGCGTTCACGCCAATGCAGATGTTCGGTCGGCCCAAACTGTCACCCAATCCCTATTCGACGTCGCTCGAGGGGGTCTTCCTCTGTGGTGCTTCGACCGCCCCCGGAGGTGGTGTGCACGGGATGGCCGGATGGAACGCCGCGCATGCGGCGCTTCGATCGATCGGCGCACCTACCGGGAGTGTCGTTTAGCCCGGGTTAAAGCTCGGCGGCTTCGGCGCGCTCTTTGTCTCTCAACAGGCGACGGAGAATCTTGCCTGAAGCCGACTTCGGAATCGTGTCAGTGAACTCCACTCGACGGATCTGCTTGTAGTTGGCAACCTTGCCTGCGACGAACTCCATGACTTCATCGGCGGTGAGTTCCTGCCCTGGCTTCAGCTGCACATATGCCTTGGGAAGCTCGCCAGCCTCAATATCGGGTATGGGAATCACCGCCGCGTCGGCGATGGCTGGGTGCGTCAACAACAGACCCTCGAGCTCGGCAGGGGGCACCTGGAAACCCTTGTACTTGATGAGCTCTTTAAGCCGATCGACGATGTAATAGTGACCGTCGGCGTCAACATGGCCAATGTCGCCGGTGTGCAGGTATCCGTCAGCGTCGACGGTCGCCGCAGTGGCCTCGGGGTTGTTCAAGTATCCCTTCATCACCTGGGGGCCCCGGATCCACAGCTCACCATCCTCGTCGAGGTCAAGATCCGCACCGGTTTCTGGATCGACGATCCGACACTCCGTGTTCGGAACCAACACACCAATTGAGCCAGGTTTGAAACCACCCGGCGGCGTGGCGTGGGTGATCGGAGAAGTTTCGGTTAGCCCGTACCCCTGGACAACCTCACAACCAATCCGGGCCGCCGCTTCGGCGGCGACCTCGGCGGACAGAGGGGCCGCCCCCGAGAACACCTGACGGGCTGCGGAAAGGTCGTACTTATCGACGAGAGGATGCTTGGCCAAGGCCAACACAATCGGGGGAACCAAGTAGTGACGGGTGACCTTCTGGTCCTGGCAGATCCGCAGGAATTCTTCGAGATCAAACCGTGGCATCGTGACCAGAGTCGATCCGTTCGCAACTGCTCCGTTCATGAGAACCTGCATCCCGTAAATGTGGAAGAACGGCAGCACGGCAATGCCGACATCGTCACTGGTGATACTGATTACGGGCTCTGATTGGGC
>RCMY010005586.1_pt1 | contig 10657 bp, 7 predicted proteins | sample 2041341 | NCBI WGS metagenome assembly RCMY01 (sample SAMN09708234, study PRJNA481090) | Marine sediment metagenome, whole genome shotgun sequencing project.
CCACGTGGCGCGATCCCCATTGCGCGGCGCGGCAGAACTCCAGATGCTCCAGCACGGCATTGGCGTGGCCGGTGCTGGTTGTGATGAAGAAGTGCTGGTCGTTACGGCGCAGCATAAGCCCGTCATCCAGCACCATGCCGTCTTCTCTTAGCAGCACAGCATATTTGGCGCGACCGACTTTGAGCGTGCTCGCGCGGCTGAGGTAAAGGTGATCGAGAAAAGCGGCGGCGTCACTGCCGGCCACTTCAATTTTTCCCAGCGTGGAAGCATCTGCAATGCCACCCGATTGACGCACCCGGGCCGCCTCCACGGTACCTGCGATCAGCGCGGTTGAACCATTGCTGTGATAGAAGCGTGGTCGCAGCCATAAACCGGCAACTTCCAGCTCGGCGCCGTTAGCTGCATGCCATTCGTGCAATGGTGCGCGCCGGGTTGGCCGCCGATTGGCGTCGCGCCGCCAGCCTGCTAACGCCGACAATGAGACCGGTTGATAAGGCCGGCGCGGGCGACTTGGCCGCGCTTCCTCGATGTCAATATTACGCAGTTCGCCGAGAATGGCAGCACCCAGCAAACCGCCGGTGCGGCCCTGGTCTGTGCCGACTCCCAGTGTAGTGAAGCGCTTAACGTGTTCAATATCCTGCAAGCCCTCCGCCAGCGCCTGGCGCAGATCAGCGACGGTTACGTCGTTCTGCAAGTCGACAAACTGGCGCTTTTCTTCTGACTTAGACGCCGCAGAACGCCAGAAAGATTCGACTAGCGGTTCCGCATCGCCGTGGGCTTCAATTGCGAAAGCATGATAAATTGCAGCGGATGCAGACGTGTCTTCCGCAGAGCGTTGACTCACTCTGGCACCAGTGGCACAGCCGTCTTCAATAACACGCGCCAGTTCAAGCTGGCCGTTCGCCGCCCCACAGCTTAGCTGCCATTGTGGTTCCAGCGCGGATTCGTCGGGTGCTTTAGTGGCGGACGAATGCCAGCCGCCGCTGACTAACAATGCGTCACAGTGCAATTCGCGCCGTGAGTCTGATGTAGCGAGAGGGGCTACTATCGCACTGGTTACTTTACGCCTGCCTTGAACAGCGACAACGGCATGACCGCTTAAGCATTCTGTGCCGCTAAGCAATAGCTCGGCCCGTTCGGACGAGCCGCTGTGGTCGCGAGTATCAATGATAGCCACGATCTGCATACCCGCCGCGCGCAGTCGCGTGGCAGCAGCGTACAGTCGATCATGATTGCCGAATAACACCAGTCGCTGCCCTACCCGCACGCCATAGCGAGCCAGATAGCGCTCCGCTGCTCCGAGTAGCATTACCCCCGGTAGGTCATTATTAGCAAATGCAATAAACCGCTCTTGCGCGCCGGTTGCCAGCACACACGCGGCCGTTTGAATGTGATACAGCATATCTTTGCCCGGTAGGCCGCCCGGCTCACGATGCGCCACAACCAGGCCACCCGCACTGCTAATGACGGAGGTTTCCGTCAGCACACGAACGGAGAGTTGCTCGAGTTCTTGCAGTGCCTTTGCGGACCATTCACGACTTGGGAGGCCGTCGATGGTCGCGGTCTCGAAATCAAGTTCGCCGCCACAGTTAACCTCGCGCTCGCAGATAATGACACTAGCGCCGGCGCGCGCTGCGGTTAATGCTGCCGTGAGTCCGGCTGGTCCCGCACCGGCGATTACCACGTCGCAGGCGAGATACTGCCGGCCCGCTGGCGCCAGTTCGCTTGCGCCCGGTGCTTTGCCAAGGCCGGCCAGGCGGCGAATAATCCCTTCCCAGGCGTGCCATGAAGGCCAGATAAAGGTTTTGTAGTAAAACCCGGCGCCATAAAATCCGCTGCCAAGACCGAGCAGCCCGCCGATCACGTCATGCTCAAGTGTTGGCCACCGATTTTGGCTGGCGAGCTGCAAACCGTCGCGAATAAGCACTCGCGACGCCGCCATATTGGGAACCAGGTAAGGATCGGTACCGACAGTCAACAGCGCGTTGGGTTCATCGACGCCCGCCGCCAACACGCCGCGGCGGCGGCGGTACTTCACGCTACGACCGAATAGTTGCACGCCGTTTGCCAGTAGCGCAGAGGCCACGCTGTCGCCCTCAATGCCGCTGTAGGTTCGGCCATCAAAAACAAACTTTATCTCTTTACCGCGTAGCCTCAACCCGCTGCGCTGATCACTGACACTCATGGTTCAATGCTCGCCAGCGATTGCACGGCGATAACCCGCGCCGTTGAGGGGTCGCGACGCACCAGCAGCCAGTCGCGGCAACCGTGCAGGTGTTGCCAGTATTCAATACTCTCAAAGAGATGATTGTCACGTAGATAAACAGCATCTATGGCCGACTCGGCAGTAGCGGACGCGGCGGACTTGCGAAAATGAAATTCATGCAGCGGTCGTTCGCCGCAAAAAGGGCAGCTAAAGATGGTCATTGGCGCACCGGAAAGGGGCCTTCGCCGCCTTCGTCCAGCAGATGGCCGCTGGCAAAGCGAGCGAGGTTATAGGGGGCGATCAGATCGGGGGCGGTGCCACTGGCAACGAAGCGTGCACACGCAGCACCAGAGGCGGGAATAGTCTTGAAGCCGCCGTAGCACCAGCCGCCATTAATAAAAACGTTATCGAAACCAATGCGGTCGATAATCGGGCTGCCGTCCATGCTCATGTCGTTGGTGCCAGCCCAGTGACGCAGAATTTTAAGTCCGGCGGTTTGCGGCAGCAACCCAACCGCACCTTGCGCCACATCTTCGAGGCGGCTCCATTCGCCTTCGCGCGTATAGGAGGGCATGCCGTCGAGCGAGCCACCCATCACGAGGCCGCCGCGGTCTGACTGGCACATATAGATTTCATCGTGGAATACAAGCACGGTGTTGAGCAGAGGCTTGATCGGCTCGGTCACCATGGCTTGCAGCACATGCGTTTCGATGGGAAGAGGTACACCAAGCATTGTGCCAATCGCGCCCGTATGACCGGCGACCGCGAATACGATGCGGTTCGCCAGCACCTCGCCTTGCGTGGTCGCAACGCCGGTGGCCACTCCCGCGCCGCTGAGTACAGCCGTTACTTCGCAGTCTTCGATAATATCCACCCCTAACGCCGCCGCCGCGCGCGCATAACCCCAGGCAACCGCATCATGCCGCACGGTGCCGCCGCGTGGCTGGCATAAGCCGCCGATAATTGGTATACGCCGTGGCCGGGCTGGGTTCAGCTCCGGTACTTGTTTTGCCAGCGCATCGCGATCAAGCAGTTCGGCGTCGATGCCCGCCAGCCGCATTGCATTGCCGCGTCGCGCCAGCGCATTCATCTCGTCATCGCTAGCGGCCAAATTGACAACGCCGCGCGGGCTGTACATCACATTGAAGTTAAGGTCGCGGGATAGCGTCTCCCAGCGCCGCAGAGAATCTTCGTAAAAATGCTGGTTCTGCGGCAGCAGGTAGTTAGAACGGACGATAGTCGTGTTGCGGCCAATGTTGCCGTAACCGACCAGGCGTTTCTCCAGTACCGCAATACGTTTGATGGCGTGATCGCGGGCAAGGTGATACGCCGTTGCGAGTCCATGGCCGCCGGCGCCGACTATCACGACGTCGTACTCCTTAGCTAATTTAGCACCACCCCACAACGGTCGCCAGAAGCCTTCGCGCGCCAAACGCGCGCGTAATAGTGACCAGGCGGAAAAGTGGCGCGTAGATATTGTCATTTACCTAACGCTGTTCGACGACGCGTCATCGGTCAAAGCCGCGCCCTGATCGGCCGGCACCACCCAGCCATTCCCGGCCTTGATAATTTGTGCGATCACCGCGATTTCATCGAAGATGCGGTACTCGCGGATAATCTTGCCGTTGCGAATTTCAAAGTGCGACGAACCGAGAATATTCACCGGCGCGTCATTGCTTCTGCCGTATACGGGCGAGCCGCTGTAGGTACCGTGCAGCAGCCAAATAACGCAAATCCGCAAACCGAGATCCGCCGACTCATGCACCGAAAAATCACGAATTTCCATCATGCCATCGGGGAACGCGGCGAGCAGGCTCATGATTTCGAGCTGGAAATTGGCAATCTGCATAACCCGCCGCATGCGCACAGTCTGGCACACCACGCTGTCATCGCAGTAGTCGGCCACTTTGTCGAAGTGGCGGCGGTTCCAGACTTGCTCGAAAAAGTCGGCGATCATCTCGCATTCGGCGACGTGGCGCTTGGGACGCTGTCCGGAAATGCCGCACTCGATGGGGTTCTCTATGCGGCCGGCGAACGGTGCTGCCTCGGCCGAGGTCTGCATCGTTTTGCCTAGCACCGGTGAGCGTTCCGACAGCTCGGCGGCAACGCTATAGGGGTTCATGCCTAGCGCTTGCAGTACCGCAAACTCGTCGCGAATCACCCATTCCTCGACCACGAGATTGTCTTGCACCAGGCAATGCGCCATGCCACGATTTACCCAGTCGCGACCGGTTGGTGGACCGTAGGTCCAATGGCCGCTATGCGTTGCGTTGTTCAGCACGCGATGCGCACTGATAAATCCATTGTCTCCGCGCGCCTCCCAAATCACGTCATCGTGGCCGCCACCACGGTTCGGGAACGCGACCATCTTTTGGATGGAGTTACCGATCACATTCTCAAGGCCATAGGTTTCCCCATAACAGGTGTGGACTTTAACGTCGGGCGCGTAATGATCATGAATTTGGCCCAGCCCGCGCTTGATCCAGATGCGGTCAGTCCAACTGGTGATGTACTCGCGAGGGTCGCGATAGGGCGCGTAGGCAGAGGGCAAGAGATCGACTGACCCTGTATCCTTGGACATGCTATTTATCCTTAGACCCTGAGGGGTCTCGTAGATAGTTTAGGAAATAGCGCTAGAAGTCGCATGTCGCGGCGGCTTTCAGCAATTCGATAGCTTCCGTCCTGGTCATCACACTGGACTCCTCCAGCACGTCAATCAGTGGTCGCCCTTCCGCGACCGAGCGGTGCGCCAGGACGCTAGTCTGCTGGTAGCCGATTAGCGCAACCAACGCAGTACCCAGCGCCATTGAATTCATCAGATTCGCTTCGTTGACAGCCGTATTTGCCTTTATTTCGGCAACGCATTTCTGCCGAAATAGTCTGCTGCCATTAGTTAGCAACTGCATCGACTCGAACACGCGATCGGCGACTACCGGTTCGAAATGATTGATTTCCAGTTGACCGCTTTGAACTGCCTGTGCGACACATACATCGTTGCCAACCACGGCAAAACTCAATTGCACCATGGACATTGGCACTACCGGGTTGATCTTCCCGGCCATAATCGATGAGCCGGCTTGCAGGGTCGGCAAAAGAATTTCAGCGATGCCGCCGACCGGGCCGGATGCAAGCAGAATAAAGTCGGAGGCGACCTTGGCCAGAGAGGTCGCGCAGGTACGGAGTTCTGCGGATACGCGCGAGAAGGTATCCATGTTCTGCATTGCATCGAATGAGTTTTCCGGTGGCGAGAAATGGATGCCAGTCAGGCCTGTCAAATGCTTGAACACGGACGCGCGATAACCCCGCGGGGCGCCAAAACCGGTACCGATAGCCGTTCCTCCCAGCGGCAGCACGAGCAGCTTTTCACCCACGGCTATCAACTCCCGGGCCAGCCGCGCGGTCAGTGCTGCATAGCCACCGAAAACCTGACCGAGTGTCATCGGTTGCGCATCCTGCAGGCACGTTCGTCCCAGGTGCAACACGTCTTTGAACTCTTCTGCTTTTGTTTGCAGACACTTGCCGAGCAGCGCTACTTCGGCAATCAATGGCCCCAACGATGCATACGTTGCTATCTTCATTGCGGCGGGGTAAACGTCGTTGGTCGACTGCGAACGGTTAACATGGTCGTTAGGGTGGACCATATCGTAGCTTCCGAGCTGGCCTCCCAGCAGTTGCTGGGCGCGATTGGCGATAACCTCATTAAAATTCATATTGGTCGACGTGCCACCGGAGCCTTCCAGTAAGTCGATCACCAGCGACTGCCGATGTTGCCCGTCGACAATCTCACAGCAAGCCTCGGCAATGGCTTGTTTTTGCTGTGCCGTAATCACGCCATGATCGAAGTTCGCCAGCGCTGCCGCCCATTTGCATTGGGCGAACGCCTTGCTGAACTCCTCGTGTGAACCAATGCTACGCGACGAAATCGCAAGATTCTCCACACCGCGCCTTGTGTTGGCACCGAACAGATAATCATTGGAGATTTCCATGTCGCCCAGGTGGTCGCGCTCTGTTCGAGTTGATCGGCTGTCTTCAATCATCGCTTTGCTTCCCACCGAGGTTGCCGCGCAGAATAAATCAAAAAAAAGTCTTGCACAAGAATTCGAATGCAAATAGTATTCGAATTCATTAAGAATTCGAATACACGAATTCTCATGCTGGTTTTGCAAATAAGAATATTAGGTCAGGCATGGAAAGCGCGGCGATACCGACGCCGCTAGACGTTAAACAAGCGATAGACGATAGTAGCGCGGCGGCATGTGCCGCTTCCTGAACAGGGCTTCACTATGTCTCGAAACAATAAGAACGAAGAGTTATCAAAAGAAGCGTATGCCCCATACGCCAGCCCGCGTGACTATATCCTCAGCTGGACCGACGAAATCTGGATCAAGCACGCGCTCGGCCGGCTGCATGACCACTACGCCGCCGATATAAAAGTCCACACTGCTTACGGCGAAACCTACGGCTTCGATTCAGTCATCCAAAACAGCGTGCAGAAAATGAGCGCTTTCCCGAACGGCGGTGGCGGTTCGGGTGAGGATGTCATCTGGGAGCAGCGCGGCGCCAACGGTTTTATCAGCTCGCATCGGGTGTTAAAAACCGGCACTCACAGCGGTTACTGGACCTACGGACCACCCACCGGTAAGGACTGGGTGTCGCGCACGATTGCTCACTGCCTGGTGCAGGACGGCAAAGTCACCGAAGAGTGGCTGGGGCGCGGTGAGTACGCGGGGTTGCAATCGCTGGGGCTTGACCCCGAAGAGGTCGCCGCTGGCCTCGCCGCCACAGCGCCGGTCACCGGCAAGTCTATTGATATCAGCACATCCGCCGCTTTCGCGGGTAGCTATCCCAAGCCGGGCGATGCCGGCGTTTCAGGCCTTCGACCCGACCGTTACCACGACGAATGCGAACTGATTGAGACGCTGTTCGATGAGGTCTGGAACAAACGTCGTTTCGACCTGGCCGAACAGTTCTGCGACCGTCAGGTCGTATGCCACGGCGTGCGGCTGCATCGCTTCCAGGGTATTGACAGCTATCGCCAGTCAGTCATCGACCTGCTCGCCGTGTTCCCGGACGGGCAGCTTGAGGTGCGCGATATCTGCGTTAATGAATCGCCCGACCTCGGCATACGTATCGGCGTTATCTGGGTGCTGCATGGCAGCTATTGCGGCGTGCCGCTGTACGGCGAACCGACGCGCTCGCCGGTCAAAGTGCTGGGCGCTTCGCATTACGAAATGCGTGCCGGCAAAATTCTACGCGAATGGCGGCTGTACGACGAAATCGCCGTGCTCGCGCAAATCATCAAGGCGCGCGGCGATGCACGCGCCGTGGTGGAGGTTTAAATGTCTTCCTTCCGTCGTACTCGACGCGAGGCCATTATTGCCGGCCTGCTGTGGGCAGTGTTCGCACTGTTGGTGCTAACCGTTTCATATCAGCTGGGCTACGGCGGTAAAGATAGCGGCACCACCCTGGGGGCACCGAGCTGGATTGTCTGGGGCGTGCTGCTGCCCTGGGTGGGGGCGGTGGTCGCCAATACGATCTTCGTCGTTTTCATCATGGCCGACGACGAGTAGCCGCTGATGTATACCGAAAACGCAGGCAACGTCGGCTTAGTTATTCTGTTTTATCTCGGCATTACCTTTCTGTTCGCCTGGTTCAGCGGCCGTAAAAATGCGCAAGGCAATTTTATGGAGGAGTATTTCGTCGGTGGCCGCAGCACTGGCCCCTGGGTGCTGGCGCTGACCTGGGTGGCGACCATGAGCAGCGGCGGTATTTATATTGGCGTGCCCGCGCTGGCGCATACCTTCGGCTGGATTCTGCTGCTGTGGATCTGCGGCAATATGATGGTTGCCACAGTTTCGTTTGGCGTGCTGGCCCGCCGCGTTAGCGAGTTGGGTCGTAAAACCGGCGCACTAACGGTGCCGGATCTGCTGCGCGATCGTTTCGAAAGCCCGGCCATCGCGCTCTGTGCCAGCGTCTTGATTATCGTCCTGCAACTGGCTTTTATGGTGGCACAGTACGCCGCCGGCGCGCGCATTATCGAAGCCGTGATCGGCCTGTCCTACCATTGGGGCGTGATCGGGTTTTCGGTATCAGTCACGCTGTATACCGCCTACGGAGGCTTTCGTGCGGTGGCCTGGACCGACAGTTTCCAGGCGCTGGTGATGCTGGTCGGGGTCGCGATCGTCGCCTGGTTTGTGGTCGACATGGCGGGCGGTATGGCAATGTTAACCGATAGCCTGGCGGCGCAGTCCACAGAACTTGTCAGCGCCCCGGGACCGGATAACTTCCTGCCGCTGGCCGGTGCCTTTTCGTTCTTTATGCTGATGCCGCTGGCCACCATGGGGCATCCGGCGCTGGTAAGCCGCTTTCTGACCTTCACCGGCTCGGCCGTGTTGAAGCGCGCCTCTTTTCTGGCGGCCATCTACGTGCTGCTGCTTTACCCTCTGGTCATTATGGTCGGCATCGGCGGTCGGGTACTTGTGCCCGAGCTTGACGCACCCGACCATGCGTTTATTGCCACCGTGCTGGTGGCGGTGCCGACGCTGCTGGCGGGCGTTGTGCTGGCTGCACCGGTATCGGCCATTATGTCGACCTTGAGTTCCTACCTGTTGGTATGTAGCGGCACTATTGTGCGCGATATCTATCAACGCAATTTCTGCCCCGACCTGCCGGATAACAAAGCCCGCCGCTATGTAACGCTGGCGACGATTCTTATCGCTGTCATCGGCACAGTCGTCGCCCTCAAGCCGCCGCAATTCCTGCAATTGATCGTGGTCTTTGCCGGTACTGGGCTGGGGGCGACCTTTACCTGGCCGATTATCCTTGCGATTTTCTGGCCACGGATGAACAAATACGGCGGCCTGGCCGGCATGATTGTTGGCTTTGGCAGCTTCGTTTTGCAGTACGTCACAATGGGTGATGTCAGCGTTGCCGGCTTCCATCCCTTCGTCTGGTCGTTTCTGCTGAATTTACTTGCCTGCATTGCCGCCAGCCTCGCCACGCCAAAACAGGCGGCGGAGCATCTGGCAATTTATTTTGACCCGCTCGATAGCCCTCCCGACACCCCTCCCGACACCCCCAAGGGGCCGTCTGGTTCTGACCGTACACAACCACACATAAACACCGGAGAATCCCATGCGCTTAATCGAAGCTAATCGACGTCGCTGCGTCGGCATCACTACGTTTGGCATCCTCGTCTCTATTGCCTCCGCCGGCTGGGCGCAGGATAGAGCGAACAATACCACCATGCTGGAGGAGGTCGTAGTGACCGCCCAAAAACGCGCCCAGGATCTGCAGGATGTGGGCCTCTCCGTGTCGGCAGTGACCGCCCTGGGACTGGAAAAAGCCGGCATCAACGACGTCACCCGGCTCGAACAAATTGTACCGGGCCTGGTGTTCGCGAAAAGTGGCAACGATGCCAAGCTGGCGCTGCGCGGTGCCAACTCCAACAGCACCTTCGCCGATAACACCTCGATTGTTGGTGTGTTTGTCGACGGCGTCTATAAGCCACGCGCATCGCAGCAGACTCGAGCCTTTTTCGATGTGGAACGACTGGAAGTGCTGAAAGGTCCGCAAGGCACACTGTATGGCCGTAATACGCTAGGCGGCGCGATCAATCTGTATACCAAGGCACCGGATCTTAGCGAAGCGGGCCTGACATTCGGACTGACGTCGACTTACAGCCGCTTTAATACTTTTCGCAACGAGTATTTCGCCAATGCGGCAGTTAGCGATGATTTGGGGCTCCGGCTAGCGGTGCAAACCGAGCGCAGCGACGGCTGGGTTGAAAACGAGGCAGGCCGTGATCTGGGCATTGCGGATTCGCTGTCGTTTCGTGCTTCGGCACTGTGGGATGTTACCGATAATATCAACGCACTGTTACGCGTTTCCCGCGTTCAGGAAGACGGCAACCCGGCGGGGATGTTTGCCATCGGCGGTGCCTGTAGAGCGGTGGCGGCGAATGGCCTGACCGACCCTCGCGGACCCTTACGCGACTGCCAAAACCCACGGCGTGGTTCCGGTGGTACGCCCGCCTTCGATACCTTCGGCGACCTTGAGGTAGCGCGTGACTTCGTGCATGACGACAAGTTGCGCGAGCGCAACGTCACGCTTGAAGTCAATGTCGACTATGACGCCGTGGCGCTGAAGTCGATCACCTCTTATACCGACTATGAAACAGTGTTAGGCAACGACGCGGACTATAGCGCCAATCCTCATGCCCGCGAGTGGGTCGAGGAGATAAACGAGTCCTACACGCAGGAGCTGCAACTTTCTTCCGTCAGCGGCGGTGCCCTGGAGTGGACCACGGGCTTGTACGCTTCCACTGACGAGCTGTATTTCGCCTACTCTACCTTACGCCATACCGAAGACGACCTGAGCGTGCGCCCGGAAGTGCTATCGGCCAACGGCTTTGCGCTGCCGTTGTTGATTGGCACACCGCTGCTGTCGCTT
>RCMY010005588.1_pt1 | contig 10655 bp, 7 predicted proteins | sample 2041341 | NCBI WGS metagenome assembly RCMY01 (sample SAMN09708234, study PRJNA481090) | Marine sediment metagenome, whole genome shotgun sequencing project.
CGTGGGGTTTGCCCGCGCCATGACAATTATCGAAGATTACGACCCCTCGCTACCCAACACCTTTGCCGATTCTGACCAGTTGATGCAGGTCTTTTTGAACCTGATCAAGAACGCGGCTGAGGCATCGGGACCAAAGGGCGGCGTGATCCGCCTACGCACGTTTTACGACTTGTCATTGCGCATGCGGCACAAGGATGGTTCCGGTAACCCCTTGGCGCTTCAGGTGGAAATCATTGACGATGGTCCCGGCCTGCCGCCCGGCATTGCCGACAATATCTTTGAACCGTTTGTCTCAGGGCGTGAAAACGGCACCGGGCTTGGGCTTGCCTTGGTCACCAAAATCATCTCGGACCATGACGGTTGGATCGCGGTTGACAGCGTTCCCGGCCGCACCGTGTTCCGCGTGTCCTTACCCTTGGTCCCCAAACCGAAACTTTCAGGAGTGTAACCGATGGATGGTACTGTTCTTGTCGCTGACGATGATCGCACAATCCGCACGGTTTTGACCCAAGCCTTGACGCGGGCGGGATGCAAGGTTCACGCGACCTCCAGCCTGACGACGCTGATGCGCTGGGTTGAGGAAGGCAAAGGCGATCTGGTCATTTCAGACGTGATGATGCCCGATGGCAATGGGCTTGAGGCGCTGCCTCAGATTGCCAAATTGCGTCCTGGTCTGCCCGTCATCGTGATCTCTGCGCAGAACACAATCATGACCGCCATTCAGGCCGCCGAGGCCGAGGCCTATGACTATCTGCCAAAACCCTTTGATCTGCCTGACCTGATGAAACGTTCGGCCCGCGCGCTCGATCTGAAACGCCGCGCGCCTGTACGCCCCGCCGCTGCCCCGCGTGAAGTGGGCGATGACCTGCCTTTGGTGGGGCGCACTGCGGTGATGCAATCGCTCTACCGTCTGGTGGCCCGCGTGATGAACACCGACCTTGCCGTACTGATTTCAGGTGAATCCGGAACAGGCAAATCGCTGATTGCGCGCGCGATCCACGATTTTTCAGATCGGCGCAGCCAACCTTTCGTGGTGGTGCAAGCTTCTGATTTGGCAGGCGTCGACGGGCCATCAAGCCTACTGGCCCGCGCCAAAAGCGGCAGTTTGATCTTTGACGAAATCGCTGATTACAACGACGATACCCAAGCCCGCATCGTGCGAATGCTTGACATGTTTGGCGACAATGCCCCCCGTGTCATGGCCACCTCGCAATCTGATCTGACCCAGTGGATGAAGGCGGGAACCTTTCGCCAAGACCTGTATTACCGTCTTGGCGGCGTCAATATTCAAGTGCCGTCTCTGCGCGAACGGGTCGAAGATATCGACCTTCTTGCCCAACATTTCCTAGCGCGCGGCGAGCGTGACAGCGGCGTCCAACGCAAACTGTCGGCCGAGGCCTGCGATCTGGTGCGAAATTACAGCTGGCCTGGCAATGTGCGCCAATTGGAAAACGCCGTGCGCCGCTTGCTGGTCACATCCAGCGAGCCGGAAATCGCGCGATCAGAAATAGAGATGATGCTGACCAACCAACCCGCGATGGAGCCCTTGCGGGGCGGCGGCGAAGGCGAAAAGCTGTCGGCATCCGTGGCACGGCACTTGCGCCGCTATTTTGATTTGCATGGCGGGTCTTTGCCCCCGCCCGGCGTCTATGCCCGTATTTTACGTGAATTTGAGGCCCCACTGCTGGAAATCGCATTGGATGCAACAGCCGGAAATCAGGCTAAATGTGCCGATCTTCTCGGCATCAACCGCAATACCTTGCGCAAAAAGATCACAGATCTGGAAATTCGCGTGACACGGCGACGTAAATTGATGTAAAACTGCCACAGGGAGCGTGGCTTTTGGGATCACCCTGAAAACACGCGACTAATTCGGTTCAGGCACATTTTGTTTGCCGAATCTTTGGGGGTTTTGATGTGTCGGCAGTAATGCGCAGCAATACTTGGCTTCGACTGTCGCGTCTGCGCAGGCAAAGGCGCTTTCAAAACATCATGACCTTTGTCTTGGTCACGCTTGGCCCGGTTCTGGCCTTTGCAACCTTTATGGCACTGGGCCCGTTCGACCAAGGCGCCACCTCACTGTTCTTGCGCCTGATTTTGCTTGCCGATTTGGTCTATGTGCTTGTGGTCGCCTCGCTTGTCCTATCGCGCGTGTCACGGATGATATCCGACCGGCGCAGCCAATCTGCAGGATCACGGCTGCACCTGCGCATGTCGGGCATCTTTGCGCTGTTGGCGTTGACCCCCACAGTCTTGGTTGCCGTTTTCGCCACCATCACCTTTAACGTGGGGTTAGAGGGCTGGTTTTCCGAACGCGTCCGCGCGGTTGTCGGCAATTCGCTTGCCGCAGCCCAAGCCTATGACGGCGAACACCGCAGCGATCTGACCGAAGACGTGCAAAGCCTTGCGGCCTATCTGAACGTGGCCAAGCAAAGCACCTTTTTCCTTGCCGACGACCAACTGCGCCCACTGTTGACCCAAGGTCAGGCCGCGATTCAACGCGGTTTGAAAGAGGCCTATCTGATTGACGGGTCCGGCACACTGAAAACCCGCGGCGAACGCTCTTATCTTTTTGATTTTGAACCGCTTTCAGACGCGCAAATCGCGCAGGCCCGCGCCGGCGAAACCGTGCTGATTGAGGATTGGCCAAACAACGAACTGCGCGCCTTGGTCTTTCTGAACGCCTATGTCGACCGCTTCCTCTATGTCTCGCGCGTGGTGGACGGCAATATCCTAAGCTTGCTGGATGAGACGCGCGAAACCGTTTCGCTTTATCAACAGCTGGAGGCTGAGCGCGGACGCCTGCTGTTCGAATTTGGCCTTTTGTATCTTGGCTTTGCGCTGATCTTGATTTTGGCCGCCATTTGGCTGGGCCTGTGGTTGGCCGAACGCTTGTCCCGGCCCATCGGGCGCTTGGCGGGGGCCGCGCAACAGGTAGGCAGCGGCAATCTGAACGTCCAAATCCCCGAGGAAGAGGGCGATGACGAAATCGCCATGATGGGGCGGCTGTTCAACCAAATGACCCGTCAGCTAAAAGGCCAGCGCGATGCTTTGGTCGAAAGCAACGTCGAAACTGAAGGGCGCAGGCGCTTGTTCGACTCCGTACTCTCATCAGTCACCGCCGGGGTCATCGGGCTGGATGCCGATGGCCGGGTTGATTTTGTGAACCGCGCAGCCGAACGCTTGCTCGATATGCAAGGCGGCGTGCATGGGCGCGACCTGACCTCCCTCGTGCCAGAATTTAACAATCTTTTCAATAAACTACGCGGAGGAAATGGTGCGTCGGTGCAAGAGGAAGTCCGCCTGACCCGCAAAGGCCACATGGAAAGCCTGCTGGTTCGGTTAAGCATTCGGCGGTCAGACACGGGCGCGCTGGAAGGTTACGTGGTCGCCTTTGACGATGTGACTGACCTCGTTTCGGCACAGCGCATGGCCGCTTGGGGGGATGTCGCCCGCCGCATCGCGCATGAGATCAAGAACCCTCTGACCCCGATCCAGCTGTCAGCCGAGCGCATCAAACGCAAGTTTCGGCCCTTGGTCGGTGATCACGCCGCCGATCTGGATCAATATGCTGACGTAATCATACGCCAAACCAATGGCTTGCGCCGCATTGTTGATGAGTTTTCTAAGTTCGCCCGCATGCCAGAACCGATCCGGCGCGAGGAAGACTTGGTCAAGATTCTATCAGACGCCATTGTGTTGCAAGAGGCAGGACAACCAGCAGTACGCTTTGTGACCGACATTGCCGATGGTCCGATTTTGATGGATCTGGATTCCACCATGATCTCACAGGCCTTAACAAACCTGATTAAAAATGGCGGAGAAGCTATTGAAACTTATCAAGAAAAAAATGATCCAGTCGGTTTTGACCCCGAAATTCGGATCAGCCTTAAAGCCGCCGCTGACCATGTCGTCATTCTTATCGCTGACAATGGCATAGGTCTGCCACCTGACCGCTCGCGCCTGTTTGAGCCTTATGTGACGACGCGCGAGAAAGGCACAGGCCTTGGCCTGCCTATCGTTAAAAAGATCATCGAAGAGCATGGCGGCACGCTCGCGCTCTTGGATGCAGATGAATTTCAAGAAAACACCCATGTCGGCGCAATGGCAGAAATCATCCTGCCACGACTTCGGGCAAGAAACGCAGGCCGCAGGGCCGAGGGGGAAATATGAGTAGCATTCTGATCGTTGACGATGAACGCGATATCCGCGAGTTGATCGGGGATATTTTGAAAGACGAAGGGTTTGCGGTGCGATTGGCCGGAAATTCCGACGAGTGCATGGCCGAAATCGGGACAGAGGCGCCCGCTTTGATGATCCTGGATATTTGGCTGAAGGACAGCCAGATGGACGGCATCGACATTCTGAAAACGGTGAAGCGCGACAATCCTGATGTGCCGGTGGTCATCATCTCGGGCCACGGTAATATCGAAATTGCGGTCGCCGCAATCAAGCAAGGGGCGTATGATTTCATTGAAAAGCCCTTCAACATTGATCAGTTGATGGTGGTGGTCAGCCGTGCGATGGAAACCAGCCGCTTGCGCCGCGAAAACACAGATTTGCGCCGGCGTGATGTGACAGCGTCGGAAATGCTTGGATCAAGTACCGCGTTCAAGACGTTGAAATCGCAGCTTGAAAAGGTCACCAAGTCCAACGGCCGCGTAATGCTGACCGGGCCTGCCGGGGCGGGCAAGGAACTGGCGGCCCGCTTTATTCACGGCAACTCGAACCGCGCCACGGCCCCCTTCGTCACCGTCACCTCGGCCACCATCGAACCTGAACGGATGGAAGAGGTGCTGTTTGGCCGCGAAACCGCCGACCGTGGCATCGAACAAGGTTTGCTGGAACAAGCGCATGGCGGTGTGGTCTATTTTGACGAGGTGGCCGAAATGCCGCTTGGCACCCAGACCAAAATCCTGCGCGTACTGGTGGACCAGCAATTCACACGGGTCGGCGGTGTTGACAAGGTCCGTGTTGATCTGCGCGTCATCTCGTCCACCACCCGCAATTTGCAGTCGGAAATTGCCGCAGGCCGTTTTCGCCAAGAGCTGTTTGATCGGCTTAACGTGGTCCCAATCGCCGTCCCCAGCCTAGAGGACCGGCGCGAGGATATCCCTGAACTGACCACCTATTTCATCGACATGTTCCACCGCACCCAAGGCCTCCCGATGCGCAACCTCACGTCCGAGGCCGAGGCGATGCTGCAAACCATGCAATGGCCCGGCAACGTGCGCCAACTGCGCAATGTGATTGAGCGGGTGTTGATCTTGGGCGATGGATCTGGCGCAGTCGACGTCAAAGAACTGCCGGGACATGAGCCTGCAGGCCGCGAAGATGGCCGTTTGGTCCTTGGCGGTGCTTTGGCCACCTTGCCGCTGCGCGAGGCGCGCGAACTGTTCGAAAAAGAGTATCTTCTGACCCAAATCAACCGTTTCGGTGGCAATATCAGCCGCACCGCCAGCTTTGTCGGCATGGAACGCAGCGCGCTGCACCGCAAGCTGAAATCCCTTGGCGTGGTCACAACCAACAAATCCGGCGCCCGCATGGCCCGCCTCGAAGACAATGACGATGACGACACCGACGACTAAGCCCACATTGACCATTCCACCCGCTTCTGCCACATACTGCCCTAAATGCCGCGACCACGGAGTGTAGGCCCATGAAAGTTATCATCTGCGGTGCGGGGCAGGTGGGGTGGCAAATCGCGCGCCACCTGTCGGGTGAAAAAAACGACGTGACCGTGGTCGATTTCAACGCCGATCTGGTGCGCCGCGCAACCGACACATTGGATGTGCAAGGCATCGTGGGCTTTGCCAGCTACCCTGATGTCTTGGCAAGGGCCGGCGCGCGGGATGCCGATATGATTATCGCCGCCACCCATTCTGATGAGGTGAACATGGTCACTTGTCAGGTCGCCCATTCCGTGTTTTCGGTCCCGCGCAAAATCGCCCGCCTTCGGTCACAAAGCTATCTTGATGCGATTTATGCTGACCTATACCGCCGCGACCACATGCCGATTGACGTGGTAATCAGCCCAGAAAAGGAAGTGGCCGAGGCAGCGCTGCAACGCCTTGCCGCCCCCGCCACCTTTGACACCGAAAGCTTTATGGGCGGCAAAGCCCAACTGCTGGGCATTGTGCTTGATGATGATTGCCCCGTCTTGAACACGCCTTTGCGCCAACTCTCCGAACTCTTTTCCACCTTGCGCGCCATTGTGGTGGGCGTGCGCCGCGATGAGCGCCTGTTTGCCCCCGAACCGGGAGACCAACTTTTTGCGGGCGACCGGATCTATGTGTTTTCTCATACTGAAGACCTGAACCGCACGTTGGAAATCTTTGGCAAAACCACCCGCAAGCAAGAGCGTATCGTGATCGTCGGCGGCGGTAACGTGGGCCTCGCCGTGGCCCGCGCGTTAGAGGCCCGGACCGAACGAATGCGCGCCAAAATCATTGAAAAAAACCGCTCCCGCGCTGAAAAAGCCGCCGATGGGCTAGAGCGCACGATTGTTCTGAACGGTGACGGCATGGATATGGATATTTTGCTAGAGGCCGGGATCGACCGCGCCGATGCGGTTTTGGCCGTGACCGATGATGATAAAACCAACCTTTTGGTTGCTGTGCGCGCCAAACAAGCAGGCTGCCCGATGGCCATTGCGCTGGTCAACGATCCTACCCTTGTGCCGCTGATGGGCGCGCTGGACATTGACGCTTTCATCAACCCGCGTGCGACCACCGTGTCTTCAATCCTCCGCCACATACGCCATGGCCGCGTCCGCGCGATCTATTCTATCGGTGACGCCGAGGCGGAGATGATCGAAGCGCAAGTCCTTTCCACCTCACCCTTGGCGGGCAAGCTGATCCGAGATACCGAATTCCCCGAAGGGGTGCTGGTCGGCGCGGTGATGAAAGGCGATAAGGTCATGAAACCAAATGGCGATCTTCGCATGGAAGAAGGCGATGTCATCGCCCTTTTCTGCATGGCCAAGGATGTGCCAGAGGTGGAGCGCCTGTTGCAGGTCTCCGTCGACTTCTTCTAATCCGCCATGTTGCGCCGCATCCTAGAATTGCCGCTGTTGGTGATCCTGTCCGGGGTCGGATCTTTGGCAATGCTGATGCCTGCAGCCCATGCCGCTGTGCTTTCCGATTTCACCGTGGCGCGCCCGTTTTTCTATGGCGCAATCATGTTCTTTTTGCTGTCGGTTCTGGTCGGTATTGCCACCTCTAACTACCGCCCCCGCTCGGCCGCCCGCAGCCAATTGGCGGCCTTGGTCGGGGCCTATATTTGGCTGCCAATACTGTTTGCGATCCCATTTGATCAGGCGGTGAAAGACACAACTTTCGCCAATGCCTGGTTTGAAATGGTGTCGTCTTTCACCACAACCGGTGCCACACAATATGACGTCGCGGGCCGGCTTGCGCCCTCGCTGCACCTGTGGCGCGCGCTTGTGGGCTGGTTGGGCGGGTTTTTCGTCTTGATGTCGGCGGTCGCGGTCCTCGCCCCCTTGAACCTGGGCGGGGTAGAGGTTCTGTCAGGCCGTGTTCCCGGTCGCGGTGCGCGCGGGGCGGAACAGATCACTCATGGCGCAGGCCCCGCCGACCGCATGATCCGCCACTCCATAACGCTTTTCCCCGCCTATTTCAGCCTGACCTTGTTGCTGTGGGTCTTGCTGCTGATGGCCGGAGAAACCGGCATGACAGCGTTTTGCTATGCCCTTTCAACGCTGTCTACCAGCGGCATCACCAATGGTCAGCCGATGTCCACGGCCAGCGGCGGGCTCGTCTCTGAAATCTTGGTTTTTGGCTTCATGGCGCTGGCCATCACCCGGCGCAGCCTGCCCGGCGCTGTGCTAACTGACCGCAATCGCTCCCTTTTCCAAGATCACGAAGTGCAGCTTGCTGCGTTTTTCCTGATCGTCGTGCCGGGGCTTTTGTTCTTGCGTCATTGGCTTGGCGCTTTGTCGAGCGATGACATTCTGAACACCCGCGCAGCCTTTGATGCGCTGTGGGGCGGGCTGTTTACGACCATGTCGTTCCTCACCACCACCGGCTTTGAAAGCACGGATTGGCAAGATGCACGGTTGTGGTCGGGGCTGAACAGCCCGGGGCTGGTTTTGCTGGGTTTGGCGATGATGGGGGGTGGTATTGCGACCACGGCGGGCGGGCTTAAACTTCTCCGCGTCTATGCGCTCGCTCGCCACGGAGAGCGTGAGATGGACCGACTGGTCCACCCCAGTTCCATCGGCGGCGGCGGTGATGGTGAACGCCGCCTGCGCCAAGGCGGCGCCTATGTCGCGTGGATTTTCTTTATGCTCTACGCCATGACCTTTGCGATCGTGATGGCGGCCTTGTCCCTGCGCGGGTTGGAGTTTGAACAAAGCCTCGTTCTTACCATCGCCGCCGTCACCACCACCGGCCCCTTGGCAGTCATGGCAACCGAGGTTCCCATTCGCATGATCGAATTGTCCTTTTCAGAAAAGGCGATCTTGGGTGGGGCAATGATCGTCGGCCGGGTCGAAATTCTGGCAATCCTCGCCCTTTTCGCCCCCGGAGTGTGGCGCAGGTAAGACGGTGCCCGCCTAGTGACAGGATTTCTCTTGTTTTTGGGCTGGAAACTCGTTCCAAGCCGTTTCATAGTGCAGCCGTGACCTTCGGGGGGGGCCGAAGGCAAAGACGGTAACCAAAAGAAAAAAAGGCAAAGAAAAAATGGCTTCCGATAAACAAAATCTTCAAGACGCATTTTTGAATCATGTCCGCAAGGCAAAGGTTCCCGTTACTATTTTCTTGATCAACGGCGTCAAGCTGCAAGGTGTAATCACTTGGTTTGACAACTTCTGCGTGCTTTTGCGCCGGGATGGGCAGTCACAGCTGGTCTATAAGCATGCGATTTCGACCATCATGCCGGGTGCGCCTATCAGCCTTTATGAAGGCGAAGAATAGACTTGGAACCAGATGACCACGACGAGGACGATGGATTCTCGGTAGAACTGCGTTTGGCAGGCCACGATACCCGTGCCGAAAAAACACGTGCCTATGTGATCCACCCTGAAATCAAATCCGTCCGGTCCCGCCGTTTGCCCGAACACGGGCTTGCCGAGGCCTCTGCTTTGGCCGATGCCTTGCCGGGCCTTGAGGTGGTCGGGGCCGAGGTGGTCCGCTTGCCCAAGCTGTTGTCCGGCACGTTATTTGGCACAGGCAAGATGGCCGAATTGAAAGCGCGGATGAAGGAAGCTGGGGCCGAGTTGGTCTTGGTCGATGGCCCCGTCACCCCCGTTCAACAGCGCAATTTGGAAGAGGAATGGGGCGTCAAGCTTTTGGACCGCACCGGGTTGATCCTTGAGATTTTCGCAGACCGGGCCCGCACCCGTGAAGGCGTGCTTCAAGTTGAATTGGCGGCCTTGTCCTATCAAAGAACGCGGTTGGTGCGGGCCTGGACCCACCTTGAACGGCAACGCGGCGGGTTTGGATTTGTTGGCGGGCCGGGGGAAACCCAGATTGAGTCGGATCGCCGCGCGATTGATGATCAAGTCGTGCGGATCAAACGGCAGTTGGACCGGGTGGCGAAAACTCGCGAATTGCACCGCGCCGCGCGGCGGAAAGTGCCGTTTCCGGTGGTGGCTTTGGTTGGTTATACCAACGCCGGCAAATCGACCTTGTTCAACAAGATCACCGGGGCCGAGGTCTTGGCCAAGGACATGCTGTTCGCGACACTCGATCCAACCATGCGAAACATGGACTTGCCCGATGGCCGCCGCGTGATTTTATCCGACACGGTGGGCTTTATATCCGACCTGCCGACCCAGCTTGTCGCGGCGTTTCGGGCCACGCTGGAAGAGGTGCTGGAGGCCGATCTGATCCTCCATGTCCGCGATATCAGCCATCCGGAATCGGCCGAACAGGCGGCAGATGTGGCCGATATTATGGGCTCACTCGGGGTCAAATCAGACACGCCGCAGTTTGAAATCTGGAACAAGCTGGATCTGGTCGATGAAACCGCGCGAGCAACTTTGGAAGCCCAAGCCGAAAAATCGGCGCGGGTTTTTGCTTTGTCGGCCTTGACCGGGCATGGGATTGATAGGCTGCTTGAGGCCATATCGAGCGCCTTTGAAGAGGTCAAAACCGAGGCGGAGCTTAGCCTCGATTTCAGCAAAGGGCGCGCCCATGCGTGGCTTTATGCTGAAGGGGTGATCGTGGAAGAATCCCTGTCCGATACAGGCTGGAATTTGAAGGTTAGCTGGACGGAACGGCAAGAAAAAGCCTTTCAGGCGCTCTGAAAACAGCGCCCATGAATCGCGCGCGGATCTTTTTGTAAGCCTTTGATAAACAAATATTTTCAGTTTTTTATTAACCAAATTTTAATGCGGACAGCGCGTCTGTCCGCAGGTAACAAGGGCATACTCAGCCCCCAACACCCGGGCATCGGGGCCACGAAAAAACCCATCCCGTGTTCCCGTATCCTTTGGCCTATTTCGGCAACAACCGTGTCACGCCAACCGCCGCCGCGCGCGCCAAGTCTGGGTCCAGCGACATCGGGATATATTCGCCGCGCCGCCAGAGCACCCCAAGGTCATCATAGTGGCGCGACAACGGGTGGCCCGATTGCCCGGTTGACAGGATGAACACCGAACTGTCGGGATCAGCGAAATCATAGACGCCGCG
>RCMY010005590.1_pt1 | contig 10654 bp, 12 predicted proteins | sample 2041341 | NCBI WGS metagenome assembly RCMY01 (sample SAMN09708234, study PRJNA481090) | Marine sediment metagenome, whole genome shotgun sequencing project.
CTTGAGATGTGCCCGGTCTACGACCACAGGGAAACGCGCAGGTGGCGCCATCTTGACACGATGCAGTTCAAGACCTTTATCAACTGCCGTCAAAGCGGACAAGGCGATATCGCCCCTGCTGAGCAAGGCGTACAGTTTCGAGATGGGCGCACCGGGCAGCAACAAGGAAATCAAGGAAGCGGTGCGGAAGGTAAAGGGGCACATCAGCGACAAGGGCTGTTGGGTGTTCGACCGCGGGGCAGACAGCGGGATCCTGAAGGATTTCTTCATCGGCGAATGTCCCCGGGCCATCGTCCGCCTGAAGAAGAATACCAAATTGAACCATGGCCAAGAGGTGGTCGAGGTAAGGGATCTGGCCAAAAAGGTCGACCGTTCGATAAGCCAAAAAGTGATCAAGGTAAAGAAGAACAGGCCCGTGGTCGAAATTTACGAGATAGGCGCCGTACCGATAGAATACAGGATAGGCCGTACCGTGCACCGCCTATGGCTGTTCCTCTCCAGGAACAGGGAACACGGCGGGCACTGCTACCTACTGGTAAAGAGCGACCTGTCCACGGCCATGGAAGTGGCGAAATGGGCCTTCAAAGGGTACGGGCTGCGCTGGAAGATCGAGGAGTACCACAGGCACGTCAAGCAGGAATACGGGCTGGAGGACATACAGATCAGGACCTTTACCGGGCTGCAGTCCATGTTGGCCGTCCTTACGGCGGCTATGTACATGGTCTACAGGAAAATACGATCTATGCACATCGACCTGTTGCTCGATGCGGGCTACAACTACCTGAACAGGAACGTGCCCCGGGAACTGGTCAACTTCATCTACTACAAGATCAGCAAGGTGGTATCGATACTGTTGATGCCGGTAAGGACTAGATGGAAGATAGACGATGCGGTGCCCGATCCGTTCCCCGGGCAACTGGATCTGAAGTTCAACTAAAAAAATGGGGGATGGCTAATTAGGTTATATACGGCCGCAACCAATTTATTATATCTATGGGCGGATGATTATACTTCCTTCAACCCTGAGGGTGTAGAGATCACCAATCCAGGCTATTTAGGACCCACTACTTATGGGGTGCAGGTAGGTGCGAGTCCGGTCGTAAGAAGTTTTACTTTAGGTCTTAACGTTAATTTTTAAATTATAATAATGAAAAATATATATTTAGTATTGGCATCGATCTTTCTAATTACTGCATGTTCCTCAGATTTGGATCAAGTTCCACCAAATATTGCCAGTTCAGGGTCTTTAACAGATTACGAGGGAGTCTTGATTGCGGCGTACTACTATCAAACAGCTGCTGTTACGCCAATGGCCGTAATGGGAGACTTCAGGGCTGATAATGCTTTTATGGACGAAGCTCCGTATTCAGAATTCGATGAATTCAATCCTGAGCTAGCGGCCATGGAAGAGCAATTTTTCGGTCCATTTTATACGGCTTTATACAAAGTCGATATTAAGTGCGAACAATGTAATCGAAAATTATTCAACTGCTACCGATATTGGTGAAGCTAAGTTTTTAAGGGGGCTATCTTACTTTAAACTAGTGCAAGTATTCGGTGATGTTACCGTAAATTTATCCGCGGCACCAAGTACGACCGATCAAACTATCTTAGTAAGACAACCGGCCGCCGATGTTTACAATACCGTTATTATTCCTGATCTACAAGCTGCAGTAAATGCTTTGGGAAATAGTAAATGGAAAAGCATCTAAGTATGCAGCCCAAGCCTTATTGGGTAAAGTATATGTTACCAGGGGGGATTTTGTAAATGCCGAACCGCAACTTGCAGCTGTAGTGAATGGAGCTGCTGCCGCAGGAATCAGTTTACAAGCGAACTTTGCCGATATTTTTGGTGAGGCAAACGATTTGAATCCAGAAATCATATTTGCGACCCAAATATCAAGTTCCATTTCAGATGAATATGGTTTTACCGAGTTTTGGTCCTGGTATGGCGGACTTGACACAAAATCCCTGATGCCATTGGATGCTTCCTTAATCGCTGCTTTTGATGCTAGAGATGCCGCTGGCGAAGGTATCGATTTAAGAAGAGCGGTTACTATTGATGCTGTACTTATGGCGTCTCCCAAATTTCCTCAAACGGGAGGTCCTGATCACGATTGGATAGCACTAAGATTAGCGGATGTTATTTTGTTATATGCAGAAACTTTGAATGAAATAGGAGATACTCCTGCAGCATTGGTGGAATTAAATAAGATTAGAACTAGAGCAGGTTTAGCTAATTCAACTTCAACTACACAAGCGGAAGTTAGAACAGCTATTGCTGACGAAAGAAGACTAGAGTTGGCCTTTGAAGGTCATAGATGGTTCGATTTGGTCAGAACTGGTACTGCACAAGCTGAATTGGGAGTAACATTTGATAATCAATATTATATATTTCCCATTCCGATTTCGGAAATCGCATCCAGCTTTAATGTAATTACTCAAAATCCAGGGTACTAAAATCAGTACGATTATATAGGCTAGCACAAAAAAAAATGTATTGATGAATTGAAGGTAGAACAGTAATATATTCTGATATGACATTAGATTCACTAGGTATAGAGCGTAGTACATACTAAAAGAATGAGTTAGTTGAGTTAGTTTAATTTGGAGATTTTGCCGGCCGACATCCAAGGCCGGTAAAGTTGCTTAAAACTCACATCCTCTGATTCTATTATATCAAGAAGTAAGTTTTTTTTGCTGCGGTTTGCTACGTAAATTTGACAAACCAATTTGGTTAACCAAAGCTGAAAAAGTAATCCCTATGAAATTAGAAATCCTTAACAAGAGTGAAAATCAAGAAATACAAGACACGATCATATCAAAAATCCGTGAATTGATCAACTATAAAAATTTAGAGCCCGGTGATAAACTTCCCTCCGAACGAATGTTATCTGAAAAGTTCAAGGTAAGTAGAAACAATGTTAGAGAGGCAATTCAAAAGCTGGAATTTTACGGATTGCTAAAATCCAAGCCCCAAAGTGGAACATTCATAGCGGACATAGGCCAGGTCGCCATGAACGGAATGTTGGAAGACATATTAAGGTTGCAACAACCTGACTTTAAATCTTTGGTAGAAACGCGGATTTTGTTGGAATTAAAGACCTCTAGACTTGCCGCACAACGAAGAACCGAAGAAGATCTTAAACAGATGGGGGAGGCCTTGGAGGCCTATAAAAAAAAGGTCATCAATGAGGAAGACGCGGTACAGGAAGACCTACTATTCCATTTGGCGATAGCCCGGGCAAGTGGTAATAGTACAATGAATACATTAATGCTGATAATCACGCCTGAAATCATAACGAATTTCGAGAAATATCATGTTTGCGATAAAGGCATGGCATTTAGAGGAATACAGGAACACGTTGATATCTATGAGGCCATTGAAGCAAAAGACCCGCAATTGGCCAAGGCAAAAATGAAAATACATTTCAAAATGCTATACCAGTATTGCTACAATATAAATGATGACCAAGTGAAGGAACTGGGAAAAAGATAAAATTGCACGTTTTTATCTTCTCCAATACATATTTGAAGGGAAATGATACTTAAAGAATTCTACAAAATTCGATATATCTAACAAGTGTTTAGATAGTTTCAGAAATTTTTTAGCCAGCATTTAAGTATAGATTTTTAAACAGGCAATACTGCCTGCAGAATCTCTATTGCCCATTTGGAACTATAAAATAACCAAACTTAAATGTATAAATTATGAAATTAAAAGGTTTACGTTGGTGGATAGTCGGATTGATTGCTCTTGCTACTATTATTAATTACATTGATCGTACATCGTTAAGTGTCCTTTGGCCAGAAATCGCCAAGGAACTTTACCCTGGACATACACCTGATGAGACAAAGGGAATATATGCTCTTATTTCAATCATTTTCGTTTTTGCTTATGCTTTTGGGCAAGCAATATTCGGTAAAATTTTCGATTGGGTAGGTACACGGATGGGATTCGTACTCTCTATAGGCGTATGGTCCATTGCTACGGCATTACACGCTTTAGCTCAGGGGATTTTAAGCTTTGGTATATTCCGGGCCATATTAGATGTTTCGGAAGCTGGTAACTGGCCAGGAGCTACTAAAGGTAATGCAGAATGGTTTCCTACCAAAGAACGTGCTCTCGCACAAGGAATTTTTAACTCCGGGGCTGCCATAGGTGCCATTATTTCCATTCCGTTAATTGCATATTTAACAGTTTATTTTAGCTGGCAAGCCATATTATTTTGATAGGTTTAGCGGGTTTACTTTGGTTGATACCATGGTGGATCTTAGTAAAAGCACCACCTATAGATCATCCTTGGATTACAGATGAAGAACGGGAATATATTTTAACAGGTCAAAAAAATGAAGATTTTGATGGGGATGGGGACGTAGATCAAGAATATAATCCGAACACTAAAGAACTACTCGGTCATAGACAAAGTTGGGGCGTAATACTAGCTTCGGCAGCAATTGACCCAATTTGGTGGTTATTTGTTTTCTGGATACCGATTTATTTAAATGAAGTTTACGGTATGGATGTGCAATCCATTGGACTTTATGGTTGGGTTCCTTATGTAGGAGCTATGTTGGGGGCTTGGTTTGGTGGATTATTTGCATAGAATAGACTTAAAAGTGGCTGGAGTATCAACAAAACGCGTAAAACCATAATAACCATTGGATGCTTAATAATGTTGCCAGCGTTATTGGCTATGGCAAGTCCTGGTGGCCCTACCTCAGCGGTTATTATTATGGCAGTTATTTTATTTGGATTTCAAACAGCTATAGGGAATGTTCAAACCTTAACCAGTGATCTTTTTAGCGGAAAAACGGTCGGAACTTTGGCCGGATTTTCTGGTATGGCGGCTAAACTTACCGCTGCAGGTCTAACCTATCTAGTACCATGGTTAACCAGCGGTGGAAATTATACACCTGCATTTGCCATAGGAGCTGCTTTAGCTGTTTTAACTTTAGCTAGCGTGTGGATACTTATACCGAAAGTTAAACCAGTTACAAGAACAGTATAACATATTTATAAACAAATTAAATCAATAAAAATGAGTGTAAAAGGAAAAGTAGCAGTAATTACCGGTGCTACCGGTGGAATCGGTTTCGAAGTAGCAAAAAGATTAGGGAAGGATGGATATACCGTAGTATTGAACGGCATCGATGATGACGCAGGAGATAAAAGAATTGAAGAGCTTACTGCGGAAGGTATCACTGCCGAATATTATGGATTTGACGTTACAAAAGAGGAAGAAGTAACTGCGAACATCGTCAAAATCGGCGAAAAACATGGAAAAATAGATGCCCTTATAAACAATGCAGGTGGATTGGGCGGAAGATCCAGGTTCGAGGAAATGACAACGGATTTTTACCGGTCCGTAATGGCGTTAAATCTTGACTCCACATTTTTTGCATCAAGGGCAGCTATACCTTTTCTTAAGAAAGGAGAGAACGCCTCGATTATCAACTATACATCTATTGCCGCGTGGAATGCCGGTGGACCCGGTGCTGGAATTTACGGAACATCCAAAGCGGGAGTACATGCCATAACCAGGGCCTTGGCGAAAGACCTTGCTGAATATGGAATTAGGGTAAATGCGGTATCTCCCGGTACCATCGACACGCCTTTCCATGCCCAGATCAAATCAACGAAACCCGAAGTATTCGCTTCTTGGAAGAACAATATCCTACTCGGTAGGTTGGGGCAACCCGAAGAGGTAGCATCTGTCATTTCCTTCTTAGTGAGTGATGATGCTTCTTTTATGACCGCAGAAACTATCCAAATTACTGGTGGACAAGGTTTAGGGATTTAAGGTTAGAGCGTTATAGCAAATTTTTAAAATCAACACCAAAAACAGATTCCCTTCCCTGCCTACAGGCCAGGCAGGTTCAAGGGAATGACTATAAATTAATTACCTATGAAAAAAGTAGTAACCTTCGGAGAAATAATGTTACGCTTGGCACCTCCGGGATTCCTTAGATTTTCTCAGACCAATAGTTTTGATGTCATCTATGGAGGCGGCGAATCGAATGTTGCCGTTTCCTTGGCCAATTACGGGGTTCCAGTGGATTTCGTGACCCGTTTGCCAAAGAACGATATCGGCGAATGCGCCCTGATGGAAATGCGCAAAAGAGGGGTCAACACCCAAAACATAGTTTTCGGTGGAGACCGTTTGGGTATCTATTTCTTGGAAACAGGAGCAGTAAGTCGAGGAAGTAAAGTGGTCTATGACCGAGCACACTCCGCCATTTGCGAGATAGAACCGGGAATGATCGATTGGGAAAAAGTGTTCGATGGTGCCGGATGGTTCCATTGGACGGGAATAACCCCCGCCATTTCCCAAAGCGCTGCCGATGTTTGTTTGGAAGCGGTAAAAGTAGCCGATAAAAAGGGCATCACGATTTCCACGGATTTGAACTACCGGGCAAAATTGTGGAATTATGGGGGCGACCGCGAAAAAATAATGACTGAACTGACCTCGTATTGCGATGTTATCCTTGGAAACGAGGAAGATGCCGAGAAGCATTTCGGCATCCATCCAGAAGGTTTGGATGTGCATAAAGATGGTCATGATGTCAAGGCCGAAGCTTTTTTATCGGTCTGTAAGCAGATGATGGAAAAATTCCCCAAAGCGAAAAAAGTGATCACTACCTTAAGAGGTTCCATTTCTGCATCGCACAATACATGGGCCGGTGTATTATGGGACGGATCCAAAATGTACGAAACCCGGCAGTATCAAATAACGCATATAGTCGACCGTGTAGGCGGCGGCGATTCCTTTATGGGCGGATTGATCTACGGCTTGTTGACATATCCGGAAGACGATCAAAATGCGTTGGACTTTGTGGCGGAGGCCCTGCCCCTGGTATTAATGCCGTAATCAGCACCGTAGCGAAAATCTTTTTGAAAGACGGTTATCGCGTACTCGGATTGCACGATGGTTTTAAGGGAATCTTTTCGGAAAATCCCAGGATAAAGGAATTTGATTTTCCGCATGCCGATCGTATTTTTAGTCGGGGCGGCTCCACCTTGATCATGAGCCGTTTCAAGCCCAGCGATGAAAAATTGAACACTTCTCTTTTTCGTGACAATAATGTAAAACTGTTGGTCAGTATTGGTGGCGATGATACCGCTTCCACAGCCAATAGAATTACGGGTTATCTCTCAGAGGAAAATATTTCTATTTCGAACATTCACGTTCCTAAGACCATTGATAACGACCTTCCCCTACCCGACCGAAATCCTACCTTCGGGTTTCATTCGGCCAAGGATGAAGGAGTGCGTATCGGGAATACGACCTATGAAGATGCCCGAACCAGCCACAATTGGTTCGTGATGTCTACCATGGGTCGATCGGCAGGCCATTTGGCCTTTGGTATTGCGGCAAGCTGCCATTTTCCGATGATGGTCATCCCAGAGATGTTCGATAAGACCGATATTACTTTCGACAAAGTGGTACGGCTGGTCATTTCATCCATGGTCAAAAGAAAGATTCTGAACATACAGTATGGCGTGGCCATGATCAGTGAAGGGATTTTCCATATCATGCCACAATCGGAACTGGAGCATTGCGGCATAAACTTTACCTATGACGACCACGGTCATCCGGAACTGGGCAACGTGAGCAAATCCCATATTTTTAATATGCTGGTACAGGCGCGTTTGAAAGAGCTCGATATCACGATCAAGAGTAGGCCAGTCGAACTTGGGTATGAACTTCGTTGCTGCCGACCTATCGGTTTTGATTTGACCCTATGCACTTTGTTGGGATTGGGCGTTAAAAAATTGTTCGACGAAGGTTTGAGCGGTTGTATCGTTACCGCCAATTCAAGGGGGGAAGTCAGCCCATTGTTCCTGTCCGACCTACAGGACAAGGACGGAAAAATCGCCCCGCGTCTTGTAGACATCAATTCCGAATTTGCAAAACTTTGTTTTCAGAACCTCCATTATTTGGAAGAGGCCGATTATGAGAGCGCAAAAGCTTATCTGAAGAATCCGGCCGAGTACGATTTCAATAAAATTCTAACAGAAGTATAACGAAGAGATTCATTTATTTATGGCACAATTATCAAGAATAGAAGTAGCAACGGTCATGAAGGAATCTGGAATGGTTCCTTTATTCTACCATCCCAATATAGAGCTGGGAAAAAAGGTTCTAAAAGCCTGTTACGATGGCGGAGCAAGATTGATGGAGTTTACCGCAAGGGGAGACTTCGCTTACGAGGTTTTTTTAGAAATGAACAAATTCGCTGTCAAAGAGCTACCAGGCATGATTATGGGCGTAGGTTCAATAACGGATTCGGGCGCCGCTTCGATGTTCATGCAGATGGGCGCGAATTTTATCGTTACCCCATCCTTACGGGAGGATATCGCCATCGTTTGCAACCGCAGAAAAGTACTTTGGTCCCCGGGCTGTGGTTCATTGACCGAAATCAATAAGGCCGAGGAAATGGGGTGCGAAATCGTAAAATTGTTTCCCGGTTCTACCTATGGCCCTGGTTTTGTCAAGGCCATAAAAGGCCCCCAGCCGTGGACCAGCATAATGCCAACTGGCGGAGTTACAACAGAAGAAAGTAATCTAAAAGGATGGTTCGATGCCGGGGTCACCTGTGTCGGGATGGGTTCGCAACTCATTAGCAAAGAAGTTTTGGCCAATAAAGACTTTAACGGACTTGAAAATACAGTTCGTGATACGCTGGCTTTAATCGATACACTTAAAAAATAAGAACATGGAAGGGCCGGCCAATACATCGATTTGGAAAAAAGTATTGGCATTGGTGTTGGCCTTCGGTCCGGGTATTTTCGCCATTGGTTACACCATTGGAACGGGAAGTGTAACCGCTATGATCGTGGCGGGCAGTACCTATGGCATGCAACTCTTATGGGTGTTGGTAATAAGTTGTGTCTTTTCAGGGATGCTAATGTTCGCCTACGGTAATTTTGGCCTAGTTACAGGGCAAACTGCACTTTACGCTTTTAAAAACCATTTGAAAGGGGGCAAGCTGATAGCCATTCTTATTATCATTGGAATTTCTTTAGGACAGTGGAATTCCCTCATGGGTATCTTGGGCATTTCCGCGGCTATTATTTATGAAATATTCCTGATTTATTTTCCAGATTTGGCCGGGTATGAATACGAGTCCATTCTGATAATAGCGATTGTGGTTATTGCCGTTTTCTATCGACTCTTATTGATAGGAAAATATACCTTCTTCGAAAAAATACTGGTCATATTCGTGACTATTATGGGGCTTTCGTTTATTATTTCGCTTTTTATGGTCTACCCCCTACCCATCGAGGTAGCGAAAGGATTGATACCCTCTATTCCCAAGGTCGAAGGAGGGCAAATGATGGTTGCGGCTTTTGTCGGAACCACCATGGCCTCCGCCACCTTTTTGTCGCGTCCGCTATTCGTGAAAGGCAAAGGTTGGACGATCAAGAATATCCGACAGCAAAAGAAAGATGCCATTATTGCTGCTTTTATGGTATTTCTGATTAGTGCCTCCGTTATGGCCGTTGCCAGTGGAGCTCTTTTTCATCAAGGAAAACCAGTTGTTGAAGTTTTAGATATGGTCAACACTTTAGAACCTGTTGCCGGAAAATTCGCCTTGACCCTTTTCTTTTTTGGAACCCTGAGTGCGGGGCTGTCTTCCATCTTCCCATGTTTGTTGATTGCCCCTATCCTATTGGCCGATTACCAATCCGGGGAATTGGATACCAATTCTCGACAGTTTAAGATTATAACGGCCGTTGCATGTTTATTCGCACTGATTGTGCCTGTTTTCGGGGCCAATCCCATAGAGATGCAGATCATATCGCAGGTACTTAATGTATTTGTATTGCCTTTGGTGATTGTGGGAATAATCCTTTTGATTAACAACAAAAAGTTGATGACCACCTATAAGGCAGGTATATGGCTTAATCTGGGATTGATCGCCGCCCTATTCTTTTCCTGTGTGATTTCTTACAACGGGGTGGTCGCTTTGCTCGATTATTTTTAGGTCATGTGTCTATGCAAGGGACATCGCTGAAGTGAATGAGGTGAACATCCCTATAAAACGGAGAAAAATAGTAGAACGAAATACATATAAATTATGAAAACGAAATTTGCTTATTTAATTTTTACGACTGCCTTTCTATCCGTTATAGTAGCAAGTGCGCAGGAAATTCCTATTGAACATCTCGATATGGAATTACAAACAAGTAATCAAGAACATGGTAAAACGATACTCGAAAATGAAATTGGCGGAATAAAAGTGTCCCATATAACCGTAGTAGGAAATGAGGTTAGGGAAGAACGGATGGATGAAGCACATAAATTCATTTATCTCTTTATTAAAGGTCAAGGAAATGTAGTTACCGATAAAGAAAATTATGAGATTGTACCAGAATCCATTTTAGTGCCGAATTCTGTTCAAAGTATATCGATAAATGCAACAAAAAATGACACCCTCCATTTTCTTAAAATATCCAGTGAATTGACCGAACAAGATCGTATAGAACTGAAAGAGTTTCCAAAGGAAAATATCCAAAATGTTTATTTTAAAAGATTCATTGATACTGAACCATATACGGAACCCATAAAAAGTCCCAATACCGTAAGTCGTACCGTCTTACCCAATAAATACATACCGCGCATAGCTATGGGAACGGTTGAAACTA
>RCMY010005591.1_pt1 | contig 10650 bp, 8 predicted proteins | sample 2041341 | NCBI WGS metagenome assembly RCMY01 (sample SAMN09708234, study PRJNA481090) | Marine sediment metagenome, whole genome shotgun sequencing project.
GCCGGTTCGATAGCCAACCTGAACGGGATCAGGGCTGGAGACTTCAATTTCGGTGTGGTGCAATCCGACTGGCAGTACCACGCATTGAATGGCAGCAGTGCGTTCTCGGATGCCGGGCCGAACGAAAATTTGCGTTCCATTCTCTCTGCGCATGCGGATGTGGTGACTATCGTGGCGCGCGCGGATGCTGGCATCAAGGTGCTGGACGATCTTCGCGGCAAGAAAGTCAACATAGGAAACCCAGGCTCCGGGTCTCGAGCGACTGCCGAGGTGCTGTTGGAAACCATCGGGATAGGCATCGATGAGTTGGCCCTGGCGTCGGAGTTGAAGTCTGCTGAGCAGTCAGCAGCACTGTGCGATAACAAGATTGAAGCGATGATGTTTTCAGCTGGCCACCCTGTCGGCAACATCAAAGAAGCCACAGTCGCTTGCGACACCGTTTTCCTGCAAGTTGAAGGGCCGGAAATCGACAAGTTGGTTGATGAAACAATCTACTACTCAAAAGCCGACATTCCTGGCGGCATGTACAAAGGGCAGCCGGATACGATACGAACTTATGGACCGCTTGCGACGCTCGTATCCTCGACCGATACCAGTGATGACGCTGTATACGAAGTCGTGAAAGCGATATTCGAAAACTTTGCTCGCTTCAAGGCTCTCCATCCTGCCTTCGCCAATCTTGATGAAAAGGCGATGATATCCAACGGCACCATCGCTCCACTGCATGACGGTGCTGTTCGTTACTACACCGAACGTGGCTGGATGTAGAGCCTCGCGTTACCGAATGGGTGGTGCGTAAAGCAGGCCGCCATTGGTCCACAGCTCATTGACGCCACGTTCCAGCCCGATTGGCGTCTTTGGTCCGAGATTTCGTTCGTACACTTCACCATAGTTGCCAACCTGCAGAATGACGCGGCTGCACCATTTGTTGTTCAAGCCCAACAGGGCCCCAGCGTCACCTGATGTGCCGACAAGCCGTTGGATGGCTGGCGTGGAAGCGGTCGCAGGATCATTCACGTTAGCGCTGTTCACACCCAGCTCCTCGGCGTTGATCATGCAGTTGAGAGTCCAGCGCACCACGTTTTCCCAGCTTGCGTCGCCATGCGGCACCATCGGTCCGAGGGGCTCCTTGGAAATAACCTCGGGCAGCACGACATGGGCGTCAGGCTCGGGCAGGCTGCTGCGCTGAGCTGCGAGTCCGGAACGGTCCGTTGTGAACGACACACAGAGCCCAGCGACATACGCGTCGAAGGCTTCGGCCTCATCCTTGAAGTAGATGGGTTGATAGCGAAGGTCACTGACGGCAAAAAAATCAGCAGCGTTCAGCTCTGTAGTGGTGTTACTGGTGACGCAGATCGGTTGGTTGTCAAGTTCAAGCGCGCTTCGAATGCCACTTCTCTTGGGGACCATGAAACCCTGTCCATCATAAAAGTTGACGCCGACGAACTGGCCGAATTGAACATTGCGTTCGAGCGTCCAGGTAGTATTTCTGGACAGGATATCCAGCGTGCCGGACTGCAGTGCCAGGAAGCGATCGGTAGAGGAGACCGGGACCATCTCGACAGCTTCACTATCATTGAAAACTGCGCTGGCAACCGCCCGACAGATGTCCACATCGAAACCGCTGTATTCGCCCAGGCTGTTAGCCTTGGCGAATCCTACGAGTTCCGTATTCACTCCACAGCGTAAAGCACCGCGATTTTTAATGTTGTCCAACGTGGCGGCTGACGCATTGTTGCCGGCAATGCTGGCAAGCAGAACAGGCAGCAGGGTTAGTTTTCTGGATAGCATCATTTTCATTTTGGACGATAGTGAATCAGTTCCACCGGGGTGGGAGAATTGTCCGATGTGTGACGGTAACTGCTTCGCGAGCACGGGGCTATATAGGCAGACTCTGTGGGGACGCCCAGGCCTGCCAATTCTTCTTCGACACGGATGGCCCTGTTAAGAGATGCCTCATCGCGTCCATCAGCAGCAAGGCAGGCCTTGATCACCATGATGTCGTCATCACTGAACTCACGTACCACCAGGCGTACAGCAAGCTTGTTGGCAGGGCCCATCATCTGCGTCTTGTTATCGTCGAAGATCAAGACAGTTCTGCGATGCTTGGTATAGCGACTGAGATCCGGTGCACGACGTCGGGTGTCGCTTTCGAAATAGCGTTGTCGGGCTTCTGCGAACACATAGTTCTGGCGGGTACGCTTGTCTTGCGGGAGTTCATCGAAGTCATTGACATCGATAGTCTGCGCCTTGAGCGTCGGGTCGGGGACTCCAGCACGCTGCGCGCCACTGATGAAGGCATTTCCCTGGCCACCTTGTTCGGTAAAGATATTGTCAGCCAGCTCGATGTCGGCAATGGAATCCGTACCCGTAATGTTCAGCAGTGAAGAAGGGTAGACGGCATCACCATTGACCACATATTCACGCGACAGCCGGATCTTGCCCACGGACAGGGTGTAGTCGGTAACCAGGCCGGATTCAGTTTCGGAAACCCGTTTGCTGTAAGAAACGAAGTTCTGGCCCTGGTCGGCAGAGACCAGCTGCATGCCAAAACCGGCATCTTCCAATGCTCTGATAACGGAATAGCCAAAGGCTGTCTGCGGCGTGTTGATCTGCAAGGTTGCTGTGGCTGGGCGCATTTCCGGAATCTGCACCAGCGTTGCCACCAGATTAGTGGCTATCAATTGCAGTTGGGCTCGTTCATGCCCGCTGATGTCATCCAGGACATCTGTGTTGCCACTAGTCAACCTTGGCGTCAAGGCTGCCTGGTCCACACCCGTTGTGGTGGGTAGAGCAACACATCCCGATATCAGCAATGAGAGCAGAGCCGCGCCGGTTTTAAGCCCCATGGCAGATGATAACTTCATGATTGATCCCGCCACAATTCCAGGACAACTCCACGGCTGGGAAATCGATCACCGGCTCTGACTGGTGCCCAGCAGCCCTCATCGAGTATTCGTTCGCGCGTGACGCCACGTGCCATCAATGCCTCAGTCACACGCTTGGCCCTGCCCAGCGCGAGCCCTTCGTTGCCAATTTCCAGTGCGGTTGGACCATTGCTGCATCCTACCAGACTGATGACATCTTTCTGGCTAAGTTTGTCGTCGACAAACTGGTCAATCAGTTGCTTGTTGGTGTCACCCAGTATCATGGAGTCATCGCCAAACACGATAATCTGGCGATCCACTTGCTCATAGTCGTCCAGAATGGACGCAAAATTGGAATCGTTACCGTAGAAAAGGTTGGCGACTTCGATCTTGCTGGAGTTCAGGGCCTGCAGACTGGGGCCTGTGGCGGATCGAGTGGTGACGCTGTTGACGATATCAGGCGTTATCAGCGAGATGAGAGGTGCCTGTTCATCGAGGCCCAACGTAGCGACATACTGTGCACGGGACAAGTCGGTGTTCGTTACCTGGAAACGACCGGACGGGGCATCTGCCACGATCACCGGGACGCGGGTTCCTGACAGCTGAACCATGCTCGTGGGCGTGACTACGTTGTTGTCGATCAGTTGATAATGTCGACTCGCAACGACCGGCCCGATACTGAAAGAGAGCAGTAAGCCATTATCTGCATCCGTTGCCTTGCGTTCGTAGGTCAGGTAGTGAGCGCCTTGATCCGCACTGACGCGTTGTATGCCAAAACCCTTCTCGGCCAGAGTACCAACAAAATATTGCATGATGGGATCGTTGTTGCTACGCGTGACCTGCAACGTAGTATCGAGAGGGTCAAAAATCTGCACCACCACGGCACTCAGGTCGTTGACCATCGTTCGGTCAGCCAGTGCTACAGGATTTGCCTTACTGAGAACACCGCTGGAGGCGGCACGGTCGATCAGGGATTTTCCAGTGCCTGCGCAGGCACTCAGAAGCAGCAAACTGGCCAGCAGGCAAAGGCATGGCAGTGGCTTGCGGGCACGGTCTTCGGCTCTGTTGCCGATTAGTAGATTCACGGGTTTCTTGCTCCGGTTTGGCGGGACTGCGGTCTTCTGACAGGCCCAAGTCTGACCTCATACGATACCAACAAGCCGCGCTTCAAGCGACTTTGTAGGGGTAAATCCAGATCGCATCACGCTTTGCCGCAATAACCTTCAGCAAACGTGATTTGGGCCACTCTTCGGCACCGTCCACCGTCGCTATAGTAGCCGCTAATCGCCGCCGTACCCAATAAACCGACAAGAAATTCGGTGTCAGAGAAGATTCAAGAATATGCTCAGAAGACGTTTCATACCGATTATTTTGATAGCCGGGCTGCCTGTCGGCTGTGCCAGCTGGCAGCCCGCCAGTCCGAATGTCGTCGATTCCACTGCAGATGCCCAGCGCCTGGAGGCCGGGCCGTCGTCATTGATTGCTCTGGATTTCGTCAAGGCTTTGCAGCAGCTTGAGCCGTTGCGACCTGCCGAGACAACCGTGCATTTCTTGAGTGCTTCGCGCTCGGATGAATTCACTTCAAGCATGCAGCGTGCGTTGCAAACCGCAGGGTATGGAGTTCGCTGGGTAAGTGGCAATTCCAGTGGTCAGCTCTTCCAGTATCGTCACGAACAGGAAGAGGGCCAATTGTCAGGTCATCGAGATACCTATGAAGTGGCAGTAGGCAGCGTCGAGCTGCGACGGAGCTACTTCACGGATGGTCAGACTGGAATCAAACCGGTCTCACCTTTGTATATCCGTGGTGCCGATGCCAGTCGCATTGTTCTGGATGACACGCACTTTGTTTCAGTGGTTGCCGCTAAGGATCTGAATCCGGTTGTTGCCTCCTCGCTGTTAATGCGTGAGGAATCAAAGCAGCAGCCGAGCACAGCCGCAGCGGCGGGTTCACTCTTGTCAGTACCGGATGCAGCCAATCCGCTGGACTTGCTGGTGTCCGGTATCAATCGCAGACAAGGTCTGACCTTGCCGCTAACGACACTGACACGGGTGGAGAACGTGTTCGAACTGGGTGCATCGAATTACGAGGATATGCTTGCCAGTCATCGCGTCATGCGGGAATTGATACTGATGTTCCCCAATGACTCGCTGCGACTCGGGGATGTCAACAAGCGATTGGTCGAACAGATGGTAAGATACTACCAGCCAGAGTCGGATGTGTTTTCCGTAATCGGCTGTTCGTTGGGACCAACGCAATTGAAAAGTGGTAATGCGGCGTTGGCACTGGGTCGAGCCAGTCGGGTACGCGAGGCATTGCTGTTCGCCGGTATACCGCAGGACAGAATTCTTGATGAAGGCTGTTGGGCCGGTGATAGTTCAGACAATTCTTTGCCGCGACGCGGTGTCGTGGTGACCCTCAATCGTCAGGTATAAGCAGAACTAACCTTGTGATCGTGATCTCCAGAACGGCATCTTCCTTGTTGTCCTTGCTCGGCATTGGCCATGTGGCTGGCAGACGACTGTTGGTGTTTCTGACACTGGTGTCGATGCTGCTGGGTGCCGGGTATGCTCATGCCTTTCAATTGCAGTCCATGGACGCCAGTCGAGTCGATCTCAACGACTATGTGGGAGGCGGACGCTGGACGCTGGTGATGTTCTGGTCAACCGACTGCATCCCATGCGAACAGCAAAAGCCCATGATCGACGCCTTTCATCAGGATCATGAAGCCGTCGATGCCCGAGTCGTGGGCATTGCCCTGGATGGGATGGAGGCCCGCGCAGAAATTCAGAAACTGGTCGATCGCCACAATCCGTCCTACCCGAATCTGGTGGTATTCACAGATGTGTTCCACCGTCAGTTCAAGGAACTGACGGGCAAGGATTTCCGGGCAACACCCACCTACCTGCTGTTTGACCCCTCGGGTCAACTGGCCGGTACACGTACCGGCATGATTGACAGAGCAGCATTAGAGGCTGTTGTCACCGGCAATTGACGGCTTCGACGGTCGCTAACAACGCTCCTGTCTGTCAGCTTTCCGTGCGGTGCTGCATTAACGGTGCCAGCGCCTTGTAGGTGGCGTGATAACGCTCATGCTGTTCGGCAAAGGCAGCGCTTGAGCCATCCGGTTCCACTGAATGATCAATAGCCGGTGAAGTACACACACTCAAGGGATCAGCCTGCTCGGCAGCAATCATTCCCAATCTGGCTGCACCAAGACTGGCGCCAAAGTCGCCGTCGGTGCTGACATTCAGTGGAATGTCCAGCGTATTGGCAATGACTCGTAACCAGTAGTCGGACTTGGCCCCGCCGCCGATAGCCGTCGCACGTGTGAGTGAAGTGCCAGCACTTTCCAGCGCAAGCTGGCAGTCTTTGAAGGCAAATGCTACCCCTTGCAGAACGGCACGGGTCATTTCATGGGCATCGGTCGAGTGCTTGAGGCCCATGAAGACACCGCGGGCATCGGTATCGTTGATCGGGGTTCGTTCACCGCCTAGATAAGGTAGAAAGATTACATCTGTCGGTTCTGCAGGCAGACAGTCCAGAGGGGCGCTCAGTGCCTGTGGGGTCGAATTCATGGCTTTAGCCAGCCAGTTGAGTGCGTCGGTTGCAGCGAGAATCACCCCCATCTGGTGCCAGGTATCCGGCAGGGCATGGCAGAACGCATGCACCGCACTTTCTGCGTTGGGTTTGTAGCCATCATTGGCTGCGAACAGGACTCCTGAGGTACCCAGCGAGATGAAGGCATCGCCATCGGCTACGGTGCCCATGCCACAGGCACTGGCTGCATTGTCTCCGGCACCGCCCGCCACGACCACGGTGTTTTGCATGCCAAAACGGGCCGCCAGAGATTCTCGCAACTGCCCTGACACCTGTGTGCCTTCCACCAACCGTGGCATGTGTTCCTCGCATAGCCCGGTTGCCTTCAACAACTCGTCCGACCAACAACGTCCACCCACATCCAGCCAACCGGTGCCGGCTGCATCGGACATGTCCCCGACATGTTCGCCAGTCAGCCACAGTCGCGCGTAATCCTTTGGCAAGAGCACCTTGGCGAGGCGGGCGAAGTTCTCTGGTTCATGTTCAGCGACCCAGGCAACCTTGGGTGCCGTGAAGCCTGGAAACAGGATATTGCCACCGATGTGACGAAACCTTGGAGTATCCAGACGCTTTGCCTGTACCTGGCTGCGGGTGTCATTCCACAACATGCAGGGCCGGATCACCTGATCCTGTTTATCGAGCAGCGTGGCACCGTGCATATGACCTGACAAACCGATTCCTCGCACGGCAGAAAGCTCGGCAGGGTGGCTTTGCCGCAGGGCTTCCAGAGTCTGTTCCATGGCGCTGATCCAGTCGGCGGGGTCCTGTTCCGACCAGCCGTCGTGTGGACGACTGACGTCAAGCGCCGCGCTGTGACTGGCCAGTATGTGTTGCTCGGCGTCCATCAGAACGCTCTTGACACTGGAGGTACCTAGATCTATTCCCAGAAACATGATTTGCAACTATCCTCGAGGTTGGGGTTCGTGAAATGGCTGGTTTATTATTTCACGAACCCTAAGGTTTTGAGGCAAGCGGAAACCATTGAGTCACGGTGTCCTTGCCGCGTTCAATGATGACATGGTGGTTGGCAAACAGCTTGAATGGGGCGCTCCATTCGCCGTCAGGCCACTGGACGCGCACCGTGGCACGCTCGGCTACCCCCAGGCCGACATGCACAAAGCCGGCATCCCCTGAGGCATGACCACCCCCAACGTGCAAGCGGCGGGTTTGTACCAGATTGCCTGTCTTGATGGATAGCCGTGCGCCGATGGCATGTCGGTTGTCTCCGCTTTGCTGAAGTTCCAGCTTGAGCCAGTTGCCACCGATCCTTGGGCCTTTGGGAGTCAACATGCCGGCATTTCGAAACAGGCTGACGTTATCGCGGCGATTGACGACAATGATATCCAGAAGGCCATCGGCATTGAAATCGGTGATACTGGCGCCGCGGCCTCGTCGATCCAGAGCAATGCCTGCGGCCAAGCCCTGCTCGCTATAGTTCCCGTCAGGTCTGCCCAGCAAGAGGTTGTCCGGGTCGAAGCGGGCAAAATCACTCATACTCTCGACATTGCCTTTGGTGATGAACAGGTCCAGGCTTGCATCATTGTTGAGGTCCTCGAACTGCGAATGCCAGCCGGTACTGGGCTTCAAGTCGTCGCCGGTGTATGGGCGGTGTGCAGTGGCTCCGCGATCCCAGGCCATGTCTTCGTAGCGTGGTCGATTCTCCTCGATAGCTTGTTGCAGGTCCAGCACTTGCAGTTTCGTATCGCCCATTGAGGTCAGTGCATACTCGGGATACCCGTCGGCGTTGAGGTCCGCTTCGGCGATGCCCATGCCCCAGATAACCAACGGCTCCCAGCCTTCGGCCGCGCTGAACAGGCGCGGGTAGCGGCCGCTGTCAAGACGCCAGAGTTGTTCCTGCCCGCCACGATAATACTGCCGGTCATTGGTAATTCGCAAACCATCCGTGCCAGACTTGTTCCAGTCGGTGAAGAGCATGGACAGCGCACAATATCCGGGGGCCAGTGGCAAGGCATCCGTGTAGTCCGGTGAGGCGTCTTTTGCATGACTGATCGATCGATGCAGTTCATTGACATGACAGGTGCCCCAGGGAGAACCGGGCGCAGCTCTGTCCACATAATTTCCCACGGCCAGCGTCGGAAAGCGCTGACCTTGTTCGAAGCTTGCGCTGAATGCTGTTGTCCAGGCATTGCCACCATCGAAGTGCCAGGCAATATTGGCTGGCGTGAAGCTGCAATCAGGCCCACCCTTGAACAGCTGATTTTCGCCGACGCGCAGAACCGCCAGATCCACAAAGCCATCGTTGTCGATATCCACCGGATAGCTGCCGATGACGCGCTCCAGGGATACGCTAGTATTACTGCGTTTTTCGAAATTCAGTTCACCACCCGTCTGACTTTGATTGACGAACAGGCTTGCCTCGTTTTCGCCACCGGCAAGGTACAGATCGGGCAGGCGGTCCTGGTTACAATCAAAGGTGCTGACGCCACCGCCCACGAAGTACTCCCAGGGGCCTTCGTAGCGGTGCATGATGCCGGCAAGCTCGGCCTCTTCTATCATCACGGGAATATCGCCCGGAAATTCCTGTGCGTGTATTGAAGGGCTGAGCGTCATGAGCGTTACCAGCAGCAGACAGTGCTTGTGCCGCTCCAGCGATATCATGGCTCGATCACCAGTGTTTTCAGCCAGGCAATCAGCTGGCTTTTTTCATCGACACTCATGGCCTGCCAGGCATTACGTGAATCGCGTGCCGCACCGCCATGGGCCTCGATGACTTCACTCAGGGTAGTCAGATCGCCACGGTGTCCGTAGGGAGCCGTGGCGGCGACGCCCCACAACTCAGTGGTCATGAACACATTGCGTTCGACGAATCGCTGCGACAGCAGTTCGTTGCCCAGTACAGATAATTGCTGGTCAGCGATGACATGACGTTTCAGGTCGCCAAACAGTGGAACCATGATATGCCCCTTGTTATCTCGTTCCAGTTGCCCGGACCAGTCAAGCAGTTGCAATGCGTAGATAGCGTCATTGTCTTCACCGGTGCGCAAGGTGCCAGCCGCATCCAGTGGTCCGGGGTCTGCAAAATCCAGCGATTTCAGGGGCAGGTAGGTTTTGTGACAATCCGCGCAGCCAGCATCGGTGAAGTGATTCTGTCCCGCGCTCGCAGCTGTCTGCCAGCTGATGTCTTCGGGAATCTTCTGCAAGGGAGGCGCAAGGCTTGCCTGCCAGGCCACCAGGGCAGAGATGTCGCCCATGCTGATTTCGTGTTCAATACCGTCCTCGTCATGGTCGGTTTGCCCCGTCCATCGAGGGCCGAATCGTTCGACCGCCTGCATGCCATGATGATGGTTCAAGGCGTTGATCGTAAATTGTCGCAGGGACGTCATGACGCCCTTGTGACTGAAGGGGCGGATCACAAGATCATGATCAACGCCGTCGATTCCGTCCGGATCAACCCGGCCATCTGGATGAACGATCAGCTTGCCGAAGTCGACGCCCTTGGTGTGTAGAGCTATCGACAGTTGCTTGCTGGTGCTGCGTGCGTCGATCAAGCCTTGAGCGCGTTGTGCCTGCAGATCACGGCTCATTTCGCGTGCGAGCAGCTCTACCAGGCCGGCGCCGAACAGATGATTGGTATTTCTCTCATTGGAGAATTGCGGGTCAGTGGTGTCAAAGTCATTGTGTTGAAAGCCTTCCGAGACAAAGACGTTGGCTGTGAAATCTCCTGCGCCACCGGTCAGCGGCATGTTGTGGCAGCTTGCACAGGCATTCGCATCAAGGCCGGCGGTGCGGGAGAAACGGTTTCTGGGAGCGCGTTTGGATTTGGTGGGAATGATCGCCTGCGTTGCCATCGGGCGTCCGACGCCATCAAGCGTTGTGAAACGAGCATTGAACAAATGATCGCCCGCGGCAATCAGCTCCAGGAGCTTGTCGCGCTCCAGGAGGCCGGTATAGTCGCTGCTATGAACAGCTTCAGGCAGGGCTTTTTCGGACCACGGTACTGCCTGGGCAGCAGGCGCTGGTTCGCTTGCCAGAACGGTACTGGCGAGTGCGAGGCAGACGAGTGAAGTCAGGGCGCCCGTCTGCACGGCGCCCGCATGCACGGCACCCGTCTGCATGGCAAGTAGACTTTTGCCCGCAAACGAAAATAGCAAGATGTCTGGCAATTTCATTTGATGAGATCGATTTCAGTATTCTGGTCAGCAAACAGACGATCTACCTGGCTGA
>RCMY010030935.1_pt1 | contig 10650 bp, 10 predicted proteins | sample 2041341 | NCBI WGS metagenome assembly RCMY01 (sample SAMN09708234, study PRJNA481090) | Marine sediment metagenome, whole genome shotgun sequencing project.
TTCATCATAATTCGGAAAATAATAACCCCTTCGATATCCTCCTGGTAGCGCTGTTAAACCAAATTCGTCTGTAGCACCTGTATTTGGTGAATTCCAATGTGCTGTGCCAGTTTCTTTTAATTTACCCCCAGCAATTTCCCAACCTCCCACAAAATCAGTCAATGTAAGATATTCTTCTTTGGAAGGCACATGCCATCCTGTTGGACAAAGCTTGCCCTCTTCTACGGCTAACCAATTATACATTGCTCCATAAATATATTTATTGGATGGTTGATTTTCATACCAACAGTAAAATCCTTCAAGTTCTACGGTTGAACTTATAAAATGCCCACCCCATTCTATTGGATCCTCAATATTTACAATAGAAGTACCATCATTGTATGTTGTGGTCTTGAGATTTTTAGTGATCCAATCTTGTTCACCAATAGTAACAATACCATAAATATTACCATCAATATCAACTACAAATCCAATTTCCTCCCCATAGCCTTCACCTGCTAAATTGGTTGCAAAAGCTTTTACTTTGTAAGTGTTATTTGGTATTAAGTCTTGCAGTTCAGTTATAAAAGAACCAAGACCATCGCCCAATACTATTTTTTCATCGTTTAAATAAATACCCCGTTCGGTAACCGGATCTTCATAGTCTTCTGTTACTTCCCCTCCAGCATAAGCTATTGTATCTTCATAATTTGTAGAAAAAGAGGTTGTGACCAAGGGAACATCATAAACTAAAATATTAATTTTAGTATCATGTTCAAAAGATATCTTATCGAATGGGTTTGGATCATTTTCTTCTTCACCACCACCACTTGCAGATACATGGTTTAGGTAATATTCAAAAGAGATTTTTACATCAATTAACCCTGGACCAGATTCTACCCCGGTGGTTTCGAATGAAGCCTTACCATTTATATCCGTATTCTGTTTAAAAGGGGTTACTGACAGATGTTTATTCGCCGACATTTTAATTTCCTGCTCTGCTAATGGCATAGTTCCAATTAAAGTTGTCACTTTAATTGATTTTGAATCATCAACCTTGACTTTTTTCTCCCCTGGTATCTCAATGAAAATTTCAGGCTCACAATCCGGAGAGATCTCATGAACGATATACTGACCCGTTTGAGGGGGGGTGCAAAAAAAAGTTATATCTAATTGGAATTTTGTTACAGTACACCCTCCACTATTGGCATAGTCAAGAGACGTACTTATTGACTTATAATTCTTTTTACATGGATCTTCAGTTTGAATTACTTCCTTAAACTCTTTTATTAAAAAGTTTATAATATCTTCAAGCGGTGATTTCGATTGTGAGTTTTTATGAGAGCTTTGTTGAGTCGACACTTTTAATATGATCTCAGTATATTTTTCTTCATTACTTACTATTATTGTTTCGTCAGAAAATAACCAATTAGCACTTTCATTGTTTAATTCATACAACATTGCCAGACTTTTCGTTTCAATACTTTGTTGGGGTATTTTTAGGCTTATAGGTTCTTTAAAGTCGAACACGTCTGTTGCGATTGAAATTGCAGAAAGGAAATTGGTATTTTCAGAATTCCTGATAGGTGCTAAGGCATTAGCCTCTGTAATACTAAGAGCATCAACTTGTATCTCTTTTTCTTCAGTTACCGCTCCTTGAGGTATGGTAACCTCAATTCCTGATTCTAAAAGAAATACCCCTCCCGACTCGTCTACCGTAAATTGATTTTCATTAGTAGTTGGATCTGGATTGGAAATTGGATCTTGAACTAGTGTTTCAACATCGTCTGATTTGCTACATGTGAAGACAAAAAGTAGCATCAAACCTAAAAGAATCTTTTTCGAAAATAACTGGTAGAATAACTTTAGATTTTTCATGGTTTTTGTTTTTAAGTTAAGAATGGTAATAAGCTATTAACATCTTATTAAAAATGCAATGATCTAGGTCATTCGAGTAAGAGAATGCACCAAGGTTTTTTATGCTTATAAAAAATCTTTTGATTATTCTCTATATTTAGACCTCCATTTTATCAGCCAATTGAAAAAGTTTAAACGAGTTCTATAAATTAAAAAAGGAAGTTTAGTTATCTTACTCACTTTTTGTAGGGAACCTTCAAAATAACCAACCATTAATAAATGGCCGATAAAAAGAAATTCGGAACCTTTGCTGGCGTTTTTACGCCTTCTATCCTAACCATCCTCGGTGTAATCATGTATATGCGTCTGGGCTGGGTAGTAGGTAATGCTGGACTTCTAGGAGCAATCGGAATTATAATCATAGCCCATGTCATTGCCGTAACCACTGGTTTAAGTGTTTCATCGGTTGCCACAGATAAAAAAATCGGGGCTGGAGGAATTTATTATGTGCTTTCAAGAAGCATGGGAATCCCCATCGGTGGATCCATTGGTATAGCTCTTTTTGTGGGTACCGCATTTTCGATTGCCTTATATCTGATAGGTTTTTCCGAAAGTTTTAATTCGTATTTCGGATATGGAATGTCAGTTAACGACTTTCGTCTGACAGGAACCATCGCCTTACTAGCATTGACTTTATTGGCAATTATAAGTACATCAGTAGCCTTAAAAGCACAATTTTTTATTTTGGCTGCCATTATCATATCCTTGATATCCATTTTTTTTGGCACTACGGAATTTGCTCCTCAATCGGTCGCTTTGTTTTCTTCTGAGGATGCAGTTTCATTGGAAATCGTATTTGCAGTTTTCTTTCCTGCCGTTACAGGATTTACTGCAGGTATCGCAATGAGTGGTGATTTAAAAGACCCGAAACAATCGATTCCCACTGGTACGCTTGCTGCAATTGGCACAGGGCTTGTCGTTTACATTCTGTTGGCCATCTTTATGGCTTTTGCTATTAATCCAGAACTTTTAAAATCGGACTACAATATTCTAATGAAAATGGCCCTTTTCGCTCCTGCTGTGGTGGCAGGAATCTGGGGGGCTACCTTATCTTCAGCATTAGGCGGGATTCTTGGCGGACCAAGGATTTTACAAGCCATGTCGATAGATAAAGTGACACCAAAAATATTTGGTAAAGGAAGAGGAACAAATAAGGAACCTGTAAATGCCCTTTTTTTGGTCTTTATTATAGCCGAAGCTGGAATTCTTATTGGGGAATTGGATGTTATTGCCCGAGTGGTGTCTATGTTTTATTTAACAGCTTACGGATTCATCAATATATCCTATTTCTTGGAAAGTTGGGCAAATCCCGATTTTCAACCTACATTCAAGATAAAACGATGGATTGGTCTCCTTGGCTTTATCGCTTGTTTTGTTGTGATGTTCAAATTGGATATGATTGCCATGCTTGGAGCATTGGCGGTGATTTCAGCCTTATATTTCGGATTACAACGCAAGGAAGTTAAGGTGCAATCGAATGATGTATGGCGTAGCGTTTGGGAGAACGTCGTGAATAAGGGATTGAAGAAAATAGATGAACAAGATGATGAAAATTCGAACTGGAATCCAAATATTATACTATTTAGTGGAAAAAGTGACCACCAAAAATACTTATTGGAATTGGGCAAGACCGTTTCAGGTCGTACAGGAATTGTTACAAACTTCAAGTTGATACTTGATAAGAATAATGATATATCCCACTTCGGAAGGTCGAACAAACGGTTAGGGACGAAAATTTTAAAGAACTTGGAATTTTTGCACGACAAATCAAAGTTGACAATATCTATTCTGGTATAACCAATATCGCCTCAACATTCGGTTTTTCAGGAGTTGAGCCCAATACCATTATGATGGGTTGGCCAAAAGGATTGGAAAATTCAACCGAATACTCCAAGATGACGGAAACACTCTTACATCTGGATTACAACCTTTTGTATTTGGATTTTGATAGAAAGGCCAAATTTGGAAATTATCAAACGGTAGATCTTTGGTGGCGGGAGACTGATAGTAAGAATGCGGAGATGATGCTTAATATTGCCCGCTTCATTATAGCTTCCCCTAAATGGAACAATCCTGATATTCGTGTTTTATTTGTAAATAACAACAATGTGGATATTGAAGTCATTAGAGACAAAATTGCCAACCTTGTTGAGAATCTGCGCGTAAATGTTGAAATAAAGATCATCAATAATGCTGTGGAGCAGAAACCTTTTTATGATATTATCTCCGAAGAGTCCGTTACAACAAATCTAACTTTGGTTGGTATACCCGATTATAAAATTGAAAAACAAGCGGAGTTTGTTCTTAGGACAAACCACTTGTTCGAAACCATAGGTTCTACCCTACTCGTTAAAGCGGCGAACAATTTTAATGAACTTGATTTGGATTTGATCCAGAGCGAATCGACCGCAAGCTGATGCTTAGAATTTATTCTAAACCCTGGTTTTTAATATTGTTTTTGGCTCAAATTGTTTTCGCAATAATTGCCATTACAACAGCTGTTTTTATTTTTAAAATTGCTGTTGCCGCTGTAGGTTCTATAATTCTATTAATTGCATTTTCCAAGCAATTAATGAATGTCTTTGATGTTTGGGTCGTTATTTTGGCATTTGTCTGTTCAATGATTGGGGATTATTTTCTTTCCCATATGAATGGTGATACTGCATTGTTCATGATCGGTATTTCTCTCTATTTATTAGCGCACATAGGGTATTTGATTTTTTCTTTGCTTAATGGTAAAATAAGATGGAAAAGTACAATCATCATTACCCTAGCTTTTCTGTCTTTCTTTTACTTCACGCTTTTTCCTAAGATTACAGATAAAACCCTTGCACTTACGGTCTTGTTCTATTTAATTGTTTCCTGTGTTTCTTTGGGTGCTTCATTGGGGATTAAAGCAAGGCCAGCTGTGAAATGGCCCTATGTTATTGGAATTGGTCTGATTTTAATATCGGATACAATTATCTCCTTTAAGGAATTTGTCAAGTATGACTCATTTAATTATTTGATTTTACCTACGTATTACTTGGCACAAATTGGAATAACGGTTTCCTTGTACAACAAAAGTAGAATCGGCTTGAAACAGAAGGACTAGGTCGCAGTATTGAATTTGGTTAGAGAAGTACAACAATATTAAATACAGTATATAAAGATTTGTAAGTAAGGGTCTCTCGTTAGGCCAAATGACAAAGCCGTCATTTCGAAGGAGGAACGACTGAGAAATCGCATTAAGCAGAGTAGCAATATAAATAATGCCCTTTGCCTATCAGGATGTGATTTCTCCTCGCAATAGCTCGTTCGGAATGACATAGTCGTGGATTCCTGCCTTCGCAGGAATGACAAAATCGAATAAACGAAGTGATTGAAAAATCATATAACCTTTAATAAATAAATCCAGAACCTCAATATTGGCCTATCTATCAGGATGTGATTCCTCATTGCATTCGGAATGACTACCCGCGTCATTTCGAAGAAGGCACGACTGAGAAATCGCATTTCGGCGAGCCGATGATTCTTAGCATTCATGTAGAATAGCTATATTTAATTATGCTTTATAACTATTTTGTATACATTATGTCCAATGAATATCGGACGACTTTATACATTGGTATGACCAATAATATTCAAAAGCGTATTGCCCAACATTATTTTGATAGTCAAAACTCCAAAAAGTCTTTCGCCGGAAAGTACAATTGTATTTATTTGGTTTATTATGAAGGTTTTGAATTTCCAAAAGTAGCAATCGCCAGAGAAAAAGTGCTTAAAAAATGGAGGCGTGAAAAGAAGAACAAACTTATAACTGAATTCAATCCAAAATGGGAATCACTAAACAATCAAATCATCTAGTCATTTCGAAGAAGGCACGACTAAGAAATCGTATTACGATGAGCAAAAAACTCAGAACCTCAATACAGGTCAGCCAATCAGGATGTGATTCCTCCTCATCAAAGCTCATTCTGAATGACTACATTTATTTCCCGAACCTATAATGATCAAAACAAAAGTATAAAGTCCCGTATATATAAATAATTTTAACTCATTGAAAAAATAATTTAATATGACCTTGAATATTCTACATAAAGAAGATATAACCCCAACCATCAAAAAACAGGTGTTTGATTTGTTCAAAACATTGAATGCCGATATAAATCAATGGGACATTGATGAAGTTTTATCACAAGGAAATGAATTTATCTGTGCCTGTTGCTGGGATAATGAAAAACTGGTTGGAATGGCTTCATTAGCGACATATAAAGTGATTTCTGGCCACAAAGGTATGGTAGAAGATGTAGTAGTGTCCACAGAATTACGTGGAAAAGGCATTGGTAGAAAACTAATGGAAATGCTTATTTCAGAAGGCCAAAAATTAAACCTATCAGAAATATTGTTATTCAGTGGGCATCATAGAAAACCAGCCATTACATTGTACAAAAGTCTAGGATTCAACCTAAAGAATAGTGGCATGTATACCTTAAAGTTATGACCTTGTGCTAAGTTAATCCAAAAGCTACCCATGATCCAATTCAACTTTAACTTAACACTAGCTTTTACCTTTACTAAATTGACTTTTTAATTCCTCCATAGATTCCTGAAGTTGTCGTAATAATCCCTTTTCAGTGGTGGCATCAACACCAAAGGTAATCTTACTATTCACCTCCCAAATTTCCTGAATCTGATGTGGCAATTTCATAAGGTGGATAAGTTTCATTCAAGGAAATCAAGGTTATATTATTCGAAGTAGGTGCCTTTTCAATTTTTTTGACCAGAACGGCATCCTGTAAAACAACTACATAAATTTTATTGGGACTCACATGCGTAATATCCTCTACAGCTTTGGCAAGGACCCACTCCCCTGGCTTCAAATTCGGTAACATACTATCTCCTTCCACCTGAAAACCTCGATATGACGCATTTCTGAATTCTGGAAGCGGTAGGTCAAAAGCCGGCAATTGTTTGTACCAGCTAGTATCTTGGATGTTTTGGGGATAACCAGCGGCAGCTTTGGCGTTTACCAAGACCATATTTTCATTATCAGCGGAATCTACGGTAACTACCTTTGGAATCACACTGGTGTTCGATGGTTCTAAATACTGCAATTCACTTTCGGCAAATAACCATAACGGATTTATCTTGAATTGTTTCAAAAGCTCGGCAACCACTTTACCCGATAATTTAGTTCGCCCTCTTTCAATATCCGCAGTGGTATTTGATATGCCCAAAACCTTTGCAAATTCTGCCTGTGTATAACCTAGTTCTCTTCGAACATTAATAAATCGTTTTAATGTAATCTCATTTTCCATACTTCTTGTCCGGTCGAGCGCAGTCGAGACCTAGATATTTAAAGAATAGTACAACCTCTCGACTGCGCTCGAGGGGATAGTTAGTTTTTACTACTCAAAGATACACAATTTGGATTATTTCCAAAATAATTATGGAATATTTCCATATTTAGGATTATATCCATATATTTGGATTATATACCAATAACGAAATGACAAATAATACAATTCAGGACAAAATCGGCTTTTTTGCTTTAGCAGGTACAAGAGATGTTATATATGAAAATAGGATGGTTAACAATAAAAGGAGAAAACGTTCAGCTCCTATTATTGTAGACAATATAGAGGTCAATGATGGCCTAGTGTCAAATAATACTATACAATTAAGTTTATTTTAAGGTTATGGAAAGTTCAAAGTTTTTAATCTATGATGGAAGTTTCAATGGTTTTTTAACTGCTGTATTTATCTCTTTTGAGGATGATATTGAGGTATTGGGATTTCAAAGGGAAACTTCTACACAAAAAGGTTTGTTCACTGATAGCAAGACTATTGTAACAAATAAATCGAATGCCAAGAGGGTTTGGGAAAGTATAGAAAAGAAAAGCCATACAGCCATTAGAAATATCTACTTTGCATTTTTAAGTGAAGCAGATGGGGTTGATTTTATGCTCTATCGATATATCAAAAAGCTTTATGGATTGTTAGACTCCAATGAAATTGAACATGTTGCCATAATTGAAGTCAAAATTGCCAAATTGGCACTGAATGTAAGTCGGGAAAAAGCCCAAATAGAAAATTTGGTGAATTTTCAGTTAACCAACGACGATGTTTACATAGCCGAAATAGAACCTGGTTTTAACATAATTCCATTAATATCCCGACATTTTCGAAATCGCTACCCTAAACACCAATGGATTATCTTTGATAGAAAACGTAAGTACGGGGTGTATTACAATGGTAATGTTGTTGAAATGATTTCAAAAGAAACCAAGAACCTTTATTTACATGCCAATCTGGTTTTTAATCCCCAAACACAAAATTCATATAGAGTAGCAATCTAACACCAATAAGGTTTATTTTGTTTTATCGCCTACGAAATGATCACTCTTATTTTGAAAAAGAACATTGAAAGTAGTTAGGCTACCATAAATACGGGTAATATATTGCTGCAGCTCAACCTTTTCTTGATCGTCAAGGTTCTTACTTGAATTTATCTTTTGTTCCATAACACGAATACGATCGCGAACCATGACAATCTTATGGAAAAAAGAATTTATGGGCACTTCCTTATCAGAAAGACTAGAATCACCAGGTGACATTATGAGAGATCCTCCTTTCCATTTACTAGCTATGGCCGATGCGTTATTGGTGTCACTCCATTTTCTTAAAATAGAGATCAATGATATTTCAACATCAGAAAAGCTAACCGTATCAACTTCATCTGTAACGGCTTCAATTACTTCAAAATCCGTATCAATGGCTATGGTTTCAAGTCCGTTATCAATAAATGTGACCCAATATTGCTTTGATGTCAAATTTGTGACTACTCCTTTTCCAAACTCCGGATGTTTAATACGTGAACCTATACCTAATAATTTCATATGAGCTATTCTATATTTCTATCAAAATTAACTTGCGAGAATGAAAAATCAAAACTAGTGTTGAGTTAAAGCTGAAATGACGCATTAGGAAATAACATATTTTGTGGTAGGCCTAGGCAAAAAATCATTGCATAGCTAACTACGGAATTATTTTTTAACGAAGGGATGACGTAAAAGATACATTGGATTATGTGTAGGTTTTGGCTTAACTTAACACTAAGTCAGCTTCCTTTTTATGGGTCAAAATCGTAACTTTGCAACTTTGCTTTGAAAAGATGATAAACTACGAGGAAAATATTGAGGTTAAAAAATATTGAGGTTAAAGGGGCGCGTGTCCATAATCTCAAAAACATAGATGTTACAATTCCACGGGAAAAACTGGTGGTTATCACTGGTTTATCCGGGAGTGGTAAATCATCCCTCGCATTTGATACCATTTATGCAGAAGGACAGCGTAGGTATATAGAAACCTTCTCTTCTTATGCACGTCAATTTTTAGGCGGCCTTGAACGCCCTGATGTCGATAAAATTGACGGCCTCTCCCCCGTTATTGCCATTGAACAGAAAACCACTTCAAAATCACCCAGATCTACTGTAGGTACGATTACAGAGATTTATGACTTTCTAAGATTGTTATTTGCCCGTGCGGGTGATGCGTACAGTTACAATACTGGCGAAAAAATGGTCAGTTATAGTGATGAACAAATAAAGGAACTGATTATAACTGATTATAAGGACAAGAAAATCAACATTCTATCCCCGATCATTAAATCAAGAAAGGGCCATTATAGGGAGCTATTTGAACAAATAGCCAAACAAGGGTTTGTAAAAGTCCGCGTAGATGGCGAGGTCAAAGATATTGTTAAGGGAATGAAAGTTGACCGATACAAGACACATGACATAGAAATCGTCGTTGATCGTCTTAAAATCAACGAAAATACCGATTTGGACAAGCGAATGTCCGAAACTATAAATACTGCGATGTATAGCGGCAACAATGTGTTAATGGTATTAGAAGAAGGCGGTACAGATCCTAGATATTTTAGCCGCGATCTTATGTGCCCATCTACGGGTATCTCTTACCCCACACCTGAACCAAATACATTTTCTTTTAATTCGCCCAAAGGCATGTGTAAAAAATGTAACGGTTTGGGTCATGTATACGAGGTAAATGAGATAAAGATTTTCCCGAATAAAAAACTCTCGATTCAAGCTGGAGGCATAGCTCCTCTTGGAGAATACAAGAAATCGTGGGCTTTCAAACAAATTGAAACCATTGCGCAACGCTATGAATTTGAACTTTCCGACCCTATAAACAAGATTCCAACCGAAGCAATTGGCATACTGCTCAATGGCGGTCATGAAAGTTTTGAAATCGAATCAAAGACCCTAGGTGTAAAGCGCAATTATAAGATTGATTACGAGGGTATATCCAATTTTATCAAAAATCAGTTCGAGGAAGCCAACTCCACTTCAATAAAAAGATGGGCTAAGGAATATATGGATAGGATTACCTGCCCTTCTTGTAATGGATCAAGACTGCGTCAAGAATCATTGAATTTTAAGATTGATGAAAGCAATATTGCTGAACTTTCTAATATGGATATTGCCCAAGTAGCTGAATTTTTTGACGGTTTAGAAAGTAAGTTGGATGGTAATCAATTAAAAATTGCTGAGGAAATCATCAAGGAAATAAAAACCCGTCTTCGATTTTTATTGGATGTTGGGTTGGACTATCTATCACTGAATCGAAGCTCAAAATCACTTTCAGGAGGTGAGGCCCAAAGAATTCGTTTGGCAACCCAAATAGGCACTCAATTGGTCGGTGTTCTATATATCTTGGATGAGCCTAGCATAGGTCTGCACCAAAGGG
>RCMY010005593.1_pt1 | contig 10647 bp, 8 predicted proteins | sample 2041341 | NCBI WGS metagenome assembly RCMY01 (sample SAMN09708234, study PRJNA481090) | Marine sediment metagenome, whole genome shotgun sequencing project.
TAATGGTGCTGTTGGGCAGAATCGAACTGCCGGCCTACTGATTACGAATCAGTTGCTCTACCAACTGAGCTACAACAGCTTTGGGTGTTGCAAGATGCGTGGATTATAGCGGCTTGAGGGGGTGTGGGCAAATTGCAGGCTAATAATTAGTCGGGTTGATCGTGAGTTAAAACTTTTTGGCGAATTTTTAGTCTTATTTTTTTGTCGGTTATAAATGGTGTCTTGGTGTTTTTTCAACAACTTTCGTTTAAGTTCGGTGAATGTCTTCAAAAATCTGTACATTGTCCTGGTAAAGGTAGATAATGATGAATGGGTTTTAAGAATACAAAAACGAAAAAAATCTTGGTTGTTCATGGGCCAAATTTGAATCTTTTGGGTATGCGTGAGCCAGAGATTTATGGTAGCGAAACACTTGATGATATTAACAGAAATTTAATTCAATTGGCAGAGAAGGCCGGAGTTAAATTAGAGGCCTGCCAGAGCAATGCTGAAGCTGAGTTGATTGATAGAATTCAATTAACAATAAGTGACGGGACTGATTTCATTATCATTAATCCGGCAGCGTTTACACATACCAGTGTGGCTTTGCGAGATGCATTGGCGGCGGTTAAAGTGCCTTTTATTGAGATTCACCTTTCTAATGTTTTTTCTCGTGAGCCTTTTCGGAGAAAATCATATTTTTCAGATTTAGCGGTTGGTGTCATTAGTGGTTTGGGTGCAAAGGGTTATGTGTTAGCGCTAGATTATGCGCTAACTTCACGATAGAACTATAAAATTCGTCATATGTAGATAGGTTTCTACTTCTTAGGTTGTGTGTCATTAAGTTGTTTTCGCTTGAGTTCTGCTTCTATTTATTGTGACGAAATTTTGCTGCGGCTACACGAATATTGGTCTTATGCGTTTAGTTGCGAGTATTTGTTAATTCGAGTTGTAGGGTTGCCTAAAAACGAGGCGTGGTCTCGGGGGATTGAGTATGGATTTAAGAAAAATCAAGAAATTAATTGAGTTGGTTGAAGAGTCGGGTATTGCTGAGTTGGAAATAACTGAGGCTGAGGAAACCATTCGTATTAGTAAGTCGGGGCCTGTGATGCAGGGTTATGCGGCTATGCCGCCTGTGATGCAGCATCATGCGGCGGCAGTACCTGCTGTTCAGTCTGTGCCTGAAGTGTCAGTTGAACCAGCTAAGGCAGCATTGCCGGATGGACATGTAGTTAAGTCGCCGATGGTGGGTACGTTTTATCGTTCATCGTCACCGAGTGCAAATCCATTTGCCAAAGTTGGTCAAACGGTTAAAGTGGGCGATACAGTGTGCATTATTGAAGCAATGAAATTACTTAACGAAATTGAGTCTGATAAAGCCGGCGTTGTTAAAGCCATTCTAGTGGAGAACGGGCAACCTGTTGAGTATGGTGAACCATTGTTCATCGTCGAGTAATTTTGTTGATAGAAATAAGGTTGATCTCTTCGAGGTCACAAATAAGGTGCCTTGAGTCCTATGTTTGAGAAAATTTTGATCGCCAATCGTGGCGAAATTGCTTTACGTGTTCAGCGTGCTTGTCGTGCCATGGGCATCAAAACTGTCGCAGTTTATTCCGAAGCGGATGCAGAAGCCAAGTATGTCATGCTGGCGGATGAATCAGTATGTATTGGCCCAGCTGCATCAGCGCTGAGCTATCTTAATATCCCTGCAATCATTAGTGCGGCTGAGGTAACCGATGCCCAGGCGATTCATCCAGGCTATGGTTTTCTTTCTGAGAATGCCGATTTTGCTGAACGTGTTGAGGAAAGTGGCTTTGTGTTTATTGGGCCACGTCCAGACAGTATCCGTTTGATGGGTGACAAGGTTAGCGCAAAGAAAGCGATGAAAAAGGCTGGCGTGCCTTGTGTGCCTGGTTCAGAGGGTGCACTGCCTGAGTCGATTGACGAAGTTAGAGAAATTGTTCGTGATATTGGTTACCCCATCATTATTAAAGCAGCCGGTGGTGGCGGTGGACGCGGTATGCGCGTAGTACATACGGAGGCGGCGTTATCTAATGCAGTCATCATGACTCGCAATGAAGCGCAAGCAGCATTTGGTAACCCCGTTGTTTATGCTGAAAAATATTTAGAGAATCCTCGTCACATCGAATTTCAACTGCTTATTGATGAGCATGGTAACGCGGTGCATTTGGGCGAGCGTGATTGTTCGTTACAGCGTCGTCATCAGAAAATTTTAGAAGAAGCGCCCGCGCCAGGCATTGCCACTAAATTACGCAACAAAATAGGGTCGCGTTGTGTCGAGGCCTGTCGCCGTATTAAATACCGTGGCGTAGGAACCTTTGAATTTCTGTATGAGAATAACGAGTTTTATTTTATTGAAATGAATACGCGCTTGCAGGTTGAGCATCCGGTAACTGAGGCAGTGACAGGTATTGATTTGGTGCAGGCGCAAATTGAAGTTGCCGCAGGTAATAAACTACCATTTAAGCAAGATGATATTGTGATTAAGGGGCATTCGATTGAATGCCGGATTAACGCGGAAGACGCTTATAAATCAACACCATCAGCCGGTCGAATTACGCAGTATCATGCCCCAGGTGGTCCAGGTGTTCGGGTTGATTCTCATGTTTACCATAACTATATGGTGCCGCCTTATTATGATTCGATGATTGGCAAAATAATTACTTATGGTGATACGCGTGACCAAGCCATGGCACGTATGCGGATTGCGCTTTCTGAAATGGTGATTAATGGTATCAAGACCAATATACCGCTGCATCTTGATTTGCTTTCGGATTTGTCATTCCTAAATGCAGGTGTGTCGATACATTTTCTTGAACAGAAGCTTGAATTGCATAACAAGGCGATTAAATAGCGGGTTGTTAATAAATAAATATGTCTTGGGTTTCACTTACCATCGGAATTGATGCGGCGCATGCTGAGATTTTAAGTGATGCGCTGTTTGAACAAGCGGCTTTGTCAGTTGATATCCATGATGCGGCGGAGGGCACGGCGGACGAGCAAATGTTGTTCGGTGAACCCGGTTCGTCCACAGGTGAAATCTGGCTGGATGCCGAAGTGACGGCACTTTTTTCTGAAGATGTAGATATTCCGGCAATCATGCAGGCTGTCACACAGGCTGCCGAACTGCCTAATCAGCCACGTTATCGTTTGGTCAATGTGGAAGAGCAAGATTGGGTACGTCTGACTCAATCACAGTTCGATCCTATTCAAATATCATCCCGTCTATGGATTGTTCCAACCTGGCATGAGCCGCCTAATGCGTCTGCTATTAATTTGATATTGGACCCTGGGTTAGCTTTTGGAACGGGCAGTCACCCGACGACAAAACTGTGCCTTTCCTGGTTGGATAAAAATCTTCAACCCAATGATTCAGTGCTTGATTACGGCTGTGGTTCTGGCATTTTAGCGATTGCGGCACTTAAATTGGGTGCGAGTCATGTTGTTGGTGTCGATATTGATGAACATGCTGTCACAGCAAGTCATGAAAATGCTGTGCGAAATACGTGTGATTTTTCAAAAATACATTTTGCCTCCACACATACAGGACTTGATGCCAGCGTGCCAAAGCCGGCGGACATTGTGGTGGCAAACATATTGGCTAATCCGTTAATTATGCTTGCGCCTATTCTGGCGAATGCGGCACGTAATGGCGGACGTATTATATTGTCAGGGATTCTCGAAGCGCAAGCGGATGAAGTGATCACAACGTATCGGCAATGGTTTGATATGCTTCTTGCAGAAGAACAAGAAGGGTGGGTGTTGTTGACTGGGACAAAAATATGAATCTAATGCTATGGCGTTGGTAACGCTTTGCCCTGAATGTAGTACCACTTTTCGTGTGACTTCGGAACAATTGGAGGCGCACAGTGGCGATGTGCGTTGCGGTCAATGTCAGCATGTTTTCAATAGTTTTGCCACGTTAATTACGGTTGAAGAATCAGAAATTAGCGACTCTTCAAAAGTAAGCCCTCCGGCCTTTTCTGATACTTCAACGACAGTAGAAACCAGAGTTGGGAGCAATGATTTTGATGAAACATCAATCGTGCAACTGGATTTTAATTATTTCTCAGAAAAAAATACTGCGGCCTATGATGATGACGATTTTGACTCAACACCGGTCAAAGAAAAACTGAATCTTAGGTGGTTTTTCGCCAATTGTGCCCTAATATTTTTGTTAATAGGGCAGATTGTTTATATTTATCGGGTGGATATATCAGTAGCTGCACCGGCTACCAAACCGTTGTTGGTGTCCTATTGTGCTGTTTTGAATTGTACCGTGCCATACCCGCAGGATATCACGCTATTAAGTATTGAGTCGTCGGAGTTATATACAAACCCGGTACGTCAAGATGAATCGACCATGACGGCAACTATTCGTAATTATGCGTCATTTCCTCAGGTATTACCGGCACTCAAACTATCATTGACGGATACGCAAGGAAAATCAATTGCGAGCCGTATTTTTTATGCTGACGATTATTTGGGTAAGAATGCTACGTCTATGCAATCCATTGAGCCGAATCATGGAATCAATATAAGAATTGATTATGATAGTGGGGAACTGAATGCCACAGGTTATCAATTGTATTTGCTTTATCCGTAGTTCTTCTCTTCATGTTCAAAACACCCCATTCATTGCGCTTCCCTCTTGGTGCATGGCGTTGTTGCCAAGTCTTTCAATAGAATAACTATTGTGACGGCTTTGCGCCTAGCCATGCATCATGACTGAAGCACTCTAATTGAGGTATTCTTCGATGGTGAGGTATAATTACGCCACGCTAAACTTACTGAGAATCACTATTTATGAATAAAAATCCTCGTACGACTTTACTGGAAGAAATATTTCCCCGCCGCATCTTAATCCTTGATGGCGCAATGGGTACGATGATTCAAAGACACAAACTTGAAGAAGCTGATTTCCGTGGCGCACGTTTTGCTGATTTTCCGCATGACCTAAAAGGCAATAACGATTTATTAACGCTGACTCAGCCTGATGTTATACGTGGGATTCATGCTAGCTATCTTGAGGCCGGTGCTGACATTATCGAGACCAATACGTTTAACTCCAACGCCGCTTCTATGTCGGACTACCATATGGCAGATTTGGTGTATGAGCTAAATGTTGAAGCGGCAAAGCTGGCGCGTGAAGCGATCAAAGCAATAGAAGAAAAAATTCCAGATAGGCCGCGTTTTGTTGCAGGTGTTATTGGGCCGACCACTAAAACAGCGTCAATTTCTCCTGATGTGAATGACCCGGGTTTCCGTGGCATCACGTTTGATCAATTGGTCATCGATTACACTGAGTCAATTCGCGGCTTGGTGGATGGTGGCGTAGATATTTTGTTGGTGGAAACTATCTTTGATTCATTGAATTCAAAGGCTGCGTTATTCGCCATTGATCAATTTCTTGATGATCACAATATTCGTTTGCCTATTATGATTTCTGTGACGATTACCGATGCATCGGGTCGCACACTGTCGGGGCAAACGCCGGAAGCTTTTTGGAACTCAGTGAGCCATACTAACCCACTGTCTGTGGGTATCAACTGTGCATTGGGTGCGGAATTAATGCGTCCATACATCGAAGAATTGGCGAGTGTTGCTGGTGTTTACACCAGTGTTCATCCTAATGCGGGGCTGCCAAACCCGTTGTCAGACACCGGTTACGATGAAACACCCGAATATACCGCCAAACAAATCAAAGGCTTTGCAGACTCAGGTTTCGTGAATATCGTGGGCGGTTGTTGTGGTACTACACCGGCGCATATTAAAGCCATTGCTGAGGCAGTGAGTACCGTTACGCCACGAAAAATACCGGATATTCCTAAGAAGCTGCGTTTGTCGGGTTTAGAGTCACTCAGTATTGATGACGACTCGCTATTTGTGAACGTTGGTGAACGCACCAATGTCACTGGCTCTAAAGCTTTTGCCCGTTTGATCCTGAATGACAAATATGCTGAAGCACTAGATGTTGCACGTAGTCAGGTTGAGAATGGCGCGCAAATTGTTGATATCAATATGGATGAGGCGATGCTGGATTCAGAAAAGGCGATGGTGACCTTTTTGAATTTAGTCGCGGCTGAGCCTGATATCTGCAAAGTACCAATCATGCTGGATTCCAGTAAATGGACAGTAATTGAGGCGGGTTTGAAGTGCGTGCAAGGTAAAGCCATTATCAACTCCATTAGCATGAAAGAAGGTGAAGCGGATTTCATCAAGTACGCGAAACTGGCGCGTCGATATGGTGCGGCGGTGATTGTAATGGCATTTGATGAAACAGGCCAGGCCGACACCATGGAGAGGAAAATCGAAATTTGCTCACGTAGCTACGATATTCTGGTTAACCAAGTCGGTTTCCCGCCTGAAGACATTATTTTCGATCCGAATATTTTTGCCATTGCGACGGGTATTGATGAGCATAACAACTACGGCGTGGACTTTATTGAAGCGATTCGTGTGATTAAAAAAACGTTACCTTATGTCAAGATCAGTGGCGGGGTGTCCAATGTTTCGTTTTCCTTCCGTGGTAATGAACCTATTCGTGAAGCTATCCATACGGCTTTTTTATACCACGCAGTAAAAGCGGGCTTGACCATGGGTATTGTGAATGCCGGACAGTTGGGCGTTTACTCAGATATTCCTGCTGAATTACTGGAAAGGGTTGAAGATGTATTGCTTAATCGGCGCAATGACGCAACCGAGCGTTTGGTTGATTTTGCTGAGAATTTTAAAGGTAAGAAAAAAGAACAAGTTGAAGATCTCGCTTGGCGCGATGAACCGCTTCAAGCGCGGATAACCCATGCGTTGGTTAGAGGCATTTCCACTTATATTGTGGAAGATACGGAATCTGCACGCTTAGAGAATGAGCAAAATGGTGGTCGCCCTATTCAAGTGATTGAAGGCCCGTTAATGGATGGCATGGGCGTGGTTGGTGACTTGTTTGGTGCGGGTAAAATGTTTTTACCTCAGGTGGTTAAATCAGCGCGGGTGATGAAGCAAGCCGTGGCACATTTGTTGCCATTTATTGAAGCTGAGAAGAAACGCTCAGGTGACAATAAACCCAAAGGAAAAATCGTTGTTGCCACTGTGAAAGGCGATGTGCATGACATTGGCAAGAATATTGTCACCGTGGTATTGCAATGCAATAACTACGAAGTGGTCAACATGGGGGTGATGGTTCCTTGTGCGCAAATCTTAGAAATGGCAAAAAAGGAAAAGGTTGACATCATCGGCCTGTCAGGACTCATCACACCTTCACTAGAAGAAATGGCTCATGTCGCCAAGGAAATGCAACGCGAAGGTTATACCATTCCCTTGTTAATCGGCGGTGCGACTACCTCACGTGTGCATACCGCAGTTAAGATTGCACCACATTATGATGGCACGGTCGTGTGGGTGCCAGATGCTAGTCGTGCGGTGGGCGTGTGTAGTAACCTGATGTCGGATGATCAAAAGGCTGGCTATATTCAGGGCGTGAAAGACGAATATGAAAAGGTACGCACCCAACACAAAAACAAAAAAGGCCCATCCAAGATTTTGCCAATTGCAGAAGCACGTGCCAACGCCTATCAAACAGATTGGAGTCATTACAGTGTCCATGAGCCTGCATTAATGGGGGTTCGTACGCTAAATAATTACCCATTAGAGAAAATAGTGCCCTATATCGACTGGACACCGTTTTTTCAAGCGTGGGAGTTGGCAGGGCGTTATCCAGCCATTTTAGATGATAAAGTGGTGGGCGAAACAGCGACGGGTTTATTCCACGATGCACAAATTATGCTGAAGAAAATTGTCGATCAAAAATGGTTAAGTGCTAACGCTGTGATTGGTTTGTTCCCGGCTAATTCAGTTGGGGATGATATTGAAATCTACACTGATCAAACGCGCAGTAAGATTGCCATGACTTACCATTGCTTGCGCCAACAAACCCTTAAGCCAACAGGAAAACCCAATCGATGCTTGTCAGATTTTATTGCACCGAAAGAAACAGGGATTAAAGAGAGTATTGGCTTATTTGCTGTGGCAGCCGGGTTTGGTATTGATGAACGCGTCAAAGCCTTTGAGGAGGCTAATGATGATTACAGTGCGATTGTGCTCAAAGCATTAGCTGATCGTTTGGCAGAAGCCTTTGCTGAGCATATGCATATGCGTGTGCGTCGTGAGTTTTGGGGTTATGCGGCTGATGAAAACCTAAAAAATGAGCAAATGATTAAAGAAGAATACCAGGGTATTCGTCCTGCGCCGGGTTATCCTGCTTGCCCTGATCATACAGAAAAAGGGCCATTGTTCCAATTGTTGGATGCCACCAGAAATACAGGTATTATTATCACCGAGTCCTTTGCCATGGTACCTACTGCAGCCGTTTCGGGTTTTTACTTTGCGCACCCGAATTCAACTTTCTTTGCTGTAGGGAAAATTGGTAAAGACCAAGTCGAGGATTATGCCAAGCGTAAAGGTTGGGCAATGGATGAAGCGGAGAGATGGCTGGCCCCCGTGCTGGCTTACGAGCGTTCGTAAGTCATGGTGAAATGACCGTGAGGTAGGTATGAGTTTTCTGGATAAAGCAAAAGAGTTGTCGAATAAAGTTGCTGAAAAAACAGTAGAATTTAGCAGCGATAAAGTGATTGCCGACACCATCATTAAGGCGACCGATAAGCAAGAAAAAGTGAATGCTATTCTGAGAACACGCGGCTCCAACTACCGCGTTAGCAGCATTAATCTATCAATGGGCATCCCACCCGGTGTTTCATTTGGTATTCGGCGTGTTAAAGAAGACGGTGATGATGAAGAGCTGGATAAGTTGCCGCTGAGGTAGGCGTAGACGATTCAATGTTTGCATTAAATACATCGCGCAAAAGCATCCGTAAAAAGCCCCGTAGAACAAACCCTGCCCATATGGCCACAAACGTGATGTCTGTCACTCACAATTGATTCGGGCAGGTCGCTAAATTGCCGGAAAAAATAATGAAAGTCGAATGCGACGTATTGGATTGATACGCTGGTTTTTAAATGAAAAAAAAACCATTCCAATGCTTAGTAAGGAAGCGTTCATTTGAGGGAGGAGCAAGCATGGAATGGTCAAGAGGGGGCAGGAAATAATACGCTTTGTAAAGATGAACTAGAGCAACAAGATCTAGTAGCGCTTTAGTAGCGCTTTAAGCAATCATGAGTAACTAAGTCTAGATTATCCCATTAATATAAAATAAATTGGAATGTGTCAAATTGCCGCACACGCATACTCTTCATCATTGAGGCCAACGCCTTGTGCCACGTGCGGGTGATGACCAATAACTCATTTTGAGTCTGATGATACAGCGAACTTGATTTGGCTCATAAATATGCCAGCCGGTTCAAAGGTATATTGTTAGTTGCTGAGAATAAAGGGTATTAGTCAGGTCAGTTATGTTGTTTAGATTTTTTTCTTAAGAATAGTATTTCTTGCCGCGCCATCAACAATCACACCGAGTTTAGCCAGTGCTTTTCTGCCCAAAAGTATAGGCGTTGAAAAATGTGAGCGATTAATTAGATTGAAATTGATGATATGAGGTTTTCCATCAAAATAGATCTGCATTCCTACAACAGGGCGTAAATGTGGCTTGTTTACTTTACTGCCGTCAATCGCACGCCCTTTTATTTTCATGTGCCGGATAAGCGGTAAATCGTAATCGATATTTTTCTTAATTTCCGGATGTGTAACCTTAAACTTTACATATTGTTCATTAACTCTTTCATACACATGAATGTTTGTCGCAGAAAGCGAGGCTGTTTTTGCTCCGGTATCAAGCTTGGCGGTAACAGAAATTCCGCCAGGATGGAGTGTCACAGGCTCCAGATAGCCGTAGACTGATTTTTTTGCCATCGTAGTCGATGAAGAAAAAAATGCAAATAGAACAAAGAGTACAATGAAAAAAAGATTCTTGTGTAATGCCATAACAAATTGTTTTTTTAATCTTTCTCGGGTTCAATTCCCCGCCCCTTGGGGCGAAAGCTGATTGAAAATCAGCAGATTGAAGAGCGTAGTCAATACCCCGCTGCTTGCGGCGGGGAGCTTTATTTGATTTCAGAAATTTGGAGATAAGTGAATGTAGAACAATTATAACGTATTTCAAAATGAAAAATCTAGTCGGGTGCTGGGTTAACGATGAAATCTACACAGGGAATTTCGTCTATTAGGGATGGGTTTCTATTTAAATACAAATTCGCTTGTGTTAAATTGCAATTAGTTTTTAACACCTCATGAGTTTTCCCTCGCTTCTTTTCACATTTTTAATAATTCACTATGATAATTTCTGCATTTGATGTACGTATCGGCAACCTGATTGAATTCCAAAAGAAACTTTGGAAAGTCTACAAGAAAAGCCATGTCAAGCCAGGTAAAGGCGGGGCGTTTGTGCAATTGGAAATGAAATGTGTCAGTGACGGCACCAAACTCAACGAGCGCTTCCGTTCAGAGGATAAAGTAGAAAAAGCGCATGTAGAGCCACGCAACTCGCAGTATCTCTATGCTGAAGGCGATTCTTATATTTTTATGGATACAGAATCTTACGACCAGCTCACTTTGTCACGTGATGACTTGGAAGAGCAAATTCCATTTTTGTTGCCCAATACAGAAGTAATGATCAACTTTTATAACGATAGTCCTAT
>RCMY010005594.1_pt1 | contig 10647 bp, 9 predicted proteins | sample 2041341 | NCBI WGS metagenome assembly RCMY01 (sample SAMN09708234, study PRJNA481090) | Marine sediment metagenome, whole genome shotgun sequencing project.
GTTCGATCGCTGAAGCCATAATCAGGTGAGAATTGAAGATGCCGGAAGGGGCCATCCACGCGCCTGCCACCTTGATAACAATCTTGGCGTAGGTCGATGCCGGCAAACCCAGCCCGCCATATTCGGGTGAAATTATCGCGCCGAACAGCCCCAGCTCTTTCATCTGTTCGACCAATTCATGGGGGTATTTGTCGGCTTGGTCGTATTCACGTGCGATCGGGCGCACCTCGCCCTCAATCCATTTGTCGATCATATCGAGGATCTGCACCTCGTCATCGTTGGTGAAGTCGGCGTTTGCTTGAGCGTTCATCGGGTCTCTCCAGATGCTTGGGAACGGATTCAGTAGCCAGCTGCGTCGTCGATGCCATGGCCGCGTTTAGGGATCAAAATCGTACGGCTGAAGTCACAGACGAGTTTGCCGTCCTGATTAAAGCCGCTTGATTTCACTGTCACCAGACCTGCGTTGGGGCGTGATTTGCTTTCGCGTTTTGCCAGAACTTCTGATTCCGAAATCAGCGTGTCTCCGGCGAACAGCGGGTGGGTCATACGGATGTCGGTCCAGCCCATGTTCGCGATGGCCTTCTGGCTGACGTCGGTGACGCTCATTCCGACCATCAGCGCGACTGTCAGGGGTGAGCAGATGATGCATTTCCCGAACTCTGAATGTTTGGCGTATTCGGCATCGAAATGCATAGGATGCGTGTTCATGGTCAGCAGTGTGAACCACGTATTATCTGTTTCAGTGATGGTGCGTCCGGGACGGTGTTCGTAAATATCGCCGACGCTAAAATCTTCGAAGTAGCGGCCGAAGGTTTCTCGGATACGGTTTCCGCCGACATTTTTTGCGATTTGATTCATGGTGTCACTCACTTTGGTTGAAGGGCTATTGGGCAAATTGGGCGTCGCGCAGCGCCAGAATGCGCTGCATTGACAGGATGACCGGTTTGTCAATCAGTTTACCGTCCAAAACGGCGAGGCCGTTGGGGCTTTGTTCATATAGTGCAATGACACGTTCCGCATGGATGATCTGTTCGGCGGTGGGTGAAAAGGTGTTGTTCACCACGTTGACATTTGACGGGTGGAGGCAGGCCTTGCCGTTAAACCCGAGCGATCGGGCATAGATCGCTTCGGCGTGAACGGCATTCTGGTCACGAAACGACAGACACGGGACATCAAGCAGATTAACACCGGCGGAGCGTGCTGCGTGCACTAGAATAGCGCGGGCATGGTAAAGCGGTTCCGGGGCGACCTCGACGCCCAATTCGGCGGCATAGTCGACCGCGCCGAACATCGCGAAGGAAATGTTTGGCGACGAACGCAGGATTGCAGCGGCATTTTTGACGCCTTCAAGGCTTTCGATCAGCACAGCGATTTTCAGCGGAGCGGAGGCCTCAGCGATCAGCTCATCGGTCAGGCGGACCTCGTCGGGGGTGGCCACTTTGGGAAGAAAGATCGTGCCACCGGTTGGTTTTGCGTCGAGCAGTGTGAGTATATCACGCAGGCCATCCGCGCTGCGCAGGCAGTTGATCCGCACGACGCGTTCGGGGCCGGACGCTGCTGTGAGGAAAGGGGCAGCAGTATGCCGTGCCGTTTCCTTTTCGGCAGTGGGCACGGCATCTTCGAGGTCAAGACAGACAATATCAGCGCCTGAAGCGAGCGCTTTTTCATGGATAGCGATGCGGTTGGCAGGCGCAAAAAGCAGTGAGCGTTGTGCAATCATAGGGGTTCTCCATGGCTCAGGCGCATGATGTCAGAGACATCTTTCACGCCTTCAAGGTCGTCGATGGCCGCAATCAGGGTCTTGGCCGCTGTCTCATCAAATGTGGCGTGGCCATAGCTCAGGCAGCGGCGGAATTTGGCGAGGTTTTCGGCTTCCGACATGGGTTTGTCGGGATGGCCGTAGACCTCGGACAGAATTATCTCGTATTGTGCGCCGTCCTTGAGCGTGACCTTGATGAGTTGTGGTGTCAGGGCATTCTGATCGGGATTGCCGTCAAGAACGACATCAACCAGTTGTGCGTAGCGATGGACATCGGGATCTGCCAGTGTCTCGGCACCGCGAAAATCCAACACATCGACGTTGCGGCGTGCAAGAAAAGTACCCGCCACGAAGCGCAGGCAAAGCTTGGCGTAATTGCTGTCCGGTTGCGGGATGTCGGGGCGACCGACAAGGCGGTGCACCAGCGGCGGCACCAGCGCGGTCACCGATGCAATGTCATCCGCGTCAAAGCCGTGATCGCGCATAAGCCGGCCAAGGCCATCAATCGCGCCGTGGGTCAGGCGGCCGGATGGATAGGGTTTGTGCGACAGATGCAGCACCTGCCAGTCGCGGCCCAGTGTCGGCAGGAAGGCATCGATATCGTGATCGTCCTGTTCAAACAGTTTGAAATAGCCGTATTGCCCCGTCAAAATATCATGCGGGCCACGGAAACCCGCCTTGGCCAGATCGGTTGAATTGATCGCTGCCCGTGCGTTGAAGCCAACCTGCAAGCCTAACATGGGCGAGCCTTCGACGTGGGGCTGCAAGGTGCCGCTGGCTTGGGCATATTGAGCGCCGAACGCATCCATCATCTGGCGCTGATCAAAACCGGCCAGTTTGCCGATGGCCGCAACAGCGCCGAAGCCGCCGGCAAGGGCAGGTCGGAAGAATTGCAACGGGGAGTTGGTCACGACGCCCAACATGGTCGAGATATCGACACCAACGGCGAGCGCCACGATCAGATCAGCACCTGCAACAGGGCGGTCTTGCGTGGCTTCTCGTTCGGCCCAGGCCATAACCGCACTAAGGATCGTCGCCATCGGATGCAACACCGCACCTTCATGGACGCAATCGAATTCAAGACAGTGGATCTGGTAGGCGTTGACCAATGCGGCGGTTTGCGCGCTCATCTGTTCGCCTGTTGCCAGAATAGTGGCTTCGGGTTGTGCGCCCCAGCTTTTTGCCAGCGTGATCAGTTCGGCAACCTGTGCGCCCGACGACCCGGCGATCCCGACGCCGAGCGTATCGAGCAGGAACGTTTTGATCCGCGCCGAAACTTCAGCAGGCAGGTCTTCGGGTCGGGTTTGCACGACATGCGCCGCAACGATATTCAAAGGGTTTGTCACTTTGCCACCCTATCTGCGGTTGATGACGCGGGCACGGCGGCCGCAAATGCACGGGCGATGTCGAGCCGGCTGGCGCACCAGACGTCCGGTTTGGATTGAACATGGGCGATGAATTTCTCCAGCGCACCGATGCGGCCCGGCCTTCCAATAATCCGCAGATGCAGTCCAAGCGACATCAAGCGCGGCACGCCATCGTCGGCCTCGCCGTAGAGGCGATCGAAGGTTTCGATTGCGTAATCAAGCCATTGTTCAGCGGTGTAGCCCGGTGCCAGCCAGAATTTCATATCGTTGGTGTCGAGCGCGTAGGGCACGATCACAATTGGCTTGGGTCCATTGGCGGTCTCTACAACGTCCCAGCGCGGCGTGTCGTCGGAAAAGTCGTCCATGTGATACTCGAACCCCATTTCTGCCAGCAGGCTGCGGGTTATATCGGTGTGCAAATAACGCGACAGCCAGCCGTAAGGCCGCGTGCCTGTGGTGGTCTTGATGCTGTCGATGGCCTTTTGAATGAACTCCCGCTCGCGCCCCTCGTCGAACGAGAACTGGTGAACCCATCGCCAGCCGTGGCTACAGGATTCATGCCCGCCATCGACGATCATCTTCGCTAGCTCAGGTGCGTTTTCAAGTGATTGTGCGGCAGCGGTGACCGTCGTGGTGATTGCTGCCTGTTCGAAAGCGCCGAAGACCCGTTTGGCGCCGGCTCGGATGCCGTATTGATAGTTGCTTTCGTTGGCGTAATTGCGGATCGGGATTTTGAGCGCAACGCCAAGCTCGTCAACAGGTTCTGGGCCCTTGTCACCGCGTGCGATCGACATTTCGGACCCTTCTTCGATGTTAATTACAAAAGACATTGCGAGCCGCGCCTTGTTTGGCCATTCGAAATTCATCAGTGATACTCCTCGCCGCCCGAGACATTCATCGCCTCGCCGGTAATGTAGCTGGCCTGCCCTGAGCAAAGAAATGCGACGGCATTGGCGGTGTCTTCGGGCATACCGGTACGTCCCAACGGGATACGCGCCTTCATGCCGCTCATGTATTGCTCAAGGGTTTCGCCACGGGACTTCGCCATGAATTCATTCTGCCATGCCCCCAATCCGGTCGTCACGTGATTGGGGCATACAGCGTTGACCGTGATGCCATGGGGCCCCAGTTCAAGGGCTGCGGACCGTGTAAAGCCTAACAGCCCATGTTTTGAAGCTGTATAAGCAGAAGCAAATGCGAAGCCCGACTTGGCTGCCTGGCTTGCAATATTGACGACGCGCCCGCCTTTGCCGTCCCTGATCATCAGGCCGGCTGCATGTTTAGTCAACAGCATCGGCGCGCGTAAATTGACGCCCATTACTGCATCCAGATGCGTCGGGTCTGTTTCGGTCAAGGGGCCAAAAAGATAGCCGACGCCTGCGTTGTTCACCAGAATGTCCAGACGCCCGAAAGCCGCGTCGACGTCACTGACAATCGTCGATAATGCTTCGATATCAAGTAAATCGCCGGTCACGGTTTCGACGCGCCGGCCCGTGGCCGACCGGATATTAGTCGCCGTGTCCGCAAGGTCTTTGGCGACGCCGACGCCATGGGCGGGTGCGATGTCGCCCGCAAGAGCCCCACGGTCATGCAATGCGATATCGCAGCCCTCTTCGGCAAGACGCATCGCAATGGCCTGGCCGAGTCCATAAGGCCTGCCGGCCCCGGTGATCAACGCAACGCGGGTCACGCCGGTTCCGTAATGTCGCGCAGGACCACGAACTGAGGGTTGTCGGCGAAGGTCTGGAATTCAGCGGATATTTTTTGCATGGCCTTGGTCGCGATATCCGCGCCGAAAGCGGCATCGTCTGCAACCTCTATGATCTCGATATACTGGAACGGCGGCGCGCCATCGCTGCCCAGCAAGGCCGTTGCCTGATAGACATCGAAGGCTGTAATTGATCCAAGCGCTCGGACGGTGGGGATATCCGTTTTGCGCGACCACTCTTCAAAGGCAGACGGGTCTGCATCCTGGCGCAGGTCAAAAAGAACAATAAGGCGCATTGGGGCTCTCCTGTGGTTGGTGTCGCCGGGTTGAGGGCAGTGATTTGCTGTCGAGTACAGCTATATTTGTCCGGACAAATCTGAATAAATCTCATCGGGTGTCAATCCTTTTCTTTCGTAAAATGTGCTGCACTAAAATCGGGCAGTAACAAATTGATTGTCGGGCAAGCCTGTTTTGAACAGCGATGATCGGCAGAATTTTCTTGACAGACTTCATAACTAGGTGCGTTATTTGTCCGGACAAATAAAAAAATCAGGGAGTAATAGATGCGACATTTAGTTTGTAAGACCTCGGCTGCGCTTGCCATTGCGATGATAACGCAGGTGGGGTCCGTGTCTGCGCAGGATGTTCTTATCCTTGCAGAAGACGTACCTGCCGGCCTGAATTATGACGGCCCAGCAGCAGCCATCCCGTCCAGTCAGCAGGGAATGGTTACGCTGCTTGAACCGCTTGTCGGCTACGCCGATGGCGAATCAATCGACGGTGTCGTTGTTCCTGATTTTTCGACCTTTGAAGGCCGCTTGGCTGAAAGCTGGGAATACGACGCTGCGTCGCTGACATGGACTTTCAAACTGCGCGAAGGCGTCACCGGTTGCGGTGGCGCGACGTTCAACGCCGATGATGTGATGTATACATTCGAGCGTGCAAAATCGGTTTCCGGCGCAGCACCTATTGGCTGGTTCCTCTCCAACGTCGCGTCCATTGACGGCTTTGGCCCAGAAGTATTTGGCGAAGATCCTGCTGCTAAAGAGTTGGGTGACAGCATTGTGCGCATTGACGACTACACAGTCCAGATTCGGCAGGCGGAGCCGAATGCGTTGCTCCTGCCCGTGCTTACGATCTTCGGGCTGCTGGTCTTCGACAAAGAAACCATGGAAGCCAACGCAACCGAGGCCGACCCGTGGAGTCACGACTATGTCAACAACACCAACGCCCCCGGTTTCGGTGGATATTGTCTGGAAAGCTGGGCCAAGAACGAACAGATCACCTACAGCGCATTCAATGACTATTACCGGGGGGTCCCCGAAGCACAGCGCGTCAGCGTTCGCCGTGTGCCACAATCGTCGAACAGACTTGTCGTGCTGCGTTCGGGTCAGGCCGATCTCGTGACCGGCCTGACACCGCGTGAGTTCGACAGCATCTCTGATGTGGAAGGTTTGTCTGTGGCAGGTGTAACGGGCAATGAAAACCTGTTCGTCCACATGAACTTTGATGTTGAACCTTTTGACAATGTCGCGTTGCGTCAGGCGATCGCCTACGCAATTCCCTATGAGCAGATCATCGCGACGGGCTATTTTGGTCAAGCGACACAATGGAACGGCATTGTCCCGTCAAGCTATCCTGGGTTCGATGCGGCGACATCGTTCACATATGATCCGGACCGCGCCCGTGAACTGCTTGCAGAGGCGGGATATCCCGAAGGTGCGGGCCTTGATGCCTTTGCCGAAGCTCTGGCGATCTCTTATGTCGCGGAAAAGGAATCGACGCTTGGCCCGATTGTAAACGTCATCCAGACGGCGCTACGTGACGTTGGCATCCCTGCGACGCTTGATCCGATCCCGCAGACTCAATATGGTGACCGCCAGCTTGTGCGGCGCGATCTTCCCTTTGCGGTCAACGACCAGGAAAAGCCGATCGGCGTTGATGCCGGATATGCGATCCAGCTGTTTTTTGCGTCACCCGAGAATGGTGGCTTGAACAACATGGTTAACTACCGCAACGCCGAGCTGGATGAGATGTGGGCCGCAGCACGTATTGATCCCGATCAGGAAAGCCGGAATGCGACGCTGGCGTCGATCCAGCAAATGGCCGCCGCGGATGTCGCCTGGTTGCCAGTTGTCGAATACCGTACGCAGTGGGCCCTCAGTGACCGGATTGGTGGCCTGCAGTGGTATCCCGACAATGCGATCCGTTATACGGATCTGACGATCACCGAGTAGTCGGGTAGATCAACCAAATGACAGGCGGCGCGGACACCTGCGTCGCCGACACGAACTCTCCTAAATTAAAGCACGGCGTAAAGTGCGAAAAGGTCTGTCATTTATGTTGCTGCGCTATATTTCCAAACGGCTGCTGATTGGCGTCCTGCAATTGTTCTTTCTCGTGATTGCGGTGTTTTTCCTGATCCGCCTATTGCCTGCCGATCCGGTCTCGCGTCTTGTCGGGCTGAACTCCAGCCCCGAAGGATACGCGCAGGCGGCCCGCCAACTGGGGCTTGATAAATCCTTATGGGAACAACTTTCGATCTACCTCGGTTTTCAGCCCTCGGTCCAGCCGGGCCTGCTGCAGGGGTCGCTCGGCGTGTCTTGGGTGACGGAAACGCCTATACTATTAGAGATAAAGACGTTCCTGCCGGTCACGCTGCAACTTATCACGATCGCTTTCGTGCTGGCCTTTGTCGTGTCGGTTCCTGTGGGAATGCTTGGTGCGCTCAATCCCGGAAAAAGGGCTGACAAGGGGGTTTTTGTCTATAGCCTTTTTGCCGGATCCCAGCCGGAATTCTGGTGGGGTTTGCTGTTCGTCTATGTCTTCTATTTTCATCTGGGCTGGGCGCCAGCCCCGCTGGGTCAGCTGTCTCCGATGACCTTTCCACCGCCCAGCGTGACCGGCTTTATGCTGATCGACACGCTGATCGCGGGTGAACCCGCCAAGTTCGTCGAGGCACTGCATCACCTGATGATGCCGGTCATCACACTTGCTTTTATTCTATCAGGTCCGATTATCAAAATGGTGCGCCAGAACATGATGCGGGCGTTGCAATCGGATTTTGTGCTGTATGCGAACGTTGTAGGCCTCCCGCGCAAACGGGTCGCCCGATACGCCCTTCGCTCTGCCATGGGGCCGTCGATGACACTGATTGGCATCCTCTACGGCTTTATGCTGTCGGGTGCCGTGCTGGTGGAAAGCGTTTTTTCGCTGGGGGGGATCGGGCAATACGCAATCCGCTCTGTTCTGGCGTTCGATTACCCGGCCATTCAGGGCGTGGTGCTGGTGATTACCGCAATCAGTCTGATCGTTTATCTGCTGCTGGACCTGATCCACGCCGCCATTGACCCGAGGATTACGCACTGATGAGCAGTCATGACAAAACCGCCCTGCTTGACGAAACTGTTTATGTTCCACCAGTCCGGCGTGCGGACTGGTTATTTCGGGTGGGTTTGACGATCGTTATCTTGGTCTGCGTTCTGGCTGTTATCGGGCCCTATATCGGGCCCTATGATCCAACACGGACAACAATCCGCATTGCGGTCCCACCGCCGGGTTTAACGGAAATTCCGGGCCTTCTAGTTGGTTGGATTGGCGGAACGCTTGATCATCCGCCCCATTGGATGGGCACCGATGCCAACGGTTTCGATATTTTCAGCAGGGTGATTGCGGCACCCCGCACCGACTTGAAAATCGCGCTCCTGGCCAATGCGTTGTCTTTGGCTGTGGGTGTCAGTTTCGGCCTGATCGCGGGGTATTGGCGCAATTGGGCGACCGAAATTCTGATGCGTGTTTCGGACGTTTTGCAGTCTTTCCCGGTCTTCATCATGGCAATGGTTCTTGTTGCGCTGGCCGGCCGGTCCGCTACCAACATCATCATCGCGCTCGCTTTTGTTTACTCTCCGATCTATGTGCGCCTCACACGAGCGGAGGTTCTGAGCCAGACATCGCGGGGGTTCGTCGAGGCGGCGCGCGCCATGGGCAACTCGGAATTGACGATCGCGCTACGCCATGTGTTGCCCAATTCCCTGACGCCGGCCTTGATCCAGTCCTCAGTGACGATCGGCTTTGCGATTTTGCTGACCGCCGGGTTGTCGTTTGTCGGTGCCGGTGTCCGCCCGCCGACGCCGGAATGGGGACTGATGATTTCAACGGGGGCGAACCAGATCGTGCTCGGGGAATGGTGGCCGTCGGTGTTCCCCGGTTTGGCAATTTCTATGACAGTGTTCGGCTTTGCCGTTCTTGGCAACGCATTGGAGCGTCGATATGAGCGAGGATAAAACCCTACTTTCGGTTCGTGACCTGAAGGTCGGCTACGAAATCCCAGATGGATTGGTGACACCGGTTGACGGTGTGTCGTTCGATTTGCGCCCACACGAGGTTGTCGGCCTTGTTGGTGACGCCGGATCGGGTAAATCAACCACGGGGCTGGCCTTGATGGGTCTGGCGCGGTCTCCTGGTAGAATACTGGGCGGACAAGTGATGTTTGGCGGGCAGGACCTGCTTGCGCTGCCAGACGACGAAATCCGGAAAATTAGGGGCCGTGATATTGGCCTGATAGTCCAGAACCCCCGTGCCGCGCTCAACCCTTTGTTGCGCATCGGGCCGCAGATCGGGCACGCGTATCGCGCCCACAACAAGGCCACCCCCGCAGAGGCGCGTGCGCAGGCCATCGAGATGCTGCGTCTTGTCGGTATCAACGACCCCGAGCGGCGGGTTGATGCCTATGCGCATGAGTTGTCGGGCGGAATGGCGCAGCGGGCGCTGATTGCGATTGCGCTGTCTTCCAAGCCGAAACTACTGATCGCAGACGAGCCGACAAGCGGGCTTGATGTGACCATCCAGGCGCAGTTCCTTGACGAGATGTGGCGCACGGTGCAGCAGACCGGATCGGCGATGTTGTTGGTCACCCAGGAGTTGGGCGTGATCGCCAATTTCTGTGACCGAGTGCTCGTCTTGCATGAAGGCCGCATCGTCGAGGATGCGCCGGTCCGACAGTTTTTCAGCGACCCGCAACACCCCTACAGTCGCGATGTGCTGCGGTTCTATCATGAACGCGCGAGCGGCTATCCCGCTCAGGTATCAGGTGCGCCCGGTTTCTTGCAGACCCACAAAATGACCAAGCATTTCCCACTGCGCAACAGCGACAAGGTGGTGCAAGCTGTTGATAAGGTCACGATAAGTGTTGCCAAGGGCGAGGCTGTTGGGCTGGTGGGAGAGAGCGGGTCAGGCAAGACAACCGTGGGGCGCTGCCTGTTGCGGTTGACTGATCCGACCTCGGGCGAGGTTATTCTGGACGGCGTCGACGTTACCGCACTGCCTGCGGCAAATATGCGCAAAATGCGCAGCCGGATGCAAATTGTATTTCAGGACCCGTTCGACAGTGTTAATCCGCGCTGGACAGTAGCCGATATTCTGGATGAACCGCTTAAGGTTCTGGAAGGTGGCGACCGGGCTGCAAGGCGGCAGAAAGCGCTGCAAGCGCTTGAACATGTCGATCTTGACGTGTCGTTGATGAATGCCAAGCCAAGAGACCTTGGCGCATCGACGCTGCAACGGATCAACATTGCGCGGGCGTTGATCTGCAAGCCCGATTTTGTTGTGCTGGACGAGCCGACCAGCGTACTTGCACCGCGCGCGCGCAACAGCCTGATTGCCCTGTTGGCACGTTTGCAGGCCGAGTTGGACATCTCATATCTGTTCATCAGCCATGATTTGACAACCGTGCGTTATCTGTGCCAGCGGGTTGCGGTGATGTATCTGGGGCAGATCGTCGAGGAAGGCACCGTCGAGCAGGTTTTCACCACACC
>RCMY010005595.1_pt1 | contig 10645 bp, 9 predicted proteins | sample 2041341 | NCBI WGS metagenome assembly RCMY01 (sample SAMN09708234, study PRJNA481090) | Marine sediment metagenome, whole genome shotgun sequencing project.
GCCGTAGGAACCGCCGAGCATCCCCACGCGCTGCGCATCGCAGAACGGGAATCGCCGCAGTGCCTCATCCAGAACTGCCAGGACGTCATCGATGTCGACCGACCCCCAGCCGGTGCCATTCCCAACTGGATGTTTGGGGCCGAGGATGGCCTGACCCCAAGCAGTGTCGCGTCCGCTTCCACCGCGGGGGTTTCCCAGAACGACAACAAAGCCGGCTGCCGCCTGCATCTGGGCTTCGTCGAAGAAGTATTCGCCGTACTGAGCGAAGGGGCCGCCATGCACATTCAAAAGAACGGGGTACGCCTTCCCGGGATCGAAATCTGCTGGTCGCATGATCCAAGCATCAATCTCGTCCGAACCGTCGTAGGTGGGAGCAGCGAATTTCTCCCACTGCAGCAGCGCAGCATCCTGGTCTGCACCCAGCGAGGTGATCTGCTCTTCCCCGATGAAGAGTTCGCCGGTGGAGGTCACTGTCGAACGCACAGTCGCCATCGCCCCGGCTGCCCAACTGAGACCGACGATGCTAGCGGGACCCGAGGTCACAGCCGCCACCGCTGCATCATCGCCGAACGACAACGAGAAAACGTGCGTGTCACCACGATCCTCTGCCACTGCCAGCAGCGTGGAGGCACCAACCCAGATCGGTGCAGGTGCACCGACGGTGGGATCGAAGGTTCGATCGAATCCCCGGCTGGCGACAAGGAAGGAACTGGCGGGTTGACCTGCCTCGTCTGCGGAGCCAACGAGCACCTGGTCATTTGTTGCAAACACGGTTCGATCCGTGGAGCCCACAAAGGCCACCTGCGTTCCGTCGGGAGAGGCGCTGGGTCTGGCATAGCGTCCCTGCCCATTGGTCAGGCGCATCGGCTCGATGTCGGAGTCGAGGAAGACCCGGTAGATATCCTCGGCGTGGTCGCGATCGCGGGACTCGTGCCGCGCTGCGCTGGTGAACAGGCTCGACGAGTCTGCACGCCACGACAGCCCGGCGTGTTGAAACGGGCCTGGCGTCAGGTTACGCGGCGCACCCGTGCCGTCGGTCGCGACAATATAGATGTGTTGGGGGCGATCGAAAATCCAGCCCTCGTCGTTGAGGTGGCTGACAAACCTCTCGACCTTCCGGGCCGGCTGAAGGGCGTCGTCATCCGGGCTACTACCGTCCACCGGTGTTCGACTGAGAAAGGCGATCCACTTGCCGTCGGGTGAGAAAACTGGCTCTTCGATCGCCTCGGGACGAACGCAGAGCGTGCGAACCTCCCCGGGCCCAGCAACGGGTAAGACGTGCAGTGAACTCTCGCCCTCCTTCTCACCCCGGCGGGATGTGAAGGCCAGGAGCTCACCAGACGGCGACCATGCCGGTGCCCGGTCATTCGGGCCCGCCGTTATAGGACGTTCATCTAGCCAGACCCGAGATGCAGATTTGTTGATGGCGAGATCGGTCGTCCTAACCACCGATGCGACCTTGGAACCATCGGGCGAAACAGCAGGTTCAGCAACCCAACTCCGGCCATCGATCATGTCTTCCGCAATTTGCCTGTGCAACCCCATAGCCAAAGGTTATTCAAGTGATCCGAGGAAAGGTCAGACCTCTACTGCGATCCATTGCCCGAGCCCGTTAGCTCGCGAGCATCCGCCGAGCGCTGCCGTAATCCCCCGAACCCGCCAGCCTGCCTCTACGGGGTGGACTGCGACAGCAGTGCCGCAAGGTGGTCTAACGAGCGATACGAGTGCCCGGACAGAAACATGTCGGTGTGCGGGAGCGCTGCGGCCATGCCGGCCGCGATCGGCGCGTAACCCTCCGAGGCCTTCAGCGGGTTGACCCAGATGAGTTGATGCGTCACACGATGCAGTCGTTCCATTTGCTCGCCGAGGACCGACGCCTCGCCCCGATCCCATCCATCGGACAAGATGACGACGACGGCCCCCCGGGCCATCCCACGAATACCCCACTTGTCGTTGAACTCCGCCAGCGTGTCGCCCAATCGGGTGCCGCCACTCCAGTCCTTGACTTCGGGTGTAGCCGCGCGCAGCGCCACATCCGGGTCGCGGTTGGTGAGATGGCGAGTGAGACGGGTCATTCGCGTCCCGATGCTGAACGCCTCCACCCGCCCCCGGGCGACAACGGCCGCATGGCTGAAGCGAAGGAAGGCCCGAGCGTAGGGCTCCATGGAGCCGGACACGTCCAGGATCATGACGAGGCGTCGGGGCTTGATCGACTTCTCCGTGAAGTGTCTTCGAAAGGGCTCGCCTTGGTGTGCCAACGCACTCCGCACCGTACGACGGAGGTCTGGCGCATCGCCTCGACGCTTAGCGGGCACTTGGCGTCGGCTGCGCTGAGCATGAGTGGTAAATCTCATCTGCGACATCATGCGTTGCAACTCTTCAAGTTCCGCCGCTGAGCACGCCGCGAAATCCTTCTCGGTCAGGACCTCCGCCCGACTGAATCGCACGGACTGGATGTCTTCCTCGTCGTCATCTGCAGAATCGGCGCCGCCGTCGGGATCCTCATCGGTGTCGAGAGCCAGCGTCACCGGCGGTGGCTCCCCCTCCACATTGAAGCGTTCGCCAAACCGCTGCTCCCAGAAAGCGGCGAAGACCCGGTCATACGTTTGGATGTCCTCGGGTCGGGAAATCATGGTGGCGCGACCCGCCCAATACGGAGCGAGGCGATCGCCTACTCCTACATGGTGCAACGCGGTCGCGAAGTTGAGCGTCGCGGTTATCGGAACGGCCAGACCGGACTCCCGGAGCGCCCGTGTAAATGCCACCGAGATCGCTTCGCCAGTCGACGCCCCCGTGACGGCCGAACCGTCAGCTATCTGCAACTCTGGCGCCGATCCACGAAACCGACCCTACCGAGCGGGAGGGCACCTGGAGAACTCCCTTCGCATTCGGGCCGCATCCGAGAACCCAAGCAGGGCACCTCCAACGCACAGAGAAACGTGCCCGCGTTGCTTAGCGCTGTAATCGGGTACTGAGCCGGCTCTGCCGGCGAGTTTGTTGGATGGCGCTGCAAGGGCCGGGACGTTCGCCCCGGCCCTTGCTTGTAAAGCCTTGCTGTTCTACAGATTTACTGACCGGGGTAGGGGTTCAAGGACTCGTCATCGTCCTTGTACCCATCGTCGTCGTGGTCGCCGTCGTCGTCGTCGTCGTGATCATCATCGTCGTCGTGATCATCGGCTCCGGGCCCCGATCCATCCGGGCAGGGCTCGGCAAAGAGGTGCGGTCCGTCGGTGAACCTACAGCCGTAGTTCGCATCGGCGATGGCGGCCGGATCGAGCACGTTGTCGCCCTTCGGCTTGTCGCCGTCCTCGGCCCAGTCGACAAGATCACTGAAGGCCCGGTCGTATTCCGCCGTAGTGAAGCCGCAGTGAGAAACTCCACGAATTGCCCGTTGGACGAGGTTGTCGGAGTAGCCCCGGGCGGCAACCCGCTCGGCGTAGATGGTTTCCATGGAGAAGGGCACAAACAGGTCTCCCAAGTTGTGCATCGTCAACATAGGTACTTTCAGACGACCGGTGTGGGCGGGAACTTCACGACGATCTCGCCGGCCTAGCTCATCTCGCTGGACCCGGAGAATTCCCTCGTTGAACGCGGTCTCTTCTGGGGTGAGGTTGGGGTCGGTATCAAATTGGTAGACCTCGCCGTCGTTGCCGTTGAACGCTTTGTCGATAGGAACAGTCCCCGTATCGACAGCCAAATCAAACAGGAAGCCCGCGCCGCTGTCGGTGGGAATGCCATTCCAGAAGGCCCATGCCTGGTCGAAGTTGGGGCGAACGCCACCGCTTTCGAGTTCGGTTAGATCCTTCAGAGCCTGACCATTCGCGTTTCCTGTCACGTCAGGCCAGCCGGCATCGGAGCCAAGATTGGCCTTGATCGCATTGACCGCCCCTGGCATCGTGGCGTCGACGCCGTAGAAAGCGCCAAGGCTGGCCGGATCGGTAAGCGACACAGGGTAGGCGTCCGCACCGCCGAGTTCCTGGGCGGCGAGGTTGAAGTCGAGGAAGAAGTCGAAGAGCTCCCGATCCCCAAGTACGCCACAGACAGGCATGACTCCGGTGTAGTAGTTGCCGTACTGCTCGGCGGAGTAGGTAGTGATTTCGCCACCCATAGACACGCCAGTCAGATAGATCTCGTCCGGATGGTCAAGACCGGTGAGCTCCGCGAACTCGCTCGCAAGGAGTCGCGTCTCTTGAGCCGGAGTCTTGATGATGAAATCATTGGTCGAGTAAGTAGACGCAGCCCATGCGTACCCGTCAGCGATCAGGGTCTGGCGGAACTCGGCCGAGCCGTCGGTTCCGTCGGGCGGTCCGGCCGGGAGGATTTCGAGGCCGGTGCCGGCATACCCGTGAGCCCACATAACGAGGTCGCCATTCCAGTCGTTGGGCACTTCGATTCGGTAGCCAGCATTTTCGAGCATTCCCGAGTACGAGGTAGCGCCGTCGAGGGCATCGAATGGCAGGAGGGACTCTTGGACGACATAGTCCTTGCCAAGGATGTTGCCACTGTCACCGTCGTCCTGGGCATCTGCGGGGCCCACCAGTGCCCCAGTGATAGTGAGCAGCGCGATTATCGCGATCACAATCTTTCTCATCTTTACTCCCGTCGTTGTGACGCGTGTCTCACGCCAAGTCCCCTTGTCTATACGCTCAGTGACCGGAACACAAGAACCACGATCCTTTATTCGACCGCGAATGCAGCAGGCTGTCGCCCTCGCACCGCTCCTTAGCTGGCTAGAGCCGTGATCTCGTCGAAGAGACTGGTCGGGATTTTGATGCCGTCCGTCGGCGTCTGCGCCCGCGCTGCGTACCGCCGATCCGATGGCAGCCGGGTACCGGGCTGGCCAAGAATCTCGGCGAAGAGACCTTCAGCGTGCGCTAGCTGGCCTGCGGATGAGCCGCCGTCGATGCACTTGGACGGATCGATTGCCAGAATCAGTTCGCCACCGCGAGAGGGGCCACCGTCGGCGTTGTCGTTGGCCGATGCTTCGAAACTGAACACATCACCTACCAGCGCCCCAGCTAACAGTTCGACCATCATCGCCAGTGCTGCGCCCTTGTAACCACCAAAGGGCAATTGAGCGCCGGCAAGCACAGCGGCGGGGTCATTACTCGGGTTCCCGTCAGCATCGATGCCCCAGCCGTCAGGTATGTCGTGCCCGTCGCGCAGGTGAAGGCCGATCTCCCCGCGGGCACTGGCACTGGATGCCTGATCGAAGACCACCGGCGGTCGCCCTTCTCTGGGCCAAGCGAAAGCCATCGGGTTCGTTCCATAGAGGGGCTTGGTCCCACCGGCCGGAGCCACAAATGCCTTCGAGCTCACGAAAGCGAAGGCGACCAAGCCCTCCTCAGCCAGTGGCTCCACCTCAGGCCAGAGCGCCGCGAAATGGTATGAGTTCGTAATCGCAAGTGCGGCGATGCCCTGCTCCCTTGCTCGATCGATGAGCGGCTGCCTGCCCCGCTCGATCGCCAGTGGTGCCAAGCCGTTCGCTCCGTCTACTTTGATGACGGCCGGGGCCAATGTGCTGAGAACCGGTTCAGCGTCTTTGGTGACCTTTCCGCTCCGCACCGATTTTAGGTAACCCGGGACTCGGAAGAGTCCATGGGATTTGCAACCGTCGCGTTCGGCATTGGTCACGGTGTTGACCACGGCAGAAGTCTGGCGCTCCGAGACTCCCTGATGCAGAAACGCATTCGTAGCCAAAGAACGGACTTCATCCAACGACAGGGACACCTGATCACTCATGCCTAGACCCTAGGAGACCCCACCTCGCTGCACACGCCGAACCACGGCACCCCCACGGGACACGCCCGGGGCGGGGGACCCCTCGGGGAGATCGGCATTGTGCGCCAAGTCAGGTTCTGCGACGGGACGCTCGATCAGTTCCCCGGGTTTTGTTTGAGTTCTGGCCAATCGGGAAACGCGGATGTATGGCAAAGATCACCTCCAACGCTGGCAGCACACCGATCGAACTGAACGTGAACGACTCTGGAGGGGATGGCAAGACGGTTGTCCTGATTCACGGCTGGCCACTAAGTGCTGAGTCGTGGGAGCCGCAGATGGCATCACTAACGGGAAGCGGCTACCGCGTGGTGAGCTATGACCGGCGAGGCTTCGGCGCGTCCGACAAGCCCCTCGATGGTTACAACTACAACACGCTGGCCGCAGACCTCGACGCCATCATCACCGCGATGAATTTGGACGAGGTCACGCTTGTCGGCTTTTCGATGGGAGGTGGTGAGGTTGCCCGCTACATCGGCTTGTACGGAACGGAGAAGGTTAGGGCTGCGGTGTTCGCTAGTGCGGTTCCACCGTTCCTGCTTAAGACCGAGGACAATCCCGACGGCGGTCTGCGGAAGGAGGGCGTAGAAGGCATGAAGTCGGCTCTGAACGAGGATCGAGATGGCTTCTACGCTGAGTTTTCGAAGAATTTCTATTCGGTCGACGGCGAGCTAAAAGTGGAAGATGCCGTAGTCGAACGGTGGCGCGCTCTGGCAGCGCCCGGTCTTACGAAAGCGGCACTCGATTGCATCGATGCGTTCAGCTTGTCAGACTTTCGCGAGGACCTCACGAAGGTCGACGTCCCCACGCTTGTGATCCACGGCGACGCTGACGCCATTGTTCCGGTAGAGGTCAGCGGCCGGCGCACTGCGGCTTCCATCCGAGGCTCCGAGTTCGTGGAAATAGCTGGCGGGCCCCACGGCGTGACCGCCAGTCACGCTGACAAGTTCAACTCTGCCTTGCTGGACTTCCTCGCCAAGTAACGGGCGCCAGCCGCCATGACGAGTTTAACGCTTCGCCATTCTGGGTAGTTCCGACCCATCGTAGATCTAGGTTCAGTCCTCAACGAGCTCATGGAAACGCTGGTCGACGGTCAAGAGGGGTATAGCCAGGCAGCTGACCGTCTTTCGGGAGACGACATTATTGCGCTGGCATCTTCATGCCGGAAGTTCAGCGAACAACGACAGGAATTTTGGTCAGATCTGCGGACCGTCGCAGCCGAGCACGGTTTCGAGCTCAGCCCGCAAGGCTCGATGCTCGCAACTCTCCACCGGGGATGGCTGACGCTTAGAGACATTGCCGCTGGCGAGAATAACCCCCGAGGCGTCCTTGAAGCGAGCCTCAAGGGTGAGGAACACGCCCTCATGGAGTACGACGCCGCTCTTGCCCAGGAGCTACCAGCACCAGTCGCCCGGGTTGTCCGGGACCAACGGGACGCCATAGACCAGGCGCGCATCCAGATCGCCACGATGCTCAGCGACCTCCCGTAAGCGCCGCTTTCTTTCTCAGCGCGACGATGGCCACCGCCGCCGACAGGGCTAGATCTGCACGTGGGTGCCGATATCCATCGTGCGACCCGGCGGCAGCTGGAAATGGATCGACGGGTCGCCCGCGTTCCTCGCCAAAAAGGCGTAGAGGTGTCCCCGGGCGGATCTCGTGATCCCAGCGCGCCCGACCTCGATCTGTTCCTTCCCCAGGAAATAGGTGGTCTGCTCGCGGTCAAAGGACAGCTCCTCCATCGTCAACCCGGCGAGGTCGATGGGCAGATTGGGGCGGTCCATAAAGCCGTAGTGCATCTCAAGTTCATGGAAACCGAGGGGGTGGTGGACCACCTTTGCCCGCTGGGCAGCAAGGATGTGCGGCACCTCATCGATGATCACCGAGACGAAGACGACGGTCTCATGCAAGCTGTCGTTGTGGCGAAGGTTAGCTAATAACGCCGGGGGGACGGCCCCCAGTAGGCGATGGAGGTAGACCCCCGTGCCGGAATGACGGGGCGGTGGATCTGCCTCCAACGCTGCAATGAAGGTCGGGACCGACAGGGCACGACGTTCCACGCGCTCCCCAACCTGCTGACGGCCGAGGTGCCAGGTGGTGAAGATAGCGAAGCCGCCCAGACCAACGAGAAGGGGGAACCACCCGCCAGCGGGAATCTTGAAGATGTTTGCACCGAAGAATGCGAAGTCCACTACAAGGAACGGGACGACGACCACTGCCGTTTGCAGTCTCGACCAATTCCAGCGGTGGCGCATGATCGACGTGATCAGAATGGTGGTGATGACCATTGTCAGGGTGACGGCCACGCCATACGCGGCGGCAAGGGCCGAGGAGGACTGGAAGGCAAAAACAAGCCCAAGTGCGCAGACCAGGAGGAACCAGTTGACCGAGGGGACATACACCTGTCCACGCTGATCAGCCGAGGTTTGTATCACCCTCATCCGAGGCAGGTAACCGAGGTTCATGGCCTGCACGGTCAGCGAGAACGCTCCGCTGATCAGGGCCTGCGAGGCTATGACCGTGGCGACTGTCGCTAACGCAGTCAGAGGCAGCTGTGCCCATCTCGGTGCCAGGAGGAAGAACGGGCTCTCGATTGCGGCAGGCTCGCGCAGAAGCAACGCTCCCTGGCCCAGGTAGTTGAGCGTGAGTGAAGGCAGTACCAAACCGAACCATCCGGCGGCAATAGGGGCGCGGCCGAAATGCCCCATGTCGGCATACAGGGCCTCGCCCCCGGTCACTACGAGAAAAACCGAGCCGAGAACGAGGTATCCCTCAAACCCGTTGGCCGTGAAGAAGCTCACCGCCCACAAGGGATTCAGCGCCCGGAGAACTGCGGGACCCTGAACGATCTGCACCACCCCAAGAAGCGCCAACACGAAGAACCAGACGCCCATCACCGGCCCAAAGAATCGACCGATCAGTTCCGTCCCCCGGTACTGAATGGAAAACAATCCGACCAGAATTATCGCGACAATCGGCAATACCAACCTATGGACAGCCGGGGCGGCGATCTCGATGCCCTCGACTGCAGATAGAACCGAAATGGCAGGAGTTATCATCCCGTCGCCGTAGAGGAGCGCCGTCCCGAACAGGCCCATTAGTATCAGCGGCCTCCGAAACCGGGTAGGGCCGGTCAGCAGTGCAGCGAGAGCCAGAATCCCGCCCTCCCCATCGTTATTGGCCCGCATCACCACAAGGAGGTACTTCACGGTGATCACGATGATGAGTGACCAGAACATCAACGAGAGGATCCCGAGGACGTTGGTCTCGTCCACCGCCAGCGAATTACCCGTCTTCAGTGACTCCCTGAGGGCGTAAAGCGGACTCGTGCCGATATCGCCAAACACGACTCCAAGCGCACCGACAGCGAGTGGCGCAGTTTTCGACTTGGCCGAACTAGTCGACATCGTGCTCTGGTTCGAGATTCCCGTGGATGTCGGCCGTCACTGAGACAATCCGTTCAATTAGTTCCATCGCCCGGACGTTCACCTCGTAGTCATGGGTGGCGAGTTCGGCGGAGATCTGGTCCGACCGGCGAGCGGCAATCAGCAGGATCGCACCCTGCATTGCCGCCAGGCACGAGAGGATGAGGTTGAGCAGGATGAAGGGATACGGGTCGAAACCGACGCCGCGGTTTCCGACCATCCAGCCAGCGAGGAAGAGAAGAGCTCCAAAAACAAACCCCCACGACCCCATGCCGTTTCGCAACCGATCAGCGGCGCGTTCGCCGACGGTTAGATCCTCGTCGCTGCGAACCGCAGGATGTCGTCGCCACACTTTCCGACTCTTGTGCACGCGCCACGACTCTAAATCCATGCCCACAAACTATCCCGCTAGCCGCCAGCCGGGCCGATGCGGGAAATTAGACACGTACAAGGCAGAACGGGTGCCCTGCGGGATCGAGGAACACCCGCCATTCATCGGGCTCGGGCTGGACCTCCGCCTTTACCGAACCCAGTTTTTGCACTGCCTGCTCGCCTTCGTCGAGGTCGAACACGTCAAAGTCGAGATGCGCCTGCTGAGGGGTTCCGTCAGGCCATTCCGGTGCCCGGTAATCGTTAACGAGTTGGAATCCGACGTCGACACCCGTTCCGGTCTCCAAACGAACCCAGTCGTGGGCTGCTGTATCCTCCCGGATCGAACCGCCAATGATGCGCTGGTAGAACTCTGCCAAGGCACGGGGGTCCGGGCAATCAAGGGCAACGAGGGCAAATCTGGCAACGGCCATATTTTGACCCTACCGATGGGCCTACCGATTGCCAGCAACTCACTACTAACTGGCTCACCCCAAGTATTCCCAACCGAGGGCCTGAGAGTATCCGAGTGCTAGCCACCTTTACTTAGTAAAGCTGGCGCGACCGCTATTCGGCGGCGTCGCCGACTCGATCGAGTGTCCAATCATCGGCGGTTGCCAGACCGTAGCGATCCAGCGCTGCGGCATCGGCCCGTACCTCGATGTTGGCGACAGTGAGTACGGCAGGGAACACGCAGGAGTTCAACGAGCCGGGTATGACCTCAGCCTTAGGCTGGCTTAGACAGACCGATAGTTGATCGCCCGCGACGGCATCGTTGGAGATGGTCAGTTCGAGCTGCCGGGGGTCACCATCGCTCCCCAGGTTGAGTAGCCTCAGGCTGTCGATCCGAGCCCCGTCGCCAAGGGCGGGATAGAGGTACGGGGCGTTGGGGAAGGCCGTTTCATACGCGGTGATCGCTTCGAATCCCTGGGGATCGTCGGCACCGCAGCCGGCCACAATCCCCGCCAGGAGGATCGCCGTCGTCGATCGCCACATCCCGCATCCTGGTTGCGTCGGTGCCATCTCACAGTATGTCTCGTCATGTTTAGGTACCGAAACCACTGCACCCATTTCAG
>RCMY010005596.1_pt1 | contig 10643 bp, 12 predicted proteins | sample 2041341 | NCBI WGS metagenome assembly RCMY01 (sample SAMN09708234, study PRJNA481090) | Marine sediment metagenome, whole genome shotgun sequencing project.
CCAGAGGGCGTGTCGATCTTCGGCTAGCGCAGAACCATATTCACACAATTGCAGGCGCAGCTCCATGGCTGGTTCAGGGCAGTCGCGAATGGCAGGCGACCTGCCCATAGAGGAGGTATTTGCCCAGCGTGCAGCCGCTACCCTTCGTAGCAGTGGACCCCAATCATTGAACAGCTCACAACTGACCAGTGAGTGCCGAAAGGTTCGAAGGTATTGCTGTCCCCGGTTGAGATCCGAAATCAGCAACGCCGATAACAACCATCAGCGTCACTGGTGCTTCACTCTGTCAGTGACTAATCATCCAAGGCCGCATGGATGGAAACATCTTATCCCCGGCTGCGTTGCTCATGGTCTTGTTGGATATCCGACTGGAATGACTGCCACAGCAACCGCCGCTATGCTTGTGCTTCAGTTCGGAGCTGTGACGCGGCTCATGCTGGGCCCGCTCGTTCATACGAGCCACTTTAATCGCGCCCTGCGAACTGGACGCAAGATACGGTGCTGCTATGTTGCGCCTTGAGCTGTGTCCACAGCTGGGGCAATGGGCAGGTTCACTTGCCGAGGACATCAGGTTCATCTGATCAAATGGTCCGCATTGCTCGCACTGGTATTCATACATAGGCATGATTAAAGATCCTGCGCCAGTGGCATATCGATTGACCCATCCAGGAACTTAGTCGGCCCTTCCGCGTTTGGCATGATGTCGAAATCGAAGATCTCCGTCGGTAACCAGAGTGTCGCGCACGCGTTGGGGATGTCGACTACTCCGGATATATGACCTTGGACGGGTGCGGTACCCAGTATGGAATAGGCCTGTGCACCGGAGTATCCGAACTTCTTCAAGTACTCAATGGCATTCAGGCAGGCCTGTCTGTAGGCGATATGCACATCCAGATAGTGCTGACCACCGCCTTCATCAACCGAGATACCTTCGAAGATCAAATGATCTTTGTAGTTGGGTGTCATGGGCGAGGGCCTGAAAATAGGATTCTTGATGCCGTACTTCTTCATTCCGCCCTTGATCAATGACACTCGGACGTGAAGCCAGCCAGCCATTTCTATCGCGCCACAAAAGGTGATTTCGCCATCACCCTGGCTAAAGTGCAGATCACCCATGGAAAGTCCAGCACCGTCTACATAGACTGGAAAATACACTTTCGAGCCTCGTGATAGATCCTTGATATCGCAGTTGCCGCCGTGCTCTCGAGGTGGAACCGTGCGTGCGGCCTCGGCAGCTGCGGCGTTTCGGGCTTCCCCTGTCATTTTTCCCATATGGGCCTTACCGCCATCTTCGGGCAGAGCGGCGAGGGGAGGCACACGATCAGGTTCCGTATTAAACAATGCAGTCTCTCGTGCGTTCCACTCGTCCAACAAGGCTCGATCTGGCAAACAGCCGATAAGCCCGGGGTGGATGAGACCTGCATAGCTCACACCGGGAATATGGCGTGAACGGGTAAACATGCCTTCAAAGTCCCAGACAGATTTCTGCGCTTGTGGAAAATGTTCGGTAAGAAAACCACCGCCATTCTGCTTGGAGAAAAATCCATTGAATCCCCATAGACTCTCTTCCAATGCGCCAATATCCAGGATATCAACCACCAGCAAATCACCAGGCTCTGCACCTTTGACCCCGATAGGGCCAGACAAAAAATGTACTTGTTGCAGTTCTACGTCACGCACATCCGCGGCATCATCGTTGTTTTTTATCTGGCCACCCGTCCAATCAACTGTTTCTATACAAAAATCATCTCCCGGCTCAACCCACTCTGCCATAGGGATATCCGGATGCCAGCGGTTGTGGATTTTCTCATTGTTGTAGGGTGATTCGGATAGGTCAACTTTGATAAGAGTATCAGGCATGGTATATCTCCTTTACTGCGTGGGGCGGAAGGTCTTGCTTGCATAATTGCCATCAGGAGCCGTAGACAACCACGTAGGCAGCTACTTGTTGCTCGTCAATATCGTCGCGCTGAACTTCATGAACGATGTTCCCATTCTCCAGTACAAGAACGCGATCAGCGATATCCATGGCGAATGACAACAATTGCTCCGACACAAGTATTGATAAGTTCCACTCATTGCGAATGCGCTTGAGGATTCGCGCCATTTCGCGAATGATGGATGAAGAATATGCGACGCGCCTGTCTCAATCAACAGCAGCACATGGAAAGACTCATTTTCTAAGCAGGCACTTTTAGGATGAGACTGTTTAGACGTACTCTGAAAAACACGGTACCAACCGTAACGATTCGCCACAGTTTGAACAACTATCAGGCTCCCTGCAACGAATCGCCCTGGAGTCCATTCCGAATACACGTCGCTCACTGTAGTCGGTGGTCCGACTCGAAAACGGTATAACACGTTGACCCCAATGGGCTCGCGAGCAAGTCCAATCAACCAACTCAGAGTGAACTACGATCATGTCAGTGGACTACGAAGTATACGAACTCGGCAACTTCACCCTTCAGTGTGGGCAGACCATTCCCGACTGCAAGTTGGCTTACAAGACATTCGGGACACTTAACGCAGCCAAGGACAATGTAATTGTTTATCCCACTTGGTACTCAGGACAGCATTATGAGAACGAATGGCTTGTCGGCAAGGGCATGGCACTCGACCCGGATACGTATTTCATCATCATTCCAAACCTGCTTGGAAACGGCCTGTCCTCCTCTGCCAGCAACACACCCGCGCCTTACGATGGTCCACGCTTTCCCGACATTACGATGTACGACGCGGTCAAATCTCAGCACCAGTTAGTCACTGAGCATTTTGGCATTGAGACCATCGCACTGGTCACAGGTTGGTCAATGGGTGGTGGACAGACCTATCAATGGGCATCCCAATACCCGGACATGGTCAAGAGAGCAGCTCCTTTTCAGGCCTCAGCAAGGTGCGGTCACTACAATTTCGTGTTTCTCGAAGGCGTTAAAGGAGCATTGACTGCCGATGCAGTTTTCGCTCATGGCTGGTACGGCGACGCCAAGGTCAACATCGGGCTACGTGCCATGGGTCGAGTCTATGCGGGCTGGGGATTATCAGACCCTTTCTATACCAATGAAGGATGGCGAGCCATGGGGTATGCAAGTCTTGAAGACCATCTTGTCGGATTCTGGGAAGGACTCTTCTACCATCGTGACCCCAACAATCTGCTGACAATGCTATCCACCTGGCAGAGCGCAGACATCAGCAACAACGACACTTATGGTGGCGATCTCGAGAAGGCACTCAAAGCCATCACGGCCCGAACTTACGTCATGCCCGCTGAACACGATAGCTACTTCCCCCCCAAAGACAACATCGAAGAGATGAAAAGCATGGGGAACGCCGTACTCCACATCAGCCCTTCCCAACACGGTCATTTTGTCGGAGGAGGCTTGTGCGATGAAGACATCAAATGGCATGACGACCTGCTAAAGCAGCTTTTGTCTGAATCGGTTTAAACCGAACATGTAAGCACGGGTTTCGAACTAGCCAATCGCTATCTCATATAGCCAGTTCGAAACCACCATAAAACGATAGGACAAACGCTCGACTTGTGGACTCACCAATCATGCCATTTCTAAAATTTCTACCGCACGCCGCCATCATTGCTGTTCTCGGAGCATTGATGAATTTTCTGGATCAAAGCTTCAGCTTCGTGTACACATGGATTGGGTTCATAGCCTGGGCCTGTTATTTCTTCAACGGAGGTACAGTTACCAAGGGAATCAATGTTTTTCTGTGCTGGATTGGTGGTGTGCTGGCCTCGGTAATAATCGTTCACCTGGGGACTTATCTATCATCGTCGACTGGCAGCAGTCTGATCGGGTTCCCAGTAGCTGTTTTCTGCATAGCGTTCTGCATCATTCTGTTCGAAAAACTTCCACGACTTGATGTCATACCGGCCTGGTTCATTGGCTCTGGATGCTTTTTCGGCTTGCATACCGGTGACTACGCTGTTTCCATTCCTGGTGTTTTGGTCTCATGCATACTCGGGCTTCTGTTTGGCTATCTCTCAATAGTTTTTCGTACTGCCTACGGAGCACGTGTAGCTGAGTCTTGAGTCAAAAATATCTGTTGGCAGGATAGCAAATAGGAGGCATTTAAACCTGCTCTCAATGTTCAACGCTATACACCGGACAAGTATTTCAGGGTTTCTGCAATTACGGCCTCCTGATGTAATGGTTTACTCAAGTACCCATTGCAAATCTGCAATATACGTTTCTTGTGTGTTTCAGTGACGGATGCAGTTACAGCGATCACGGGGATGTCATCAAGAGTGGTGTCCAGTTTGACCTGTCTCATGAATTCATAGCCATCGATCACAGGCATTTTCATATCAAGAAGTATCAAATCAGGAGGCAACATTCTGGCCTTCTCAAGCGCCTCCTCGCCATTGCAGGCCTCAATCACCTCAATGTCTCGTCCTTCGTAAATACCTTTGATGAGTTCACGATTCTGGTAAACATCATCAACAACCAGAACCTTTGCGGATTTAGACTGAACGAGTTCGGGTGCGGGATCATTCGGAACTTGCACGGGCCTGGCTACAGGTCTGGAAATCGAGACAGCGGGTAGATAGACGGTAAATCGGCTTCCTTCACCCGGGCGGCTTTTTAACAAGATACTCCCCCCCATGGCATCAACGAGTCGTTTGCAAATAGTCAGGCCCAGGCCAGTCCCACCATATCTACCTGCATCCTGCCCGTATTGCTGCACTAGTGGTTCGAAGATACTGTCGTGTTGCTCTTCGGGAATTCCAATGCCCGTATCCTCAACGGCGATACTCAGACTGGCCTTACCCGGATATCCCGAAACAGCCTTCTCAACCATCACCCGGATCTTTATGCATCCTTCTTCCGTGAACCGAGAGGCGTTGCTGACAAGGTTTATAAATACCTGCTTAAGATGAAACTCATCAAGCTCATAGGTATCCTCTGAATTCTCGGGAAAAATCAGGGACAGGCGATTGTTGTTGATGATCGCCGCCCTCTGAAACAACGGTTCGAGATCTTCAAAAAATTCCGTCAATGACAATGGCGACAGCAGTATTTCAGTCTTGCCAGCCTCAACTTTTGTAAAGTCCAGAATGCTATCAATAAGATTGAGAAGGTATCTCCCGCTGGTTTGAATGTTATTGGTATACATTTTCTGCTTTGGTTCATCAGAGTAAGACCCCAATAGCTCAGAAAACCCGATAATCGTATTCAGGGGAGTTCTCAACTCATGACTCATACTTGCGATGAATATACTTTTTGCCTTATTGGCATTGTCCGCTTCGACTCGCTCGACCAATGCACTACGATAGTTCTCCGCCGCCTTGGCCAAGACGCCTATTTCACCTGTCTGAGCATATCCGGCCTTCGTCATGGAGTTGTCGCCCTGCGCCAGAAGGTTGAATGTATTGGTGATATCGCGGAACGCCTGCTTGATTCTGCGAAACACCCACCAACTCATGAACAGAGTCAAACCGATGGCAAGGAAGGTAGTAACATTGAGACTACGTTGTTTGTGACTGATCGTCTGCCCTATGCGTTGAAACAGCCTGTCCGATTCCAGCTCCATACCTTCCCTCAAGGTTCTCGACAGGTACAAAAATTCCTGCGACTCCGCGGGCATCAGCACATTGATCAGGTACAAAAATCCCCTGGTCAACTGTATGGTTTGATTAAAGTTGTCCCGGTAGTTCTCGACGAAGAGCAGTAGCGCCTGAATGAGCTGATCATCTGTGGCGTCGCCACGTTTCAATGATGTCCGTAAACTTGATAACAGTTCGTTCAGACTGTGCATGGAACCGGAAACCAGCGAATAGTCTGGATCAAGCAGATACTTGTTCAGATTATTCTGCGACCAGCGCACCACCGAGATTGACGAACTGACAAGGTCTCCGCCGGATTCCGAGTTGCCAGCCTGCAGCTGCAGTTGCCCGATCCCAACCTCCAATCTCTCGCGGTTGGAGGCAATGTATTCCTCTCTATCCTGCACCTTGACAACAAGTATGTCGAAAGCATCGCGGTAACTGGCGAGGTGTGTACTCATTCGCTGCAGTATGTCTGCTTCTTGGTCGGTTTCTATCAGCCCCACGACTTGTCTATGACGCTCTTGTACTTCATTAAGATTGTCGTATACATTCAGTGCGATGCCACGATGCCCCGTATAGGTAAATACAGAGGCATCACGCTGTAGCTCATTGATAACCAATTCGAGTGACATGACCGCATTGACTCGCTCCTGGAGCATATTGACATTGCGAAAGCTGCTGTACGAATCTCTCAAACCCAGATATGAAAGACCACCAAGTGCAGCAATAGCCATGAATACAATAAAGAGACTGATGTAGACGTTCGTTGCAATCTTGTTGTTACGTACCCAATCCCCGACACTTGCGGTACTGCTCATGAAAGTAAAAACTCATTCCAGCGAGACAGACTGTATTCATACGTAGGCATGACCGTATTCCATACGGCGATGTTGCTGAAACGCTGCAAGTACGATCCACCGTTGCGTACTCTTCCCTTGCCAACGGACACTTCGCCCGTTGTATTCAGCAATGATGTCGATGCAGGCTTACCCTCGTACCAATAGTCCCACTCTGCCTCTGTCAAGTAGGGTCTGGACAATTCTGGCGTTGAAATGTAGTAGCCTTGGCGCGCAATGAAAGCACCGGGCCATCCTGACAACCACCAGTTCATGTACTCATAGGCGGCATCTTTGCTCGTCTTATTGATTCGTGACGACAGGCACATGACTCCGTGCCAGGCCCGATAGCCTTCTTTGGGCGCGGCGTAGATGCAGTTCACGCCTTGACCATTAAGAGTGACCACGCCGGGCGAAAACATACTTTGAAGGTAGACTTCATTGCGCTTCATCAAAGCGACGGATTCTGGCACCGAATTCCATACCCCTCTGAATTGTCCCTTCCTTTTCAGGGTTATCAGTTTATCGAATAACGCGTCTATTTCCTTGCGGGTGAGATTCCCAATGTCCTTGAACTGAAGACTTCCCGTGGCTTGCGCCGCAAGTGCCGCATCGAACAGACCAATCGTCGGTTCATTGATCAGGGCAACCCTCCCGCGATAACGCTCGTCAAACAACCAGGACCAGCTTTCACCGACATAGGGCTCAGCAACGGGAATGTAGCGAGTGTTATAACCGAAGGAATCTACATTGTGCACATACGGCACGAAGCTGATATTCCCTGTCTGCCTGGAGCTCAGTGAATTGTCACTCTGGACATACAGCAGCTGGTACGGTGCGTCGCCTTTTCCATAGGGGGAATGTTCAGTTAACCGCCCCTCTTTCGTCAGCGGGTTTATATCCTGCCAGTACCTGATTCGCTTTCGATCCACAGGCTGGATGGCACCAGCACTCCACAGAATATTGATGCTATTCGACCACTGTTCGTACACATCGAAGGATTCCGGTTGCGTGGAAGCCTTGAACAACACCTCGGAGCTAGACCCGGATTCGAAGAGTAATTCTATGCCAAGGTCCTCTTGCGCTTGCTGCCTCAATGCCTCCCTCAGCGTCTCGTGAGTACCCAGCACCCGGAGCCGGTACTTCTGGCGCTTCATTACCATGGGAAAAGCCAGTTGGCTGGATGCTGCGGCCACCGTCGCCACAGCACCCGCACACAAGAATCGCCTTCTGTCGTTACGTTCTCCGACAATCGACGATGAAGGTGACGGAGAAAGGGGCTTGTTACTGGCTACAGAACACATGTCACTTTATCTCGCTAGGCATTGTCGAGAAGCACATAAACTGAACTGCAGGCTTTTATCAGTTCTCGTCGCTGAAGCTGCTCTTGATGAAATCGATGAAGACTTTGACTTTGGTCGACAGGAACTGTCGATGGGGATAGACGATATTGATCGCCACCTTGCCGCCAGCATATTCTTTCATGATGGGAACCAGCAAACCAGAATCGATTTCATTGATACAATAGTAGTCCGGCAATCGGGCAATTCCGACACCTGACAGGACCAGAGACTTTTCCAACTCCACATTGTTGCAGGTCAGTTTAGGAATGATGCTGACACTGGTTTTTCGGCCCGTGTCTTCAAGAAAATCCCAATGTCCCTGCAAGCGGTCTATTGAGAAACTGATGCATGAATGCGTAATCAGGTCCTTGGGGTGTACAGGGCGAGAATTTTTCGCCAGATAGCCTGGCGATGCAACTATTACCTGCTCATAACTGAGTACGTGGCGTGCAACCAGACTTGAGTCCTTCAACTCCCCGACACTAAACACGGCATCATAGCCGTCAGCAACAATGTCGACTGGGTTGTCGCAGAAGTCCACTTCAAGCTGGACCTCTGGATAGGCCTCGATAAACCGGGGCAACCTTTGCTTCAAGAAGTGCAGTCCAAAGGTGACGGGGGCAGCGATCTTGAGCGCACCTCGGGCCTGCTCGTGCAGATTGGCAATGACCTGCTGTGTGTCTTCAATGTCGGCAACAACCTGCTTGCATCGCAGATAGTAGATTCGTCCCTCATCAGTAAGGCTGAGTGTACGAGTCGTACGATAGAGCAACTTGATCGCCAGGCGTGACTCCAACTTGTTTATTTCCTTACTGATGAATGATGTAGATTTACCAAGCTCATTCGCCGCCAGCGTGAAATTCCTGGTTTCCACCACTTTTACGAAGATGGATACTCCGTCGAACCTATCCTGGCTCTTGTTCATGTGCGCCCCTGGTTGCCAACTGGATGCATTACACGCAGCCTCGTCACAATATCAGATTAGGAACCGATCAATAGTCGTCATTCAGACTCACTCAGGATTCTGCAGGCGTATGGCGCCCCTACCCCTCTCCGCTACTCGGATATTTCTGATGGCCCTGCCAACGACCGCTCGCTTATGCTACGTACCGGAGTGCAGAATGCTCAATGAGCGCCGGTAGTGTTTTCGGACATGGATACAGCAATTGCGCTACTGTTTGCCGCAGCGTCTCAGCCCTAGACCTGTTATTGAATCAAGAGGGCAGAATTTGAGGAAAATGCATGAAGAAGCAGTATCTGCTCGTCGAAAATGATGAATTTGCCCGATATCTGATGATCGATGCCATCCAGAAAATCGTGCCTGGTGCAGAAGTGCGAACTCATGAAAACGCCAAGCAGGCGCTGAACGATGCCAATGGCTTCCATGAATACGACCACATCTTTGTTGATCTATTCATGCCGGGCTTTAGTGGGTTCGAATTGATAAAACTGATCCGAAAGGAAAATATCACGACCCCCATTACCATTGTGACAGTGGAAAACGATCGCACCATGCTCAATGAATGTATCAAGGCTGGTGCCAGTTCTATTCTCCGAAAACCATTGGATAAGGATGAACTCCAGAAATTGCTCAATCAGGATGCGAGTTAGGTCCAGAATACCTACCCAGCTGAGCCAACCGATACGCATAGGCCACCCACTCCCGTCTCCCCAGCTCCGTCAAATCAATAACCAGAGCCTCCAGTTGTTCAGGACTCACAGGACACAGTCGAACCTCACCAATCACATTCCCATAAACAGGGTCCATCACCTCAATGCGCGTCTCACGAGCGCCTGGGTGGAACGTTGAATACAGGATTATACTGCTGCGTGGTTGATCACGATGACCGACGGCATAGACGACTAACTGATAGAGCATATGCCGGGGTAGATCCTTCTCCCAGACATCTCGATACTTTGCGTCGAGAATTGAATAGATCTTCTTACCCTGTTTGATTCCGTAATCCGGATGGGTCGTGAGAGACCTGCGCTTCGGGCTGCAGTTCGAGGGCATCGTCGGGCTCACCCCCGATGCCGAGCCGACGCCCGCGGCGATCGCGCGACTGCAGGAGCTGATCGCCGACGAGGGCATCACCACCGTCTTCTCCGAGCGCCTCGCCTCGACCGCGATGGCCGAATCGCTGGCCACCGACACCGGTGTCACGACCGCTGTGCTCGACCCGATCGAGGGGCCGGCCGAGGGCGCTTCCGGCAGCGACTACATCGCGCTCATGGAACAGAACCTCCTCGCCCTGCAGCAGGCCGGCGGATGCTGAACGCGCTGGGGGCCACCGTGGTCGAGGCCAGGGGCGTCACCGTCGCCATCGGCGGTCGGCCGGTCCTGCGCGGCAACGACCTGGCGGTGCACGAGGGTGAGTTCGTGGCCCTGATGGGCGCCAACGGCTCCGGCAAGTCGACGCTCGTGCGTGCCCTGACCGGTCTGCGCCCGCTGACGTCCGGCTCGGTCCACTTGTTCGGTACGCCGCTGGCTGAGTTCCACGAGCATCACCGCATCGGCTTCGTGCCGCAACGCGCCACGGCGACCGGCGGCGTCCCCGCCAGTGTGCGCGAGGTCGTGGCCTCCGGTCGCCTCACGCGACGCAAGGTGCTCCGACCGATGGGCCGCTCCGACCGGCTGGCCATTGCCGACGCGCTCGACGTGGTCGGGCTTGCGGACCGCGCAGGCGACGGGATCTCGACACTCAGCGGCGGCCAGCAGCAGCGCGTCCTGATTGCGAGGGCGCTGGCGGGCCAGCCCGAGCTGTTCTTCCTCGACGAGCCGACGGCTGGTGTCGACCTGCCCAACCAGCAGGCGCTCGCCGAAGCTCTGCGCACGCTCTCCGAGCGGGGCGCCACCGTCGTACTCGTGGCTCACGAGCTCGGCCCGCTGGCCTCGCTCGT
>RCMY010005597.1_pt1 | contig 10643 bp, 12 predicted proteins | sample 2041341 | NCBI WGS metagenome assembly RCMY01 (sample SAMN09708234, study PRJNA481090) | Marine sediment metagenome, whole genome shotgun sequencing project.
CGCTCTCAGGCGCAAACGAGATCGAAGTCTTCCCCGTCAACTACCTCGTCGACGGCGGAACCGTCGTGTTTCGAACATCGCACGGGACGAAGCTGACGCTCATCGGCGACGGCGCATCGTGCACGTTCGAAGTCGATGAGATCGATGTCGCAGAGCGCCTCGTCTGGAGTGTGGTGCTCAAAGGCGTCGCGAAGCCCCTGCGGGGTCACGATGAGATCACGGCCTCCTTCGACATGGAGGTGCCCACCTGGCAGGCAGGACGCAAGCCGACCTACATCCGCATGACGCCACACTCGATCAGCGGCCGCCGATTCCCTGTGATCCCGGCGTAGGGGCCCCAAGAAGTCTCCGTAATTCGACGTCGGCGACCGACGGAGTCTGAGAAACTGACGTCGTGAACGGCGTCGACCAGCACTACCGACAGGACGATCTGTCAGCTCGAATCCAGCTCGAGCTGACCAGCGCGGGATATGACCTCGATGACCTTCGGCCCGAGGATCTTGCCGGCGTCGACGAGTTCCATCTCGGGGGCCGTGCCGCGACCAATGCTCTGCTCGCAGGGCTCGATCTCACCCGTGGGTGCCGGGTGCTCGATGTCGGGTGCGGCATCGGCGGCGCAGCTCGGACAACGGCGTCGACCACCGGGTGTTCCGTGACCGGCGTCGACCTCACGCCAGAGTTCGTGGAGACGGCAAGAGATCTCAGCGTCGCTGTCGGTGCCGACGACGTCACGACGTTCGAGCTCGGCAACGCACTCGACCTACCAGTTCCTGACGGCGACTTCGATCTGGTCACGATGCTCCACGTCGGCATGAACATTTCGGACAAGGCCGCGTTGATGAAAGAGCTGGCCCGTGTCCTGCGGCCCGGCGGGACCGTGGTCGTCTACGACATCATGCGCGTCGGCGAGGGAGACATTGCGTACCCGGTTCCGTGGGCGAGCGACGAGTCGACGAGCTTCGTGGCAACACCCGTCGACTACAACGACGCCATGGTTGGTGCTGGTCTGGCACCCGCCCAGCCTGTCGATCGGCTCGATCTTGTTCGTCGCGCCATGCTTGCCGCGTCCCAGAATCCGCCGCCGGTGAACCTGTCGCATCTGATGGGTGAAGACTGGCCGCAGATGTTCGGCAATCTCCGCGCAGCTCTCGACGATGGTGTCGTTTCGCCCACCGAGATCGTCGCTCGACGACCATCTTGACGGTCGTTCAGTACGCCCACATCCGCTCACGCTGTTCGGAGTGCACCGGGTGGGGCAGGCGAACGACGGTGACCGGGCAGGTCGCCGTGCGAACGAGGCCGGCGGTGACGCTTCCCACGACCAGACGCGAGAGGCCACTGCGACCGTGGGACGATGCCACGATCATGGACGCCCCATGGCGGGTGGCGTACTCGGTCACGGCGCGGTCCGGATGCCGACCGTGCAGTTCGTCGAATTCGACCGCGTGCCCGGAGAACGCAGCCATGTCTTTGGCGAGTCGCGCCGCGTAGGCGCTCTCGGATACGTCACCGGGGTAGTTCGCGGTGGTGGTCGCTGGAGCGGCCACGTTGACGATCCACGGCGTCGAACGGAGCTCGGCCGCCCACGCCGTCGCCAGCGGGAGTGCGATCTCCGACTCGTGCGACCCGTCGACCGTGACGATCACCGGCCCGGAGAAGTCATCGGGCTCGACGTTGGGGCCGACGAGCACGATCGGCCCGAACGTCTGCTGCATTATGTCCTCGGTGACGCTGCCGACAAGTGCTGCCGAGCGACCTTTTCCGTGAGAGGACATCACGATCACTGCTTCGGGATGAAGAGACATGAGCTTCGCCAGTTCGTCGGCAACGGAGCCGATGGTGAGGCGGACGTCGGTGGTCACCTCGACGTCGAACGGGCCGCGTCGCTGCAGTTCTTCGTTCAAGCGTGCGTCGATGCGGCGGCCGTCGACCGGATCGTCAGCAACCTGGACGACTCGGACATCGCTGTCCGAGCGCTTGGCCAGCGCAAGTGCGACGTCGAAGCCTCGCCACGATTCGGAGGAACCGTCGACGGGAACGATGAGATGTTGGACCATGAAATTTCCCTTCTCGATCGACGCTCGGTGCGCCGCTTGTCTTCATGGTGCGTCGGGCCGTGCAGCAACCTGTAGGGCCGGAGGTCCTCAGTTGGTGGGTCTTGTGACCCTGTTGCCCCGACTCCGCGGAGGGCACCATGGGAGTCATGACAAACACTTGGATCGTTGGACTCGACGGATCGGACGGCTCGGCCTCCGCATTGCGTTGGGCAGCCCACCTCGCCGAGCGGCGAAACGAGCGGGTGACCCCGATCGCCGTCTGGCACGTGCCGTTGCCGATCTGGTTGATGTCGGGTCGTCGAGCGATCGATGTCGACCGGGCGGGGATCAAGGCCGAGGTCGCCGTGCACGCTGTCGAGGCGGTCGGCAAGCTGGAGAACGCAACCGTCGTGGACGAGCCACAAGTGCTGGAGGGCCACCCCGCTCCGACGATGCTGGAGATGGCCGGCCCGGACACGCCCCTCGTGGTCGGACGACGCGGGATCAGCGACGTGAAGCACCGCCTGCTCGGGTCGGTCAGCCAGTATCTGGTGACTCATTCGACAGGACCGGTTGTGGTCGTCCCCGACGACTGGGAGACCGCTCCACTACAGCGAATCGTCGTCGGCTTCGACGGGAGCGAGAATGCGGCGGCGGCGCTTCGGTGGGCGCTGTCGATCGCTCCCGCAGACGCTGAAGTCGAGGCAGTCATCGCGATCGACGTGATCCCGTGGCTGAGCCCGGAGACCGTGGTCGAACGCCATCCCGAAGCGGTGACGGATGCACGCGCCCGCATCACCGCTGTTGCCGACGAGGTGGATCCCGATGCTCGCGCCTCGCGCAATTTCGTGCTCCAGGGCCCTCGGCACGCCATCTCCGAATCGATGGGCGACGCCGACCTCGTCGTGGTCGGTCCTCGAGGCATCGGAGGCCTCGCCAGCGCGATGCTCGGCTCCGTGACGGGTTGGCTGCTTCACGAGGCCCGTTGCCCCGTCGCCGTCGTGCCGATCGAAGACTGAGCGGAGTCGTTTCGGGCCTGGTCAGAGGTACTCCATGGTGGCTGCCTCGGCCGTCAAGGCCTCACGGTGATCCGGGTGCGCAATGGCGATCAGCGCCTTGGTCCGTTCGCGAATCGAACGGCCGCGCAGCTCGGCGACGCCGTACTCGGTGACGATCTTGTCGACGGTGTTCTTCGGTGTCGTCACGGCGTCGCCGGGGGCAAGGCGAGAGACGATGCGAGTGTCACCCTGTGACGTGGTCGAGTGCAGCACGACGAAGCCCTGACCACCGTCGGAGTACATGGCGCCGCGGGCGAAGTCGTTCTGCCCGCCCGAGGACGAGTAGTACTCCCCGTTGATCGTCTCCGACGCGCACTGTCCGAGGAAGTCGACGGACAACGTCGCGTTGATCGACACGAAGTCGGTTTCATTTGCGATGATCCGAGGATCGTTCACGTAGCGAACGGCGTGCAGTTCGACGGCGGTGTTCTCGTGCAAGAATTCGTGGAGCCGGAGCGTGCCCAGTGCAAAGGTGCCGACCGTCTTGGTCCGGTTGAGACGTTTGCGCACCCCATTGACGACGCCGGATTCCATCAGGTCGACGACGCCGTCCGACAGCAACTCGGTGTGGATGCCGAGGTCTCGATGGTCACCGAGCGCCGCCATGATCGCATTCGGGATTGCTCCGATTCCGGTCTGGATGGTCGCGCCGTTCGGGATGCGCTCTGCAACGAGCTGTGCGATCGCCATGTCCGTCGCACCCGGCGTCGCAGGAGGAACCTCGACGAGTGGTCGGTCGCTTCGGCACCAGCCGACGACCTGGGACGAGTGGATCTGATTGCGCCCGAACGTGCGTGGCATCGCATCGGTGACCTCGAGAAAGAACCGGGCGCGGCCGATGAAGCTCGCGGTGTAGTCGGCCGATACGCCGAGCGAGAAATAGCCGTGGCGATCGGGTGGGGACGCTGCGGCGATGACCAGCGGGTCGGTGGTCCTGTCCCGCATGAGTGCGTAGATCTCGGAGAAGTGACCGGGAACGAGGTCGAGTTGACCGGAACGGAAGTAGGGGCGCGTGACCGGTGACAAGAAGTACGACACGTGCCGCATTCGGTCGCCGAATCGCCCTGACAGGTGCGGGCGATCGTGCACTGCGTGCATCTGGTGGACTCGGATCGACTCAAAGCGCCCCGGCTCGTTGCCGACGACTGCCTCGACGGCGTCGAGCACGGCCGTGGGCTCACCGTTGGCGAGAGGGACGATGAGGTCGGTGGACGAGCGGAGGTGGGTGACGACCTCCTCAGCGGTGCCGGGCGGCTCGACGGTGGCGGAATGATGATGGTGCATGAAGCAATACCCCTGGTGACGGACGGATGGTGTCAGTCGTGGGGAAGTTCGTGCGGTTCGATTCCGGCGACGACGGACGCGTGATCCGGGTGGTCGTGAAGGATGTGATCGACGACCTCGTTGTGGTACTTGAAGCGAAGCTCGCAGTACGGGCAGGTGTGGGGCTGCTGAATGGTCATGGTCTCATTTTCTTCACATCCGCCCGATCTCGGTTAGGTCCGTTCGTCACTTTCGTCGCCCTCCCAGCGTCAGGAGTACGCCATGCGCAAGATGGCGGCGACCCCATCGTCCACGTCGAAGTCGTGCCCGATCACGATGTCGGCGCCATGCGCCAGACCGGCTCGCACCGTGGCGTCGAGGCGAGGGACATCTCGGCTGCCGACCAGATCGATGAAGAGCGTCTTGACGCGATTGTTGGTGATCGCCTCCAGCACTGCGACCGAGCCGGCGATGGCCTGATCCTGCTGTCCGAGTTCCTCGCGTAGATCTTCGAGGGCGCGGGCGGTCAGACGCCGATTGCTTTCTGCACGGAACTCCATCGCTGCCTCACTCAGCCGCGCTGGCGTTCCCGGCTCGTGACGACCCCCGGCGTTGCGCCGCACGACTGCTCCCACTCGGGTGCCCGTGAGCTCGGCTTCGACGAGGCGCACTTCGCGGTCGTCGCCCGACAGGACGACACCGTCGGCACCTTGTCGCTCGGATTGATCCGCGATGGACGTGGCGATCAGTGACGCATTGCGCTTCCAGACCACCTCGCTGTGGCGCTGATGACGAGCCTGTGACCAGCCACCCGTTGCAGTCTTGTGGACGTGCTCATCTTCACCTTCGACCGTTTTGACGACCTCGATGTCGAAGGGCCCGACCCGGTACACGTCGGCACCTGTCCGATCGATCGCCGCCGCCATCGTCGAGGCGGGCGCCATGGCGGCCTGATGCAGAGCGGGAACGAGCGCAGGCAGCGTCCCCACGCCGATCGAGGGTTCGAGGTCGTATCCGAGCCAGCAGCACGCTGCACTCTCGTCGTTCGCAGTGATGAGCAGCGGTCGACCCCGCCGATGCGTCGATCGGAGCAGGTCGCCCATGTGGCCGACGGATCGTGGTGAGGCTCCGAGACGGAGCAGTTCGGCTTCGGTCGAACTCCATCGCACGGCGAGGTCATCGCCGACCGTTTGAGGTGTGGGTATGTGGACGACCGCGGTCGCATGCGCGCCGGGAAGGTCGTACCGAGACCGAATGGCGGGGATCGTGGTCAGCTCGGTCGAGGTCTCTGTCGTGGAAGATGCGGACATGACTTCCACGGTGCCGGGTCGGCGAGATCGTGGGCAGGGGAGAAGGTCCCGATCCGGTGTCGTGTCAGCTCGTCGTCGAGATGAGCGCAACCGTGGCGACGCCGTACACAGCGATGAGGCTCACCGCTGTTCCCCGCCTGAGCGTCGGCCTGGATGCGGCCACCGCCGTTGCACCGAGAATTCCGATGGCCGCGATGACGCAGGTTGCTGTCGCTGCCGTCGACACGAGGGTCGGGGTGATGGCCGGACCGATCCCGATCGCAAGCGTCGCATCGAGGAACGACGATCCGAACAGATCGCCGAGTGCCAACGCGCCAGCGCCGCGACGCACGGCTGTCCAGTCGACGATCAGTTCGGGGAGCGACGTCCCGAGCGCAAGGACGACGGAGCCGGCGAGAATCTCTGGAACCCCGAGCGAATCCGTGATTTGAACGAAGCTCTGCACGACGACGGTCGCGGCGACTGCGACGACGATGAGCCAGAGAGCAGTGAACGCGATGGAACGTCCGACTCGGCGACCGGGTTCGGCTGAGGACGATCCTTCACCGGACAACGCCCTCATGCCGAGCAGGGCGATCGCCCAGGCGGCAACGAGGAGCAGCGCGTCGACGCGGCCGAACACCCCGTCGCGGATCAACAGGCTGATCACTCCGAGTGCTGCTGCGGTGAGCACGCCGAGCACCGCAACGGTGCGTCGATCGGAGATGACGCTGGTGCCGAAGCAGAGAATCCCGAGGACCAGCGTCACCTGGGTCAGCGCAGAGCCGGCAGAGTCGCCGACGTTCAAATCTCCATGGCCGGTTGCCGCGGAGATGATCGAATTGGCGATCTCGGGCAGGTCGGTTCCGATCGCCATCACCGTCATCCCGATGAATCCGGACGAGACCTGGCTGCCGTCAGCGGCGCTCAACGCGTGCGTGACGGCGCGTCGGCTTGCGATCGACGCGACGATCAGGCCGACGACGAACACGACCGTCCAGAGGGCGATCATGAAGCAAAGTTTCTCGCAGGGACGGTGTGACGGCGCTGGTCAGCCGGGGCGGACGTTTGGTGCACCGGGGTGGTACTCGGCGCCAGGCTCAGGCACGACGGCATCGTCGGAGCTGCTTCGGTCGTGCGGTTCCCAGCCGATCGACGCGTCGGGTGCGACGTCGTCGAGTACGTGGAACCGACGTCCCGTGACCTCGGTCGGAGTGATGCGGACGTAGTTCGGTTTCGCGTGAGCAGCCCAAGGAAACAGAGGGAGGTCTTCGGCAGCGAAGACCTCGTCCATCCGCTCGACCTCGTGAGCGCGTCCCTTCACCACGACACTCCACGCTGTCCGTTTCGTCGGCTCGTAGCCGTCGATCTCGAACGCGACGTTGTGCAGGAGCGCGGATGCTGCGAACTTCGTGCCCGCGCCCGTCTTGAACAGAAGACAGTTGCCGTCGACCACGAAGTTGATCGGGAAGATGTCGGGCTTGCCGGCGATGTCGATCGCCAAGCGGCCCACGCTGGTCGCGTCGAGGAGCGCCCAGCACTCGTCGTCGGTGAGGACCTCGGTTCCAGGTGCGATGTAGGTCATGACATCGACTTCACCTGATCGTGTCGTGTTGCAACAGGGCCGAAGGGCTCTGTCGACGGCGATGCTGGGTTGAGACGATGATGTCATGACAGGAGATCGAAGGAGTTCCGGCCCGGTCGTCGTCGGCATCGACGGTTCGGCTGAAGCGCGCAGGGGCCTACTGTTCGCTGCCGACCTCGCCACGACGCTCGCTGTCGAACTGGTCGTCGTCCACGCGTACGGACTGATCGGATCGTTCGGTGACTGGCGATCGGGTGTCGAAGAACGAGAACGACAGGTCAACACGGTGATGATCGACGAGTGGTGCGCGCCGCTCGCAAGTCAGCAGGATCTCGTGTGGCAGTGGCGCTGTATCCAGGGGAGCGCGGTCGAAGGAATCCTGCGCGCCGCCGACGAGGTCGATGCTGGCTTCATCGTGGTCGGTTCCCATGGAGAAGGAAACAGTTCGTCACCGTTGCTCGGCAGTACCAGCCAGGACATCGTCCGCCACAGCCATCGCCCGGTGATCGTCATCCCACCGGCGGACAGCCATCGGCATCGACGCGGAGGCGCCGGAGCGATGAGCAACGTCGTGGCTGACGCCTGACCGTCGAGTACAACTTCTCTTCATGGTCGACATCGCGATGTTCTCAGTCAAGCCGTACGACCGACGCGGCTTCGACGAGGCGAACTCGGCGCTCGATTCGCCGCTCGAGCTGGAGTACCTCGAGGCGCGCCTCACCGAACAGACCGCTCCGCTCGCCGCCGGGGTGCCGGCCGTATGCGCCTTCGTCAACGATGATCTGTCGGCGCCCGTGCTCGAAGCCCTCAGAGACGGAGGGACGCGTCTCGTGGCGATGCGTTGTGCCGGGTACAACAACGTCGATCTCGATGCGGCTGCCCGCCGGGACATCACGGTCGTACGGGTTCCGTCGTACTCGCCCAACGCCGTGGCGGAGCACACGCTGGCCCTGATGCTCGGACTCAACCGGCACATCCACCGAGCTCACAATCGTGTTCGCGATGGAAACTTCTCACTCGACGGGCTCGTTGGTTTCGACATGGCGGGCAAGACCGCGGCGGTCATCGGAACGGGCAAGATCGGCACGATCGTCGCACGGCTGCTCTGGCACCTGCGTTGCGATGTGCTCGCGGTCGATCCGTTCGAAGACGAACACCTCGTGGATCTCGGCGTGCGATACGTGTCGCTGAACGAGGCGCTGACCAAGGCGGACATCGTCACGCTCAACTGCCCGCTGATCGAGCAGACCCGCCATCTCATCGACGAATCAGCACTGTCGACGATGAAGCCCGGGGCAATGCTCGTGAACACCGGACGCGGTGCGCTCGTCGACACCAATGCCGTTCTCGATGCGCTCAAGTCGGGTCGCCTCGGCTCGCTGGCACTCGACGTGTACGAAGAGGAGGGAGATCTGTTCTTCGAGGATCGAAGCGACGAGATCATCGATGACGACGTCTTCGCACGGCTGCTCACGTTCCCCAATGTTCTCATCACCGCACACCAGGCATTCCTGACGACCGAGGCGCTGAAGGCGATCGCCGAGACGACCCTCGACAATGTTCGAACGGTTCTCGCCGGCGAGAAGTGCGACAACGCCGTCGACTGACGCGACGACGACGGGTCGTCGTTCGCTCCTCGGCCTCGGGAGCGGGACCATTTCACGATCGGACAGCGCTCCGGCGTCTGAGGAGGGCGAGGATCCCTTTGTGAGCGAGACCGGTTGCGGTGGCCGACCAAGCGAGGAGGGCTCCTGCGAGGGCGACCTTTGGGAGCAGTTCGAGTGATTCGAGGTTGATCGCGGCGCGCATTCGGAACGTCGCTGCGCTGTACATGCCGATCGGGAAGACGAGTGACCAAAACGACGGGTGGTAGCGCAGCGGCACGCGCCGCACGACGTGTCGCCACACGCCGATGGCGATCATCAGCGGGAACCAGAAGGTCGCGGTGGCCCAGGCCAAGACCGTCATCCCTTCAATGAATCCGGCGAGGCGGGAGAGCCGTTCGGATTCGAGACCAGCGATGAGCAGGTTCGATCCGGCGAGCACGGTGATCGCGACGGCTCCAGCCGCAATCCATGCTGGGGGATCGACCTCGGTCGGTTCGAGTTCGTGGAACGTCCATCGAAGGAACACCATGGTCATGACGATCAGGTAGAGCACGATGCCGACCAGGAACGCAGCGAGCAGCGTGAACGCCAGTGCGTCGCTGGCATGCCGGTCGAAGACGAGGCCGCCAACGACCACGATCGACTGCGTCGACACGGTCAGCAGGAACCACGTTCCGTTGATACCCGCCCCGAGAGCGGGCTTGTTGCCGCGTACGACCGTCGAGATGAGAGTGGCGTACAGCAAGAACGCCCAGAGCACAAGGCTGATCCACCACAACACCCACGCCAACGACCACCAGCCGTGGATGACTGCCGAGGCGCTGGCGAGCACGTTCGTTCCGGCGACCGTGGTCAGGAATGCGAAGCCACGGGTGTGGGTCTCCAAGTCACCGATGAACGAGCGGGGATACAAGATGATGCGCAGGACGAGCAGCACGGTGAGGATGACGTAGCCGACGGCAGCCGCGGCGTACAACACCTCGGACAACCACTCGATGTTCTGCTGGTCGGCGGCGATCGCGATGATGCCGGTGGCCATCACGAGCGCGAAGTAGCCGGGGAACAGCGTCTCGATCGGTGAGGTCGACGGCGCCGAAGTCGAAGGCTCGTTCACTCTCGGGATGGCCGTCGCGCTCATGTTCGCAGATATCGCAGGAACGCAATCGCGGCGCCGGCCACGACGACCGACACGGCAGCAGACGACCAGGCGAGTGATTCGCTGTCGTCGGCGAACGCCTCGACCGCGATGGTGAGCAGGAACACCTGGAACGACACGAGCAGGATCACGTAGATCAGCACTGACGACGACGTGCGGTTGCCGGGTTGGGAGAGCCTCATGACCGCTCGACCTGCCCGAGTGCCCAGATCATGCCGTCCTCGCGGATCTCGACGTCGATCTTGCCGAGCGGCCGCGTGGGCGGCCCGGAAATGACTGCACCGGTCGCCGCTTCGAAGTTGCCCTCGTGGCATGGGCAGTGCCAGCGGTCCTCGTCGGCTTCGAAGTACACGACGCAACCGAGGTGGGTGCATTTCTGGCTGAAGGCGACAACTTCGTCGTCGGACACGCGGAGCAACACGGCGGGGTCGGCGTCCGTCGGATATCGGAAGAGATGGGTGTCGGCGACCCCGACAGCGTCGATTGCGACGATCGCACGCGGGATGCCGACGTTGATCGATCGGAGCTGGGTCCACACCGCGATCCCGACGTTGGCGACGGCCATCGAACTCGCCCCGAGCACGAGGTAGCGGGCGAACTCGCGGCGCGTCACCTCTTCCTCGCTGGCCGCCTGGTACGGGAAGTCGCG
>RCMY010005600.1_pt1 | contig 10641 bp, 10 predicted proteins | sample 2041341 | NCBI WGS metagenome assembly RCMY01 (sample SAMN09708234, study PRJNA481090) | Marine sediment metagenome, whole genome shotgun sequencing project.
TCCCCCGGGATCTGGCCCTAGGGCCAGATCCCGGGGGAGGGCTTTTTCTCAACAGCTGAAGCTGTTGCATTTATTACTTGAATGTAAGCAATTTAAATCATGCCATCTAATAAAAACATAGAAGTATTGTTAGTTGGACTGTGATTTTTCAATCAAAATATCTTCAAGAGGGCCGGTGATGTTTTAAAAATCACTGTCTTTGTCCACTATTGTTGAGAATTCCGCAACAAGTGGTTCGCTGAATATTTGCGTGTGCCACTCCATAAAGACGGTATAGTAATTCTTGAGTGTTCAGGTGCAGTGAGATTCTTACTGAAAGCGGCAAAAAAATAAGTGGGTAAAATCACTGGTCCCAAGTTCAATAATCTATCAAATATGTGAATTATGTAACTTTGGATAAACGTTTTGTAATATTAATGAAATAGCAAATAACTAATTTACTGTTACAATAAGGAGAAATTACATGGAACTCATGGGAAAAGAAAATAATTTCGATTCCAACCAAAAAAATAAACTTCTATTATAATGGAATATAGCACTAACACTACTTTATTATGGCCTCTGCTAGTTTATGGAGTCGCTGTAATTTTATTGGTAGGTGGTATGCTATTGCTTTCTCATTTTATAGGAGAACGGCATAGCGAAAAATCGACTTCCAAACCATTTGAATCGGGAATCATGCCCACGGGGTCTGCTCGATTGCATTTTCCCATTCATTTCTACATAATTGCGTTATTTTTTGTGGTTTTTGACTTGGAAGCTGTTTTTATATTCACCTGGGCCATCTCCATGAGAGAAACCGGATGGTCGGGATATATAGTCATACTCATATTTATAGCTGAACTATTGATCCTGCTTTTTTACCTCTGGAAAATTGGAGCATTGAACTTTGGTCCCAATAGTAAGGCCATTCTTAAAGCATATCATAAAAAAATAAAAAACAACTAAATATGAAATGGTGGACCAGTAAAGTGACCAACCCAACAGATGTTATAGATGGAAATAGTTCATTTGAAGAAATGGTGCAAAAGAATATACTTTTGACCAACATGGAAAGCATGGTGGCCTGGGGCAGAAAAAATTCTATATGGCCATTTAATTTCGGGCTATCTTGCTGTTATGTCGAGATGGCTACCAGCATTACGAGCAAATATGACATTGCCCGGTTTGGAGCCGAAGTCATCAGGGGAACGCCGCGCGAAGCAGATATGATGGTCATTGCCGGTACCGTTTTCATTAAAATGGCCCCAATTATTAAGCGGCTTTATGAACAGATGATGGCACCGCGATGGGTTATATCAATGGGTGCCTGCGCTAATTCAGGCGGTATGTATGATATTTATAGCGTGGTACAAGGCGTAGACAAGTTTATGCCTGTAGATGTATATGTACCCGGCTGCCCGCCCAGACCCGATGCATTTCTTGAAGCAATTTTATTGCTGAGAGATCAGGTAGGCAAAGAAAAGAGGCCACTGAGCTGGACGGTAGGTTCGCAGGGAATTATTAGACCGAATGAGGTTTCCATGAAAGAATTACAAGGACCGGAACGATTGAAAATGACCGAAATAAGAGATCCTGATAAAATTTAAATAAAGGTGTTCCTACATCATGAATTAGAAATACCAATAACCTGGCATAATTGAATAATGAAGGGGATAACTACCATTTTAAAAGAACAATTTCGTGAGGTAATAATAAGTACCCAGGAAACCAAAGATGAATTTCCTACCCTTTGGATTCATGGAGACCATATCATTGGTGTTCTTCATTTTCTGAAAAATGACGTAGAACAACCTTTTAAGATGCTTTACGATCTTACAGCGATCGATGAACAGGCCAGAAGGTTCCGTGAGGGACAGCCCGAAAGTCGGTTTACCATTGTATATCAACTCCTTTCTTTCAAGAGGAATGCCTTCCTGCGTCTTAAAGTGCCTCTCACTTCTCATGAACCTTCCATCCAAACTGTAACCTCTGTATGGCCTGCCGCCAACTGGTATGAAAGAGAAGTATATGATCTTTTTGGCGTGAAATTTACCGACCACCCTGATTTAAGGAGGATATTGATGCCTCAGACGTGGAGGGGACATCCTTTGCAGAAATGCCATCCGGCCAGAGCCACTGAAATGGGACCATTTCACCTACCCGATAGCAAACAGGAAAGAGAACAGGAGGCACTCCGGTTCAACCCTGAAGAATGGGGACTGGATAAGAGCCTGGACGGCGATGAACTAATGTTTCTTAACCTTGGCCCGCAACACCCGGGCACACATGGTGTCCTAAGGCTCGTTTTGCAGCTTGATGGGGAACAAATCGTAAATATTGTTCCAGATATTGGATTTCATCACCGTGGTGCCGAAAAAATGGGAGAGCGCCAGTCCTGGCACACATACATACCCTATACCGACCGGGTAGATTACCTGGGTGGCGTAATGAATAATTTCCCCTATGTAATGGCTGTGGAAAAACTGGGAGATATTGTGATTCCTGATCGTGCAAAAGTGATTAGAATCATGTTGAGTGAACTCTTTAGAATTTCAAGTCACCTTGTTTGGTACGGTACATTTGCGCAGGACCTGGGCATGATGACCCCCGTATTCTTGATGTTTAATGATCGAGAGAAAGTCCTGGAAGTTGTGGAAGCGATATGTGGAGCCAGGATGCACCCCAACTGGTTTCGTATTGGCGGAGTCGCACAAGACCTTCCTCAGGGTTGGGAAAAATTGATACAGGGATTTATAGACTATTTTAGCAACAAGCTGAAAGAGTACGACAAGATGATTATGCGAAACAGCATCTTCAAAGCACGTACCGTGGGTATCGGAGTATATTCGACAGAAGAAGCCATAGAATGGGGCATCACAGGACCTGGTTTGAGGGCTACTGGGTTTGAATGGGATTTCAGAAAGGCGCAGCCGTATTCCGGGTACGATCAGTTTGAATTTGACATTCCCACCGGTCGGAATGGAGACTGTTACGATCGATCTGTGGTACGTATCGAAGAGATGAGACAAAGTCTGCGTATCATTGAACAATGTCTTCACAATATGCCGGAAGGTCCTTATAAATCTGATAATCGGTTCACCACTCCACCCCGAAAAGAGGATACCATGAAAGATATTGAAACGCTTATCAATCATTTCGTTCATACCACATGGGGCCCGGCGATACCGCATGGCGAAGCTTTCTGTGGTGTGGAAGCCACCAAGGGCCATAATGGATACTACCTTATCGCCGATAACAGTACCTCATCATATAGAACACGGATCCGCGCCCCTTCTTTTCCGCATATGCAGTTTGTGCCTGAAATCAGCAAGGGCTACTCTATCCCTGATTTAATGGCAATACTGGGAAGTGTGGATTATGTACTGGCAGATATTGATCGATAACCAATGAAATTATATAACTATTAAAGATTAAAAAACTTCAGTATTAATGACGGGAAAACAAATTTTATCGGAAAAGGAAATAACTGAAATCAAGGATGCCTTTAAGCATTTTCCCGTGAAAAGCGCAGCCTGTATTGAGGGACTTAAGGTCGTTCAAAAATACCACCGTTGGGTTTCCGATGAAGCGTTAAAAGAACTTGCGGTTATTCTGGAGATGTCGGTAGATGCGATTGATAGTGTTGCTACCTATTATAATTTGATATTCCGGAGGCCGGTGGGAAGGCATGTGATCCTGGTGTGTAATAGCGTGAGTTGCTACATCATGGGATACGATGAAATTATTGCCTTTCTAAACCATAAACTTGGGATAGAATACGGCGAAACCACTGTAGATGATCGGTTTACCCTGCTATCCGTTCCCTGTCTTGGTGCTTGTGACCATGCGCCTGTTCTGATGATTGATACTGATTTGCACAGGAATCTGACCAATGATAAACTGGAGAAAATACTCGATAATTATGAGTGATGAATTACGAATTTATTCAATGGATAATTGACAATGGACAGTAAATAATGGAAAAAGGACAATAGAGAATTGAATTTTAAATACAATGGAAAGACCACTTACGGAACATATTAAAAGCGATGGTACCTGGCTCACACTGAAAGAATATGAGGAAACAGGGGGCTATCAGGCCTTGTGTAAAGCACTTTCTATGGAGCCGGAAGCACTTACCAAGTTGGTAGGAGATTCCGGGTTGAAAGGACGTGGTGGAGCCGGTTTTTCTACCGGCCAGAAGTGGGGTCTGGTGCCGATGGGTAAAGATGCACACTACCCAAAATATTTTGTAGTCAATGCAGACGAAATGGAGCCGGGCAGCTTCAAAGACCGGTTGTTGCTGGAAACAAATCCTCATCAAATTATCGAAGGAGCCATAATCGGAGCCTTTGCCATAGAGGCGAGCTTCAGTTACATATTCTTGCGCTGGGCGTATCACAAAGCCGCCAAAGCAATTACCCAAGCCCTGCACGAAGCCTACAAAGCGGGGTACCTTGGAAAAGATATCATGGGAAGTGGTTTTGATTTGGAAATGTCGCTGCATATCAGTGTAGGGAGATATATGTGTGGTGAAGAAACTGCGCTGCTAAATGCCCTAGAAGGAAAGCGAGCTTTACCCAGAGCAAAACCGCCTTATCCGGTGGTCAGTGGTCTATTTGGGAAACCCACCGTTGTGAACAATGTGGAGACCATGGCCAATGTACCGCATATCCTTGCCAAGGGCGCCGACTGGTTTATGAAATTAAGCAAATCGGAAGGAGAAGGAGGAACCAAACTTTACGGAGCAAGTGGCCGTGTTAAGAAACCCGGATTGTGGGAATTGCCCTTAGGGACCACCCTGCGAGAAATTTTGGAAGTACATGCAGGGGGAATGCAAGACGGATATGCGTTCAAAGGAGTCCTTCCCGGAGGAGGATCGACCGATTTTCTTACAGAAGAACATCTGGACACACCCATGGACTTCAGCAGTATCCAGAAAGTGGGAAGCAGGATGGGTACTGGGACCATCATCGTTTTAGACGATAAAACCTGCCCGATAGGCATGTTACGCAGCCTGGAACATTTTTTTGCACATGAATCTTGCGGCTGGTGTACCCCTTGCAGAGAAGGCCTGCCGTGGACAGCGAAGCTACTCGACGCCATAGATGCCGGTCGCGGTAAAATGGAAGACCTTGATATCCTCGAGTTTCATACCAAATATATGGCACCGGGAAATACATTTTGCGCGTTGGCACCGGGTGCTATGGAACCTTTGCAAAGTGCTTTAAAATATTTCAGAGCCGATTTTGAGAAACATATTCACGAACAGAAATGCCCCTGGAAATCATGAAAGTAAATATAACCATCGATGATAAATTGTATGAGGTAGATAACGATACGAATCTCCTCGAAGCCTGTTTGTCGCTAAAGATGGATCTCCCTTATTTTTGCTGGCACCCAGAATTGGGATCAGTGGGAGCCTGTAGGCAATGCGCTATCATCAAATATAAGGATGATGATGATAAAAAAGGAAAACTGTTCATGGCTTGCATGGAACCAATTAAAGAGGGTATGCGTATTTCGATTGAAGCTCCGGAAGCACACGATTTTCGTGCCGCCACTATTGAAGCACTGATGATCAATCATCCACATGATTGTCCGGTATGCGACGAAGGTGGAGAATGTCATTTGCAGGACATGACGGTTATGACCGGTCATAATTACAGGAGGTATCGGTTTAATAAAAGAACCCATAACAATCAATATCTCGGGCCATTTATCAATCATGAGATGAACCGGTGTATCCAGTGTTATCGTTGTACGAGGTTCTATAATGATTATGCCGGCGGAAAGGATTTTGGCGTTTTTGCAGCCCATGATGACGTGTATTTTGGTCGTCACGAACCTGGCACATTGGAAAATGAATTTAGCGGCAACCTGACCGAAGTATGTCCCACCGGCGTTTTTACCGATAAAACATTAAAGAAACATTTTACCCGGAAATGGGATTTGACCAATGGTCCATCTATATGTCATAATTGTTCCCTGGGGTGCAACATCATTGCGGGGGAACGTTATGGTAGTCTCAGAAGGATCAGAAACCGTTACAATGGTGATGTAAATGGTTATTTTATATGTGATCGCGGTCGGTTTGGATATGAATATGTGAATAGTAAAAACCGAATCTATACCCCGCTCAAAATTGAAATCGGAGAACCGTTGCCCATGACCAAAGAAGAAGCGGTGCAAGAGATAAGAGAAATAACTGACGGTGATAAAAAATTAATAGGTATTGGTTCCCCAAAGGCATCACTTGAATCCAATTATTTATTGCGCCAATGGGTGGGGGCTGAAAATTTTTATGCCGGTATTCCGGCTAATGAAGGGAAGTTAATCCGGCTAATCATTAAAATATTGAAGGAAGGTACGGTTAATACGCCTTCGCTAAATGAGGTGAAAGATTATGATGCCGTGTTTATCATCGGTGAAGATGTTACCAACACAGCACCCATGCTTGCACTCAACCTGAGACAGGCCGCCAAAAACAAGCCCATAGAGGTGGCAAGAGAATTGAAGATTCCAGTCTGGAACGATGCTGCGACGAGCGAAGTCGTGCAGGGAGCAAAAGGACCATTCTATATCGCTACCACTCATGCAACTAAACTGGACGAAATAACAACACAATCCTATTATGCACATCCAGATAATATTGCCCGCTTAGCATATGAGGTTAAGGATAAGGTTGAGGCAAATGTTAAGGCTGAAGGAGATCAACCACTGAGTTCTTTGATTGCAGAAGCGATGCTCGCCGCGAAAAAGCCCTTGATCGTTGCAGGTGCAAGTCTGTTCAATGAAGCCATTGTAAAGTCCGCTGCGACATTGGCTTTTGCACTAAAAGAACAAGGAAAAGATCCCGGACTGGTGTATGTAGTCCCAGAAGTAAATTCCATTGGTTTGTCAATGCTAACCGATCAGTTTTTAGAGGATGCATTTGATGAATCGGGTTCGGCTGATGCGGCTATAATTCTTGAGAACGACCTGTATCAGCGCAAGAATAAAAGCAGTATAGATGCTTTTTTGAAGCATCAAAAAAATATCATAAGCCTCCATTATCTGGAAAATGCAACAACGCATCAGGCTAACTATGTTTTGCCGGTCGGGACTTTTGCAGAAGCTGAAGGTACCCTTGTGAACAACGAAGGCAGGGCGCAACGATTCTACAAAGTTCATCAGCCTGATACTGATATCAGAAGCAGCTGGGAATGGATACAGGAAATTATGATGGATAAATGGGGGACAGCAAGTTTTGATGAAATTGTAAGTGCCATGATCCGTGAATTTCCAGAATTGCAGGCAGTACAAGATGTTGCGCCTCCGGCAGAATTTAGGGAAGGGACGCAAAAAATCCCCCGCGAAACTCATAGATATAGTGGGAGAACAGCCGAAGATGCCGATGTGAATGTAAACGAACCTAAGCCGCCAAAAGACCCAAATTCTGCACTTTCCTATACGATGGAAGGTTTTACAGGAGTACCTCCCAGTGCTATTACGCCTTTTTATTGGACGCCCGGGTGGAATTCGGTACAAGCCATCAACAAATACCAGATTGAAGTTGGCGGACCTTTGCATGGCGGAAATCCAGGCATACGGTTATTTGAGCCCAAAGAAACTACTAATCTGGATTTTTCAGATTATATACCTCCGCAATTTTCTCCAAAACAGGATGAATATTTTGGGCTGCCTCTTTATCATATTTATGGATCTGATGAATTGAGTGCTCAATCCCCGGCAGTAATGGAAAGAATCTCCGAATCATACATCGCACTTAATGACGAAGATGCATCGAAAAATGATATCAAGGAAGGGGATTTGCTCGAAATATTTATCAAGGGTGAAAAAAGCCGGTTTACGGTAAAGCTGCATAAAGATATCCCTCCCGGGGTTCTGGGTTTGCCAAAAGGTTTGAAGGAAACGGTAGGGATCGATTTTCCTTTCGAAGCAACCATAAAACCGATTAGTCATGAATGAAACTTTAAAATTATCTCTTATTGCGATTGCAATCCTGCTGGTGCTCGTGACCATTGCTGCTGGTCTGATTTGGGTAGAAAGAAGGATGTTGGCTGTCTGGCAGGACCGGTATGGGCCAAATCGGGTAGGCCCTTTTGGGATTCTTCAGGTTGCAGCCGATATGATCAAGATATTTTTTAAAGAAGACTGGATTCCACCGTTTGCCGATAAAAGCGTATTTATTCTGGCCCCTGCCATTGTGATGGCTACGATCTTACTCAGTTTCGCGATTATTCCATTTGCCCCCGGAATTTTGGTGGTGGATCTCAATATCGGGCTGCTCTTTTTCCTCGCCATGTCATCATTGGGTGCTTATAGTGTGGTACTTGGTGGGTGGGCATCCAATAACAAATATTCTCTTTTAGGCGCAGTGCGCGGATCAGCACAAATGATCTCTTACGAAGTTTTTATGGGGCTCTCCCTTATGGGTGTCGTGATTATGGCCGGATCGTTCAATATGACCGATATTGTACTGGCCCAGGAAAACGTGTGGTTTTTCATTCCCCAATTTTTGGGATTTGTGATATTCTTTATCGCTGGCATCGCTGAGACGCACCGACTCCCTTTCGATATACCAGAAGCGGAGAGTGAATTGATAGCAGGATACCATACGGAATATTCAGGGATGAAATTCGGGATGTTCTTTATAGGGGAATACTTGGGCATTACGTTGATTTCCGCACTTATCACTACGCTGTTTTTTGGAGGATGGTTGGGGTTTGGTTTCCTTCCGCCGGTAGTTTGGTTTTTGATTAAAATGTTTGCATTTATCCTACTTTTTGTGTTGCTACGGGCATCATTACCCCGGCCAAGATATGATCAATTGATGTCACTTGGATGGAAGATCCTTTTGCCACTATCCCTTTTGAATTTATTGGTTACAGGTGCACTTGTATTGTATTTTCAATAAGAAGCTATTTAAAAATGAATTATAAATCATATAAAAAAGATTATTATGTTCAGCATTTTAAGATCACTTTGGATCACCTTTCTACATATGTTCCACAAAAGGGTAACGATAGAATATCCCGAGGAAAAGGCTCCTTTACCACCGCGTTGGCGGGGCAGGATCGTCCTGACACGTGATCCTGATGACATGGAACGCTGCGTAGGCTGTTACCTATGTGCGGCTGCCTGCCCGGTAGATTGCATTTCCCTTCAGGCTACAGAAGATGAAAATGGACGGAGATATCCTGAGTTTTTTCGCATCAATTTCTCTAGGTGCATCTTTTGCGGGTACTGCGAGGATGCTTGTCCCACCTATGCGATCCAATTGATCCCTGATTTTGAAATGGGTGAATACCATCGTGAGAATTTGGTTTATGAAAAGGAAGATTTGTTGATAGCGGGACAGGGAAAATATCATGGTTATAATTACTACAGAGAAGCTGGGGTTGCTGTAGGAGTCAAAGGAAAAGGAGAAGGAGTCAAAGAAGACAAACCTGTGGATGTGCGGAAGCTTATGCCATAAAAATCAATATCGAGATGGAAATACTCTTTTACATAGCTGGTACGCTCGCCATTATCTCCACAGTAATGGTCGTTATTGGGAAAAATGCCGTACATGCCTTATTGTATCTCATTGTGTCGCTGTTATCGATTTCGGTGATCTTCTTCATTCTAGGCGCGCCTTTTATTGCCGCGCTGGAGGTGATTATATATGCCGGAGCCATTATGGTATTGTTTGTTTTTGTGATTATGATGTTGGATATAGATAGCTCGGGCTCCAACAAAAAACATGATTTTATAAACCCAAAGACCTGGATCGGACCATCCATTATCGCCTTGATTCTGATGGCAGAGATGCTTTATATGTTATTGGGCGAGGGATATCATCCGATGCCACATCAGAGCATATCTGCTGCGGCAGTGGGCAAATTAATGTTTACCAAATATGCACTGGTCGTTGATCTGGCTGGATTTTTACTAACAGCAGGAATCGTGGGAGCCTATCATCTGGGACAAAAAGAAAAGAAAATTCTCCACCGGTATTTAACCGATAAAAACGAAAATTTATGAATATACCTATGGAATATGGCCTTTTACTGGCAGTGATATTATTCTGCATCGGATTGGCTGGTTTGCTGATACGACGGAATATCATTTTCATGTTGCTGTGTATAGAGATCATGCTCAATGCAGCGGGAATCGCATTTGTTGTAGCGGGTGCAGCTTGGGGCCAGGCCGATGGACAGATCATGTTCATTTTTATATTAACAATGGCTGCTGCCGAGGTTTCCGTGGGCTTGGCTTTGATTATTAACCTGTATAAGAAATTCAAATCGGTGGATATTGATAAGGCCGCCGCCATGAAAGGATGATAAAATGTTTGAAATTGCTTTGATACGTTTTAATTAGTAACAGATGAAAGAACTGCTTTGGTCGATTGTGGCATTACCGTTTGCCGGATCATTGATCCTGACCTTGGTCGGGCGCAAATTATCCCGCACTGTCTGTGCTATAATAGGCGTTGGAACCATTGCCGCCGCCGCTGTGATCACGGTGCTGGTGGGTCTTGATTTTATGAGTGACAACCCCACTGGAGCGCCTTACCACCAGATGCTTTGGCAATGGATGGATGTGAAGGGTCTGTCTTTGGATATTGCCTTTACCCTCGACTCTTTATCACTTACCTTCATTTTTGTCATC
>RCMY010005601.1_pt1 | contig 10640 bp, 9 predicted proteins | sample 2041341 | NCBI WGS metagenome assembly RCMY01 (sample SAMN09708234, study PRJNA481090) | Marine sediment metagenome, whole genome shotgun sequencing project.
AGGCGAATAGTTGTTCTATTTAACGAAAATGACCGGGAAATATGACCAAAATAGCTTTTCCGTAGTAGATCATTCTATTCTCGGACAGCTTCTTAGTACAGATGATGAAGGGAGCTGAAAAAATATCTTTGGCCTAACAATTAATTTTTTGCCCCCATTTTCAATGCTAATTCCTTAGATTTTTTCAATAATACTTCCGATTGCTCCAAATCAAGCCATCCTTGTAGATTGTCATAAGCTATATTTGATAGCGCTTGAATCCATTTTTCATGTTCGTTAAGGCAGGGGATGTAATGAAATTCCTGGCCGCCGGCATTGATGAATGTTTCTTTTGCTTCGATGGCGATTTCTTCAAGGGTTTCTAAGCAGTCTGAGACAAAGCCGGGGCAGACGACATCAACGCGTGAGAGTTTATCTTTGCCGAGTTGCTCTAAGGTTGACGCGGTGTAAGGTGTTAACCATTTAGCGCGACCAAAACGCGATTGAAAACAGACTTGGTATTGATCGTCATTTAGTCCCAGCGCTTCTGCCAATAACCGCCCAGTTTTGTGGCAGAAGCAGTGATAAGGGTCGCCGCTGTCCAGGCTTTTTTGCGGAATACCGTGGAAACTCATAATGAGCTTGTCTGGTCTGCCGTTGGATTCCCAATATTCATTAATACTTGCTGCTAATGCGGTAATATAGTCTGGGTTGTCATGATATTGCTTGATAGTACGTATCTCTGGCAGATTGCGTACTTCTTTTAGCAGAGAAAAAATGCTGCTCATGGCTGAGCCGGTGCTGCTGGAAGCATATTGAGGGAAAAGAGGGATGGCTAATATGCGTTCACAGCCCTGTTCTTTCATTTTCTTAAATACATCAGCAAGGGATGGGTTGCCTACGTTCATCGCGTATTCGACGACTAAAGGTGATTGTGTGCGTTTGGACAGTGATTCGGCGAGTAATTTAGTTTGTCGCTCGGTGTGGACTTTGAGTGGTGAGCCTTCAGGCATCCAAACTAATTTATATTTCTCGGCTGATTTTTTAGGCCGGAAAGTGAGGATGAAGCCATGTAATATGGGCCACCATAGCCAACGCGGGATTTCTATTACTCGAGTGTCGCTCAAAAATTGTTTTAGATAAGGGCGTACGGCTTCTTTGGTAGGCGCATCAGGTGTGCCAAGGTTAATGAGTAGGACGCCTGTTTTGTTTTGACTGCCGTGATGGTAAGCGGGTTCAGGTAGCATTAGAATTATTAAGTATTAGCAAGTGAGGTGGTGATTTTAACCGAGTTTGGCTATTTAGAATATCTTGTGATGAAAATTTTACTTGTTAGTGTTGGGCTAGGAGACTGTCCGAGAATAGATGTCGTAGCGAGGGGAAGTAATTTTGAGGCAGATTTTTTGATCATTTAAGGCGAAAAGTTATTCTATTTAACGAAAATGATCGGGAAACCTGCCTCAAAATAGCTTTTCCGCAGTAGATCATTCTATTCTCGGACAGCCTCCTAGTCCGTTAGAAAGCAATTTCGCGGTTACTTCGACAATGGGGATGATGCGTTCGTAGGCCATACGTCGAGGTCCGATGACACCTACGGTGCCGACAATCTTTCCTTCCATTTTATAAGGTGCGGTGATAACGCTGAATTCCTCCAATGAAACGATGTCAGTTTCACCGCCAATAAAGACTTTCACTCCCTCTGCTTGATGGCCAAGCTCGAGTAATTCAAGCAACATGGTTTTGCGCTCAAATAAATCAAATAATTTTTTTAGACTGACTAAATTACCTGATAGGTCTTGAATGTCGAGTAATTTGCGTTCACCTGCAAGCACGACAGATTCATTGCTTTCATTGATGGCTTCGTCGCTTGCTTCTATAGCAGCATTCATGAGACTGGTCATTTCCTGACGTAATTCTTTTAACTCGTCATTTAGGCGATTATTAATTTCGTTAATGGTACAGCCGGCATAGTTTTTGTTAATGAAATTACTGGCTTCGATTAAATCCGATGAGGTGTAATTATTATCTGTAAAAATAATACGATTTTGTACATCACCTTCTGGTGTCACAATAATCAACAGAATGCGCTTTTCTGTCAGTGCCATGAATTCAATATAACGAAATGCGGCGCCAGTCCGTTTAGGCATGGCGACGACACCGGCAAATTTGGTTAATTCAGACAGCATCTGAGACGCCACATTAATTAATCGCGACGGGTTGTCAGGGTGTAAATTATGTTCCAGATGATGAAGTTCAAAATTGTCGATTTCTTTGACTACTAATAGGGAGTCAACAAATAAACGATAGCCTTGGGGGGTAGGAATTCGTCCGGCAGAAGTATGAGGACTGGTGACTAGCCCCATTTCCTCAAGATCTGACATGACGTTGCGAATAGTTGCAGGGCTTAAATCCAGGCCGGAGAATTTTGAAAGCGTACGCGAACCCACTGGGTTGCCTTCATGGATATAACGTTCAACCAAGGTTTTTAACAGAATCTGAGCACGTTCATTAAGCATAGTCATATTTTACACCAAACAAGGAAGCCACCAATTAATTCATCGACCACTATCTAACATACTCTTCATGTTCACAACGATAAAATGGCAGATATGATTTTTCCATCTGTTAGGTTCAGAATTAAATGGCAATTGCCAGAAGAAATATAATGTTTAGTTGCGTTAAGTGAGTGTGCATTGATGTGCTACACTCAAGTGAAATCAATACTAATACAGAATTACAGCTGCACAAGTTCACTCTAACGGCTTAAATAAGCCTTAATCTTTTGTTTTACCAGGTGATGAGTTTTCCATTCAAAAAGATCGCGTTAATCGGCAAGCATAAAAATCTGGAAGTGCAGGAACCATTACTGGAACTTGCTGAATATCTGACTAACCATAATTATGTGGTTGTGATTGATGAATTGACGGCATCTCAAATGTCCGATAGTGCATATTCTGGTTTGACGCTAAAAGAGATTGGTGAGCAAGTTGACTTGGCGGTGGTGATTGGTGGTGATGGCACCATGCTAAATATTGTACGCCAGTTGTCGGCCTACGATGTGCCGTTGATTGGCGTAAACCAGGGGCGGCTTGGTTTTCTGACCGATTTGTCTACGGATGCGATGCTGGAAACAATAAGCGCTATGCTTGATGGTCAGTATATTACTGAGCGCCGAATGTTGTTAAATGCCGATGTGCTACGTAATAAAGAATGTGTCTTTAATTCACTGGCATTTAATGATGTAGTCATGCATCGAGGTATTGGTAGCGGCATGATTGAATTTGAAGTGAGAATAAATGACGAATATGTTTATTCTCTACGTTCAGATGGCTTGATTGTAGCTACACCGACAGGCTCTACCGCCTACGCATTATCATCTGGCGGCCCCATCCTATACCCCAACCTTGATCTTATTGCACTGGTGCCTGTATGCCCGCACACACTAAGTAATCGCCCGATTATTGTCGGGCCAAAAGCCAGTGTGGAAATTCTCATACACTGTTCAACAGAAGTGCGAGTGCATTGTGACAGTCATTCTTATTTTGATTTGAGTCATGCAGATAGAATTATCGTGCAGCGTTACCCGAAAACGGTTAAATTATTACATCCGAAGGATTATAATTATTACCGGATGTTGCGTGAGAAGTTGGGTTGGAGCGGATTCCCTTAAGGCAGCTGTTTTCCTATCAAAAAATAGACTAATTATCCTCCTCAATTATGCTAAAGCATTTGAGCATCAAAGATTTTGTCATTGTTAACCAGATTACGTTAGATTTTAAGTCTGGTTTTACCGTATTCACGGGTGAAACAGGTGCAGGCAAGTCCATTTTAATTGATGCGCTATCTTTGGCGATGGGTGCGCGGGGTGATGCTAATCAGATACGCCATCATTGTGAGCGTGCCGAGATTAGCGCCATGTTTGACACCAGTGCGTTGCCTAAGCTTGAAGACTGGCTTAAAGTCAATGAGCTTCAAGGGGATCCCGATACTTGCTTGCTGCGGCGAATTATAGATTCCAGTGGTCGTTCGCGTGGTTTTGTAAATGGTCATGCAGTAACGTTGCAACAAATGCGGTTAGTTGGTGAGCAACTAGTTGATATTCACGGACAACATGCTCATCAATCTTTGCTGAATAATGAATCGCAACGGACTTTGTTTGATGCTTATGCGGGTAACAGTGCGTTGGTGAAAGTTGTTGCGGATGCCTATCAAACCTGGCAGCAGCTTAATCAACAACGATTAAATTGGGAACAAAATACAGCAGACAATCAACAAGAGCGCGAGCAATTAGCTTGGCAAAGCGAAGAATTAAAAGATCTAAATTTTTCCGCTGAAGAATGGCAAACACTGCAAACGGATCATAGTCGATTATCGCATGTCGCCAGTTTATTAGAAGCGGCAGAAATGGGCATGGAAACGTTGTCAGAAAATGACGCATCTGCGATTTCTCAGATTAATGCCGTGAATTATCAATTGAATAGCCTGCAGGAATACGACCCAGCACTAAAAGCCATTATTGATCAATTAGATTCAGCGCAAGCTGAGTTGCAAGAAGGCATCTATGAATTAAAACATTACCGCCAAAGCCTTGATTTAGACCCGCAGTTGCTACAAGAAACAGAAACACGCATGGCGGATATCTTAGCTACCGCAAGAAAGCATCGTGTCGCGCCTGAAGATTTGCCAGATTTACTCGAAACTTTGACGCAGCGACTGGCCGCAATCGGCGCTGGCGGTAATTTGGATGAACTCATCAAAGAAGAGGCCGCAGCAAAAGAAGCGTATTTAAAGCAAGCCAAAAAACTCAGCGCCGCACGTAAGAAAACAGGTCAACTATTATCTAAGCAAGTAAGTGCATCCATGCATACCTTGGCGATGGAGGATGGGCAATTTGCCGTGGCACTATTACCTTTGGAACATGTTGCGTCGTATGGGTTGGAGCAGGTTGAATTTCAAGTTGCTACACATAAAGGGTTGCCATTAAGGCCGCTGGCTAAAGTGGTGTCTGGCGGTGAGTTGTCACGCATCAGTCTGGCGATTCAGGTAATTACTAGTCAAGTTGGTACAGCGCCGACACTGATTTTTGATGAAGTGGATGCTGGTATCGGTGGTCGTGTGGCAGAAATTGTAGGTGAGCTGCTAAAAAAATTGGGTGAAACGCGGCAAGTGTTATGTATTACGCACTTGCCGCAAGTTGCCGCTACGGGCGATCAGCAATGGCAAGTATCCAAGTCACCTGGACAATCAAAAAATAAACAAGTCACGAGTCAAATTGTTGTTCTTGATGAGACAGGACGCGTAGAAGAAATTGCGCGTATGTTAGGTGGTGTGAAGATTACAGCAACGACACGCCAACATGCTACTGAGATGTTACAGAAGCATGGGTAAGAAATAGGGGTGTTAGCCCGTTGTTTTGACGCTTAGCGTTAAGCGTGCAGAAAGTACAATAATTGACGCAATTCAAGGAGGTTTTCATCATGGGTAAATTACTATTTTTCGCGATTATTATCGTATTGTTCTACTGGATGTTAAAAGATAAATTTCCTGCGAAAAACATAGAAAAAAAAGACGAGGAAACAGCGTTGCTGACAGATGAGACTGAAGAGTTGGTCAGTTGCGAATACTGTGGTGTGCATGTACAAGAAGATCAAAGTGTAACGGCTGATGGTAAATTTTTCTGTAGTGACGAACATTTTCAACAATACTTAGATTCGCAGCCATAGTTATTTGTTCTTTTATACCCTTCATGTTCAAGAATACCTCAATTAGAGTGTTTTGCTCATGGTGCATGGCTAGGCGCAAAGCCGCCACAATATTCATTCTATTGAAAGACCTGGTAACAACGCCATGCGCTATGAGGGAGGCGCTACGAATGGGGTATTCTTGAACATGAAGAGTATACTAGTGGATGAACGCCTTTGAAAACAGTCTATTCTGAGCAGTTTTGGCATTCATTATTTTATTTCAACATTTATCGCCTGGTCATGGCGAGTGGCATCGTCGTTTCTACCTGGCTATTCCATCCCTTCAGTTTTGGTAACACCAATGCCCTATTATTTGATTATGTCGCATTGGTGTATGTTTTACTTTGCGGCTTAACCATTATTCCTGTCAGAAAACGCTATCTGAGCTTTAACTGGCAACTTTCCTTCCAAATTGTTAGCGACGTAGTATTTATCTGCACGATGATTTTTGCCAGTGGTGGCATACAAAGCGGGCTGGGTGTGTTGCTGTTGGTATCGCTTGTGGGTGCAGGCTTAATCAGTCAGGGGCGGCTAGCGCTATTTTATGCGGCAGTAGCGTCTATAGGTCTGCTCCTACAAGAAACCTATGCACTTTTTTATGTGCATGATTACCAAGCGCAGTACACCCAAGTTGGTTTGCTCAGCATGGGGTGTTTTGCGTTGGCTTGGTTGGCACATCAGTTTGCAACACGCGCTATTGCAAGTGAACAGCTGGCGCGGCAGCGGGGAACAGACCTTGCCAATATGGCGCAGGTTAATCAGCTTGTTATTCAGGATATGCAAGATGGTGTGTTGGTTGTTGATAGCAATGGCAAGATTCGGCAACGTAATTTTATTGCAGAGAAACTGTTGGGCCTAAAGCCGGAATCATCCGCCTTTGAATATTCAACTCTTACTGATTATGTGCCTTCTTTAGCGGAAAGATTGGTCGTCTGGCGTAATGATAACGATACCAGCTTCGATTTATTGAAATTATCGGCAAGTAATGTGTTGGTACGAACTCGATTTGTGCCAATCAAAGAAGGCAGCCGAACCGGCGTGGTAATTTTTTTGGAGGATATGAGCCGGATTCAAGTGCAAGTTCAGCAGTTAAAATTGGCCGCTTTGGGTCGTCTAACCGCCAATATTGCGCATGAGATTCGTAATCCACTGTCCGCAATTAGCCATGCGGCTGAGTTGCTAGATGAGGAAAAAGGTTTAAGTCCAACGCAAACGCGCTTATTACAAATTGTTCGCGATAATACCTTGCGCCTTGACAAAATTGTGCAAGACATCTTGCAGTTGAATCGGCGTGATATTGCCGAATCAGAGATTCTGGATGCGGCAGATTTCATTCATACATTTGTTAATGATTTCTGTCGCGCAGAGAAAATTGATACAGATATTTTCTTGCTAGATGTGGCAGAGAAAAACGCCATTGCTTTTGATCAAGGACATTTGAATCGGATTTTATGGAATCTTTGTCGTAATGCATGGCGCCATTGTTGCAAAAAAAAGGCAAGTATCCAGCTTAGATTGACTGATGGTTTAAGCGCGAATTGTATTAATCTTGATGTAATAGATGACGGCCCAGGTGTTTCACCGGCGCAGTTAAAAAAACTATTTGAACCCTTCTTCACCACAGAAGCCAGTGGGACGGGGCTTGGACTTTATATTGCTAGAGAGATGTGTGAGTCTAATCACGCGTCTCTTGATTACATTGAGAATACAACTGGGGGGCACTTCAGGGTTGTTTGCCAGAGAAGTCTAAATCATGCTCATACCGACAAAGAATGAAAAGATATCATCTTCCCGAGATAATGCATCGATACCCACCGTATTAATTGTAGACGACGAACCCGATATTATAGAATTACTTGAACTCACGCTGGCTCGCATGGGCATGAATGTCGAAAGCGCAACCTGCATCAATGATGCGATAACCAAGCTTGAATCACTTAATTTCCAAGTCTGTTTAACGGACATGCGTCTGCCTGATGGTGATGGGTTGATGTTGGTTGATTATATTGCCAAGCATTGTGCAGATTTGCCGGTAGCAGTTATTACCGCTTATGGTACGACTGAAAATGCGGTGGCTGCTTTAAAAGCGGGTGCATTTGATTATTTGTCCAAACCGGTTTCATTAGAGCAACTGCGCGCATTGGTAAAATCCGCGCTGAGTTTGCCGCCCATGCAAAATGAAACAAGCGTCGGTGTTAAGCAAAGCGAACGCACACTGCTGGGCGACTCAGCCCCCATGCAACTCCTACGTGCGACGATTGAGAAACTCTCACGCAGCCAAGCCGCTGTTTATATAAGTGGCGAGTCGGGTAGTGGTAAAGAGCTCGCAGCCAGATTAATACACGAACGAAGTGCGCGTCATGCCGGTCGTTTTGTGGCAGTGAATTGTGGCGCGATTCCTGAGAATCTAATGGAAAGTGAGTTCTTTGGCTATAAAAAGGGCGCCTTTACCGGTGCCGCTGCAGACCATGATGGTTTCTTTCACGCCGCTAATGGTGGCACGTTGTTTCTAGATGAAGTGGCCGACTTACCGCTTGCCATGCAGGTCAAATTGCTACGTGTCATTCAGGAAAAAAAAGTCAGGAAAATTGGCGAAACAAAAGAAGAAAATGTTGACGTACGCATTATCAGCGCCACTCACCAAAAATTAAGTGAATGCGTTGAAAATGGAAAATTCCGCCAAGACTTGTATTATCGCCTAAATGTCATCGCATTAAAAATGCCGGCTTTGCGTGAAATGCGTGAAGACATCCCGCTCATAGCGAAAGCTATTTTGGCTAAGCTCTGCCATGCAATGGAAAGAGAAACTTGTAGTCTAAAAAAAGACGCGATGAACGCACTAGCAAGCTACGACTTTCCCGGCAATGTGCGTGAACTTGAAAATATTCTGGAACGAACGCTAGCACTTTGCGCCGATAATAAAATCGACAAAACAGAATTACAGCTAAATCCCGTAGAGAAATTACATGAGCCAGAGGATCATTCACCCACAACAACCGACAGTGATCTGCCGCTACAAGACTACCTTGATCAGCTAGAAAAAGAATCCATCGAAAAAGCACTAGAAAAAAACCGCTACAACCGCACAGCCGCTGCACGGTTATTAGGAATTACTGTCAGATCTATGCGTTATCGTATGGAAAGATTAGGAATGAATGTAAAGAGATAACCGGTTTGATTGTTATTCACTCGGCAGCATTTCTTTATCTTAAATCTGCTTGTTTTAGTATTCCTTTTCCCCGGACACCACCACTTAGCCTCTCAATCGCACAAACTGAATTGATCTGTTTTGCAGATTAATTGACACGATTAAGCCGTGTGTGTTCTCCTTGTCTTGATATCTGGAAAAGCCAGATCAAATTAAAACCCTCATGTTTTCATAGAAATTAAATAGTCTGCCAGAAATATTATCAAGCCACTGATAAGGTTAAACCTCAGGCTGTTCAGCTAAAGATGACCATACATTAGACTCCAATACAAAGCACTACAAAAACTATATGGAACTGTAAATGCCATTAAAAGAAAACAACGTTAAATCTAATTTAATTGATGCATTTTTCGAATGTGAATTAAAACAATTACAAAAAGATTATCACTCCATCAAAGAAATCAATGTTTCAAAAAAAGGTTTTCTTTACCGCCAAGGTGATCGCTGTTCGGATGTCTTTTGGGTAAAAAATGGTATCGTTAAGCTCTCCCATATAACAGAAGAAGGAACTGAAATGACCATGACTATTCTTGGAAAAGGGAACGTCATTGGTTGCTTTTGGAATAATTCCGCCAGCCCAGAAGTAGAAGAGACGGTGCAAGCTTTGGGAGAAGTGAGTTTCTATCGGTTAACAAAAGACGACTTCAAAGCATTAATGTCTCATCAAACAGAGTTGGCATGGCATATTTTTGAAGAGATAAATGCACGCAAGCAGAAAGTCGAACGCAAGCTTCGAACGGTTCTAACTCAGTCAGTTGAAATGCGTGTTATCACAACATTATTAGAATTATCTGAAATATTTGGCATAAAGTGTACGCATGGATATGCACTGGAAATTCATTTAACTCAACAGGAATTGGCGGATTTAGTCGGCGCCAGTCGTTCGGTGGTCAGCACAGTTTTAAATGATTTTAGGAGCCGTGGAATGCTTGAATATACGCGTGAACAGATTTGTATTAATGATGATTCATTTATTAATCTTTAAAGTAAAAATTATAGCTGAGAATATTTTTGTTATGTAGCTAACAGACTTCAGTGACAGAACTATATTAATGTACGACAAGTGGTGACTATGGAGTGACCACAAAATATTACAGGAGTATTCTCATGAAAATAATTTCACCCCGCACACACGGTTATTTTGATTTTCTAACAGTCGCTATTTTTTTACTCGCCCCGACAGTATTAGGGTTAAGTCAGCTTCCTGCCATGCTGGCATATGTCATCGCTGGTGTTCATCTGGTCGTTACGCTGGCGTCTGATTTTCCATTTGGGATGTTTAAGCTAATTCCTTTTACTATCCACGGTTGGATTGAACGTCTGGTTGGCCCTTCGCTGATTGCCCTGCCTTTTATCTTTGGTTTTGCAGATGAAGAAATAGCAAGGAACTTTTATATTGGTGTTGGTCTGGTTGTTATTGTGCTCGGTTTTCTCACTGATTATCAAGCTGTAGAAAGAGATAAAAAAACTGGCGAACAGTAAGCAGCATTAGATTAGTATTTTATACATGCGGCCATTCCAATGGCCGCTAAGCCAAAAAATCATTAATGCACTTCTTTCTTTCAATAAAGGGCATTTCTAAAAATCCATATTTCGTTACAATACTGCGTTGCTCACAAGAAATATTTCCTTACATATCAATAATATGCTGCGTCAATATTTTTTGTTCTCGCCTTGTCTTGTCTATAAATATGAATTTTTAGAGGCGC
>RCMY010005602.1_pt1 | contig 10639 bp, 8 predicted proteins | sample 2041341 | NCBI WGS metagenome assembly RCMY01 (sample SAMN09708234, study PRJNA481090) | Marine sediment metagenome, whole genome shotgun sequencing project.
CTGTTTTGAGCGGAGTGTTCAGCAGCATGTCATCATCCTCGGTTGAGTTTGAATTTTAATAATTTTTTATGCGGCATCACTGCCCGCTGTATTCGGGCAGGGGCTGTCCGAACAGGAAGCGGCGAGGGTCATTTTCAATCTTCTGGGTCAAGCGGTTGATGGAATTGACCATTTGCCGGGTATCGACCATAAGGCGGCGGAAATCGTCCACCCCGTCTCTGGAGAATTTTTCCAGTCCCGGCGCGGCCGCGGCAGTGACCGCATCAATGCGGCTCATAGTATCTTTAAATTTATCCATGGCCGAGGACAGGTCCTTGCCGGCCGGGCGCAGATCGTTAAGCAGGGTGCTCAGCTCCCGCGACGAAGCTTCCAGGTGGGCCAGGGTGTTTTCAATACTGCCCATTCTGTCGTTGAGGCGGGTGATTACATTATTGAACCCGGCCAGGATGCCGGCTACGTTTTTGCTGTTTTCATTGCTGAAAAATTTGTCGATGTGCCGCAAGGTGTTGTGAGCATCGTTCAGCAACTGGGGCATGGTGTGGATGATGGCCTGCAGGCCGGCGGTTTCCGATTGTATAACAGGCATTTCACCATTTTTGCCCGGAGTGAGCAGGGGGCTGTCGTTGGTGCCGCCGGAAATCATCACCCGGCTGGTGCCGGTTAGGCCCTGCGCCTCCAGGGTGGCCACGGAATCTTGCCGAATGGGCGTGTTCTCGTCCACAGAAATTTCCACGTGCACAGCGTTCACATCTTTGTGCGAAAGCCGGATAGCGCTGACCTGGCCCACGCGCACGCCGTTGAGCAGCACCGGTGCTGTAACCGACAAGCCGCTGACGCTACCCTCGAAGTTGATGGCGTAAACAGCCTGGACCTTATGATTGTTGCTGCCGGCCACCCACAAGATGTAGCCGAAGGCGATGGCGATGACCGCCAGGGTGAACGCCCCTACCAGGACATAGCTCGCTTTTGTTTCCATGATTGACTCGCTATTTTTTCCGTCGGCGTAAAAGACGCGCTGCGGCGCGATAATTTTCCGCCGACGGGTTTATTTATGCCGGCTGCGCTTCTTTTTCTTTGGCCATAAGCGCGGGGCGGCGACAGCGGTCTTCCCCGGCTATGGATTTTATCCAGGCGTTGTCCACATCCAGCAACTGCGCGGTGGGAACCACGGCAACGATGCGTTTGTCGGCCAGAACGGCCACCTTGTCGCAAATGCTGTACAGCGAATCATAATCGTGGGTGATCATGCAAATGGTCAACCCCAGATTTTCTTTAAGACTAAGCATCAGGCGGTCGAACATCCCGGCGGAAACAGGGTCCAGGCCCGTGGTGGGTTCGTCCAGAAAGAGCAAAGTGGGGTCCAGGGCCAGGGAGCGGGCCAGCCCCGCCCGCCGGCTCATACCCCCGGACAGTTCGGAAGGAAACTTCAGTCCGGCTTCCGGAGGCAGGCCCGTAAGACTCAGTTTCATGGCTGCGATCTGGTCCATGAATTTGTCGGGCAAAGTGGTGTATTCCTTGAGCGGCGCCTTGATGTTGTCAGCCACCGTCAGCGATGAAAACAGCGCCCCGCCCTGAAAAACTACGCCCATGCGCTTGCGCATCAGGAGCATATCCTGGTCGTCAAGCCCGGCCAATGGTTTGCCGAAGACGATCACCTCGCCGGCCGCGGGTTGACGCAGGCCCAAAATGGTGTGCAGCAATACAGATTTGCCTGATCCAGAGCCGCCGATGAGGCCTAAAATTTCGCCCTGCCTGATGTCCAGGTTCAGGTCCTTGTGAATGAGGTTACTGCCTATTTGGGAGGTGATGCCCCGCAGGGAAACCAGAATGTCGTTGCCGGCCATGCGTATCCCCGCTTACATGTCTATGGTTGAGAAAAAGATGGCGAACACGGCGTCAATGATGATGACCAGGAAAATGGACTTGACCACGGACTTGGTGGTCAGCCGGCCCACGGACTCGGCGCTGCCCGTGACCTGGTAGCCGTGAAAGCAGCCCACCAGGGCAATGGCCGCCGCAAAAAACGGGGCTTTGATCAGGCCAACGTATAAATTATTGATATTGGCCGTTTCCTGCATGCGGGCAAGAAAAGAAGAGAAATTCAGATCCATGGTCACTGCAGAGGCGATGGCCCCGCCCATGATGCCGGCCAGGTCCGCCACCACAATCAGCACGGGCAGCATGATCATCAGGCCGAGCACGCGGGGAATGACCAGAAGCTCCATGGGCTCCAGACCCATGACCCGCATGGCGCTGAGCTCTTCGTTGGATTTCATGGCCCCGATTTGGGCGGTGAAGGCCGAGCCTGACCGACCGGCCACCACGATAGCCGTGAGAATGGGCCCCAGCTCGCGCAGGGTGGCGATTTCAAGCAAGTTGACCGCAAAGACCTGGGCCCCGAATTTGGCGAGCTGCGCCGAACCCATATAGACAATGACCAGACCGATGAGGAAGGCCAGCAAAGAGACGATGGGCACGGCATTAACCCCGGTGTCTTCCATATGGCTGACCAGCGAGGTGAAGCGGATTCTGGCCGGCTTAATAAGCGACCGGGCCAGGCAGGTGAGCATATGCCCGCTGAAGCTGAGCAGCTGCAGCGCTTCGTGCGCCTGCTCGAATATGACTTCGCCCATGTGATTGAGCAGTGAAAGAAAGTACGAGCCCTTGGGCGCTTCAGGCAGATTTTGAGCCACCTCGCGCATGCGGCGGAGCAAATCCTGATGGGTGGCGTGCGACAGGGCGATGCTCACCTGGCCGTTAGCGGCCTTGACCCGGTTTTCCACCTCCACAATAAGCCGAGCCCCGGCCGTATCCAAAATAGAGATGCCGTCGGCGTCGATGTCCACCCGGCCGCCCGCGGGCAGGAACATGTTTTGCAATTGCCGGGCGACGTCGGCAATGTATAAAACGGTCCATTCACCCGAAAGATTGAGTTTAAGATTGCTTCCTGCGCCGCTCAGCACCGCCTGGGGCGGCAGAGGCTGAAGATTGTTCGCGTAAGATTCGGACACGGGATGCTCGCAGGGTTATGTACGGTTTACTTAAACCCGCCGGCGTTATAGCGCGGCTTTGCTTAAGCCGATACAGGCAAAGTAAATATTGCTTGCCTTAAGTCAACTAGCACAGCGGGGCGGAATTGGCAAACCGCAAACGGATTAGGGCTGCGGCAAGGGCGGGCTCGCGTTGTGGCCGGGGAAATTTTGGTGCGGGACATGTCCCCGGACCGGCGCGGTTTCCAGCTGCACTTCGGAGAGGCGCACAAAAATTACGCCCCGGGACAGAAGCTCAGGCAAAACCCGGCGCAGGCCTTCATAAGTGCCGCTTTTGGGGCGGTTGAAGTGCAGGATGACGATGTCGCCGTCGCGCACGTCGCGCAAAATGGAAGCAACTTTGGCGGCGGGCAGGGTGCCCCCCGCGTCGCCGATGACCGAAAAGCCCACGGCTTTAAGGCCTAGGGAGGCGACGATCTCCAGAGCCGCATCGTCGTAATAGGCCGTGCCGGCGCGGAAGAAGCGTGGTCGCTTGCCGGTGAGCTCCTTGAGCCGCAGCGCACCGCCTTCCACTTCGCGGGCGGCTGCGCCGGCCGAGGCAGTGCCTTTAAGTCCATATATCTCGCGTCCGTTGATGGACAGGGGCTTATGCGCCAGACCGTGATCTTCGAGCTCAAACAGCGGGGTGACGGCCAGGGCGGCCGCAACGTCCGGGTTGGCGTTTATCCAGCGGGCATTGAGAAATAAAGTGGCCGGAATATTCAGCTCAATCAGCAGGTGGAGGGTGTTCATGTCCACGGCATTGCCCGCGCCGCCGCCGCAGGCGTCCAGAGTCAGGGCCACCCGGACGCGGCCGTCAGCGGAAGGGGCAAAATGCGTGTACACGCCGGGCAGACTCTCACCCCAGTCCTTGGGCTCGCGTCCGGTAAAGCACAGGTCAATGAGCCGGTATTTTTCTTCAAGCACTTGGGGCAAATAGCCCTGGACATCACAGCTCTGGGCTGCGGCCGGCCGGGGGGCCAGGCTTGCGGCACAAACGGCGGTCAGGAGCAGCAGCTTGGAAAGTATGCGGCGCGGCATTAAGGGGCCTTTAATTATCCTGCTTTTTCAGCTTCAGTTCTGCGCAAGGCCTCAAACACGTCTTTGGCGTTATAGCTGCTGCGCACCAGAGGGGCGGAGAAAACATAGGCAATGCCTTGCTTTGCGCCATACCGCGCATAGCTTGCAAACACATCCGGATGCACATAGCGCTGGACGGGCGGGTGCTTGCGCGAGGGGCGCATATACTGGCCCACAGTGACAATGCGGCAGTCGATTTCGGCCAGGGCGTCCAGCACGCCGTGCACCGCCGCGTCATCTTCTCCCAGGCCGACCATCAGGCCGCTTTTGGTGATGAAGCCCGCTTCTTTGGCCCGGCGCAGCAGGGTGAGGCTTTGCTCGAAATCCGCCTGAGGGCGGATGCGCGGGTATAGTTCGGGTACGGTTTCCACATTGTGGTTGAGGATGTCCGGCCCGGCCGCAAGCACAGCGGCGAGGTCCGCGGCGCGGCCTTGAAAATCGGGAATGAGCACCTCAATGATCGCGCGGGGCAAGGCGCGGCGCACAGCCGCAATGGTGGCTGCAAAGTGCCCGGCGCCGCCGTCGGGCAGGTCGTCGCGGGTGACGGAGGTAATGACCACATGCTCAAGGCTCAGGGCGGCCGCGGCTTCCGCCACGCGTTCCGGTTCGCCGGAATCAAGGGGTAGAAGCTCGCCCGAGCCTATATTGCAAAAGGCGCAAGAACGGCTGCACACCCCGCCTAGAATGAGAAAGGTGGCGGTGTTGCGCGAATAGCACTCAAAAATATTCGGGCAGCGGGCGCTGCGGCAAACCGTGTGCAGTTTGAGATCATTGACCAGCCCGTCGGTTTGGCTGAAGCATCTGGTTTTGGGCAGGGGCACGCGCAGCCAGGGCGGCAGGCGCAGATAGCCGGGCTCGATTTCCCGCAGTGATTTTTTCGGCTTTATTTCCGCCGCCTTTTCCCATGAATCTGGCGCGCGCGTGGATACTTCCAGGCGCGGCAGCCCGTAATATTTTTGAAATTCTTCTAGAAAAACCGTTTTGACTTCAGCCATGCCCACATCTTCGGCATCAAGCTCGCGGTGCAGGGAGGTCACCGCTGCGTCGGACAGGCCGCAGGGCGTGATCAGGTCAAACAGGGACAGGTCGCGGCAGACGTTGAGCGCCAGGCCGTGAAAAGTGACCCGGCGTTTGACCGCTATGCCCATGGCGCAAATTTTGCGCGTCCCCAGCCAGACCCCGGAGCGGCCGGAAATTTGTTCGCCCTTGAGACCAAAACGGTCCAGGGTGCGGATAACGATTTGTTCAAGATCGTGGAAAAACTCTTTAACCCCGGCCGGGTTTCGAGGGCGCGCGCTTTCGGCGTCCGCGTCTTTGCGGGGCAGCAGGCGGGCAATGGGATAAGCCACCAACTGGCCGGGAAAATGGCAAGTAATGTTGCCGCCCCGTTCGGTCTGCACCAGATCCACATTGCGCTCCCATAAAAGATCTTGACTGACCAGCAGGTTTTCCGCTCCTCCGTGCCGCCCGGTGGTGATCACCGGCGGGTGTTCGACAAGCAGCAGCGTATTGGGGGCGAATGTTTCACGGTCCAGGTTTTGTAATTCCCCGGCCAGGGACTTTTGTAGTTCGTGGACGTCGCTATAAGCCATGACGCCCAGGTCAATGACCTTCCAGACGGTTTGTGTGGGCATGTATACCTCCGGGCCGGCCGAGCAAACTATGAAGTGCGGCCCTGCGCGAAAAAATCCGGGACCCGGAACAAGGCTGGGCGAGCCTTAAAAGGTTCGAAGCTCCCGGATCAGGAAGGCACTGTAATTGAATTACAGGTTGAGCGCAAGGCAGGAGCGCTTGCGCGGAATTGTGAATGCCGCCGCGCCATGAGGGGGGCAGGCGCGGCGGCATAAGGGGGATAGGAAGCGGTTTATAATTTTATAAGTTGGCGGTGCCGGCTCCAGGGTCAGTGCCCGGGGCCGGGCAATCCGCGTTTTCAGCACAACAGGCTTTTTTGCCTTTGGCTGGGCGTTTTCCTTCAATGGTGGTCAGAATTACGCCGAAGATAATGGCGATGGCCCCGATCCAGCCCAGCGTCGTGAATTGTTCGCCCCACCACAGCCAGGAGAAGAACGCGGCAATGAGGGGTTCAAATGTGATGAGCACGCCCACGCGGCTGATCTCCAGGCGCTTAAGACCAGCGCAATAAGCCTGGTAGCCGCCCCACACGGTAACCAGGGCCAAAAGGGCGAGGTAAAACCAGTTTTCCAGCGTCTTATTAGGCATGAAGTCCACAAAAGGCAGCATGAACAGAGCGCCGGCGGGCAGGATATACATGTACATGGTGATGGGCGAATAGTTTTGCAGAAATTTTTTGCCGAAGCAAAAATGCAGAGAATAGCAGAAGCCCGAGGCAATGCCCGAGGCCACTCCCCACCAGGCCGCGCCTTCGGCGAGGCCGCCGCCGGAAATGCACATAAGGCTCACCCCGATTACGGCGAGAACAATGGCCAGGATCCGCCACTGCGAGAGGTGCTCCTTAAACAGGAGCACGCCCCAGAAAGCCACAAATACCGGAGCCGCTCCGTTTTGCAGCACTGAAGTCATGGCCGAACCGGCGCCTTTGACTCCGATCATGTAGGTGAGAAACAACCCGGCGATGCCGGGGATGCCGAACAAAAGAAACGTGACGGCCATGCGGCCGGGCACGCGCCATTTATTGACAATGGCCGCGTGAACGGCAAAGAACACAAAGCCGATGCCTGCGCGCCAGAAGGCGGTTTCCAGGGGGCTGATGCCTGCGTCCAGGCTGAAGCGACCTAAGGGGCCGATCATGGACCAACACAGGGTGGCCAGAAAAACGAAAAAATAGCCGAGGAGGGTTTGCATATAAGGGCTCTTTGGATATGCGGGTGATTAGGGAAGATATAGAACTGCCTGCCCCCCTAACGGAGGCTTTTGGCCGAGGGGCAGGCAGATGCGCACGGATTTGCTTCTTAGGAGGGTGGCTTTCATGGGCGGGAAGGCCACTGGAAGCATACCGACAAATTTTAAATAATCTACACCCTTTAAGTCCGCAAGTTAAAAAATCATTAGGTTTTTGTTAGTTCAAACTCTGATGTTTGGGTTTGAAATGGCCTGCGCTGTCTATTTCCTCACCTTGAGTGTTTATGAAAAAACAGAGGTAAATACGAGGATCAGGTTTTATTTCAAGCGTTCGAGCTCCCCTTTGGCGCAAACGCGCCGCCGGAGGGCGTCCGGCCCATCCCTTGCGGGGCGGGCCGGACGGCTGAACCAATTAATTATTGGGGAAATAATCTTCGCAGGTGCCTTCGCGGTACACGTCCAGGGTGTTGCAGTGCAGCATGCCGCCGAAGCGGTAAACCTTTTCGTAAGCAACAGGCAGCACTTCCACGCCCAGCTTGTCCAGCTGTTCCATGTAGCCGGGTTCCTTGTCGGACACGACAATGGTCTTGGGGCCGAGAGAGAAGGTATTCATGGAAATCCAGTTGGGGCCGCGCAGGCCTTTGCCGTCGGCCGGGGCGGACATGGTCAGGTCGTCGTGCCAGTCGTACTGCGGACGGGCGGCGGTGACCACTTCCCAGTCGTTGCGCTTGAACAGATCCATGATGCCGGGGGTGAGGATGTTCTTGTCCGCGCTGACGAGAGCCAGGCCGGGGCGCACAAAGGTGAGAATCACGTCGATGTGCCAGGGGCGCCAGTAACCGGCCGGAGTGGAGTCAAACTGGATGGGGCGCAGGCGCAGGCCGCGGCTGGCCAGATAACGGCGCAGCCATTCCATGCCGGCTTTGTTGGTCACGGCCGAAGCCTGCCAGAAGACGTCCTTGCCGGCGCGGCAGGCGTCGGCGGCGTCCCACATGGGTTCTTTTTCCGTAAGGTGGTATTCCCAGTTGAGCATCTTCTGGCGCTTTTCTTCTTCGGTCCAGGTGAAGAAGAAGTCGTACCAGTAGTTTTTCACGAAGGAATCATCGGTCAGACGCGGCTTGGGAGCGGCGGTCCACAGAAAATCGGGGTCTTCTTTGAACCACTTTTCAAAGAGGGGGCGCATGCACAGGTATTCATACCAACGCGAGCGGCGGCTGCCCGGGGCTTCCATAATTTCATTGCCGAGGGGCAGGAACAGGTCGCGAGGGTTGTTTTGGCCGTGTTGGGTCTGGGTCATCCAATCCGGGGTGCTGACGGGGGTGCCGTTGATCAGGGAGGGATGGATGCTCACGCGATCGACAATGATGCCGCGTTTTTCCATAATCTTAATAAAGCCGTCCTGCTGTTCAACAGCAGCGTCAACCATATCCTGGGGGAAATGCCCCCAGTAACCCAGCGGAATGCCGCCGGAAGCCGCGTTGTGCTGCCAGTCCGGACCCGGAGCGGGCATGGTTGTGCCTTCGGGCCGACCGACAACGACTCTCTTCAGAGGATCCCATTCGTTCCAGCAATTGACGATTTTGGCCATAATAATTCTCCTTGGCTTAAGTTTTCTTATGATGTTTTTGCCGGGAGCTTAAGCTTTGCCGCCCGGCCGGATATATATTGAACAGAGTTGCTAAAACAGTGACCAAATTTCATCCGTCAATGTAAAATACAACAGGGCGAGAAAGGCGCAATCATTTCCTGGTCGACATTTGGGGTGAAGGCAATAGCGGAATCATAGACTAAAACAGTTTTTCGCCGGGGGGCAATCTCTGGCGTAATGGAAAAACTGGAGATGCCCGTTTTGCATTTGCATAAGAATAACAGGATATTTCCAGGTAAAATCTGAGATATGGGCAAGTAGCGTCGGCAAAAATTGTCGACAGCGTTGACTCAAAACTTGGTTAAGGGCATAGTCTCCCTAAGGATTTCGTGGGAAAAGCCGATCGTGTTTAAAAGCGGTCTTTAAGTTCAAAACTTGTCTGAAACAGTCTGCCGGCGTTTAAATGCGTTTAGAACAACGCCTCGGGGGGGCGGCGGCAGCTTCAAACAAGCTCGCTCGAATATTTTTCTAAAATTAAATAGCTTGGGAATAATCTTGCCATACTGCCCAAGGCAAAAGGCAGGATATTAAGGGTAATTGTTTTAACCAAATAATCAGTGTTAGGGAGGAATTTTATGAAGAAGTTGACGAGAACCGTCTTGGCTGTCTTGGGCCTGTGCCTTGTCTTTTGCGCTCCCGCTTTTGCGGAAGATCAGGTCTACAACCTTAAGTTGCAGACCTACTACTCCCCCACCACGATCAGCCACTTGGAAAATTTGGCCAAGAGCGTGGATATCGCCAGTAACGGGCAGATCAAGATCCAGCTGTACACCGGCGGTGAACTGGTGGCCTCCGCCAACATGCTCAAGGGCGTACAGGGCGGCATGATCGACATGGCTCAGGGCTGCGGCGCTTATTACACGGAACTGGCCATCGGCCCCATTGAAGGCGGCATGCCCATGGCCTGGATGTCTCCCCTGGAAGCTCAGATCATTTATGACGAAATGGGCCTGGGCAAATTGGTGGCCGAGCAATACGCCAAGTTTGACGTTGTGTGGCTGGGCACCATGTGGGCGGCTCCTTACCAGATTCTGTCCAAGGAACCCATTAAGAGCCTGGACGACCTGCGCAAGATGAAGATCCGCGCTATCGGCGCTTCCGCCAAGATGTTCCAGAACCTGGGCGTCAGCACCGTGAACATGCCTCCGGAAGATATCTACCTTGCTCTGTCCACCGGTCAGATCGGCGCGGTTCTTTATGGCGCGGCTTATGAGTATCAGCTCAACAAGTACTACGAAGTTGCCCCTTACTTTGTGGAATCCCCCGTGCTTAACCCCTTCGTGGACAGCATCATCATCAACAAGAAGGTGTGGGACTCCATGCCCGCCAACCTGCAGGAAATCTTGAAGAACGCCGTGGAAATGTCCCGCTTCGCCTGGTACATCCATTGTGAATACCTGGGCGCCGAAGCCCGGGCCAAGATCTTCAAGGAAGTGACCACGCTGCCTGCTGAAGACCAGGCTGCGATGACCAAGGCCGCTGTGACCGCTTGGGACGAAGAAGGCGCCAAGTCTCCTGAAAACGCCAAGGCTGTGGAAATCATTAAAGAATTCGCCAAGCGCGTGGGCCGCATCTAAACCGGATGATCTCTGTTCTATAAATAATTAAACAAAACATATGGGGCCGCCTTGGGCGGCCCCATATGCCTTAAAATTTTTTCTGCGAGGCTCGCGGGTCGCTCCGTATCAGACTCTCGGCTCTCCGCAGAAAAAATTTAAAGTGTAGAGGCAAGCTCGACCGAACGGGTTAACCGTCCGGCGGGCGATATTCGTAAGAGCAATAATGCTGGGGTTTGTGGGTAAGGTGGGAAGTGCCCATAAAGTCGGTATAGGAGTTTTCTTGGAGGCGAAATGAAAACGTTCGCATTATCCTTTGTCAACACAGTTGACAGACTCAACCGCTTTATCGGCGATTATGTAGGTTATCTGATGCTTCCCATGATCTTTGTGATCTGTTGGGAACTGGTTTCCCGAAAATTTTTCAATAAGCCGACCATCTGGGCTATGGAAATGACCTGGATGATTTTCGCAGTGTACATTATTTGGTCGGGCGGGCCTTCTCT
>RCMY010005603.1_pt1 | contig 10638 bp, 9 predicted proteins | sample 2041341 | NCBI WGS metagenome assembly RCMY01 (sample SAMN09708234, study PRJNA481090) | Marine sediment metagenome, whole genome shotgun sequencing project.
TGTTTGCGATCGGTGGTGTGCTCACCGTGAGTCGGTATGCCATTGCGGCACTTCTCACGGCCGGTGCCGGATTGTTGTTCTTCGTCAATCTCGGCGAGCTCGGAGCCGCCCAACGCTTCCGCGAGAAGGCGGCGCTGCTCAAGCGTGACGCCGAGGAACTGGCGAGCGCCGACGACGAGCTCAGCGACGATCGGCCTGGAACGGGAACCGAGTCCGCACGTCGGTGACCGTGGCGGCATCGACCTCACCGAGGACGATGGTCTCGTTGCCGGCCGCCGTGGCCAGGGCCTCGCCCAACGGGTCGATCAGCATCGAGTCGCCGGTGTACGACAGGCGTCGTTCATCGTGGTCATGGCCGTCGAGACCGACCCGATTGACGCCCAAGACGTAGGCCTGATTCTCGATCGCCCTCGCCCGCAGCAGCGTCTGCCAGTGCAGACGCCGAGCTCCCGGCCAGTTGGCGACGACCACGAAGAGGTCGGTCGCGGCGGCATTCACCCAGAACTCGTCGGCGAACCGAAGGTCGTAACAGACGAAGAACGTGCAGCGGACGCCGAACAGTTCGAGCGTGAGGAACGTCGAGCCCGCCGAATAGTGGGCGTCTTCGCCGGAGAAGCTGAACGGGTGAATCTTCGCGTAGTCGCCGACGAGCCCGTTGCCGTCGACGACGACGAGGCGGTTGATCGGGCGAGGGTGATCGGGGTGGTTCGTCGAGATCGATCCGACGAGCGTGATGTCGTGCTGCTGGGCTTGGCCGACCAGGAAGTCGAGACTGGGCCCGTCGAGCGGTTCGGCCACCACGTCGGTGTTCATCGAGAAGCCGCTGGCGAACATCTCGGTGACGGTGACCAGCTGTGCGCCCGCGCCCGCAGCGGCCGCGATCTGTGGCTCGAGTCGGGCACGGGGGGCGTCGCCGTCTTCCCAGACGATGTCGTGTTGAACGCCGGCGATTCGCATCGGTGTGGATCCTTCGGTCTCTTGCGCTCAGGTGAGCGCGGCGATGAGCTGTTGCCCTGCCTGCTCGAGCATGGCGTCGTTCTTGGCGAAGCAGAACCGGATCAAGCTTTCACCGTCTCGCCGGTCTTGATGAAACACGGCGCTGGGCACGGCGACGACCCCGGCGGTGCGAGGAAGTTCGAGGCAGAAGGCGATGCCGTCGGTGCGTCCGAGCGGGCGGATGTCGGCGGTGACGAAGTAGGTGCCCTCCGGGCGGTAGACCTCGAAGCCCGCAGCCTCGAGATCGGCCGACAACGCGTCTCGTTTGCGCTGGTGAGTGCGGACGAAATCGTCGAAGTAGGCGTCGGGGAGCCGGAGCCCGGTGGCGATGGCCGGCTGGAACGGTGCGCCGTTCACGAAGGTGAGGAACTGCTTTGCGGTACGGATGGCGGTGATCAGCTCTGCGGGGCCGCATGCCCACCCGATCTTCCAGCCGGTGAACGAGAAGGACTTGCCGCCGGAGGAGATCGTGACCGTGCGGTCGGCCATGCCGGGGAACGAGACGAGACAGCGGTGCTCCCGGTCGTCGAAGACGAGGTGCTCATACACCTCGTCGGTGATCGCGAGCACGTCGTGTTCCACACACAGCGATGCGACGAGCGCCAGTTCGTCGGCCGAGAAGACCTTGCCGGTCGGGTTGTGTGGCGTGTTGAGCAGGATCAGACGGGTGCGGGGAGTGAATGCCCGACGAAGCTCGTCGGGGTCGAACCAGAACGCATCGTGTGTGTCGTCTGGAGCGTTGAGCAGCACCGGGCGGATCCGAGCCCCGGCCATGGCGATGCCTGCGGCATACGAGTCGTAGGTCGGGTCGAACACGATGACGTCGTCGCCGGTCTCACACAGCGCCAGCAGGGAGGCGGCGATCGCCTCTGTGGCGCCCGCGGTGACGACGACCTCGGTTGCCGGGTCGACGTCGACACCCCAGAACCGCTGCTGGTGCTCAGCGATGGCCAGCCGGAGATCGGGCATGCCGGGGAGTGGGGAGTACTGGTTGGTCCCACCACGGATGGCCTCGACCGCAGCGTCGGCGACCTCGGCCGGCCCATCGGTGTCGGGGAAACCCTGACCGAGGTTGAGCGCCCCGGTCTCGAGCGCCAACGCCGACATCTGGGCGAAGATCGTGGTTCCGAAACCCTGGAGTCGGCTGGTCAGATGGGGAACACGAGTCACGCAGGCAACGCTACCGCGAGCTCCTGGGCTGCCGCGACCGCTCGCCGTCGAGAGGTGGGACTACCTTCACGGCATGCGCCCGCACCTTCACGCCGTCTCTCACGAGGGCATCCATCCAACGGCCCGACCACCGGTGCGTTCGCGCCGAGCGATGCTGGTCGACATGGGTGGTTTGGTCGCCGGTGCCCTGGTGTTCGCCGCCTGCTCGTCGAGCACGGGTTCAGGGGACACTGGCACGACTGACACTGGATCGGCGAGCGGTACCGGGGCGTGGGAGCGGGTGAACATGGGGTTCGTCTCGGCGTATGTCTTGGTCCGCTCCGGCGAGGTGGTGATCGTCGACACCGGTCCGAGCGGCGACGAGCAGGCGCTCATCGACACACTCGACGCGCTCGGCGTCGGCTGGGGCGACGTCTCCGACGTGATCCTCACCCATCGCCACCCCGACCACGTCGGGAACATCGGCTCGATCGTCGATCTCGCACCCCAGGCACTGCTCAGCACCGGGGCGGGCGATGTCGACGCCATCGGTGCCGACCTCGGACTCCGTGGCCTGGCCGACGGCGACACCGTGAGCGGCCTCGCCGTGATCGGCACGCCGGGTCACACCGACGGGCACATCTCGCTTCTCGATGGTGATCGAGGCGTGCTGCTCGCCGGCGACGCGCTCAACGGCGCCGACGGTGGAGTGAGCGGACCGAACCCCGAGTTCACGCCCGATCTCGTGATGGCCAATGCGTCGGTGCAACGCCTGGCGGGCTTCGACTACGAGACGATCCTGTTCGGCCACGGCGAGCCGGTGACGGCCGATGGGGCATCGCTCGTCGGCGAACTGGCGACCGGGCTGGCGAGCTCGTGAGCCTCTCCGACGCCGACATGGTCGAGTTTCGCGATGCCGTCGCCGACGACGCCGCTGCACTGGCCGGGCTGCTGCCTGAGACGCCACTCGATCTCGTCGCCTCTGGTCGTTTCGTCGTCGGGGTCTTCCACCGGCGACCGATCTGCTGCGCCCGCCTGACGATTGCGGCGAACCCTGCTTCTGATGACGACCGTGCCCCCGGTGGGGGCGTGACGGCCCGCATCGATCACGTCGCCGTCGAGGCATCGATGCAGGGCCGGGGGATCGAGGAGGTGCTCGTCGATCATCTGACACAGGAAGCGAGGCGCCGCGGTGCCGACACGGTCGAGGTCGTCGCCGGAGTCGTATGAGTCTTTCGCCTTGTTGACGTGGGTCGCTCGTGGGGTAGGTTGGCATCGCTTCAACAACACGGCTGGTCTCCAGTCGTCGAAGCATCACCAGCAACGGAGCTGGTGAGGTCGGCATCGGCCGGGACCGCCGATGCGTTGATCGAACCCGCTCCTCTATCACAGGGCGCACGGTGTGCCCTGGCCGAACAGGGGGCCATGTGACCGACACCGCCAACCGGGTCGAAGTGGAGACACTCGACCACGTTGTCATCCGATTCGCGGGAGATTCGGGGGACGGCATGCAGCTCACGGGGGATCGATTCACCTCCGCCAGCGCAATCGCCGGAAACGACCTCGCAACGCTGCCGGAGTTTCCGGCCGAGATCCGAGCACCGCAGGGCACCGAGGCCGGCGTGTCGGCGTTCCAGGTGCACATCTCCGACCACAGCATCCACACGCCGGGCGATCAGCCCGACGTCTTGGTGGCGATGAACCCCGCAGCGCTGAAGAGTCAGCTCGACCGGCTGAAGTCGGGCGGCACGCTGATCCTCAACACCGACGCCTTCGACGAACGCAACTTCGAAAAGTGCGGCTACGACGTCGATCCTCGTGACGACGGAACGCTCGACGGCTACATCGTCCACGAGATCGCCATGACGCAGTTGACGCTCGGGGCAACCGCCGACATCGACGTCAAGAAGCGTGACGCCGAGCGATCGAAGAACTTCTTCGCTCTCGGGCTGGTCAGCTGGATGTATTCGCGACCAGTCGAGCCGACGCTCGACTGGATCGACGCCAAGTTCGGCAAGAACCCGACCGTGGTCGCAGCGAACAAGGCGGCCTTCCATGCCGGCCACGCTTACGGCGAGACCACCGAGATGTTCGCCAACCAATACCAGGTCAATTCTGCACCGCAGAAGCCCGGCACCTACACGAACATCACGGGCAACACCGCCACGGCCTGGGGCATGATCGCCGCCGGTCAGCTGGCGAAGCTGCCGGTGTTCCTCGGGAGCTACCCGATCACGCCGGCGTCCGACATCCTCCACGAACTGGCGGGACACAAGAACTTCGGCGTCCGGACCTTCCAGGCCGAAGACGAGATCGCCGGTGTCGGCGCAGCGCTCGGTGCCGCCTTCGGTGGCCACCTGGCCTTCACCACCACCTCCGGCCCAGGTGTCGCCTTGAAGGGGGAGACCATCGGTCTCGCCGTCTCGATCGAGCTCCCGATGGTGATCATCGACGTCCAACGTGGCGGGCCGTCCACCGGCCTGCCGACCAAGACCGAGGCCAGCGATCTCCTGATGGCGCTCTACGGACGGCACGGCGAATCGCCGATGCCGGTCATCGCCGCCTACGGCCCTGCTCAGTGTTTCGACGCCGCCATCGAGGCCTCTCGGATCGCGCTGAAGTATCGGACGCCGGTCCTGTTGCTGACCGACGGCTACCTGGCCAACGGTGCCGAGCCATGGCGGCTCCCCGACGTCGCCACTCTGCCCGACATCAGCGTCGAGTTCGCCACCGGACCGAACGACACCGACGCCTACGGCAACGACGTGTTCCACCCCTACAAGCGAGACGAAAAGACCCTCGCCAGACCGTGGGCGGTCCCGGGAACACCCGGACTCGAACACCGTGTCGGTGGACTCGAGAAGGCCGACGTCACCGGCAACGTCAACTACGACCCGTCGAACCACTCGCTGATGACCGATCTGCGCCAGGCGAAGATCGACGGCATCGCCAACGACATCCCGTTGGCCGAACGTTACGGCGACGGCTCGGCCGACGTGTTGTTGGTGGGCTGGGGATCGACCCACGGCTCCATCACCTCGGCTCGTGAGGTCCTCGCCGACGACGGCATCGCCACCGACCACGTGCACATCACCCATCTCCACCCCTTCCCTCCGAATCTCGGTGAGCTCCTCGAGGGGTACGAGCACGTGTTCGTTCCCGAGCTCAACAAGGGGCAACTCGTCAAGGTGCTCCGAGCCGAGTTCCTGGTCGACGCCAAGCCGATCAGCAAGGTGATGGGACTCCCGTTCACCGCAACCGAACTCGCCAACGAGGTCAAGGCCCTCATGAACAAGAACGGAGCCTCGGCATGACCGACATCACGCTCGATCCGACCCAGCGCGGTCACTGGACCTCCGACCAAGACGTCCGGTGGTGCCCGGGCTGTGGTGACTACGGCATCCTCGCAGCCATGCAGTTCCTGCACACCGAGCTGGCCGAGGCCGACGCCACCACGTCCAACGGCAACCCGCTGAAGCGAGAGAACACCGTCTTCATCTCCGGGATCGGCTGCGCTGCTCGGTTCCCGTATTACATGTCCACCTACGGCATGCACTCGATCCATGGTCGATCCCCGGCCATCGCCACCGGGTTGGCAACGGCTCGGCCCGACCTCGACATCTGGGTCGTCGGCGGCGACGGCGACATGCTGTCGATCGGCGGCAACCACCTCATCCATGCCCTTCGGCGCAACGTGAACCTCACGATCTTGTTGTTCAACAACCAGATCTACGGCCTCACCAAGGGGCAGTACTCGCCGACAAGCGAGACCGGCAAGGTCACGAAGTCGACCCCGATGGGCTCGATCGACGAACCGTTCAATCCGCTGAGCCTTGCCGCCGGGGCCGGGGCCACCTTCATCGCCCGGACCCACGACCTCGATCGCAAGCACATGATCGAGACGTTCCGGCGGGCCCACGAGCATCGTGGGGCGTCGATCATCGAGATCTATCAGAACTGCAATGTCTTCAACGACGGTGCGTTCGATGCGATCACGAAGCGAAGCAATCGGTCGAAGAACATGATCGATCTCGTCGATGGCGAGCCGATCCGGTTCGGTGAAGACAACGAACTCGGTGTCGTGCTCGATGCCGATGGTGCCCACATCGAGCCGGTGGCCGACGTCGGCGAGGCAGCAATCGCCATCCATCGCGAAGCTCACCCGAATCCGTCGGTGGCGTTCGCTCTTTCCCAGCTGGCCAACGATCGGCAGTCGCCGACCCCGTTTGGTGTGCTCCGAGCGGTCGATCGCCCCGAGTACGTGTCGGGCGTCAGTCAGCAGTTGCTCGATGCGAACGATCAGCAGGGCCCCGGAGATCTGGAAGCACTGCTTCGCTCCGGCGCCACCTGGGAAGTCAGCTGAACCGGCACCGTTACGTCGAGACAGCAGAAGTGCGCTGGAACCGGGGCTACCCGCCAACCACGGGGTTGGCGGGTAACCTCTCCAGGTGATTTCCAACGTCTCTCGCCACCGCCTCCCCGCGCTCTTGGGCGCCGCAACCATGACCCTGGCCGGTTGTGGGGTCTCCATGGGGGGCGACACGCCACTCGCAACGGTCAAGATCGCGTCGGAGCAGACCGCCGAGATCACCCAGACCGATGTCACCGAGGTCATCGACGACATCGTGGGCAGTGAGCGCTTCCTGCAGGCCATCTACGGTGGTTCGCTGCCCGAGGGGACCGAGCAGGTCATCCTCACCCAGCTGATCCGGGTCGACGTCCTACGCAGCGAGGCCGAAGCCCTCGGCGTGTCGCCGGGCCCCGAAGACACCGCCAATGCCGAAGCCGAGCTCGAGAGTCAGCTCGAACAGGCCATGAGCTCGGTCGACCCGGTCGATCCTGCCGGTGCTGCCGCCGAGGTCCGTGACGAGATCGGGGTCTACTTCGACCTCATCGCCGACAGCCTCGCCACCAACGCAGCGCTCGAGACGGCCTACGCCGCCGAGACCGAGGGCGGCAATCCGTGCGCCGTGCACATCCTGGTCGGTCTCGAAGACGAAGAACTCGCCCTCGACCTCCTCGCCCAGCTCGAAGACGGCGCCGACTTCGGCACCCTGGCCCAGGAGCATTCGATCGACCCGGGAAGCGCCGCACTCGGCGGCGAGCTCGGTTGCACCAACCCACAGAGCTATGTGCCGGAATTCCGCGACGCGGTCATCGCCGCCGAGCTCGGCGAACTCGTCGGCCCGGTCCAGACCGACTACGGCTTCCACATCATCCAGGTCAACGGATACGAGAACCCCGAAGAAGTCGCTGCTCGATTCGCTGCGGTCTTCGATGATGTCGAAGTATCGATCGATCCCGACTTCGGCACCTGGGACACCGCCGGCCAACAGGTGACTCCTCCTCCTTCGTCATGAGTGAGCAGCGGCCGAAGCTGACCATCTGTGGCCTCGGTCCGGGAAGCCTCGGCGACGTCACCGACCGCACCCGACAGGTGCTGGCCGACGCCGGCCAGGTGTTCATGCGGACCAGCCGCCACCCGAGCGCCGGGCTTGCCGGCAACGCCCAGACCTTCGATCACATCTACGACCGATCCGATCGTCTCGACGAGGTCTACGGCGACATCGCCGATGCGTTGGTCGAAGCCGCTTCGGCGAACGACGGCGTGGTCTACGCCGTGCCGGGGTCGCCCCTGGTGCTGGAACGATCGGTGCGCCACCTGCGCAACGACCCGCGCATCGACGTCGAACTCGTCCCGGCGATCTCGTTTCTCGACTCCACCTGGGCCAGCCTCGGGATCGACCCCGTCGAGGAGTCGGTTCGCCTGATCGACGGCCACACCTTCGCCCGAGACGCCGCGGGCGAGCGCGGGCCGTTGCTCGTAGCCCACGCCCATGCCCAGTGGGTCCTCTCCGACATCAAGCTGGCCATCGACGCCGGGCCCGAACAGAAGGTGCTGGTGCTCCAGCGCCTCGGCACGCCCGAGGAATCGATCACCGAGGTCGCCTGGCCCGACCTCGATCGGGTCGTCCAAGCCGATCATCTCACCTCGCTGTATCTGCCAGAGGTCACCGCCCCGGTGGCTCAGGAGCTGCAGCGCACGGTCGAACTCGTTCATCGGCTCCGTCAGGAATGCCCGTGGGATCAGGAGCAGACCCATGGGTCGCTCCGCAAGTATCTGATCGAAGAGTCCTATGAGGTTCTCGAGGCGATCGATCAGCTCGACACCGGCGATTCCGGCGACGCCTCGGCGTACATCGACCTCGAAGAAGAACTCGGGGACCTCTGGTTCCAGGTGCTCTTCCACGCCGAGCTCGCGTCCGAGGCGGGAGAGTTCACCATCGCCGACGTCGCTCGGACGATGCACGACAAGCTGGTGAGCCGTCACCCCCACGTCTTCGGCGACGTCGAGGCGGCCGACGCTGCCGCCGTGGTGGCCAACTGGGAAGCGATCAAGCAGACCGAGAAGCAGCGAGCGTCGATCATGGACGGCATTCCCGCCGGCCTCCCGGCGCTCATCCTGGCCGAGAAGGTGCTGAAGAAGGCCGGGCGAAGCGACCTTGCCGCCGATCAGGCATGGGTCGAAGCCAACCTCGTGGCGCCACAGGAGTTCACCGACGAGGCTCAGCTCGGACGACACCTGTTTGCCGTCGTCGAGTCGGCGCGTCGGAACCAGCTCGACCCCGAGGCGGCACTGCGTCAGGCAGTCACTGCTGCCCGACGCCGGTACGAACAGGCGGAGGCCGATGGCTCGTCCGACCAGCTCTGGGTGGCCGGCTGACCGAGCCGATCCGGCTCAGCTCGGCGGAGGTGGCGGGGCCCAACGGTCGGGCGGCGGCATCGGTGGGGGTGCCTTCTCGGTTTCGGCGTGCTCCTGCCCGACATCGCTGAGCGCGTCGTCGAACCCGTTCGACGGGTCAGACGAGGGCGGCGGCATCGGTGGCAATGCCCCGGACCCCGGAGGCGGCGGCATCGGCGGAGGCATCGCACCTGGCCCTGGCGGGGGAGGAGGCGTGCCGGACCCCGGAGGTGGTGGCATGGGCGGCAACGCGCCGGCCCCTGGAGGCGGCGGCAGTGGAGGACCACCGAAGGGTGCGTCAGGAGCTGGCGCGCTCGGAGCAGGAGGCGCGGCCGAGGGCGGAGGCGGCATGGGCGGGAGACCAGCAGCAGCAGCAGGTGCAGGTGCAGGCGCCGGTGCTGGTGGTGGTGGTGGCGGCAACGGGGGCAGGTCGCCCATGGGCGGCGGCATCGGTGGAAGCCCGGCCGCCGAAACGGGCTCGGGCATCGGTGGCGAGTCGGGCTGCGAACCTTGGTCGGGCATGGCAGCCGGCGGCGGTGGGAGCGGTGGTGGTGCCTGCATCGCGTCCTCGACCGGTTCCTCGACCGCTGGTTCCTCGACGGCCGGCTCGTCGACCGCGACCTCGTCGGCAGCGGGTTCGTCGGAGGTGGCGGTGGCTTCCTCGGCAGGCGTTTCCTCGGCGGGGGCTTCGTCCACCGGTGGCTCCGCAGCGGCAACGTCATCGACCGGCGGAAGCGGCGGCGGGGCCACAGCTGCCGGCACTTCGACTGCCGGCACTTCGACCGGGGGCACTTCGACCGGGGGGACCGCGACGGGTGGCAGGGTGTCGGCAGGGAGGGTGTCGGCGACGACTTCGGCGGACACGATGCCCGACACCTCGATGATGGCGCCGGCTCCCGGCAGCATGCCGGCTCGCAGCTCGATCTCGCCCGAGGCGCTGCTGAAGGGGACCGAGGCGAGCCGCAGTTCGGCCGGCGACGACGGGATGAGTTCGACCGTCCAGCCGTTTCGGCCACGACCCTTGAAGGCGGTCTCGCCGCTGCGGACCTCGGCCTGGTCGAAGACGAAGGCGAACGACTCGACGCCATCACTGTCGAGGACGGCGGCGACCCCTGAAGGTTGGAACTCGACGACGAGTTGCTGAAGGGCCGAGGCGACGTCGTCGAAGCCCCACGATGCCTCTTCGGCCAGCGCGTCGGTGACGGCCAGTGTGGCTCGGCCGACGGCGGAGCCACCTCCGATCACCACGGTGAGAGGACCGTTTCGGATGACCGATCCGAGACCCAGAATGACCTGGGCTCCGCTCGCGGACATGGGTGTGGGCGATGCACTCATGGCGACATGGTTGCACGATCGGGGGCCGACTGCCTGCGATCCTCGTTCGAGTCGTCGGTGCTCGCTCGATTGTCGTCGGGAATAGAGTGCGTCTGTGTCCTCCACAGATGACGTGTTCGCCCCTGTTCCCGCCCGCTGGCATCGTGACCCGGCGCATGTCGCCAGCGGTCGTTTGGCGGCTCACGGGCGGTCGATTCCCGAGCGGGCGCTCTCGCTCGACGGCACGTGGCTGTTCCGCATGTGGACCGGCGATGCCCCCGGCGACGGTTGGGAACGCCCCGATGGCCCGACCGATTCGTTCGGTGAACTTCCCGTGCCGAGTTCGTGGGTGCTCCACGGTCATGGCATCCCGATCTACACGAACGTGATCTATCCGTTCGACACCTCTGACTACCCGACCATCCCGACTCCCGACG
>RCMY010012727.1_pt1 | contig 10635 bp, 9 predicted proteins | sample 2041341 | NCBI WGS metagenome assembly RCMY01 (sample SAMN09708234, study PRJNA481090) | Marine sediment metagenome, whole genome shotgun sequencing project.
TCGTACTCGGCGCCGACAGCTTTGAGCAGACCGAGCTCTTCGACGGCCGCGCTGTACATCTCGCCTTCTTCGTTCTCGGCGCGCTCGGGGTCGATGATCTCCTCGGGGGCCATCGTTGCTCCGCGAGCGGTGCGAGTGAATCGCACGAAGTCATCCGTTCGCTGATCGAGCACGCCGCGGAAACCTTCTGCTGAACCCACTGGCCACGACAGCGGCGTGGGCGTGAGGCTGAGCTGCGTTTCGATGTCGTCGAGGAGTTCGAGCGGTTGCAGTGAGGGCCGGTCCCATTTGTTGATGAACGTCAGAATCGGGATTTCTCGATCGCGACAGACCTCGAACAACTTGAGGGTTTGCGGCTCGATGCCCTTCGCGGCGTCGAGCACCATGATCGCGGCATCGGCGGCTGCGAGGACGCGGTACGTGTCTTCGGAGAAGTCGCGGTGACCTGGGGTGTCGAGCAGGTTGACGACATGGTCTCGATACGGAAATTGCAACACGGTCGACGTGATCGAGATCCCACGCTGCTGTTCAAGTTCCATCCAGTCAGAGGTGGCTGACCGGCGCCCCGATCGGGCTTTGACCGACCCTGCTTCGGCACCGAGCGCGCCGCCGTAGAGCAAGAACTTTTCGGTCAGCGTGGTTTTGCCCGCGTCGGGGTGCGAGATGATCGCAAAGGTCCGTCGACGATCTGCCTCGGACAAGATGCGCTCTGAAGATGCCACCCATAGAGCCAACCGGCTGGTCGGGGGTTTTCCACTCGCCCGATCGTCAGGTGTCGCGGGTGGCGAGGAACGTGGCGAGTTCGTTGAGTCGCTCGTTCGCATCGCCCATCAGCGGGGTTCGAGAGATCTCGTCGAGTGCCTTGATGGTGAGCGACGCAATCTGTGCTTCGACGTCGGCCACTGCGCCGGTGTCGGTGAACACGGTCTGGATCGCCGAGACGTCGTCGGTGCTCAGGTCGGAGCCGACGAGGTCGAGCATGTTGGTCTGCGCCGACGTGGCCGCCTGACGGGCGCGCGCCAGCAGTGGAGTTGGTTTGCCCTCGCGTAGGTCGTCGCCGACTGGTTTGCCGGTGAGTTCGGTTTTCCCGAAGGCACCGAGCATGTCGTCACGAAGTTGGAAGGCGATACCGAGTGGTGTGCCGATCTTGCCGAGCTGGGTTTCGAGATCGGTGCGACCGGTGAGTGCTGCGCCCATCTGGAGTGGCCGGACGATCGTGTAGCGCGCGGTTTTGTACTCGACGATACGTTCGGCGGTTTCGAGCGGCACGTCGCCACGGGCGGTACCGACCACGTCGAGGTACTGGCCGAGGTTGACCTCGATGCGTAGCTGGTTCCAGAGCGAACGCACTTCGGAATTGACCTCGTGTAGGAGCACATCGGACAACACGAGCGACACGTCGCCCGCCAAGATCGCCACGCTCTCGCCGTAACGCCTGGCCTCGCCCGTCCAGCCGTTGCGCTCGTGTGCGTCGGTCGACCGAACGTGGGCAGTCGGTTCGCCCCGACGGGTGAGCGAGCCATCCATCACGTCGTCGTGGAAGAGTGCGAACGCCTGCATCAATTCGAGCGCGGCACCGAGGTTGGAGATCGCATCGTCGTCGGCGTCGCCACCGGCTCCGATGAAACCCCAGTGGGCCATCGCCGGACGGACTCGTTTACCCCCGGCGAGCACGAGGGTCTCGAGCAAATCGATCGTTTCGCCGAACAGGTCGTCGACGACGCCCCAATCGCGGCGATAACCGTCGAGGACTTCACGCAACCGTTGTTCGACCTTGGCGGCTGGAATGGTGAGCGCTGCCGGAACGGTCATGTGTCGGTGCCCAATTCGTCGAGATCGGCCACGATCTTGCTGACCTGGGTGCGTGCCGAGGTAATGCGTGTCCGACAAAATCGGATCAACGTCGATGCGCGCTCGACGCGAGCGGCAAGGACGTCGACGTCGAGAGCCTCGTCTTCGAGCTCGAGCAGAATCTCGTCGAGCTCGGCCACCGCAGAGGTGTAGGTGAGGTCGTCGTCTGGAGCGTCGTCGCCTGAAGCTGTGGTCATTCTTGGTCTCCCTGCGAGTTTTCGGACGGTGCAACCTCAGCGAGCGTGACGTTGCTGATGATCGTGCCGTCGGCGATCGATGTGACCAGTGTGTCCCCTTGCGCCACATCTGCAACGGTTCGCACGACGGCTCCCGAGGATGACTTCGTGATCGACCATCCACGTTTCAAGAGCACCGCGGGGTCGGCAGCTCGGACGCGGGCGTCGAAGTGGTCGACTTCGGCCGCTCTTGTGCGAAGGGCCCGATCGGCCAGCTTTGGAAGGTTCGTCGCCTGAGCGGTGAGGCGCTCGTCGGCGAGCTGGAGGCCTTCGCGCCCGGCGAGTGCACCGCGCCGTGCGAGTGTGCCGAGTAGCTGTTCGGCGTTTCGTGTCGCAGCGTCGGCCACGATGGTGATGTTGTGCCACTGCGTCTCGACATGTTCGACGTACCTCGCCACCGTGGCAGCGAGGGCGGCCGCGACGGCGGTCGGTGTTTTCAGCGACGTGTGGGCGACGACGTCGGCGACCGAACGATCGATCTCGTGGCCGATTCCGGTGATGACCGCCACCGGCGCCTGGGCAATCGTGCGGGCGAGTTCTTCGTTGTCGAACACGGCGAGGTCGCCGCGCGAACCGCCACCACGAATGAGCACGATCACATCGACCGATGACCGGTACAGGGTGCGCAGTGCCGCGATGAGCGCCGCCGGGGCGAGATCGCCCTGCACACGGGTGTCGCAGACGGTCACGCTGAACGAGAAGCCGGTTGCGTCGAGCTCGGTGAGAAAGTCGGCTGCTGCGGCGCTTCCTTCGCTGGTGACCAAACCGATACGAAGCGGAACGACGGGAATGTGATGCAGCTTGTTCTGTTCGGTGGTTCCGTCGGCGTGCAGCCGGGCGATGAGTGCGTCTCGTTCGGCCGCCATTGCCGCAAGGATGTACCGGGGGTCGATTCCCGTCATGCGCAGCTGCAGTCGACCCTGCTGTTCGTAGAAGTCGATAGCGGCTCTGATCCGAACCGCCATGCCGTCGACGAGTCGGCCGACGTTTTGCCGCTTCAGCTGGTTGTTGACGATTTGTTTGGTCTGGCTGAACAGCACCACCGAGAGTCGGGCGCCCGAGTTCGTTCCCGGTGTTGCAGGTTCGATCAGATCGAAATAGACGTGCCCGGCGCGTGACCGATTGAGATTGGAGATTTCACCTTCGACCCACAGGTCGTCCGGAAACAACTGTTGGATCGCGCTCCCGATGATCTGGTTGAGCTGCGCGACGGTGAAGCTCGGTTCGTCGCGCGGTGGGGGTGGGGGAACGCGCTCGGGTTCGTCCAACATCATGCGTGGACGTTAGTTGTCGACTGTGACGACGTCCCGCGGCGGTTCGTCGACCCGCAACAAATTTTCGTAGAGCGAATCGTAGAGACCACCGAGAGACCGAAGTTCGTCGTGGGTTCCTTGTTCGACCACACGTCCTTCGTCGACAACGATGATCTGGTCGGCCGAGGTGATCGTCGACAGGCGGTGGGCGATGACCAGCGAGGTGCGCCCCTCGAGCGCGTGCTCGAGCGCTTGTTGGATGAGTTGCTCGTTTTCGGTGTCGAGGTGGCTCGTCGCTTCGTCGAGGATGACGATCGAGGGGTCCTTCAAGAGCATGCGGGCAATGGCGAGTCGCTGCTTTTCGCCGCCGGACAACCGGTAACCACGCTCACCGACGACCGTGTCGAAACCCTCGGGGAGGTCATCGATCACCGCGTGGATGCGGGCGGCCTTCGTGGCCTCGACCAGCTGTTCGTCGGTCGCACTTGGGTTCGCGTAGCGAAGGTTCGCTCCAACGGTGTCGTGGAACATGTGTGGGTCTTGGGTGACCACACCGATCGAACGCCGGAGACTGTCCTGGGTGACCGTACGAATGTCGACGCCGTCGACCAAGATCGACCCACCGGTCACGTCGTAGAGGCGGGGGACGAGGTTGAGCAGCGTTGACTTGCCCGCTCCGGAGGGTCCGACGATGGCGACGAGCTGTCCGGCTTCGATGTCGAGGTTGACGCCGTGGAGCACCTCGCGTTCCACGCCAGTGCCGGTTCCGTATGCCGGTCCCTGCGTCAAGGGAGTGAGCCCTGCGCTCATGTGTTTTCCGGCTCCACGTTTGGGCATCCGTCTGGTTGCGCCGTCTTCGAGCGAGGCGATGGTGGATTCGTCGGCGCCCGGGTAGGTGAAGGTCACATCATCGAATCGCACGTTGCCCTTGACGTCGCGAAGTTCGGTCGCGTCGGGGGCATCGACAATGGGATTCTTCATGTCGAGAATTTCGAAGACTCGTTCGAAGCTCACGAGTGCGCTGGTCACGTCGACCCGTGCGTTGCTCAATGCTGTCAGCGGCAGGTACACGCGCACGACCAGCAGGCTGAGCACGGCGAGGTTGCCGAGAGTGATCGTCTCGTTGATCACCATGCGGCCACCGAGCCAGTAGATGGCAGCGGTGCCCAACGCACCGACCAGCGTCATGGCGGTCATGAAGACACGAGCCAACATGGCCGAGCGGATGCCGATGTCGCGAACGCGCGATGCCCGGTCGGCGAAGTCGTCGGCTTCGACACGTGGCTGCCCGAAGAGTTTGACGAGCATCGCTCCACTCACGTTGAACCGTTCGGTCATCGTGGTGTTCATGGAGGCGTTCAGTTCCATCGATTCGCGCGTGATGTCGGCCATCCGAGCGCCCACACGGCGAGAGGGGATGAGGAAGAACGGCAAGATGACGAGGCTCAAAAGTGTGAGCCGCCATTCGATGGCAAACATCGTGACCAGCGTGATGCCGAGGTTGATGATGTTGCCGATGACCGTCGACAGGAAGGTTGTGAACGCTCGTTGGGCACCGATGACATCGTTGTTGAGTCGAGAGATGAGGGCGCCGGTTTGTGTCTGGGTGAAGAACCCGAGCGGCATGTCCTGCACGTGACGGAACAGCCGGTCGCGAAGGTCGTAGATGATTCCTTCACCGATGCGACTCGACAGCCACCGTTCGATCATCGAGATGCCGGCCGACAGCAGGGCAGCGACAACCACGATGGCGCCGAGCACGTTGAGGCGGGACCGGTCGCCGGTTTCTTGCCCGATGGGGATTGCGTTGTCGATGATGTCGCCGAATGCGAGCGTTGGGACGAGGCCGATGATCGTTCCGAGGACGATCAGAATGATGAACCCGACGATCATCGGGCGGTACGGTCCGGAGAACCCCCAGACACGGCGAACGGTCTGACGATCGATGCCCTTGGGCGTGTCGGGTCCGCTGCTCATCGAGTGGAGCACTTGCATGGGATGCATGAGCTGAGGGTATTGGGGCTGTCACTCGCTGCGGCCAGCCGCAGACGTTTTCCGTGAGCGCCCCGAAGCGCAGAGGCGTGATTTCGTTGTTCCCGCTGCAGCCAGCCGCAGACGTTTTTCGTCTACGGCTGGCCGACGGAGCGGATCTGTGCGTGCTAGCGGGTGGCCAGGCTGTCGCGGATCTCGGTGAGGAGCTCGACCTCGGTCGGACCTTCTACTTCTTCTGGCTCTGGTGGCTTGGACTTGTTGTACGCCTTGACGAGCAGGAAGATCACGATCGACAAGAGAATGAACCCGATGATCGTGGTGATCCAGGTGCCGACCTCCATGTATGCAGGCCCTTGCCCGATCACGTTGCCGGCTTCGTCGGTGATGTCGTAACTGCCACCGAGGCTGATGCGGACATCGCTGAAGTCAGGCTTGCCGAAGATGCGAGCAACGATCGGCATGATGATGTTGTCGACGAGTCCCTGCACGACGGGTGCAAAAGCAAGCGCCATGATCAGGCCGACGGCCGTCTCGAAAACCCCGCCTTTGTTGATGAAGTCCTTGAATTCTTGAATCATTGAAAATTCCTTCCAGTATTTCCTGCTGCGTCCCGCCTGGATCGCGCAGCGATCGTGGATGCACAGCGTGCACATCGCCCGTGGACTGTACTTGCAGCATCGAACAATCCGTGAATCCGTTCGCGCGGTTCGTTCTTCGAAGTCTGATGATTGCTAGCGCACCATCACACTTCAAATTTCGAGTGGGGAGTCTTCGAGTGGGGAGTCTCTGGCCGATGGTCGTATCATGGAGCTACGCCCGCTTTGGGGTGTGACGGTCGGGTCCTGTGCAACGGGAGCTCGTGAACCGGGTCAGGGCCGGAAGGCAGCAGCTCTCAGCGATGCCTGCCGTGTGCCGCAGATCGCCTGGCCGTCACTCCCGAAAGCGGGCTAGCGTTTTGTCCGTTCGGGTGCCACGGCACCCTGCTCGCCCTCGAGGTTGCGCATCGCTTCGCTCGCTTCACCAAGGTCGGGCTCCGCCGGTCGCCATGTCTCCCGACCTCACCCGCTAGCCGTCCGCTTTCTTCGTTCCGTGTCTCTCGGCCGCACCCGTAGGTCGGCTACTAGGTTCGGGTCAGTCATGCATGAGAAACCTGTTGCTGTTGTTGCCGATGCCAAGCACTACGTGGGGCCTGCCCTGGCCCGGGTGATGGCCAAGGCGGGGTACGACCTCGTTCTCGGCGAGCCCGACGCTGAAACGATCGCCGCAGTCAGCGAGGCGGGAGCCGACAGCTGGGTTGTCGATGGTGCGCTCGACTTGTCGCAGCCCGCGTCTGCGCCTCGGCTCGTCGACATGGCGATGGACGCGTACGGGCGCATCGATTCTGCGGCCTTCTTCAGCGGCGAGATCATCGTGGGAAAATTCGTGGACGCCACCGACGCGGACTTTCACAAGGTCGTCGCCGGCAATCTCGAAGCTGTGTTTCGGTCGCTGCGGGCTTTTGTCCATCCGATGATCGAGGCTGGTGGGGGTCAGATCCTGGCTATCACCAGTGCGGCCGGTCTGAAGGTGACTCCTCGAGCGCCGCTCTATTCGTCGACCCGTGCCGCGGCGAACATGCTGGTGAAGAATGTCGCCGCGGAGGTCGCAGGTTCGAACGTGCAGGTCAATGCGGTCGGCACCAATTTCATGGACTTCGCAGGCTTTCGCGCCGCGACCGGTGCCGACGACCCGGAGATCATGGCCAAGATCGAGAAGAACGTGCCGATGGGCAGACTCGGCACGATGGACGAGTTCGCCCAGTTCTGTCGGGTCTTTCTCGACGGCACCGCTCGTTTCCAGACCGGACAGGTTGTCGGCTTCGACGGTGGCTGGTCGGCACAGTGAACACTGTGCGACTCAGTCGACCGGATGAAGCAGTCCGTCGGTGACGTCGTAGACGAAACCGCTGATGTTGTCCTTGTGCGGGAGAAAGGGTGTGTGTTGCAGCCGTTGGATCGACTGTGCCACGTCGGCGTAGGGGTCGACGAAGGCCTCGAGTGACCACCAGGGTTTGATGCCGAGTTCGGTTTCGAGCTGGTCTCTGAATTCGGCTTCGTTGACCTTTTGAAGTCCGCAGTCGGTGTGGTGCACGAGGATGATCTCTCGAGTGCCGAGAAACCGCTGAGACAGGCACAACGACCGGATGACGTCGTCGGTGATGACTCCGCCAGCATTGCGAATGATGTGGGCTTCGCCATTGCCGAGCCCCATGATCTTGAATGTGTCCATGCGCGAGTCCATACAGAGGACGATGGCCAGGTGGCGCAGGGGTTGAACTTGGAGGTCGGCGTCGTGGAACAGCCCGGCTTGTTCGGCGTTGTTCATCACGAGCTCGTGCACGCTGGGTATGAAGGAGTCGCTCATCGGGGAGAGGTTAGGCGAGGGGCAACCATTTGGGATGCGGCAACTCGAGCTGATGATGAGTTGCAGCGCCAATCGTCAGGAGGGGATTTCGGTTCCGTCGGGACGGAGGGTGTGCCAGGTTCCTGAAGGGTCGCGCCAGATCGTGAAGCCCTTTTGTTTCCATCGGTTGTGCTTGCCACACAATGGCGCCCCGTTGCCGGGGTTGGTTCTGCCTTGTTTTGAGTGTTCGAGTAGGTGATCGGTTTCACATTTCGAGACTGGAGTGCAACATCCGGGCCATACGCAGTGCGTGTGGGAGAGTTGGACGGCGAGCCGTCCGGAGCCGGTGAACCGGCGTGCGAAACCTTGGTGTCGGCGGCGACACAATCAGCCGGTGTCACTGGTTCGTCGTCGTCACCTTCGACGTTGCCCGTGTCGTTCTCGGCAGACGTGTCTTCGCCTTCTCCGAAGAATTGTTTGGCCATGTCTTCGAAGGTGGTTGGGTGCCACATCATGTTGTGTACAAAATCTGCGGGTACGGCACTGTTGGGGTTGCCGGCTGCGTCGATGAATATCTGCCATAACGCGTCGGCACGTCGTTGTTGGATAGTGCGGGGTAGATGGGCTTCGGTGGCGTTGTCGCCGTGTTCGGCTCGTGCTTTTTCCCAGTCGGCCAATGTTTCTGCGTCGACGTACTTGTCGAAGATTTCGAAGACTTGGAGGCCTTGTGTAGACGCGAATCCGGCGACCACATCCCAGGTGGTGTCAAAGCTCTGGGTGACCCGGGCGTTGCGGTCTTGATGGGCGCGTTCGTTGGCTGGTGTCGGGCCGTCTTGGTCGACGAGGCGTTTCCAGCGTTGGATACGGGCTTCGAACTCGTGATGCGGCATCTGAGCTTTTTCGAGGAACCAGGCCTGTCGTGCCGGCATGAGATGGCGGACACGCGGGTTCGAATACACCAGGGCTAGCGACCTGACGTGATCGGTCGACAGTGTCCCGGCCTGATACGCCTTGCCAATGTCGGGGCAGGTTTCGATCAGACGTCCGACCCGTTCACGGATCGCAGCCTCACCATTCGAAAGTCGCGCGTGATGGCGGACCATTGTTTTGGCTGACGAATGTCCATCTGCGAGATGGAACCGGGACTCATCGATCCCTGCCATCACTTGCACGGAAGCACTGTCGGCAAGCCGTCGAACCTGTTCGACCTCGCGTATCAACGTGGTCGCGTCGCGCGAGTTCGAGGGGACACAAGCAGCGGTTTCGAGCGCGGTGAACCCCGCCACGATCTGCTCGATCGCCGCCGCAACACCCCGGTCAACTACCCCCGACTTCATACGAACAAGTGTACGGTTGGGGTGTGACAAGTCAGCTTTGATTAGCACAGCGCGAGGGCGGCAAATGCCAATACGTTCGTCACCCAGTTTGTTGTTCGGGCAGGCTCGTCAGCGTCCGGACGCGTGAGCTCCCGTCAACGCGTCGAGGATGGCTCCGATAGCGGGGGAGGTCTCCATGGTTCGTCGGTGCACTGCGACGATGTCGCGTGTGGGAACGGGTGCTGCGACTGCGACGGCTGCGAGGTCTGACCCCAGTTCGGGGCGTCCGAGTCGGGGAATGAGCGCGATGCCGAGCCGGGCCTGAGCCATCGACAGATGGGAAGCGAACTCTTGGGCCTCGTGGGCGATCATGGGGCGTCGTCCGGTGCCGTCGAACATGCGGTTGAGCCATTGCCGGCAGATCGTTCCGTCGGGTGTGGCGATCCAGGATTCCTCGACGAGGTCGTGGGGAGTCACGGTGTGTTGGCCGGCCAACCGGTGGCTGCGATGAAGAATGACGTCGGCGACGTCGGACGTGATCGAAGCTTTGACCAGGTGGTCGGGCACGTCGATCGGAACGTCTCCCCATGAATGGACGACGCCGAGTTCGCATTGGCCGGTGGCGACGAGGTCGATGGCGTCCCACGGCTCGTGTTCGCTGAGCGTGAGCGTCAGGTTGGTGTGTTCGGCGAGGAGGGTGGCCGCGGTCGGTGCGACGAGGCCGCGCATCGCTGTCGAGAACGCGGCCAGGCGAATGTGTCCGGCGACGGTATCGGCAGAGTTGTGCAGCCCGGATTCGAGTTGTTCGAGTGCGTCGAGGAGGTGGACGCCGTTGTCGAGAAGCTCTCGTCCGTGGACGGTGAGTATCACGCCGCGGCCGACACGTTCGAGGAGTGGAAGTCCGGTGTGGCGCTCGAGTCGCTTGATCTGTTGGGAGACCGCGCTCGGGGTGAAGCCCAATGCGTCGGCGGCGCGGACGACGGATCCTTGTGCATCGACCGCCCGTAGCGCGTTAAGGGTCGACAGATCGATCATGAACGAACGCTACATCGAATCGTGCACGATGATTCGCTGGTACTTCATGGTGTGAGGGTTCATGCTTCGCCTCGTGAACCTTCGTGATTCGCTCCTGGCCACCTTGGTCGCCACTATTTGGGGCGTCAACTTCATTGTGATCGACTGGGGGATGAACGAGGTGCCACCGCTGTTGTTCCTTGCGATCCGATTCGGGGTTGTCCTGGTTCCCGCGATCTTTTTCCTCCCGAGGCCGGACGCTCGCTGGTCGACGATTCTCCTGGTCGGCGCGTTGATGTCGCTCGGACAGTTCGCCTTTTTGTACATCGCGCTCGATGCGGGAATGCCGCCTGGGCTCGCCGCACTCGTTCTGCAAGGTCAGGTCATATTCACGGTGGTCATCGCTGCCGCTGTGCTGCGCGAGCGACCGACGCCCCTGCAGCTTGTTGGAGTGGGGGTGGGTTCGGCCGGGCTTGTCATCGTCGCCGTCGGACGTGGCGGTGACGTGGCTCTCGTTCCGTTCGGACTCTGTCTGCTCGGCGCGTTGTCGTGGGGCGCAGGCAACGTCGTCTCGCAATCATCGGGGGTCAC